>Ga0075117_1000626_pt1 | contig 23566 bp, 19 predicted proteins | sample AntAceMetag02UKJ_FD_69789 | JGI IMG/M metagenome (GOLD analysis project Ga0075117, IMG submission 69789) | Saline lake microbial communities from Ace Lake, Antarctica - Antarctic Ace Lake Metagenome 02UKJ | ecosystem: Environmental > Aquatic > Non-marine Saline and Alkaline > Saline | place... | reverse complement strand
TATTTGATTCAAAAAGTTGATATTTGGCTCAATTTCCCTAGGCGTCTTTAAAATTTGTTCGTAACTTTGACTCAAGTTGTTCATTTGTATTTAACTGTTTGATATTCAACTAAATACACGACTTTTAGTAGTCAAAATGAACAACTTTTTACACTTTTCCTGAATGCACTACGGGTTAATTAAGTCTTTTCGAGGGAATACCAAACTGTGATTGTTGTTGTGATAATCATGATAATGAACATTGATTGATCCTTTGTTTCCATTGGCTTCAAATAAGTCAAAACTCTGCAGCTAATTTATTAGATATAAATGGTTCGTCACTTCTATAGCCACAACAGTTCAATGTCCAGCATCGTTAAGGTGGCTATGATAGCTTTCCCAATTGTATTACATTACAGCCATCAAAACAGAGTTTTTGAGAATCTCAGAAATCGAGTCCGTAAGTGTGACCTCACGGGTGCCTGGCGAATGGAAAAACATACCCATAGTTAAAGCGAATTGGTCAAGGCAAAGGATCTGCTGAAGATGCTCTTTTTATAGGTGCCGATAAAGATTTCTTAGCCACTTGTCAAGTAGAGCTTAGCCTCGGAGAAAATTCCACTGGAATGCCAGCAGATAGTTCCAAGGTTTTAATCAATGAAGATGCAGCCAAGGCTCTTGGACTAGACGAGCCAATTGGCTAAAATATTGACATTCCTGCAGTTAATTTTGGCGGAAGTGTAGAAGACTTAGAACAAGTTTTCAATGTTAGAATTGCTGGTGTCGTAAAGGATTTTCAAATGGAAGATTTTAGAACGACCGTTAAACCCTTAATCATAGGCCATTGGAATAACCCCATTCATAGCATTGACTATTACACATTAAAAATCAACTCCTCCGACTGGCAAAAAACAAGGGTGGCCTTGGAAGAAGTCAATGATTTATTTGATCCCCATAGCCCCGTAGAGTTCAACGTTCTAGATGCACAGTTTGACCGTTTCTTGACCTCCGACCTGTCTAGATTTAAACTCTTAAATTTCTTTTCTGGTATCATTGTATTATTAGCCCTTATGGGTCTCTTTGCCATGAGTGCCTTTGTTGCTAAAAGCCGAACCAAAGAAATTGGCATAAGAAAAGTATTGGGTTCAACAGTTTCTAGCATAGTTGCTCTGCTTTCAAAAGATTTTGTCACACTGGTGATTGTCGGTTTAGTAATTGCGACACCTTTAAGCTGGTATTTATTACAACAATGGCTTTCCGATTTCGCCTATCAAATTGAACTTAAATGGTAGATGACCGGCTCCGTAGGCTCTGGCTGCCTAGTTCTTACAACAGGAACGGTAAGTTTCCAAGCCATAAAGGAGCTCTGGCAAATCCTGTAGCTTCTTTTAAAAGTGACTAAATGTACTCTTTAATAATTAAACAGGAAAAAGACCTGTGTTATCTCCAAATCAGTCCTTCTAGATGCTTTCATTTAGTTCACGAAGCATTTCTACCGTGTTGATATACTTTACATTAAATTGATTGCAGACTTCGGGGATTTTAATCCTTCTTTTACCCATTGGTTCACTTTTTTCATATGTCACAATTGTGCAGTCATACTCCATTGCATGGGCAACTAACCAAGGGTCTGCTAGCGAAGTGGCCAAAAACTCATCAATTGCACTTTGCTTGTAGTGATGATTCATTGAATGAGCCCAATTAACAATTTCAATATACCTTGAAATAACACCATCTGAAATAATAAAAAAGGTTTCTGGAAGATTACTAATACACCATTCCTTCAAGTCGTCTTCATGGGCCTAATTATCATAAATTTCAATTTTAACTTTATCAATACTCTTTAATTTACCTTCAGCAGCAAGGTTCGATACTTTTATCCAAAAACTTGTTACTACATCCAGAGGGTAACAAGCTCGATGAGCTTGAATAAAAAAGTTGCTATCTAATAAATAATCACTCACCCTTGATATAAATATTCGTTAATGAATTTATCGTAAGTGTTTCCCTTTAACGTGGTAAGCCGGTACGCATCTCGATAAAGAAGTGTGTTTTCTTTAACAGCATTGTTAACATAGCTTGCAAATCGAAGACTAATTCTTTTTTTGGCTGTTGCATAAATATTTCCTCCACTACTTTCGGCACTTTCTTTTTTTACTCTCAGTGCATTTATATATACGTTATAAAAAGTAAAGAAACTCTGTCTAGATATGAGCCCTAAGTCAAGTGCCCTTCGTGCGATAACTATCTGACTCACTTTAAAAACACTGCTCAAATATTTAAAATCATTACTTTCTTCCCATTTGACAATAAAATATCTCGTAGGTACCAAAAATTCAGCAGCAACTTTATCACACAGCTTTTCAACAGGGTCATTTGCGGGTAACATTTGTTTTTGATCAAACCCTGCTGTTTCACCAATCCAGATATGAGCTAATTCATGAATTATCGTAAACATTTGTGCGGCCTTTGCATCTGTAGAGTTAATAAATAAGAAAGGTGCCGTTTTATTAACTAGTACGAAACCTCGGCACTCATTTGCCTTAATTACTCTTCTTGTATTATTACCAACAACACCATTAAAATTAACTATCACCCCGATCTCTTCAATTTGAATTGTTAAATAGTTTAAGGCCTCTTCCCATCTATTAAAGTTACTTGCCCAATCATTTTTTAGTCCTAATTCTCTTTTTATGTCCTGGACAATTAATTCATGTGAAGTATCTACTTTATACTTCCCTACAAACTCCAAATCGTCATATCCAGATTTATCTAAATACTCAGTTAACCAAGATTGCCTCTCCTGAAGAATTTGTATGGTGTGATATACATTAAGAGAGATTTTACTTGCTTGGGGATTAGCCTGACCCGTTCTAAAAAATGGAATTGGTATTTCTTCATGCGGCGGCTCGTTCAAAAACATGTATCCAAAAGGAACATTTACTTTTTGACTAAACTTTTCCAGTTGCTTTATTGTAGGTTTAACTTCCCCACCAATCCAACTCTGAACAATAGGATTAGCCACAAAAAAATCCTCCAAGCTATTTCCCTATCGTAGTATAGCCCACTCAATAAGTTCTTTTTTAATATCTTCTAGCCTAATCGCCACAGGACAAAGATATTTATTATTTCAGTTTAACAACCTCCCAATAAATATATTCTATTAACGAGTAGCCCGAATCAGCATTTGTATTTGTCATGTTCTCTTCAATTGTTGATTCTTTGTTCATCTATGAATTAAAACGTCCGCTTTCGGACATTTTTTGCGTTTATGAAACCTTTCAAATCACTAATAATAAGTTATTTATATCATTTGGCACGTTGTGTGAATTAATGAAAGTAGCACTTTCATTACGCGACTATTCTAAAGACATCAAACTATGATAAAAAACTACATCAAAATAGCTTGGAGAAACCTGATTAAAAATAAAACGTTCAGTACTATCAATATTGTAGGCCTAGCCATTGGGATTACTTCGTTTGTCTTTATCCTTGAATATATCGGCTTAGAAAAAGGCGTCAACCAGTTTCATGAGAATTCTGACCGTATGTACCGCGTCATGAATTATAGTAATGATGGAGAAAGTTGGCCAGAAATTGCCCCGGGTTGGGCAAATATAATAGCCAATGAAATTCCAGAAGTTCAGTCATTTTGTCGATTTGAACAAGGCGTAGGAGCAGGAATCGTCCAAAATGAAGCCGCTAACATTTCTTTCAGAGAAAATAATATTGGTTACGCAGAAAGTAACTTTTTCGATTTCTTCAGCTTTACGCTTCTCAAAGGAAGACCTGCAGATTTTGCTGCTCCTAACACCACTTTTATTTCTGAAACTGCAGCCAAGAAATATTTCGGCGATTCAGACGCTATAGGCAAACAATTGGTTCTCAATAACCAGTTCAAGGATATCATCTACACGTAAAAGGAGTTTTTAAAGACATGGACCATCACTCCAGTTTTCAATATGACATGTTGTTTTCTTTGGAGACACTCAGAAACCCGACGAATTTAGGCGGAAACGATTGGGCGAACCTTGACAATACAGATTCGCAATACATCCAAACCATGTTGTTACTTAATGAAGGAGGTGATTACAAACAAACCGAATCAAAACTTAATGCCCTTTATCAATCTTTAAACCGCGAGAATGAAGGATCCTCCCTCAGAATGCAACCTTTAAACAATGTACATATCGCCGCCTCTCTAGATGAAGATCTGGTCACTTCTGGAAATCTGAAATACATATATATTCTTTCGGGTGTTGCTCTTTTAATCCTGCTTATTGCATGGTTTAATTATATCAACCTTTCTACGGCCGCCTCCTTAAAAAGGGCTGCTGAAATAGGGATCAGAAAAGCCATAGGAGCTACCAAACCCCAAGTTCTAAGTCAGTTTTTAACAGAAACGGCCCTTTTAAATGTTCTAAGTATTGGCTTAGCTGCGGCGTTGATTTTTTCATTACAGCCCAATTTCAATGAACTCATCGGCAAACAAGCCAGCCTAAGCGATTTAGGTGATCCCTTCTTATGGATAAGTGGGGGTCTTGTCCTTATAACTATCTGCATAGCGTCTGGACTTTATGCTGCCCTAATCATATCTGGCTTCAATCCTATTGATACCTTAAAAGGGAAAATTCGCGGCAGCAAAAAAGGGCAATGGATTAGAAAGGGATTAGTCGTTACTCAGTTTGGTATATCAGCCTCATTGATTTTAGCAACGGTGGTTATCTATTCTCAGTTAAATTTCATGAAAAATGAAAACTTAGGCATTAATGCCGAGCAAACCTTAGTTCTGAATGGCCCTCAGGTAGGTCAAAATGACTCTTACAGTAATAGAGTTGGGGCTTTTGATGATTATCTTAGCCAGCAGAGTTTCGTGCTAAATCATTCAGCGTCTGGTTCTGTACCTAGTAAGTTTTACAATTTCAAAACAGCGGGTTTTACACATTCCGGGTCAAAACCAGATGACAAATTCACCGCCTACGCCTTCTTAATTATTGATAATGCCTATTTTCCCACTTACCAAGTCCCTTTGGTGGCGGGAAGAAATTTCACTGTTGCAGAATGTGATGTGGCATGGAATGATAATAGCAAAATTGTAATTAATGAAAAAGCTGTAAAAATCTTAGGTTTCGAATCCAACCAAGACGCAATTCTGGAAGGTGTTCAGTGGGACGAACGCCATCTAGACATTATTGGTATCACAAAAGATTACCATCATACTAGCTTGCTTTCAGAAATTGACCCTATCCTATTCTACCCACAGAACAACAATAATTATTATTCTATCAAACTTACCCAAGAAGATCTGCCAAAGAAAATAGCCGCCATTGAAGCCTCTTTCAAATCTAGTTTCTCAGGAAATCCTTTTGAATACACTTTCGTAGACCAAGCTTTTGCAGAAGCTTATACTCAGGAGCAGCAATACGGACGCGTATTTAGCATCGCCTCTGGCTTGTCTATTTTCATCGCTTGCTTGGGACTCTTTGGCTTGGCCATGTTCACCGTTGAGTCTAGGACCAAAGAAATAGGCGTTAGAAAAGTATTGGGGGCCAGTGTAGCCTCCATTGTAGGTTTATTAAGTAAAGACTTTCTTAAACTTGTGGTACTCGCATTATGTATAGCCATACCCATTTCAGCCTATTTCATGAATATGTGGTTAGCAGACTTCCCTTTCAGAATAGACATAGAATGGTGGATGATTGGCATTGTAGCCATAACCTCTATCCTCATAGCCATTGTTACAGTCAGTTTTCAAAGCATTAAAGGAGCCATTAGCAATCCTGTAGAATCACTTAAAACAGAATAGCTTCGGCTTCCTAAATTCAAAAAACAAATTATGATAAAGAACTACATCAAAATAGCTTGGAGAAATTTGGTAGGCAGCCCTACCTTTTCATTCATCAATATTCTTGGTTTATCTGTGGGTTTGGCCGTTTCTATGATTATTGCTCTTTGGGTTAGCTCCATGTTTAACTTTAATGACTATTTCCCAAATAAGTCAAGGGTGGTCAAGTTTTATCAAAACCAGACTTTTAATAATGAAACCAGATCCAGTACGTCAATGCCTATCCCTCTTGAAAAGGCTATGAGAAACGACTATATGGGCCATTTCAATTACTTGGTCATGAGTTCCAATCCAAAAAATAAATACTTGTCTTACAAGGACATAAACATTTCTAAGGAGGGAAATTTCATGCAAAAAAGTGTTCCAGATTTACTTCATTTAGAGATTCTCTCAGGCACAAAAAATGGACTTACTGATATTAACTCCGTCATGATTTCGGCATCTACTGCCAGGGCTCTATTCAAAGACGAACGTGCCATTGACAAAATCATTAAATTCAATAACGAATCTGACCTTGTGGTGACTGCTGTTTATCAGGATATTCCTGAGAATAATGATTTTGCTAACATGGACTTCATCGTCCCATGGGAAAAATACATTGCTCAACCCTCCGTCGCTTGGGCGGTGGACATTTGGGGTGACAACTCCTACAGACTTTATGCTGAACTAGCGTCAAATGCTTCTTTAGATAAAGTGAACATGGCAATAAAAGACGTAAAGAAAAACGCCATGGAAGCTGAAAGCTACAATCCAGAACTCTTCTTGCATCCTATGAAAGACTGGTATTTGAAGTCCCTTTTTAAGAATGGTGTTCAAAGTGGCGGGCGTATTCAGCTTGTTTGGCTTTTTAGTATTATCGGAATTTTCGTCTTGTTTTTGGCTTGTATAAATTTCATGAATTTGAGCACCGCCAAATCAGAAAAACGAGCCAAAGAAGTTGGCATTAGAAAATCAATAGGTTCTCAAAGGAGTCAGCTCATCACTCAGTTTCTTATCGAGTCATTCATGACCGTTCTCTTTTCCTTTGGTTTGGCACTGGTCTTCGTATATCTAAGTTTAGAATCCTTTAATAATTTAGCTAATGCCTATGTAGTTTTCCCCTGGGAAGAGTCGGCCTTTTGGATAGCCTCGCTGATTTTCATACTTCTTACTTCCTTATTTTCTGGCAGCTATCCTGCCCTTTTTCTCTCGTCCTATGAGCCTGTAAGAGTATTAAAGGGGCCATTTAAAGCAGGTAAGTTTGCATCACTTCCTCGTAAGGCTCTTGTAGTGCTACAATTCACCGTCTCGGTCACACTTATTATAGGGACAGTTCTAATCATGAGACAAATAGAATATGGCAAAAACATGCCAATTGGTTATGACAAAGAGGGTTTAGTTCAAATTCCCGTTATGAGCAATGACTTCAATGGGAAATATGATTTCATGCGTTCGGAATTGCTTCGCTCTGGAGCCATTCAAGAAATGTCTTCCTCAAGTGCCCCCACCACTGGCGTTTGGTCCAATAGGTCTGGCTACTCCTGGGAAGGGAAACCAGACGATTTCCAAGAAGACCTCGCATATACTGAAGTTTCACACGATTTCGCCAAATCTTTAAATCTTAAAATAGTGGCCGGTAGAGACTTCTCCAGAGAAATGGCCACCGACTCAAACGCTGTATTAATTAACGAAACAGCTGTAAAATATATGGGCCTTGAAAACCCAGTGGGATCTATCATTAGAAGTGACTACGGTGGGCCAAGCATGACTATCATTGGTGTGGTTTCAGACATGATAGTGCAGTCACCTTTTGAGCCCGTTAAACAGGCTTGGTATGTTTTTAACAAAAGTGACGAGGCCAGTTTTTATAACTTACGGTTAAATCCAGATCAAAGTGCCAGTGAGAATATCAGCATCATAGAGGGTGTATTTAAAAAGCACTTTCCCGCCGTCCCATTTGACTATGATTTTGTAGACTCTGAATATGGTCAAAAGTTTGCCATTGAAGAACAAATAGGCAACATGGCGAGCGTATTTACCCTTTTAGCCATATTAATAAGCTGTTTAGGTTTATTTGGTCTTGCTTCCTTTATGGCAGAACAGAGAACCAAGGAAATTGGTATTAGAAAAGTACTTGGAGCCTCTGTAAGATCACTTTGGGCCATGCTTTCAAAGGACTTTGTGCTGCTTGTCTTCATCTCTCTGGCCATCGCAATCCCACTTTCCTGGCACCTCATGTCTCTGCTTATGAGTAGATATACCTACCGAGCAGAATTTGCTTGGTGGATTTTTGCGGCAGCAGGAATTGGAGCCATTTCAATAACACTATTTACAGTCAGCTATCAAGCTATAAAAGCGGCCACCATGGACCCTGTTAAAAGCTTAAAAACAGATTAAATTCGACGGTTCGGCAAGCTCACCACAAGCAAGCTCCACTAAATGATTTACTAGAAAAATGAACAAATTATGATAAAAACCATATCAAAAAAGCCATTTTGGTAGAGAGTTAAGCGACTGTATAATTATCCTTTGAAGTAATCTTGGCGAAATTCTGTACTAGTTCATTCAATTCTAACCTTCAATTGACTGAAAGAAATACTATAACAGTTGCTATTTTTCAATTATAAGATTTCCAATTAATTTCTCTAGGATTTTCTTATTTTTGATTAATACTCAACCTACTATAATGACGTTCAAAAAAGCCTTACTGTTATTTTTAGCCGCAGGTATTTTAGTAACAATTCAATTTTCTTGTTCAACTGGAGACTCTTCAGAGGAAGAAATACCCGATATCGTTGATTATAACTTCCATATTCGTCCTATTTTGTCGGACAATTGTTTCTCTTGTCATGGCCCAGATGCTAACAAACGAAAAGCAGGATTAAGACTAGACATTGCCGAGGAAGCATACAAGGCACTGCAAGAAACACCAGACGCACATGCCATAATTCCCAAAAAGCCTCATGACTCGGAAGTTTACAAAAGACTTATCTCAAATGACCCCGAGCAGAAAATGCCGCCGCCTTCCTCAAATCTCAAATTGAACAATTCAGAAATACAGATTATCGAGAAATGGATTAAACAAGGTGCCGTGTATAAGCCACACTGGGCATTCGTAGTACCACAGAAATCAAAACTACCTCCTGCGAATGATGTGAAGTGGATTAAGAATGAGATAGACTATTTTGTATTGGATAAACAGAGAAAAAATGGTCTTGAACATCAAAAAGAAGCCAATAAAGAAAATCTTTTGAAAAGAGTAAGTTTTGACCTTACAGGATTACCTCCTAGTATTGAATTGATGGATAGCTTTTTAACGGATGAAAGTGATCAAGCCTACGAAAAAGTTATTCAACACCTTATAAATAGCTCTGCCTACGGAGAAAAAATGGCGGTTTATTGGATGGATATCGCACGATTTGCAGATTCTCATGGATTTCAGGACGATAGCTATCGTAGCCAATGGCCTTGGCGTGATTGGGTCATTCATAAATTCAACCAAAACATGCCGTATAATGAATTTGTAACATGGCAAATAGCTGGGGACCTTCTCCCAAATGCCGGTCAAGAGCAAATATTGGCAACCGCTTTTAATCGCAATCATAAAATCACGGAAGAGGGGGGAATAATTGATGAAGAGTACAGGGTATCATATGTTGCCGATCGTACCAATACTTTTGGCAAAGCTTTTATGGGAATGACAATGGAATGTGCAACATGTCACGACCACAAATATGACCCAATCTCTCAAAAAGACTATTATCAGCTTTTTGCCTTTTTCAATAACATCAAAGAGCGAGGTCGAGAATCAGTTGTTGGTGGACCCGAAACCTATGCAAAAGTTCCTTTTATGCAGATAAGCAATGCTGCAACGGATAGTATCATGACTTTCATCAATAAGAAAGATACTAATAAACTCATTGTCTCAATCATGGGCGAGTTAGCTGACAGTACACGTCCTACGTATATTTTGCAACGTGGTGCATATGATCAACACGGAGAGGAAGTGTCTCCTAATGCACCAGACTTTATTTTACCTTTTACCAAAGACCTTCCAAAAAATAGATTGGGTTTATCCAAATGGCTTTTTGACTCAAAAAATCCATTAACAGCAAGAGTTTTTGTAAATCAACTATGGCAAGAATTTTTTGGCCAAGGATTGGTAAGTTCCGTAGGAGATTTTGGAATGCAAGGTAGTTTACCTAGTCATCCAGAATTACTTGATTGGATGGCGGTAGATTTTGTGGAACATAATTGGGATATAAAGAGGCTGATTAGTCAAATTGTAAGTTCTGCTACTTATCGTCAATCAGCAGAATTAACAGAAGAATTACTGCGTAAGGACCCAGAAAACACTTGGTTGTCAAGAGCTCCAAGATTTCGACTAAAGGCTGAGTTTATGCGTGATCTAGTGCTTGCCACAAGTGGCTTGATAACAAGGGATATTGGTGGCCCTAGTATTAAACCGTACCAGCCGGATGGACTTTGGGAGGGGGCCTCATCAGGACGAGGGATATTGGCCTTATATAAACAGGATCATGGAGAAGATTTATATCGTAGAGGTTTGTATTGTTTTATCAAAAGAACAGTTCCCCCACCTGCAATGACAATTTTTGATGCAAGTAATAGAGACCAATGCCAAGTAGGCAGATTAATGACAAATACGCCTTTGCAGGCTCTGGTTCTTTTAAATGACCCTACAATTCTTGAAGCTTCTAGGGTATTTGCAGCCAAGCTTTTGAAAGAGAAATCGAATACAAATGAAAGGGTTTATAAGGCCTTTAGAGCCATTGTGTGTCGTAAACCAAGTCAAAAAGAAATTGATATATTGACAAATTTCGTTGCTCAAAAAAGGAGGACCTTAACAGAGAAAAGTGCTCATGATTTACTTCAAATTGGGGAATACCCCCAAGACAAATCTTTGAACAATGTAGAAGTGGCAGCACTCATGCAGACCATTTCTATCATTTATAATATGGAAGAGACTTTCAGCAAAACTTAATATGGAAAAAGAGCTTTTTGAAAACGGTCTTACTCACAATAGGAGAAGGTTTCTCTCTAAAGCAAGCCTAGGATTAGGCACGCTTGCCCTTGGTTCTTTACTAACGCCCAATCTTTTTAAAGGAAAAGGAGAAGACGAGCAGGCATTTACACCCGGTATACCAAGTTTTGCCCCGAAGGCGAAAAGGGTTATCTATTTGTTTCAAAATGGTGCTCCTTCACAGCTAGAGTCATTTGATTACAAGCCTAAACTTACAGATATGTTCGGTCAGGAATTGCCCGATTCTGTAAGAGGAGAGCAAAGACTCACGGGTATGACCGCTGGGCAATCCTCTTTCCCATTGGTTGGGTCTTTTACTGGATTTAAACAATATGGCGAATCAAGGGCATGGATTAGTGATTTGTTCCCTTATACCTCCAAAATCGTTGACGATCTTTGTATCATAAGGTCAATGCATACAGAAGCTATCAATCATGATCCTGCACTTACATTTCTACAAACGGGTGCTCAGCAAGGAAATAGACCTAGCATGGGAGCGTGGTTAAGCTACGGTCTTGGAAGCGAAAACCAGAATTTGCCTGCATTTACCGTTTTGCTTTCTAGAGGTGTTGGAAATGGACAAGGTGTCTATTCTAAGTTATGGACCAATGGCTTCTTAGAATCCACGCATCAGGGAGTCCAATTTAGCAGTGGAGAAGACCCCGTTCTGTATCTCAAAGACCCGAAAGGGATGAACCGAGAGGAAAGAAGAGAATTGTTAGACAATTTAGCTGAGCTCAATCAACTTTCTTATGAAAAAATTGGGGACCCAGAAATCAGTGCAAAAATAAAGCAGTATGAAATGGCCTACAGAATGCAGACGGCTGTGCCTGAGATCATGGATGTTTCCAAAGAGCCTGACAATATTGTGAAACTTTACGGGCCCGAATGCCTAGTGCCTGGCACATTCTCCGCAAATTGCCTTTTGGCAAGGAAACTATCTGAAAATGGCGTACGATTCGTGCAACTCTACCATCAAGGATGGGACCAACATGGAAATCTTCCTTATGAAATCACCAAACAGGCCATGGATGTAGATCAGGCCTCGGCAGCACTGGTTACGGATTTAAAGCAGCGGGGCCTTTTAGATGAGACCTTAGTCATTTGGGGTGGAGAATTTGGTCGATCAAACTATAGCCAAGGCACACTGAAAGCTGATAATTATGGTAGAGACCATCATCCACGTTGTTTCAGTATTTGGATGGCAGGCGGAGGAATTAAGCCCGGTATTGTTTATGGCGAAACCGACGAACTTGGCTATAATATCATCAAAGACCCTGTTCATGTGCACGATTTCCATGCCACTATATTACATCAAATGGGCCTCAATCACGAACAATTAATTTATAAGCATATGGGACGTCGTTTTCGTCTGACAGATGTGGCTGGTAACGTAGTGAAAGATATCTTGTCCTAAACCTTTTGACTTTTATGATCCCAAACTGGAAGAGGTATTTAGAAAATACACTTTTTGTAACAAGTATTTTGCTTGCCTTTCTCTTGCTATTCGAAAGCTATATTGAATTACCTGCTTGGTTTCAGTTTTTTGGACGTCTACATCCACTAATACTTCACTTCCCTATCGCTCTACTTGGATTAGTCTATTTAGCTCTTTTATTTCAAACAAAGTGGCCCGTTCAAAATAGAAGAGTATATAAGGAGCTTTTAAATAACCTTTTACTTTTAGCTAGTTTTTCCGCTGCTTTAACAGCAGTATTTGGATTGTTTTTATCTCTTGAAATAGGTTACGATCCTGAAATACTCTTATGGCATAAGTATTCTGGTTCAGCAATCGTTTTTCTTTCGGCCTTCATTTATTGGATGCAAGACAAAAACTGGCCTAGTCTAAAAATAGAAAGATTCGCGATAACAGTTGGTTTCATTTCTTTGATTTTGGGTGGGCATGAAGGAGCAAGTATTACCCACGGAAAAGGTTTTTTATCAGAAAGTTTTAATTCAAAAACGAAAGCATCTGTTGCATTCGAAGACGCCCTACTTTTTGATGATTTGGTTCTTCCCATATTTGAACAAAAATGTATCTCATGTCATAATATCCGTAAGTCAAAAGGAGGTCTCATTCTAAGCTCCATGAAAGACTTAATAAAGGGAGGTGAGTCTGGTGAATTGTTTATTGCCGGCCATCCAGAAAGGAGTACATTAATGGAGCGAGTGTTTCTGCCTATTGATGATGAAGACCACATGCCACCCAGCGGAAAAACACAACTTACGAGCGATGAAATTGAAGTTTTTAAACAATGGATTAAGCACAATAGCGACGTTAAATTAAAGCTAGTCAGTAGTCTTCCCTCGTCAGATTCTCTCTTTATTTTAGGGCAAAAACTTTTAGCAGAACCTGTTCAGGAAGACGTATATGAATTTAACCGTGCCGAACAAACAACGATCGATGAACTCAATGATGCCTATCGCGTAATTTTACCCCTTGCACAAAATTCTCCCGCCTTAGCCGTTTCTTTTTATGGTGCCAAGGCCTTTTCAAGTGGAAAACTTGCTGATTTGGAAGATTTGAAAGAACAGATTATTACGCTCAATCTTAACAAAATTCCCGTTGATGATGGTGACCTAAAAACAATCGAGAAATTTAAAAACCTTAGAGATTTAAACTTGAATTTCTCTGAGGTTTCAGGAGCGGGCCTTTTAGCCATGACCGAGCTTAGAAAGCTTAATAAGCTCTCAATCTCTGGGGTCACAATTGAAAAAGGAGAAATAGAAAACCTATTAAAAAAGCAGTCTGCCGTTCAAAGAATAACTGTTTGGAATACGGGTATAAGTGAAAATGATTTGAAGGCACTTCAAACAAAATTTCCAGAAAAAGAAATTGTAAGTGGAAGAGAAGGCCTTAGCAAAATGCTCATTCAGCTCAATGAGCCCTTCATCGCGAATAAGTCTGCCATTTTTAAGGATTCCATCGTGTTGGAACTGGGTCATGCCATTAAGGGCGTGGAGATGAAAATATCCTTGAAAAACCAATTGGTAGATAGCCTTAATTCTCAGAAGTACGAGCCCGGAAAAGTAATCGTGAAGGAATCAAAAGCGTTTACCGCTAAGGCGTTTAAAAAAGGATGGCTTTCGAGTGAAGAAATCGTTCTCCATGTATATCAAAACAAGTTTGAGCCTGATACCGTACTGCTTTTGACTAAACTGAACAATGTCCATCCAGCTAGCGGAGCTCAAACCTTCTTTGATAAGGTTCTGGGAGCGAACGGAGCAAATAATCAGGCTTGGGCAAATAATTGGGCTGGTTTTAGGAAAAACGACATGGTTGTTATGTTACAATATGATAAACCGGTGTCCGTTTCCAACATCTCCTTGAATTTATTGATAGAATCGGAAAGCACTATTTTCCCACCCGAAAGCATAGAAATTTGGGGAGGAAACGATCCTGAGAACATGAGACTATTAACCAAGGCAAGGCCATTACAACCCACGGAAAACAAAAAAGGATACGTTCAATTGGTGAATTGCCCAATGAAAACATTTAGAGGTAAATATTTCAAAGTCGTAGCAAGGCCACTTCAATCTATGCCTAGCTGGAAGTCAAGAAGTGGTCAAGTGGCTCTGTTTTTAATTGATGAAATGTTTGTGAATTAACAGTTTTGCAATGTGTTAAAACACTTTTAAAAGAGAGCTCTAAAGGTAAGATTTAGAGCCTTTCCCCCTAGCTTTCTTAGGCCTTTACACTATCCGTTTATCTTTTGAACGTCCGGACATATAGAGCTAACGTAACAGTAGCCTAACCTCAATATGCAGCATTCGTATGGCGAAACCCTTTTCTTTACTCGATGTTCATTACTAATTCATTAGGACTTGGATATTTGGTCGGAATAAAATCTACATTAAATGTTACCTCTATATACTTCATTTCCCCTATTGTTTTATCACGCATTTTATTTTCACTGCAATATTTGAAGACCAGCTTTAAATATCTTCGAATTATCATTAGAGGCAAAAAACTCATCCATAGTCCTTTTGAACTATTGCAATATCGATAGCCGTAAATCAAGTTTCCTACATTGTCCTTTCCTCCCAGTTTTTAAGCAAAGATGTGGTCAAGGCCTAGTTTTTCATCTGATCCACAATAGTTCGATATTTGACCAGTTTGCAATTTGATTTTTTCGTCATTAAAAATTAAACGCATGTAGATTATTTGGTCTTTTAATCCTTTAAAAACGTTACTCTAATCACATAATTGAAAGTTCCATATTTCTCTTGGTTCATTTCAACATCAGTTTGGGCCATAGCAAGATCTGCATAGGACCAAAAAATCAATTCTTTAACTGTTTCGTATTTAAGTGCTTTCGCCATTCTGTTTAATTTTATGCCATACAACAGCGGTATATTGGACGTATTCGGTGCTTCTATGAAAAGTATTTTGTAATTATTAACTAAAAATTCCTTAATTCTGATTGTCATTTCATTGATAAAAGTCAAATCTGCTGCATATTACCTCCTGATTAGTTAGCTTAAGGCTACAGCTTATCACTTTAATATCAACTGTCAAAGGTTAATGAGCCATCGTACAATAAAATAGACCATTTTGAGTCTTTATATTATGAAAAAACTACTTGCTGCTCTTTTTATTACTCAAGGATTAATAGCACAGTCTATAAGTCCTGACCTTCAAAATACAGACCTCTGGATTCTACAAGATAGACACCTGACAAATACCGAAGATGGAGGTGTAAAACTTGATGAGCCAACTCCCAATGATGGCCTATTAATTTTGAAAGATTTTGATTTCAAAAATGGAACCATTACCCTTGATTTAAAAGGAGAAGATAAACCGGGTGCTAGTTTTGTGGGCATAGCCTTCGGACTTCAAAATGATCATGTTTTCGAAACTTTCTATTTAAGACCTTTCAATTTTAAGAATGAAGCAAGAAAAACGCATTCGATGCAATACACCTTTAATCCATCATACTCTTGGCGGATTCTACGTGAAAACTTCCCTGATAAGTATGAGAATGAACTAAGGCCTGCTCCCGACCCAAACGCTTGGCAACATATAAAATTAGTCATCCATAATGGCCTTATTAAGGTCTATGTCAATCATAGTTCTGAGCCAAATTTGATAGTCCAGTCTTTAAATATCATGGGCCATGGGAAAGTGGGCCTATGGACGGGAAGCGGCTCAATAGCTGAATTCAAAAACTTAGAAATCACACCTGAGTAGAAGAATAACCTTTATATGCTAAAAAACAATCTGAGAATTGCTTGGAGAAACCTGACTAAGAGAACTTTTAATTCCTTTATTTTACTTCTCGGTTTGACGCTCGCTATTTCTACGAGTATGCTCATTGGTAATTTTGTTTTGACGGAGCTTTCTGTCAATCAAAACATTAAAAATATAGACCAGCATTACTTACTGAAAAGCCAATGGAAAAAAGAAGGAATGGGCATAGATTTCTGTACGCTGGCTCCACTTGCTCAAAGCCTGAAAAGAGAATACCCTCAACTCATAGCAAACGCCTATACCTACGATGCCATAACTTCTATCGTAAAAAAAGACGCTACCATATTTAGAGAAAGCCTTCAAATAGGAGATGCTGATATCTTAAACATGTATGGATTCGAATTACTTGCTGGCAATCCTGCAACAGCCCTTATTGAGCCATATACCTTAGTTATTCCTGAAAAAACTGCCTATAAATACTTCGGAAAGACGGATGTCTTGGACGAGTTCTTAGAAATAGAATCTTTCTCAGGAGAAACTCAAAACTTTAGAATTACGGGAGTGCTAGCCAAACAGGCCTTCAATTCCATAACCGATATGCAATCGGATGAACCACCCCTTCTCCTATCCAAAGAAAGTCTCCGTTTTTTTGGCCGCTATGGGAATTATGAAAACTGGAATAATGCCTATTTAGTAAGCTGGGTAGAGCTCCAAAAGGGAGTTACATTAGCCAACTTAAAGCAACCCATAGACCAAATTTTAAAAACGAATGCTAGTGAAACCTATTATGCAAATCTTACCGTAGTTCCGGAGACACTCGGCTCCATATATCTCACAGATAATAGCCATGCGGTACAGAAGAGCTTGCAAATATTAATGCTCATAGCAGGCTTTATTCTAGTGATGGCTCTCGCCAATTTTATCAATATTTCTATAAGCAACTCCAGCGGCAGAATTAGGGAAGTAGGGGTTAGGAAATCATTGGGTGGAGAAAAAAAGCAAGTGCTTTTTCTGTTCTTAAGCGAGTCTGTCATTCTAGCTTTTGCCTCCTTAATTTGCTCTCTTTTTCTGTATCAGTTTGCAAAGCCCTTCTTTGAATCTATAGTTGGGAAAGAAATCCCTTCGCTTTGGCACTCGTCCACTACTTTTTTACTCTCCTTGCCTACTTTAACATTGACTTTAGGTCTTGTTGCAGGGATATATCCCGCCATCAGTATAGCTTCACTACAGACCTTAAATTCACTCAAGGGTAAATTTCACGCTCTAAGTGCTCACAATTATCTAAGAAAAGGTCTCTTAACCCTGCAGTTTACTTTGGCTATTTTTGTGATGGCAGGTGCGGCTTTTGTGAGCCAACAGATAGATTTTATCTTTTCAAAGGATCTTGGCTTTGACAAATCCCAAATAATACACCTACAAACACCGAGAAACTGGTCGGAACAAGGTGTCTCTCAAATGCTTCAGCTGAGAGATGAAGTAAGTCAACTAGCTGATGTTACCGCTGGAAGCCTTTCCTACGAAATACCAAATGGCAATGCTGGCAACACCTCTGGTATTTACCTCAGCAAAAAAGATTCTACCTCCGCCATCTATGGGAAAATCTTGAAAACCGACAGCGACTATGCCAAGACTTATGGCTTAGAATTAAGCCACGGAACTTATTTTAATGATCAATCTTCCATTGGAGATATTGTTATCAATGAGACCGCCGCCAAAAACTTAGGATTGGTAAATATCGAGGATGCTCTTCATAAAGAAGTACGCCTTCAGGCCTTCGGAATAGACCAGCGTATCGTAGGTGTGGTTAAAGATTTTAATTTTGGAAGTGTCCATGAGGCCGTAGGGCCGATAGTGATTTCAAACGTGAAAGCGGGTAACTATTACAGGTTCCTTTCTTTTAAAATTGCTGGTGGAGATATACCAAAAACGATTTCTAACATCGAGGGCGTGTGGAAGTCTAGTTTACCAAATGCTCCCTTTGTCTTTAATTTTATGGATGATACCATTAATAAACTCTATGCCACCGAAACAAGATTGAAAGAAGCTGCAAGCCTAGCCACGATAATTTCATTGATCATTGTTTTAATTGGCATTTTAGGCATTGTTTCTCTAAGTATCGCCAAAAGAACCAAGGAATTAAGCATCCGAAGGGTTTTGGGAGCTTCTATGCAGTCTACCAATTGGTTATTCCTCAAAGAATTCATATTCCTTAAACTAGCTGCTTTAGTCCTAGCAATTCCGCTCACCTACTATTTGATAAGTCTTTGGCTTCAAAACTACGCCTACCACATAATTATCAAACCCGCTACTTTTGCTTTCGTAGCCCTGCTATTTGCCGTTTTAGTGACATTGATTGTGGGTATTCAGGTCTTTCTTGCCAACAGAACTAACCCTGTGGACCATTTAAGAAGTGAATGATTAGAATTCCGTGACGGGAGAGTATATTCTTTATTAAAGGAAGTAGCTCGCAACACTTACTATTATCAATCGTGAATAAAACCTTAAACGTCTACCCCTGTCCGCATGAGTACAGACTGTTCGCTTTCGGACAATTTCCTTAGTTTTGAAAATTACCAATAATTTGATTACAAGCAGATTATATCATGTGGCATGGTGTATGAATTCTTATGTGCGTATAGTTCTATAAAGCATTAAGCAAAGACTCATATTATTAAGAATTACCTGAAAATCGCGTGGAGAAGCCTACAAAAAAACAGGGCTTATGGTGTCATAAATATTATCGGGCTTATGCTTAGCATTGCGGCCAGTATTTTACTCTTCTCCTTTATTTCGTTTCATTTAAATTTTGACGGTTTTCATCCTGATAAAGAAAGGGTTTATCGAATTGTCACTAAACAAAAACGCGATGTAGTTAACTATCAGAGGGGCGTACCGAGCCCATTGGGGGCTGTGCTTAGAGAAGAGTATGATTTAGATCAAAACATTGCCCGCATGGTAACTTTTGATGAACTCCAAATAGACGTCAATCGAGGAAACGAGAAGCTCCGCTTTGTAGAAGAATGGGGTGTCGCCTTTGCAGAACCATCTTATTTCAGAATCTTCAACTATCCCCTTCTTTTTGGCAGTATTACCAAAGAATTTGAGGAGCCCAATAAAGCATTTATCACTGAATCTGTAGCCAAAAAATACTTTGGAGAGGCTCAATCTGCCATTGGTCAATCTATGAAAATGGATAATACATTAGACTTCACAGTGATAGGTATTCTGAAAGACCTACCTGAAAATACAGTGCAAGAAACAGAGATATTTATCTCTTACGTAAGCCTTAAAGAATACGCAGACTGGTTCATATTACCAGACTCTTGGGGTGGTATATCTTCGGCCATGCAATGCTTCATAAAGTTAAAACCTGAGGTTAAACCAGAGCAGGTAGAAAGTGCCATGGCTCCATACCCAGCTAAATACAGGCCACAGAGCACTAACATTCATACGTACCTGCTTCAGCCATTGAATGATATGCATTTTAACGCCAGCTATGACGGCGTGATGCCAGCTAAAACCCTTTGGACACTAGGGCTAATTGCTTTGTTTTTGATGATTTCTGCCTGCCTTAATTTCGTAAATCTTGCTACCGCCCAAGTTCTAAATAGGCTGAAAGAAGTGGGGGTTAGAAAGACGCTTGGAAGCAAAAAAGGACAGCTTTTTTGGCAGTTTCTCACAGAGACCTCATTGATAGCTTTTGTGGCTACCATTTTGGGCTACGGTTTGGCTTATGCACTACTTCCTTCGCTAAATGAGCTTTTTGATTCTTCTATTAGCACAGACGTATTCGTCAGCTTTAAAGTAATAGGCTTTGTCTTTCCCATTTTCATTATCTCCACATTCGTTTCAGGTGCTTATCCAGGTTTACTACTATCAAACTTTAAACCTATAAAGGCTCTCAAGGGTAATTTGGCTCAGGTAAGTGTGGGTGGCATAAATCTTAGAAGGTCGCTTATTATTGTTCAGTTTGTTATTTCACAAGTTTTAATCATTGGTATGCTTGTAGTGGTAAAACAAATACAGTTTAGCCAAAACGCCGACTTGGGTTTTGAGCAAGAGGCCATTGTTCTCATACCTATCGCTGCAGGTTCAGAATCCAATGATATTAAACTGTTCAAAGAACAGCTAGCATCCAAGGCATCCATTTCATCTTCTACGGTTTGCATGGGAGCTCCTGCTTCTAGTAGCAACTGGAGCACTAGTATCATTTTCGGGAATAAAACAGAACAAGAAGATTTCCCGCTAAGTATCCGTGGTGGTGATGAGGGTTACTTGGAAACTTTTGGCCTTGAGCTTCTCTCTGGAAGAAACATCAGACCTGCGGATACCTTAAATGAGGTTTTAGTAAATGAAACCTTCTTAAAAAAAATGAACTTCGCCTCTTCCGACCAGGCCATTGGTCAATTAATGTCTGTAGCCGGAGAGCCTAATGTGGCTATAGTAGGCGTAGTGAAGGATTTTCATGATAAATCTATGCACGGCGATATCTCCGCCATAGGTATTGGGTCCTCACCAGACATGCAATGGAATTTTGCCGTAAAACTAAATCCTGCCAACATTTCAGCCGGTCTATCGGATATTGAAGATATTTGGAATACTAATAACCCAGAGTCCATTTTTACATACGAATTTGTAGATGAGTCCGTGAAGGAATTTTATGAAACCGAGCAAACCATGCTTAGCTTAGTTCAGCTCTTTACCATCATAGCCATCTTTATTGGAGCCATGCGTCTCTACGGTTTAGTCTCCTTTATGGTAGAACGTAAAACAAAGGAAATAGGCGTACGGAAAGTTTTAGGAAGTAGTACTTCTTCTATTTTTTGGCTGTTCGGAAAAGAATTTAGTCTACTTATCTTAGTCTCTTTCGTCATTTCTGCTCCTATAGCTTGGTGGCTGAGCAAGCAGTGGCTGGAAGACTTTAAGTTTCAAATTGAAATAGAGCCGAGCCTCTTTCTTATGGCTTTGGCACTTTTTTCTGTCATTGCATTTATTACCATAAGTTTTAAGGCTGTTAAGGCAGCGGCTATGGATCCTGTGAAGAGCCTTAAAAGTGAATAAACCATAACAAACATCTGTTCAGTATCGAACATCATTTTCCAAACAAACCGAATTAAATAGATGAACTATAGCTATTTAATAAAATGGCATGATGTATGAAACTATGAAAGTAGTATTGAATAAAAAGGAATTTTAAAATGAATAATTATGAAACACAGAACAAACCTTTACAAAATCATCGCATTGGCTTGCATGGTATTATTAGGAGCTATTAAAGGCTTCGCTCAAACTAGATTAGGACACTTTAACAAGGTGACCGTTAACCCGAACATTGAGGTTGTCTTTAGACAAGGAAATCAAGAAAGTGTTAGGATAGAAAAGACCAACATTGACAAGCATAAAGTCTTGATAGAAACAACTAACGGTAGACTTAAACTGTCAATCAAAGGCTGGAATGAAAAGAAGGGATACAATCCGCACAATGGCACTAAAGCCTCATTAGTGGTAACTTATAGAAATATAGAAGAACTTATCCTTAAAGGCGACCAAGAAATAATATTTGAAGATGCACTAAGGACAGAAGATTTCAAACTGAATATCTATGGCGACTCTGAAATCACGCTGAACGAAGTTCACATAGAGAATCTTGAAAGTAACATTTACGGCGATAACACCCTAGAAATCAAGTCTGGAAATATAGCATATATGGATTATACGGTCTATGGTGATTGTACCATAAATACTAGGGGCGTAGACAATTACGAAACAAAAATTATGGCTTTTGGTGACGCTGATTTTGACATTAGTGTCACGGATTATCTAAAAGTAAATGCCTTAGGAGATACCTATGTTACTTATAAAGGTAATCCAAGAGTAAACAAAGGCTTATCATTAGGTGATACTACTATTAGAAGAGCTAGGTAGCTTTTTAAAGAAAAATGAGGGCTGAGGCAAAATTTGAACCCCTGTCTTCTATTCTTCGGTGCCCCGCATAAAGTATAATATGAAACCTCTCAATGCTTAGAGCTAGTTGCTAAAAACAAATGCTATCCTTCTATAAGTCAAGAGTTAGAATAAAATGAAAACGAAATGCTAAAAAATAACCTCAAAACGTCATGGCGTAGTCTAAAAAGGCAACCCTTTTTTACCTTCCTAAATACTTTTGGCTTGGCCATTGGCTTGGCTGGAGCTTTGCTCATCTCTCTTTACATTTATGATGAGCTTAGCTTCAATAAAATGTTTTCAGATTCAGATAGAATCTATCGCATAAATGCAGACATTAAATTTGGAGGTGTTGCCCAAGAGTTTGCCGTAACTCCGGCACCGATGTCGAGTACTGTTAAAAGAGATTATTCCATAGTAGAGCAAGTAACTCGCTTCAGGACCCAAGGAAGCGTCTTAGTTAGGCAAACAAATGAAATAAGAAACGTAAAAGAAGATCAAAGCACCTATGTGGATTCAACGATGTTCGACATGTTTGGAATTGAACTTTTGGTAGGCAACGCAAAAACTGCCCTAGTTGAACCAAATACAGTGGTATTGTAACTTGAAGCTGCCAACAAGCATTTCCCATTAGAGTCGGCCTTGGGCCAAAGCCTTATTTTAGATAATAATGAGACGTTTAGAGTAACCGGTGTTCTGCCTGAATTACCAGAAAACTCATTTATAAGCGAATATTCTATTTTCATGGCGATGTCTGGATGGGAGAATGCACAAGATATGGATGTATGGGGTAGCAATAACTTCAACACCTATGCTAAAATCATCCCTTCGGCAACTAAAGAAGACTTTCAGTCTTCTCTCGATTTACTATTTGATAAATATATTGTCCCATATGGTCAAGCCGTGATTCCCGGAATGACCAAGGAAAGTTTTGAAGAAGCTGGTAATTATATTAGGTACTCGCCGGTGGCTCTTGCTGATTTGCATTTATCTGGAAATAGAGTAGCCGAAATGTCTCAAAATAATGATAAACAAAGCATCTATATTTTGTCTTTTGTTGCCCTCTTTCTAATTGTTTTGGCGGTAGTTAATTTTATGAATTTATCTACTGCCCAGTCGCTTAAGCGAGCTAAAGAAGTAGGCGTTCGGAAAACCCTAGGGTCCAGTAAATCTAGGTTGATATATCAATTTTTGACAGAGTCTAGCCTAATAGCCTTCATTGCTTTGGCCTTTGCACTTCTGCTTGCCATAATTTCATTGCCTTCCTTTAATGAGCTGTCAGGCAAAAGTTTATCAATGCCATTTGCAAACCCTTTTTTCTGGTTAATTCTTTTAACATCTGTCTTAGCACTTGGAGTATTATCTGGCTCCTATCCAGCCTTTTTCTTGTCAAAGTACTCGGCTGTGAAAGTACTCAAAGGTGGAGGCGAAAACAGTTTGGCTGGAGGAAAAATTAGAAGTTCTTTAGCAATCCTGTCCTAAATGAATTTCAGAGATGGCAAAAAGTATTATTCAATGGACAATAGGCCTATTTTGTTGATTTTCAGAAAAGAACCCCCTGTATGTATTTATTTGGAGGGGGTTGTTC
>Ga0075117_1000625_pt1 | contig 23570 bp, 19 predicted proteins | sample AntAceMetag02UKJ_FD_69789 | JGI IMG/M metagenome (GOLD analysis project Ga0075117, IMG submission 69789) | Saline lake microbial communities from Ace Lake, Antarctica - Antarctic Ace Lake Metagenome 02UKJ | ecosystem: Environmental > Aquatic > Non-marine Saline and Alkaline > Saline | place... | reverse complement strand
TGTGCGGAGGGTAGGGTCTTGATCTCGTCAACGGCTTCTAGAATGCAGGCGTTTAGCCGGCCGATCGCTTCGGATGCAGCGCCCTTCAGCCCGAATTTCCGAAGCGTCTAGTTGCGATAGAAGCGGCTGAGAGCGCGCGGTAAATGTCCTGCCGGAAGATACAGGGCGTAGGGCGTTTCGATCTGTGTTAGCGATTGAAGAATGGCGGCTGCCTGTTGTGGCAAAAACTCGACATCCTCTCCGGTCTCTTCCATAGCAAGCGCGAAGGCGACCTGGCCTGCAAGCAGCGGAGCGCCTGCGAGCAAGCCGGGATTTTCCGCCAGCCAGAGGGCCCACGTCTTCCAGTATCCAGCCAGATCGTGTGATCGCGCTGCGGGAGCGGCAACAAAGGCGCTTGATATGTTATTGATGTGCGTTTCGCGCATCTCTCCTCTACCTCCAAAGAGGGAGAATCCTGGCCGGTAGGGGCGATCCAGCTTCGTCTCGGCAAGGATACTCCTGAATATATCCGTCGGCGGATGTCCGTGGTTGTTGGCAACGGCGCGGAACCGGAGTGACTGAAAGAGATCTGAAGGCTCCCGAAGAAAGTACAGTGCAGTGCTTGTCGACAAGACCCAGTCTGCATCATGCGCATCCAGGAATGGCGCGAGGACATTGCAGGACGGTGAATCGGGGACCGGGCGAGTTGCCTGCCGCACTTCAATTTTGCGGGTGCTCAGCCAGTCAACCAGGTCTGCCGGGCCATTGCCGACAATGTATACGATCAGACGATACGTCTCCGCCGGAAGATGATGCCGGGCGCAAATGGCCCAGAGAACAATCTCGGCAAAGTACTGGGGACCCTGATCGACAACGCAGCAGACGTGAAAACGACGATGCAGTGCGTTTTCGCCACCGGCTTTGTGATTCGGCATTCGTACCTCGACATTTGTTCAGCGGATTGGGAGGGGTGGCCCTTGACCAGCGAGTTTATTCCGGAAGAAACCTAATTTCAAATGCAGTTCTTGAAAACTGCGGGTTTCCGGTTGGATCGCAATGGGAGCATGGGCAGTCTAGGTCTCGGCCTGCCGGCCGCTGGCTCTTGAAAAGCCGAGACGGAGGCGGGCGAAGTGGCGCGAGAAGGTCTGTGTTAGGATGGTGGATTCCGACAGGGCAGCGGCAAGAGGGGCGTCGCCGGTCCGGTGTTCACGAGCGCCATGCGCAACGAACCAGGCATGGAAGTCACGCCGCCCTGCGGCGTTCGATAGCGGGAAAGCCTCCTGGAGGTCCGGCCGGGCCGCATGGATTGCCTGCATCAGCCGCGTGATGGGTGCGCCTGGCGTCTGGTCCACCCGCTTGCTGGGCGCATTCCAGAAGGCATGGTTGGGCGCGGCGAACGGGTCGGCCGGGTTTAATGGCGGTCCTTGGCGCATCGGGTCGACAATCGGCTCGCCGGTCTCAAATTCCCCATAGGCATAAGGGATCGCCGACCAGAGCGCCTGACCGTTCGCAGCCAGGCAGTCCACATAGTCGCGGACAAGGTCTGCCGCGTCACCGATATTAGTCATGTCGAAACGTGACTGGTGCTTAGAGAAGACGTCCGGCGCACCCGGCGTGACGCCGCTGAAGTGGAAGAATACGAGTGGGTTGCCCGCTGCGGTCCAACCGGCGGCCGTTTTCTGCACCGGCCGGTTGGCGAGGTTCCAATAGGCGACATTGTAGCCGGGGTCGCGCAGTACCGTGAGGTGTTCGAGAAAACTCGGTGCGAAATCGACGAATCGCTGATCGACGAACAGGCCGTTCTGAAGGTCTACCCGGCAGTGCGTGCGCAGCTTGCCCTTCCACCATTTGAGGAAGGTGCGCGCCTCCGGCGTGTTGGCAAAGGCCGCGAAGCCGAGATTGAAGGTGCCCGACCGCATGAGGTCGAGTTCCAGAAGTGCGTCATCTTCCGGCAGGGGTAGCCGGATATGAGGCGTCAGCACGCAGGAAGCGCCGCCCGCGAGGGCGTCGTGAACCTGCTGCATCGGGGCGAAAAGGCGGATGTCCGGATCTAGGTAGATCACGGCGTCGTAGCCAGCCTGTTCGAACATGTAGTCGAAGCAGAAAGGCTTCACTGCGGTATTAAATTCGATAACCGTATAACGGAACGCCATATCGCGTATTTCGGCGCCCATATCTGAAACCTGAATAATTTCAACGTCTTCAGGCATCTTGCCGGAAATCGGCTGATCTGCCAGAAAGATTCTCAGGTCAAGGCCGGGCTCTGCCTCCCGCAAGCTGTCACGAAGCGTCAGCGCATAGGCGAGGTAGTTGCGCGAACAGATCGTGAAGCATCCGGTTTTCATGCTGCTGGCCTACCATTCCTGTGATCTGCATTCAAATACTGATGTGAGATGTACTGATGTGAAATGGCTGGTTGCAACCGGTCAGAGATAGTGGAAGGAAGGGGTGGAAATATAGACGAGAGTTGTGACGTGACAGAGCCTGATGGATCAGCCGAGGGGATGATCCACTCAATTCGCCGGCGTCTGTCGGTGGCGCTTAGAACCGTCTGGCGGCGCATGCCCTTCCCGCCCGGCTCGAAAGATAGAGTTGCGGGTTTCATGTTTCGGAACCTGCCTTTCCTGGTCAGTTGGAGCGCCACCTACCGAAACTGGAAAACTAACGAGGCGCGGCTAGCCGAAGCGCGCCTCCGGCAGTCATTGCGCAGCCCTATGGAAGCTGGCCGACCGGCCCATGCCGAACTGTCGGGCCTGCCGCGACCGGCTTCGCTGCTGGCACGAGCCATCGCTTTTTACCTGCCCCAGTTCCATCCGATTTTCGAGAATGATACATGGTGGGGCGAAGGGTTCACCGAATGGACAAATGTACGCCGGGCCAAGCCCCAGTTCGAGGGCCATGACCAGCCGATCCAGCCGGGAGAGCTTGGATACTATGACCTTGTTGATCAACCCCATGTGCGCCAGCGGCAGGCCGCCTTGGCGAAGCAGTACGGGCTAGAAGGCTTCTGCTTTTATTTCTACTGGTTCGCCGGCAAGCGCCTGCTCGAAGCACCGATCGAGGCCTATGCTCAGGATGAGGAAATTGATTTTCCGTTCTGCCTGTGCTGGGCAAACGAATCTTGGAGCAGGACCTGGGACGGGCGCGAACAGGAAGTGCTGATCGGCCAGCAACATACACCGGAAGACGATATTTCTTTCATCTCCTATCTCGCCCGCTACCTCAGAAATCCGAAATACCTGCGCGTGAAAGGCCGGCCGCTGGTCGTGGTTTACCGGCCGGGTCTGCTGCCGGACGCGAAGGTAACAGCGGAGCGCTGGCGAGCGTGGTGCCGCGAGAACGGGATCGGCGAGATATACCTCATCAGTACGCAATCCTTCGATACCGCCGAGCCTGCAGAATTTGGCTTCGACGCAGCTACAGAATTCCCGCCAAACAACATGGGGCTGGAGCCTGAAGAGGGTTTGGTCCATCCGGTGGTCGACGATTTCCATTGCAAGACCTATGACTGGAGTGTTCTTCCGAAGCGGTCCGAGCTCTATGAAGAAGCGCCCTGCAAGCTGTTCCGAGGCGTGACGCCTCGCTGGGACAATACGGCCCGGCGGATGAACAGGGGCACAGTATTCATCAACACGGATCCGGACCGGTATGCCACATGGCTGCGTAACGCGGCACGGGATGCCGAAGCGCGGTTCGACGACCCGTCAGAGCGTCTCGTCTTCATTAATTCTTGGAACGAATGGGCGGAAGGTGCCCATATCGAACCGGACCTGACGCATGGCTATGCTTGGCTGGATGCAACCCGTCGGGGGCTACAGTCCGATGCCGATGCGGCGCGTATTGAACCAGAAGCGCTGGTGCATGACATAAGCGGAGTGGTTGTTCCGGAGCGCCGCAAGATCATCGTGGTGGTGCATGACCTGCATCGCCATGGGGCGCAGTATCTGTCACTCAACTTCGTCTCCACCCTGCACGGTGTTTTCGGGTATGACGTGGCGACGATCGCCGGAGGGGAGGGTGCTCTCGAAGATCGTTTCAGGACCTATGGCCCGCTGGTCAACGCCATGCCCGGTCGGACAAGCGAGAAGGAGTTGCGCGCGATGATCCGAGCGCTGGCATCCGATGGTTACACCCAGGCAATCGTCAATTCATCCGCTTCGGGATGGATCGCCCCGTATCTTGCTGAAGCGGATATCGACTGCATCGGCCTTGTGCACGAGTTGCCCGAACTCGCTGCTCTAATGCAGTTGGAGAACGGGTTTCGAGCGCTCGATACGCATGCAGTGCGGGTTGTGTTCGCTTCTGAGAGCGTGAGGGACCGCACGGCGAAGGACGTGCTGGGCCATGACTGGGCCCATCCGGTGATCCAGCCGCAAGGTCTTTACAAGCGCGATGGCGTGGTCTCCCTCTACGAGAAGGCACCCGCGCGCGCCAGGCTGTGCGAAGAGCTGAATGTGCCGTACGGCGCACGCTTTGTCGTCGGCGTCGGCTACGGCGACCTGCGCAAGGGCGTTGACATATTCTGTCGCTGGGCGCTTTCGGCAGCGTCGGCAGATCCATTGCTTCATTTTGTCTGGGTAGGTACGCTCGCCCCAGACATGGAGACCGAGTGCGAGGCGATTCTGTCGGAAGGTAGCGAGGCAGCGAAGAACGTTCACCTGGTCGGGTTCCGGAATAACACAGGCCATTTCTACACGGCGGCGAGCGCCTTTGCCCTGACTTCGCGGGAAGACCCGTATCCCTCTACGGCCATCGAGGCGCTCGACGCCGGCACGCCAGTTTTCATGGTGGCAAGCACGGGCGGCGTGGCGGACCTTGCCGGGGACGGGGCTGTCACGGTGTTACCTAATGCGGATCCCGAGGGGTTCACGCGGGCATTGATGCACTTGCTGGACGATCCGGGCGCGTTGCAGCAATCTGCGCTGCGTGCTCTGGATATCGCGCACAGCCGGTTCGGCTTCCGCAGTTTTGTGGCAGACTTGTTACGCCTACTAGATGAGCCAGTGCCGAAAATTTCGGTGGTCGTGCCGAACTACAATTATGCTCGTCACTTGCCCCAGCGGATCGCCTCGATCCTAAACCAGTCACTACCGGTGTGGGAAATCATCTTCCTTGATGACGCGTCTTCCGATAACAGTGTGGATGTTGCGCGGCAGCTGCTGCACAATTGCTCCATCCGTTATCGGATCATCGAGAACAATCAGAATTCCGGTTCGGTGTTTACTCAGTGGCAGAAGGGCGTGGACCTCGCCGAAGGCGATATCGTCTGGATCGCTGAGGCAGACGACTGGGCTGCGCGTGACTTCCTGAAAACCGCTGCAGTCGCATTTGAGGATCCGGAAGTTGCAGTGTCCTACACCCAGTCGAACCAAGTGAGTGGGGCGGGGGAGATACTCTCGGCAAGTTACCTCGGCTACGTCATTGATGTCGACCCAGCACGCTGGCGCCGGCGGTTCGTCGCGGAAGGGGCCGACGAGCTCGCCAATGGGCTGTCGGTGAAGAACACGCTACCGAATGTGAGCGGTGTGCTGTTCCGGCAGGATGCGTTGCGGCGCATCCTCAACGAGCACATGGACGAAATCCGTACCTATCGCGTGGCGGGTGACTGGTGCGTCTATGCGTGGATGGCTGGTGAAGGGAAATTCGCCTATGATCCTCGGCCGCTGAACTATCACCGCCGGCACGCAGAGAGCGTGACGATCTCACGTTTCACAAAGGCCGAGTGGGATGAAATCCGCCGCATGCAGGCATTCGTGGCGGAGTCAGTCGATGTCAGCGAAGACATGCGCCGGCGCGCCGTCAGCTATCTCGAACATCTTGCCGAAAGGCTATAGGGATGCCTCTATTCAGCTGGTTGCGTTCGGATACGGGACGGAAGCTGGGACCATACTATCCTCATATGCTTTTAGGACATCTTCAACCGATCCAGCTGCTTGAATTTTTCCGCCGTCCAACCAGATGCCTGTTGCGCAGTTTTCAAGAATAAGCTGGCGGCTGTGCGATGCTAGGACCAGAATGCCGGCCTTGGAAACAAATTCTTGCATCCGCTCTGTGGCCTTTTTCTTAAACGCTACATCGCCGGCACTGAGCCATTCGTCCAGGATAAGGATTTCCGGATTGAATGACGTCGCGATGGCAAAGGTCAGGCGCATCCGCATGCCCGCGGAATAGGATTCCATAGGCATGCTGAGGAAATCGCCAAGTCCGGAAAATTCCACGATTTCCCCTCGCTTCTCCTCAATCTCCTTTGGGGAATAGCCCGACACAAGGCCGCGAAGCGTTATGTTACGGTGGCCTGAGGCTTCGGGCTGAAGACCGATATTGATGTTAATGAGGCTGGTAATGCGGCCACAGGAAACCAGCTTGCCCTCGGACGGCGAGAGGATACCCGCCAGGATCTGAAGCAGTGTTGTCTTGCCCGACCCATTTCGGCCGAGAATTGCAAGCCTGTCACCGGTTTTCAATTCAAACGAGATATCGGAGAGGGCCCGCACGCCGCGCAGCCGCTTACGCTTGTCCCATAATAGGCGCTCGTCATGCTCTGACAGGCCCTGTTCGCGAACATTCCCGCGCACTGCAAACGTCACGCCGATATGCTCTGCACGCAGGAAAATGTCTTCCGCTTCCTGCGGTACTGGCCGATTGTTGCTAATGGTCTTGCCCTTCTGGGCCAGGCTCATACTCATGGATTCTACAACCAGTAAGGCAGCCGGCGATGGGCGAACCCACCCACCGCGAGCGCGATCAGAAACAAGCCCGCCGTTATGTACAACATAACTAGCCAGCTTTGGGGATCCGCTTGTTTGCCGAGAATTGGAGACGAGAAGATCTCTAGCGCATGTGTCATCGGGTTCAGCTCTGCAACTGTGCTCCGAAGGCCCGGGGTCGAGTGTTCTTCCCGGACCCAGAGGACTGGCGTGGTAAAGAACAGGATACGGGTGATGGACTGGACCAAGTGTTCAATGTCCCGGAAACGGGCCGTGATATAACCCAGGATCATCTGGACGAATACGGCATTTATCAACAACAGAAAAAAGGCCGGGATTGCCTCCCAGGCAAGGGGCGATAGTCTGTAACCGTGCAGGAAGAAGATCACCAGCGCGACGGCCATATTAATCGCGAAAACGAACAGTGAGCGGGCAATGCTTTTATAGATATGGATGGAGTGCGGCAGCGGAACGCTACTGATCCATGTGCGGGCAACTCGGAATACGGCGCACCCATCCATGATGTTCCCCAAGAGGAAGCTGAAGATGGCGAAATTGATTGCCACATAGACGGTGAAGTGCTGATGTTCTAGGTCAGAAAAATTCCCGAAAAATAGGGAAATGGATCCAACGAAGACCAAATATGAAATGACAATCCAGGCCAGGCCGAGCTTGCTTCGCCGGTAGCGTTGCTGAATCTCATCTGAGGCGAATGCCAGCCAGAGGTGAACGCGGCGGGCGCCATCGAACAGGTCGGTTAGGGCAATCAGGGGATTGAAACCGACCGTCTGGGTAACTCTGACGGTTCTGGACATGGACCTCACTCGATTCTTCATACCCCGGGATAGTCGGTAACCTGCGGGACCTCGATAGGGAAGCCGAATCCGCACCACCGCGACAACTTCAAGGCTTCAGGCAAACAAGGACTTCAATGTACTCGGCACGAATCCCGTGTTCAATCTCGTTGATTGTGACCATATGCGCCGAAAGGCCACTTTCATTCCGGATAAATTCAACAATATCATAGCCCCAGTCCATCGTCACGAGAGAGCCCTTATCGTCGATCGGATTGCCGTGATAGGTAGGCTCGGCGATATGCCTGATATTTCCGTCAGCTTCCCGCGCAACACGCTGGCTGCTGGGTTTGCACTTGTTGACAAGTGGAACGGTCAGGATGTGCATGCCACCTGGCTTCAGGGTGCGCGCGATCTCGCGGAAGGCTGCCGCCGGGTCTAAAACGTGCTCCATCACGTCCTGCGTGATGAACAGGTCAAACGTATTGTCCGAGAATGTCAGCGCCTCAAGTGATTCGCAACGTTCGCCGCGTTGGCGATGGAGACTCCCGAGGGGAACGTCGGGGAAGTAATGCGAATAGGAATAGCCAAGGCAATTGCGTCCGAGCTTTACTGAAACGCCGCGCCCTCCGGGCGACGATTCATGCACCGTCTTGCTGCGATAGTCCGGCATATACATATCAATGACCCGCATCAAGGCGCGTTCTCTGGGAACAGATTTGCATACCGGACAGAGCAGGTGATCACGGAACCACTTGAAATCGGAATGAAAGACGACCGGGCCTTCACAGATGTCGCAATGGCCAGCTTGATCGAAACTGAATTTGACTGTCATGCAGCAGCGCCCGGTTGGCTAGGGCGCTGAATTGACGGGAAGACAAGCTGCTCGGTTTCCGTTAGCGGTCTGACCGGAACTGACGGGCGCGTAGAGGTGTTGAATGCCAAGAACGGGAATCCTTTCTATCTTGCCGAGCATAGAGGTGAGGTCGCAAGGCTCATTCGACCGACTGTATCACGTGGTCGGGAAGAACACAGGCAACCTGCTATTCACCAATGCCGTATGGAATCAGATCGAAGGTCCGAAAGAAAGGGTTAGTTTCGATTTTGATCCGGACAAGTTGAATGAACGGCTGAATGCGCTGGTCATCCCGGCTGCCAACTGGTTGAGTCCGACTGTCGATTTTACGCATATGGCGGGACTAGTCGAGCGCCTCACAATTCCTGTTGTACTGATTGGCCTTGGCGCTCAGGATGCGGGCTATTCCGGGGCGATCAATATTCCCGAAGGGACCGCGCGACTGGTCAAGGCTGTGGCGGAGCGATCTGCTTCGATATCCGCGCGTGGCGAATATACAAAGCAGATACTGAACAGCCTGGGTGTGCAGAACGTGACTGTCACCGGCTGCCCGTCACTTTATCATGATTTCCGCCGCTTCTCACAGCCGCCGTCCAAGCCTCGCATTCGTGTTGACCGCGGCCTGATCCACTCGACCCGCTACACGGCGAGCTACGCACCGTTCGCGCGGACGGATTCGGTCCACCGGCAGCTGTTCCGCTTCGCATGCTCCAAACAGTTGGACATCCTCTATCAGTCGGAACCGGAAGAGATGGCCTTACTTGCTGGTTTTACAGTGGCCGAAGACATCGACGACCGAATGCGTGGCCTGCTCCGGGAAATCTATGATGCTCGCGACTGGGATTCCCTACTCAAATATTGGCAGGAACACGGCAAGGTTTATTACGATGTCGGTGCGTGGTCGAACTCACTGGACGAGTATGATTATGTGCTCGGCACCCGACTACACGGCACGATCATGGCGCTGAATTCCGGCGTTCCGGCTGTATTGGTCCACCACGACAGCCGAACCCGGGAAATGGCCGAGTTTGCGGCCATTCCATCCATATCTGCGGATCAACTCCGCCTGAATTCCTCGTCTGTTGAGGCCATGTTCCGGAAGGCCGATCTCGATCACTATTACCAGCGGCGAGACGAAAATCAGACGAAGTATCGGGCGTTTTTAACCGCTCAGGGGCTTGTGCCGTCTATTTAGGGATCCGATAATCTGCGTTGAACTCGGGCGCGTGATGAATTTCGACGACGTAGCTTCCCATAAGGTGGTGTAATTTGTGCCCGCCGTCTTCGCTGCGGTAATGGGTTCAATTACCCACACCGGGCAGACTGAGAACAGGATTATCGACTATTCGGGCGAGACTTTCCAGTGACATGTATCTGCTGTCGAGCGGATCTTTAGTCGATTGGAGCACCTTGCATTCTCCGCAGGATTGCCTTAGCGAGCTACGCTTTGCAGGCTTTTACGGTGTCTGAAAAATGGCTCGCCCTGAGAAAATAATTCTTCATTGTGGTCTTCCCAAGACCGGAACGACCGCCATGCAAAACTGGTGCGTCCTGAACCGTGAAGGGTTGCTTAAACAGGGAACCGACTACCCGGCAGTCGAAATCCGTGACGATATCTGGCCGATCACAAATGACCGCACGCCCAAACACGGTTTTCTCGTCGGCGCACTGCGCAGCGGGAACATGGACAATGTGTCCGCAGCTATCGCGAGTGCAGAGGCGCCTACCCTTCTCTTGTCAACCGAGGGGCTGTCCAACCACTTTTATAGTTTTCCGGCTGAGAACCTTGCAAAAATCCGGGACATGTTCGGGGAAATTCCCGTCGAACTCTTCCTAGTCTACCGCGACAAGAGCAAGTGGCTCAAAAGCCTGTGGAACGAAGGGGTCATTTCATTTCCGGGAACGATCGCGCCGTTCGAGGAACATATCGAATTTCCCATCGTGAAGCGCCTGGCCAACTGGGAGCGGCTCAAGATCGATCTAGTCCAAGGCTTTGGAGCATCCCATGTCGAGGAAGTCGTTCTTGAAGAGAACGGTTGGCGGATACCGCTTCTGAACTACCTCAACGCGACGGGAATCCGAGAATCCGAGAACACCGAAGGCCAACTCAATGTCTCCGTCGGACCAGACATGATTGAGTTTGTTCGGCATGTGAACATGCAAAGGTTGGAGACAAATATCCGCCTGATGCTTTTCAGCCTGATGCAGCAGCTGTTCAACACGTCCAACGTTACTCTGCGAAACGCGGAGAGCTGGAGCACACCTACGCCGGCGCAACTCAAGAAAATCGAACAGGGTATCCTGCGCACGGGAACCCTACCTGAGGCTGCTGAAAAGATTCGGGCGACGATTCTGGCAGAAATCGCCAATCTCAAGTAATGCGCGAAAGCGCAAGCACACTTTCCGCACCACTTTACTCGACGTTGCTCTGCTTCCGGACGCGCACGGAAATCCAGCTTGGACCTGTCGCGGTTTCGTTCCGACCCTGAGTCTCATTTAAGCTGCCTTTCGTTCGAATGCCAGCGGGCTTTTCCATCCGAGTGCTGAGTGCCTTCGGCGTGGGTTGTAGAAGCCGTTGATGTATTGGAAAAGCGCCGTCTCGGTTTCTCTCCGCGTGCTCTAGGTGTGTCTCCAGACCAGCTCGGCCTTGAGTAATTTGAAGAAGGTTTCAACGGCAGTATTATCGTAGCAGTTTCCTTTCCCGCTCATCGATAACTGAAAGCCCTGATTGCGCAGGATCTTCTGATAGTCATGACTGCAATACTGACTGCCCCTGTCGGTATGGTGAATGAAGCCGGGCGGTGGCTGGCGAAGGTTGATGGCCATTTCAAGAGCGCGGACCGCGAGATCCTTTTTCATGCGATTGCTGACCGCCCATCCTGCCACGCGCCTGGAATAGAGATCGACTATCACTGCTAGAGCATCCTGCTGATTCTGTGAATCGAAGAATTCCCATTTGGCGAGAACGGTGATTCACTCGTTTGAGGAGGTGGATCATGGGCGAGGTATATTCAGACGACATTCGGCTTCGGGTAACCGGGCTTGTTTTGGATGGCGCATCGCGTCGGTCGGCGGCCCGCCGGTTTGCGGTGAGCGAGAGTTCGGCGATCCGGTGGGCCGCTCGGGCAGCCGATGAGGGCAGCCCGGCTCCTTGCAAGCAGGGCCGCCCCCTGGGCAAGGGCCCGCACGCTGATCATTTCGACCTGCTAATTGCGATGGTCGAGAAGAAGCCGGACATCTCGATGCCGGAACTGGCCGACCAGCTTGAAGCCGAGACTGGCAAGCTTGCCCATCCTGCCTTGATCCCGCGGCTGCTGTGCCGGGCCGGGTTCACATATAAAAAAACAGCTGATGGCCTCGGAATGCGCACGCGCCGACGTAGCTGAACGCCGCCGGATCTGGATCCACCATCGCCAGCCCTTTATGCGCCGTTCGCCCAGCCGGCTGGTGTTCATCGAAGAAACTTCGGTGAGTACCAAGATGGCGCGCCTGCGCGGCCGGGCGCGATGGGGCAAACGGCTGAAAGCAGACGCTCCGTTCGGCAAATGGGGTACCCAGACCTTCATCGTTGCCCTGCGCTGCGGAGAACTCACCGCACCTTGGATTATCCCGGGCGCGATGGATCGACCCGCTTTCAATGTCTATGTCGGAACTCAACTCGCTCCGACCCTGCAGCCCCGTGACGTGGTGATGCTCGTAAACCTCTCGGTCCACAAGAGCGCCTACGCCGACGAGATCATCCGATCCCATGGCGCATGGCTGTTGTTCCTGCCGCAATACTCGCCCGACCCGAACCCGATCGAGCAGGCCTTCTCGAAGCTGAAAGCCCATCTGCGGGCCGCCGCCGCACGAACCTTTGATGATATCGAAGCCGCAATCGGCAGTATTTGCAAACTCGACGAGCCAGATGAATGCTGGAACTACTTCAAGGCTGCAGGTTATGCGTCAGATTAACAGCACGGCGCTCTAAGTAGAGCCAGCCTTCACGGGTCCAGATATAAGAGATATCATCGGCCCATTTCTGGTTCGGGCCGCTTGCGGAGAAGTCCCGGTCCAGCAGGTTCGGCGAGATGTTGAACCGATGATTGCTGTCGGTCGTTGCCATGTGCTTGCGCATGCACACAACACGAATGTTGTTCTCCCGCATCAGTCTGCCGACACGCCGATGGCCAACCCCGAGCCCCAACTCCTTGAGTTCTTCTGTCATGCGGGGGCGGCCGTAACTGCCCAGCGCCAGATCATGTTGCTCCCGAATATGCGCCAGGATCACAAGATCCTTGCGCTGATGTGGACCCATAGGGTGGGATCGCCATGCCCGATAGCCGCGTGATATGACCTGCAACACGCGGCACAGCTGCTCAACTTCCTTCAGAAGATCGGCTGACGGCACGTCACCGCGTTCCTTCGTCTTGTAGGCGGCAATCCACTTGCCCAGCATCGAAAGCCCAACACCCAGATCGTCCGCAACTCGCTTGCGCGAAAGGCCACTGCTCAACGCCAGCCGAACTGCCTCGCACTTGAAGTCTTCACCATGTCGGTGTCCCATAATCCTGTCTCCTTGAATGTAGATAATCCTCTATCAAGGCAGGAATCAAACCGCGACAGGTCCAGTCACCCGCAGAGTTCGAAATGGCAGCAAAATGAAGTCGTCGGGCGTCTACATTCTTAGGGGCACATCATTCTTCAAGGCATGGGTTATCATCACAACACGGGCCATCCCGCGCACATCGGTTGGCAAAAGCGGTTCGATCCGGGCCCACTGTTAATAGGAAAACCCAAAGAAATTAGGCTTCATCACTGCCTCCTAAAACGTAGACAATAAATCATGCTCCTTGCAGATCAGGAACCCCGCTTGTGGATCCGGACCTTAGAGAAGGCAACTCGCTGAATTGTGCACATCCAAGCGCAGAACCAAAAAGCAACTCGCCGCATGATATTTGGTAGTGTACTATAACATTAAGAGTTGGGCGCTATTTCAAGGAAATTTTTGAATATGACTAATTATGGGCAAACAGTGGAACGCACCAGTCTTGGAGATGAAGTGGTTGGAAAACTGGATCAAAATCGCATCAATGTTTTTGCCTCGTCACCGGCGCCCCTAAGGGTACTAATCCATCCAGGAATGATTTCACCTAGAGAGCGGAACTTTCTATACAATCTCACGCGTTCAATAGAACACTTGGACGGCGCGATTATCGATGCCGGCATTTTCCTGGGCGCTTCGACTAAAGCCTTCGCATCAGCAATCCAAGAACGCGACAATTCCAACACCCTAATCCGTTCCTATGATGTTGGCGTGTTTAATGCATTTACGGCCAAAGAAGCCTCGCGGATGCTGAAAATAGACTGCGCCGCAGGCCAGTCATTTGACTGGATACTCGAAGACCTCCTGCATAACGAAAGAGACCTAATCGAATACAATTTCGGCGACATGACGAACTTCAAATACGACGGCGGCAGCATAACAATTGCATTCCTTGATGTCATGAAAGATCGAGAGCTTTCGCAGAGAGTTGTCGCGCAATTTTTTCCTCATCTGACAGCGAATGCAGTGATTATTCACCAAGACTACTTTCATCCGCAACATCCCTGGATCCCAGTGATCATGGCGCGCAATGCAGATCTTTTCGAGTATGTCGGAAGGCCGCAAACAGATGAATTTGTCAACACAGCAGTCTTTGCGCTGAAGGATCCCGTTGAATCGCTTGCGGAACTTGACTTCAATCTCGACCTTGGACGTCAGGAGTTGCGCAAGGCCATGGAACTGGCCGTCCATATTCATTCAGATCCGGTGGAACGATTGAACGTGCTTGGAGCGCTGTGCGTCATCGAGGCATCCTTTGAGGGGAATGTAGAAATGGCTAGGGAACAGTTCGTCGCCTTGGCGAAGGAGCACGGAATTGCTAACCTTCTCCAAGATCCTAAACAGAAAAGACACGTGGAACGAATTGAACTTGCAATCGCCGTCTTTGCGCGCGGCGGCAAACAGTGGTGAGCTGACTGATCGTTGATTTTGCTGGATTATTGGCATGGCGAATGGATGTTCGAGTTGATGGGTGAAAATCGAACAATTCTTCGCTTTCTTACTTCTACAAACGCATCTGACGCTGGGTGTCTTTAGCCTATCCCCTTCTTCTTCAGAAAGGCTTCCAGCGCCGCCATCGTCACAGGCATATGGGTAATCATCCCATTTTTAATGGGCCTGTTTTCTAGACTTTACGCGGCAAGTTTCAGTTTCATGGCGGGGGTTATTCCGCCGATGCCCATGTTCGGCCGTTGGTGGTTGTAAGTCCATAGCCACCTGGTGGCTTGATCCTTGACCTCCTCGATTGTGTTGAAGATGAATTGGCCGAGCCACTCCTGCCTGACCGTTCGGTTGTATCGCTCGACATAGGCGTTCTGCTGCGGATTTCCCGGTTAGATGTAGAAGATGCCGATGCCGCGCTTCTTCGCCCAGGTTTGCAGTTTCCCACTGATGTATTCGGGGCCATTTGGGGCTCAGGTCACGGCATACATCTTCTTGAGCCGCCGGTTTTCCTCGGCCATCGCGTTGGCTACGACTGCCTGCGGCTCATCTCAGACAGCATCGCCGCATCCAACCCGCCATATCTGCTACGCCAGTTGTAATATGTCGCGTTGCTGATGCCATGCTTCCGGCAGAGGTCTGCAACAGGCACACCGTCCTCGCCCTGCTTTAGGATCGCCAGGATCTGCGCGTCGGTAAATCTCGATTTCTTCATAGTCGTCTCCGTGCTTTATCAAAGCCGGAGAAGTCCAGTTTTCAAGCCCCTTAATTTCGGGGATGATTACCCGTCCCGGGACGCTACCTTCCGACGAATACTCAGCAAGGTCGAGTGGGAGCAGGGGAGGCGCAAAAAGTTATTCCACGATCTACGGATGCCCAACTCGCATGCCCCGAATATCTGGGACCGCACATCGCAGAGCAACACTCACATAATTTCGACTCATATGCGGGGACGTGAAATGCAAATGCGGAACACAATGAAGGAAGGTGCATGACAGCTTCGTTTCTTGCCAGTCCCATGCAAGCAAGATAAGCTGTTTTAGAACCTGAAGCTCGGCGGTTTTGACCCGATCGTGAAAATTTTTTTGCGTATATTGGCGCGGAGTTCCGGACGCATGAGGAAATTTGGATGTAGGCAAATGCTCGGCATTTCCCTTCGATGGATGAAGCGCCTTTACCTAAGGGCAATGATTTAGGATCGTGTGTTTATGAGTGGTGATTTTCGCCGGATTACAAAGCAAATCGAGAATGGCGTGCCAGGGTTTACCTCTCCAATGGTCCTTTCTTTCTTGTCCGATCTGGTTCTGTGGAAGCAGCCAGACAATGCAATCGAAGTCGGAAGCTATATGGGGCGCTCATCCATTTTGATCGCGACCGCGATGATGCAAATCGGCGCAAAGGGGAAACTCCTTTGTGTCGATCTTTTTGCGGATGAAATAGACGACAACTATGTCAACTATCCAGCCATCAGAGATATGGCCGCGCGGATCGGGACGTGTTGGCAACATTATCTGGACGTTCCGCGCCCGAGCATTTTGCGTGCCTATTTTGACAAGACATTGTCGCGGTTTCCGTATCTCGACGCCTATATCGAACTTCACCAGGGAGCATCTGAGGAGCTTTCTCTACCGGGGGCGCGACGATTCCAGTTTGCGTATCTTGATGGCGACCATACGTTCGAGGCGGTCACGATCGACCTCATCAAAACGCTGAAGAATTTGGATCCAGGAGGCGTCGTTGCGCTTGACGATTGTTCAGATCAGTTCCCAGGCGTGCAGGCGCTGATTTCGAGACTTGGAGACCTGCCCGGCGCCACGAAAATAGGCGAACAATTTCCTGACATCGCATTCACTTTTGCCGATCCGGTGGGCAACGAGGCGATCCTTTCGGCGATCGGGGCGGAGGAGTTTGCCGCAGTGGATGGCCAGACTAGCTTCCGCGGCAAGAAATAGCGACAACCGGCCAACTCTTCTGCGCCCGGATTGGGCAATCTCCCAACGGAGCAGACCTTGGCGAAACAGAGTAAAAAATACAATATGGACGAGAAACAACTTTCGGCGCTCGCCGCGCGCCCGCTTCTGAAGCCTGGCTTCCGCCCGTCGAGCATCAAGGGGCACATTCCGGCGTTCCGGCAGCTGCGAGAGGACCATCAATATACGGGTCCGGTTGACGTTCGCATTCCTGGATGTCCGCCATTCACGATGTATTGTGATGGCGACGACAATGTCGCTCAGACATTCTTCTTTTATGGCGACGGCGCATACGAGACTATATCGATGATCCTGTTTGCCCAATTGGCACGGCGGACCGGCCACGTGCTTGATATTGGTGGCCACACAGGCGTTTTTTCTTTGTCGGCTGCGAGATCCAATCCTGCATGCAAGGTACACTATTTTGATATCGTTCCGGCCGTCAAGGAGCGGGCTGAAGTCAACGTCCGGATTTCAGGCCTTCAAAATAGTATACGGATCAATTTGTGCGGAATGTCCTCGACATGCGGAGTCATGGACGCGCATGTGAACGTAAACCAGGCGCTATGGACCGGAGCATCGCTCGAAAGCCTGCCGGAGCGGGTTCATCAGAAGGGTGCACAAGTCGAAAAAGTTGCCGTGACCACAATAGATCAATATTGGAAGGAAAATGGCCACCCCAAGGTCGGCCTCATCAAGCTTGATGTGGAAAACCACGAACTTGAGGTCTTCAAAGGCGGTCAGAAAATGCTGTCCGAACAACTACCCTTCATGCTGTGCGAAGTGCTGAGTGCGCGGCAGTTCGGCGACTTTCAGGAAGCATTGTTAGCGCTAGGGTATGGTGCCTTTTACGAGATTCGTGACGCCGAGCTGACCCTCCGCGAAGTAACCGAGGGATTGAAGTATCCCAACGGGTCGGATTATCAGTTTAAGGAATATCATAATATCTTGGTGGCAAGAAACAAGTTTTCGCCACACTTCTTTAAGTACATTGCGGACATACTCAGTCGCTCATCTCTGGGATTGGCCAAACTGAACCCCGCTCTCTGACCGGAGGCCGGGGCTTCAGCTGTCTTCGGAAGCACAAACGCAATCATTGTAAAACGACGGAGTGGATTCCACTTCGAACGGATCGTCGTAGATTTCAGTGAAACATATATCTGAGCGGAAGAGCGAGCGATGCGCGGGCTCCACCGGTTCTCCATTCGAGTAGTGACCGAATGACCATGGGATAAGCAGCTCCTTCCGAATTTGGTCTTCGTAGATATGGTTTGCATACCAACTGGATAGCTCGTCGAGCACATGGATGTCGTCCACATATGGCTCAGTGCTGCGATCATAGAGGCCCTGGACATATTGCCCGATTTTGTAGAAGCCCGAAAAATGTATAAATCCTGCAGGATCGCCATCGATAAGGATGTTCCCGTCTGTATCCCTTGTGATCTTCCGCTGAAAGGAGTTCCAGCGAGCGAAATTATGGCGCCCGTGCCGCATGACGGCATAGTCATCTGTATAACTTGGGACGAATTCCACCCATTTTTGATCGGTAAACAGACCATTTTCGACGTCGGCGATACAGTAAAGTTTTAGCCTCTCCCACCACCAATCGGCAAAACATTTTCCGGTATCCGTCGCGCTGACGCCAAAATAGCCGAGATTGAAAGTGCCGACCTTGAGTGGGTTTCTTTCGTAAAAGATCCACTTGTCGTCTGGCCGCATCTCCGTTTGGTGCGGCGTGACAATAATGGACTTTCTGGAGATTGCCTCTTGAAGGTCGGGCAAATCATCGAACAATACACAGTCGGGGTCAAAGAACATGACCCATTCGGTGTCGGGTCTCGCCAGAAGCTTCTTTGCGACCAGCGGTTTGACAGCCGTCGCGAGCTCCATGATGTCATGGCGGAACACCCAAGCTAGATCTCCGATACCTTCCGATGAAATCAATTCCCTGACGGTATAGGCCTCGTCAAAGCCTTCATCCTGGAGAGGCGTTTCGCCCGTCCATTCATCCGTCAGGATAAAGACGGTCTTCGCGTCAGGAATATGCTCCCTGACCGATTTCAGAAGCGCCTTGGCGCAGGGAAGAAAATTCCGTGCTGCAGTCGTAAAGATATATTTCATTTCAGCCGCCGATTACCAAAAGCCTGTGAACAAGTGGGTTCATTCCGGATGCCCAGAGTTCGGGATAGCGCTCATAGTAGTCCTTGATATTGAACTTTGCCTGAGGATTGATCAGAGCGACGGCACCGTATCGCACAAAATGGAGCGCCGGGTCCAGGCCGCCGGTGTCTCCAACCTGCTTGGTATAGAAGTTTGTGTCGAACATTCCCGACCTTCGTACGAGCGAGGCTTGGACGACGTCTGCCTGGTGGAAGTACCATCTTTGGCGGATCAGCGAAGAAATGAACTCTTCGCCCTGAAGGGACGCATACTCTGCGAGGTACTTGCTGAGGGGGTGCGTATTGTCGCCAGTGTTCGGCGCCGGTTGGGGGCTCGAAAGCGCGGATACTCTGCCGACCCTTTCCACGAACTGCTTAACAAGCTGTTTGATGGGCAAGTGCGGGTTGTGCATCACTAATTCGTAGCCGGACTGCATGAACTGGTGGTACGCCTTCACGTTGATCTGGGTCATATCCACCAGGTCGAGGTCTATCGCGCGCATCGTCTCCTCGACGTCTGCCCACGATGCGCTGGGCGTCATGTCAAAGAGCTGATTCCGGAGCCGCCAGACGTGCCACCACAGCTCAAAAAAAGCGGATGTATGCACGAACATCTTGTGATCTGTGAACGTCTCATCAAGCGAATTGATCTCACGGACCCACTCGGTGATTGAAATCCTAATGGGTTCAAATGATTCCAGCAGGCGGTGGGTCGCCTGACGGCTACCTTTTCCCAGACGCCGCCATTTGTACAAGCGAACGGATATCTGGCTTATCTTGCCGCTTCTCAGCATGGCACGCTGGTTGAATATCCGGTCTTCACCCAAGGCAACATTCTCGGGGTACCGGACGCCGACTGCAAGCACGGACCGTTTGATCAGCGTAGCCCAGGAGGAGAAATAGAAAACCGCTGAGGCGTTGTCACGAAAGCTCACGTTGTGCACCGGTGCCGACCAGGCATCATCCCCAACATTGGGCTCCAGATCGCCATTCTCCCTAAAGAGCCAGTGCCGGCAACGCGTATAGTCCGAACCAGACCGGATCGCTTCACCAACAAGGACTTCCAGATATTCGGGGAGCAGAATGTCGTCGGAATCAACAAAGGAAATATAGTCGCCGTCAGCGGCATCGATTCCCAGATTGCGCGCCCTAGATACGCCTGCCTGCTCGCTGAGAGGGATCAGCTGAAACCGTTCATCGCCTTCGATCAGCTTTTCGATTAGCTCGAGGGAATTGTCGGATGAATTGTCATCGACAATAATGCACCGCCAATTCGTATATGTTTGTGCCCTGACAGACTGCAGGCACTCTCCGATATACGCAACATTGTTGCGGTTCGGGATGACAAAATCGATAATTGGGTTCGCCTTCACCAGCGCTTCTCCCTACCTAGTGTATTTTGGACGACCGTAGCAATTTCCGAAAAACCGGTTCGATGCGTAGAATGCGTGCCGGCGCCTGAGCAAAGCTGACGATCGCATTACCAATTCTGTACCGGGCACTGCTCTTCACCGCGTCGACCGTGTTCTCGATGTGTCGCTGAAATTCGTCGGCTAGCGGACGAATGGGGGCATGATCCGATGGCGTCAGCTTGGCGACCTCCGCTTTCAGATCGGCCACCTCATCCGAAAGGACGCGCCTCGTCTCCGCCCATTCCAGGACATGGTATCCTCCCGGTCCGGTGAAAGCGCGCGGGTCGAACTCCGGACCGAAGACTTCTCTGAATGCGGCCAAGGTTTCTCCGGAGGAACGGAGGCTTTCGAGCTTCCGGACAAGGCCGGCCATAGTTTTTTCCGTATCTTGGAGCTTTGAACGCATCGCGCGCGCAGCTTCGCGGGCCTCTTCGGCATCGCTTGCCAATCGGGTCATGGCGAGCCGTGCCGTGTCTCCGCTTGCCGCCCGGGGCTCAAGTTTTCTAATGCGATCCGTGAGGTGCCGGTTCTGTACATTTTGGTGCCTCCAGATGCGGTAGCTTTTTCCCATCAGAGACGACAGGGGCGTCATGGCCAAAAGGACGGAGCGGACGTCATGCAGCTCCTTAAGAATAGCATTCGCATCGGTCTGACTGATCGCCTTCAGCTTGTGCGCTAGAAGCAGTTCGTAGAGCTTGTTCGCCTGAATGGCCCAGAAGGTATCAGCGCCTTCACGCGCGATCTTCTTGTCTGAACGGTTCAACGTTGGGTCAACGAAGCTCTCGACATATTTTTCGACTTCGAGTGTAGCGAGCTTGCAGTTCAGGTGGCGCGCCATCGCATCGAGCGTGCCCGCGGGATCCGACAGGACTTCGGAAAACGGCACGATGAAGGGTGAGACCCGATCGGCTCCGTCCATCGCGGCCACTTCAAGTATGGAGACGTTGTGAGTGATCCAGCTCATCAGGGTTTCATCCAGGTCCGCCCCGGTAATGTGCAGCAGATCATTGCGATAGCCGGGTTCGCGGCTGTTTCGCTTCTGCTGGCTCACGGCGCAGGCCATCGGGTCCCTGAGCAATGTGATCTGATGCAATTGCCGGGTTGGTTCAACCAGTCGAAGGGCGTCGCGCCAAACTGGCAGGGTCAGGGAGATCCGCGGATCCTTGATGACCCAGGCGTTTGAGTGCTTGTTTAAGTCCTTGAGAATATCGCAGGCGGAGACGTACTCATCCATGAGTTTCCGTGCGTGCTGCGCGTGGGTGATGTCAAATGCTGGTGTTGCCCAGTGCTGGTTGAGGGCTTCAAGGATGCGACCATTGAGTTGAACAACCCGCGCATCTTCAAAATAGCCTTTAGGATTGTCGTCATCACCTGGGATAAGGTGCTCATCGTGGAACCACATTCTGAGGGCTCGCATGGCGCCGCCGATCAACGATGTGCCGGATCGATGGAAGCCCGTAATGACGACAGCCTTGGGAGTGCCGAGTACGGAGGTCTTGCTGGTCTTGTGGCGCGATTTCCCCTTTGGCGCTTTTTGCGCATTATTGAAGAGAAGTGGGCGCGCCATTGGAGTATTCGCACGAACAATTACTTCTGGAAACGGCATACCGACTGGCGTCAAGACATGTCCGCGCCAGTCGTATTGATCGTGTACGTGGCATATCACGGGTTGCGAGAGCAGATTTGCGGTCTCGTATAGTGGCCCATTCAGGTGTAGCGGAAAGTTCATCGATCGTGGAAGGTGAAAGACGGTCGCGCCCAAGGTCATGCACGAAAATGCAAATGAAAGCTGGTCGACATGCTTCTCATACTGCTCTCCGAGCCGCTTCATGCAGTCTTCATTGGCAAGCATCTCAAGCGCCAGGCGGCGCCATTCAGACCTGAACTTTTCAACCATGTTCCCCGGCAGCACATAGAACCCGCCATTGAGGTTGGAAGACAGCGTCGGGAAGCCCTCAATTGTTTGCGCTGAGAAAGAAGTGTTCTGGATGCCGACATCTTCTGCAACTGCGCGGATCGTATCCCAAGCCGGGTTTGGAAAGTCGACGGGACAGCCAGCAACCGCCCATTTCAGTTCGGGAATGTGGGGTCTTGGGTCTTCGATAAAGGCGAGGTCGGCGTCGCACAGGACGACATAGTCGTATTCGCGGAGCGCCTCGGTATCGAGTTGGGAGATCTTGTTGCAGTATTTCTGGTCACCGAATTTCGGGACAGTAACGCAATTGACGCCGAGAGCTTTCAGTCGCTCGCTCAGTTTCGGGTCATCATAGACGAGATGCACGAATATGTCGGCGGTTTCTACCCCGGCATTCTCAGTCAGAGTTGCCAGCCAAACATTCAACTGAACGAGGAATTTTGTATGCTCGTCGACGACACAGCTGAAAGCGAATTTCTCGGGCCGCATTGTTTCCCCTTCCCTAACTCATCGTCAAACGAAGTTTTGCACCATTTATCCTCACCGGAGCGCTTCGGTGCAGACCGGCAAAAATTATGACTAACCCTGTGAGCCTCCTGAGGGTGTAGTCGATTCGATTGAGCAAAAGCAAGGGTAAAACAGCCTTATCTGGATTGGAAGGAAAATGGCCAGATGTTTGCCATATCTTGCACTTTCGGATTGTGTTTCAGGATCGGCTGATTCTCTTGTTAGGTCTTCCGGATTTCGCCAGACGCGGCACCTTCGCCCACTGTAGGGAACCGCGATCTGATAAGGCTGGAAATGAAGGAAGAAGGTGATGCAGGTGAAGGCAAAAGCACATCTACTGGGCGATGCATCTGCACGATGCAGTGAAAGTGTTCGGCCATTGGTTGAATGGAGCGATTGGAATCGGGGTGGCACGCCGCGCTACCTGTGCAGATGGTACCGTTGATTACTGATTGGTGTTTCTATAACCAGCAAGCTTGGTTCCGAAAAAGCATTCGGACGCAAGGTATGCGAAAGCAACCTCGGAGGTCGAATGAAAATCATTGTTACAGGCGGCGCTGGCTTTATCGGATCGGCGCTGGTTCGGCATCTGGTGCTCGAGCAGGGCGCCGAGGTCGTTGTCATCGATAAAATGACCTATGCGGCTAACCGCGCCAACATAGCCCCGGCCGAGGCAACAGGACATTGCCGTCTTATCGTTGAGGACATCTGTAATCAGGAGGCGATGAAAGAGATCGTGGCCGGCGAGGCACCGCAGCAGATTCTGCATCTGGCCGCCGAAAGCCATGTTGACCGATCCATTTCCGGGCCACGTGACTTCATTGAGACGAATGTCATCGGAACCTACAGCATGCTGGAGGCGGCGCGAGCTTACTGGTCGTCCTTGCAGGGCGGGGCGAAAGGCACTTTCCGCTTCCTGCATGTTTCTACGGATGAAGTGTACGGCTCGCTCGGGCAGGAAGGCCTGTTCCACGAGGCGACGGCCTATGACCCTTCCTCGCCCTATTCGGCGTCAAAGGCCGCGTCCGACCATTTGGCCCACGCCTGGCATCGCACCTATGGCCTGCCGGTTGTTGTGTCGAATTGTTCCAACAATTACGGTCCATACCACTTCCCTGAAAAGTTGATTCCCTTAGTCATTCTTAATGCGCTTGAGGGCAAATCACTGCCGGTCTATGGCACCGGGTCAAATGTGCGCGATTGGCTGTATGTGGATGACCATGCGCGCGCTCTGTCATTGATCGCA
>Ga0075117_1000619_pt1 | contig 23656 bp, 17 predicted proteins | sample AntAceMetag02UKJ_FD_69789 | JGI IMG/M metagenome (GOLD analysis project Ga0075117, IMG submission 69789) | Saline lake microbial communities from Ace Lake, Antarctica - Antarctic Ace Lake Metagenome 02UKJ | ecosystem: Environmental > Aquatic > Non-marine Saline and Alkaline > Saline | place... | reverse complement strand
TCATGGAAAACTTGATTTAGACGATAAGGTTTCTAAGTTTATTCCTGAATTTGCCAATACGCAGGTTTATAAAAAAGTAGATGGTAAACACAGTACAGAGCCACAAAAAAATGAAATGACCATCCGGCATTTATTGACCCACACCTCGGGTATCCCCTACGGATGGGAATATAGTTACACCGATTCCATTTACGCCGTAAGGCAACATATGAGGCAAGATTGGTCTATTGAAGATATGGCTAAGGATTTGGCAACCATACCCCTAAAATTCCAGCCTGGCACAAAATACAACTATGGCATGGGCATAGACGTAGCCGGTTATATTGTCGAGGTGGTTTCGGGCAAAACCTTGGACGATTATTTTAGATCGGTCATTTTTGATCCCTTAAAAATGGATGATACGGCATTTTATTTGGCCGAAGCGAAAAAGGACAGAATGGCGGTCATCTATACCCACGATGACAGCGGCAAGATCAAGGTAAATGAAAATAACCTTACGTTGGGTGTTTCTAGCCCACCAAAGCTGCTATTGGGAGGCGCAGGCCTGATCTCAACATTGACGGATTACGAAAAATTCTGTAGAATGCTTTTGAACAAGGGAACTTTGAACGGTAAACGAGTACTATCGGAAAAAGCGGCACAAATGGTAATGAACGATCAATTTCCGTCTGAAGTAGAAAGACAACCCGGTAAAGGTCACGGACTCTCAGGAACCGTTGATCTTAAAACAGGGGAATACGCCTGGGGCGGTGCTGCGAAAACCAAGTTTTGGATAAACCCAACCGACAACCTAATTATCATTGTCTATACCCAATTGATGGGTGGGGAAACGAACTACGCCCAAGAATTCAAGACTACGGTCGAGCGGTCTTTAATGGAGTAAAACAACCTTTGGATACTTTAAAATAATAAACCTCTTCCGACATCATTCGCCTTGACTCGAAAACACTTTATTAAAATGAAAAAAAATCTAAAAGCACTTTTATTAGGATTTGGAATCGTAGTGCTGGTCAGTTCCTGCAAGACAAAAGGAGCACTTTCAGATACGGCAACGCCAGAATCGGTAGGCATGTCGCCCGATTCCCTGGTCGTTGCTACCCAGCGATTGCACAAGCACGTAGATGACGGCAAGCTGCCCGGTACGTTCCTCAGAGTAATCAAAGATGGGAAAATTATCTACGACGATAAATATGGTCTGATCGATGTCGCAGATAACAAACCCGTACAAGAAAATTCCATATACCGAATTTTCTCGATGACAAAGCCTGTCACAGCGGTCGCTATCATGTCGCTTTACGATGAAGGAAAATTGGATTTGGATGATAAGGTCTCCAAATTTATCCCTGAATTTGCTACGACACAAGTCAATAAAAAAGTAGATGGTAAAGACGGTACAGAGCCGCAAAAAAATGAAATGACCATTCGACATTTATTGACCCATACCTCTGGAATACCCTACGGATGGGAATGGGGCTATACGGATTCCATTTACGCCAAAAGGCAACATATGGCGCAAGATTGGTCCATTGAGGATATGACCAAAGATTTGGCTACCATACCCTTAAAATTCCAGCCTGGCACCAAGTGGAACTATGGACTGGGCATCGATGTGGCCGGTTATATCGTAGAGGTAGTTTCTGGCAAGACGCTGGATGCTTACTTTAAATCGGAAATTTTTGACCCTTTGGGAATGGACGACACTTCATTTTATGTAGCGGAAGAAAAGAGAGACAGAATGTCGGTCATCTACACCCATGATGAAAACGGTAAAATCAAAATCTACGATGAAGCACCTACAATAGGTATGAACGGTGCCCCAAAGTTGTTATTGGGCGGTGCGGGCTTGTTCTCTACGTTGCCCGACTATGAAAAATTCTGTAGAATGCTGTTAAATAAAGGCGAACTGAACGGCAAACGTATCTTGTCTGAAAAAGCCGCACAAATAGTAATAACTGATCAGTACCCTTCCGAAGTAAAAAAGAAACCAGGAGAGGGTCATGGGTTATCGGGCACGGTGAAGTTAGAAACTGGCGAATACGGTTGGGGTGGTGCGGCATCTACTGGCTTTTCTATAAACCCATCCAATAACCTGATCGTTCTGAGCTATACCCAATTGATGCAGTCGGGAACGGAGTACTCCAAAGAATTTATGGCAACCCTTAATCGGTCATGGGTCGATTAAGAGACTGTTATGAAATAGCTTTAAACAAGGTACGAATAATTGCACTGTGCAACTCTTTTTTCTCTGTGTATCTCTGTGTTACAGCTATTTCACAGAGCATCCACGGAGGTTCAGGGAGCGTGCTAATTAAGAATAACATAGAACCTTTTTTTATACAATTTGGATAATAGTCCGACGCAATTTTTTAGAACATTAAAATCAACATTTATGAAAAAAATAATCGTAACAATAACATTGTTATTCATCTCAGTTTTTACTGTTGTTGGTCAGAATGGCAAGATGGAAAACTTAACCATTCATGCTACTTCTCTTGAAGGAAATTTGGTGGAAGAAGCAACAGATCTTAGTTTGGGCGTTTATTTGCCACCTGATTACGATAAAGAATCAAACAAAAGATACCCTGTCTTGTATTGGTTACATGGATTTTCGGGATGGAAAAATACCACTGGCAAGTCTGGGTGGAACGAAGACCTTATCACTGCCGTAAGCAAACTGATTAAGTCAGGTGCTGTGGAGCCAATGATTATTGTGATGCCTGATGGGTCCAATAGGTTTGGAGGTAGTTTTTACACCAATTCACTTACTACTGGGAATTGGGAAGATTTTATTGTTGAAGAACTACCAACATATATTGACGAAAATTACAGGACCCTTGCTAAACCCGAAAGTCGAGGTATTGCGGGGCATTCCATGGGCGGTTATGGTGCACTTAAAATAGCAATGAAACATCCAGATGTTTTTTCATCCGTGTATGGTACCTGTTCTTGCTGTATAACGGCAACTCCAATGGACTACGGCGAAAAGATGATCAAATATATAACCGCTATTGACAGTTGGGACGCCTTGCGAGATTCAGGTTTTTTCCCGAAAGCCATTCATGCATCAGCAGCGGCTTATGCCCCCAATCCAAATAACCCACCATTTTATTCAGATCTTCCTTATCAAACGGTTGGAGATTCGATCGTAATTAATGAAAAAGCAAAAGCAAAGTGGACAGCAAATACGGTGTCATGGATGGCTAGTCAATACATAACAAACCTAAAGAAATTAAAAGGAATTGCTTTTGATGGCGCAACAGATGATAACTTGACTGCTGGAAGCCAATATTTCTCAGATGAATTAACACGGCTAAAGGTTAAAAACTCTTTTGAAATTTTTGAAGGAGGACATGCCGATAAGGTTGATGAGCGCATTGAAGACAAAATATTACCATTCTTTTCAGAAATGCTAGTAAGTGAAAAGTAAATAGACCAACCGTCCTATAAACAGAAACCTAGAATAAAACAGAAATCAATTCACATGAAAAAATCACACTTTGAAAAATTAAGATCAATGTATTTACAAGCTAATATGAATACAATGATTTATGATACAATCACTTGTAAAATTTCTAATGAATATGCTGAAATTGGATTAGAGATATCGGAAAAATATTTTCATCCTCTAGGAGCAATTCACGGCGCAGTATATTTTAAGCTGTTAGATGATGCTGCGTTTTTTGCAGTAAACTCCATCGTTGAGGATGTTTTTGTTTTAACAACGTCCTTTAATATTAATTTAATCAGACCTGCGAATAGTGGATTGATTAAAGCAATAGGGAAAATAAAATACAAGTCGCGTGATTTATTTGTTGCTGAGGCAACCTTGTATAATGAAGACGGTAAAGAAATTGCATTTGGTACTGGAAATTTTGCAAAAAGTAAAATACCGCTTTCTGAGGATATTGGATACAAATAAATTTAAAACTTGATTTATAAAAGCGAATTTAAGAGACACATTAGCCTTCAATTACCAAACTAAAACCATTTATGCACAACCCATTATTATGAAAAAAACTATATACAACTTTCAAATAGTACTGATAGCTATTTTAATGCTGTCATCATGTACTCAAAAAGTTGAAAAGCAACGAAATTTAAGTCTTTCCACACCTGAAGAAGTAGGAATGTCCTCAGACCGTTTGGAAATATTGAGTCGGCACATGCAAAATGAAATTGACGAAGGAAATACGCCGGGAATAACAACAATGATAGCTCGACATGGCGAGATCGTTCATTTTGAAACCTATGGATATCAAGACATTGAAAATAAAAAACCTATCAATGAGAATACCATTTTTAGAATTTACTCCATGACCAAGCCCGTAACGGGAGTGGCATTGATGATGCTGTACGAAGAGGGTAAATTCAGATTGTCAGACCCCGTTTCAAAATACATTCCTGAATTTAAGGGCATGAAAGTCGTTGATGATTATTGGAGCCCAAATCCGGAATTAGTGGATGCAGAACATGAAATGACCATTCGTGAATTGATGTCGCACAGTGCGGGATTCTCGTATGGGATATTCGGAGATACATATGTTGATAAATTATACCACGAAGCCGATGTTTTAAATTACCAATCTACCTTAAAAGACATGGTGCTTCGCTGTCTAAAATTCCATTGTTATATCAACCAGGGAAGGGGTACTTCTATAGTATCTCGGTAGATGTGCAAAGTTATTTGGTAGAAGTTTTATCGGGAATGTCATTCAGGGATTTTTTAAAAGAACGTTTATTTGCGCCTTTAAAAATGGTAGATACCGATTTTTGGGTACCAAAAGAGAAACTTGAAATGTTTGCTGAGATCTATGATCGTAAAGAAGGTGAAGACCTGAAATTATCTACAGAAGTTGTTGGTTTGGACCCAAACGTATTTAAGGCGCCTGTAACTTTTTATAGTGGTGGTGGCGGATTGGTTTCCACAACCATGGATTACATGCGTTTTTGCCAAATGTTGCTAAACGGCGGTGAGTTGGACGGACAACGAATTCTTGCTCCCCGAACGGTAGATTTAATGAGTATGAATCATTTACCTGAAGGAATTAAAGGCTCGGATGGCAAAGATTTCGGGATTGATTTTGCAGTAGTCAAAAATGGAAAAAATGGTAGTTCTGTTGGCGAATATTCGTGGGGAGGCATGGCCGGAACTTGGTTTTGGATAGACCCTGTGGAAGATTTGATTTTTGTTGGAATGAGACAACAATTCGGGCAGAGACCAGATCTTGAAAATGTCTCGCGCCGATTAACGTATCAGGCGGTAATTGAATCGAATCAATAAAGAACAACTTAATCGATTCACTGACAATAGATTATGAACGCCTTAGTGCTGATTCAACTTAATTAATCTTATTTGAGGAAGTAAATTTCAATGATATGAAGAGTGTATTATCATTACTATTAATTTCAGTATTGACCGCAATGAACACCTTTGCTCAACAAACAATTCAGCTCTGGCCGGAAGATACAATTCCAAATTATCAAGAATCAAATGTAGAAGAAGAGTATACGGATATATTCATACTGAATGTGCAGAAACCTAGTATCGAGGTTTTTTCGCCCTCAAAGCAGTTGGCAAATGGTGCAGCTGTATTGATTTGCCCTGGAGGGGGTTATGGTGGCGTCGCATATGATTATGAAGGGACAGACGTGGCGAAATATTTAAACAGCAGGGGTATTGCAGGCTTTGTTCTAAAATACCGTATGCCACAAGCCGAGTCGGTAATAACAAGTTACAAAGCACCTTTGCAGGATGCTCAACGTGCCATACGGTGGATAAAATATAATGCGGAAAAATTCAATATCAATACCGGAAAGGTTGGTGTGATGGGGTTCTCTGCAGGAGGACATTTAGCCTCTACCTTAGGAACGCAATATGACCGGATGGTGTACGAACCCGTCGATTTAATTGATGCCCTAAGTGCACGACCTGATTTTATGATGCTTATATATCCTGTTATTTCTATGAAGGAAGGTATAGCTCACAATGGATCTAAAAATAAACTGTTAGGAAAAGATGCTTCAGAAGAATTAATAGAAAGTTTTTCAAGTGAACTTCAGGTTACTGAAAACACACCTCCAACATTTTTGATTCATGCCGGAGATGATGATGGAGTACCTGTACAGAATTCGATTCTTATGTACCAAGCACTCTTGAAACACGATGTGAAAACTGCTATGCATTTATACCCGACAGGAGGTCATGGTTTTAGTTTAGGACATAAAAAAGATGGTACAGATCAATGGATTGATTTAGGGATTAACCGGATAAAACGGCTGTAGAATTTAGGCTATGACAAAACCTGTAAGTGCAGTAACATAATAGGAATCATTACAAAAATATTCAGGAAAACGCATAAGAGAATAATGTCTGTCCGATTAGTAATCGTGGTTGGGTGAAAAGACCAAAGCTGATATAACAGATAAAAGCATAAATAAATGACAACAAAAACAATGAAATTAAATTCAATAGTAATTCTTCTATTTTTAGTTTTTTCTTTGATTGCATGTCAATCAAAATCTGCAGAGGATCAGAAACCTAATGTACTCTTCATACTTGCCGATGATTTGGGCTATCATGATTTAAGCGTGACTGGCAGCAAGTTTTATGAAACTCCAAATATTGACGGAATAGCAACTGAGGGGATGATTTTTACTGATGGGTATGCTAGTGCCCAAGTATGCAGTCCTTCGCGGGCAAGCATTATGTCGGGAAAATTTCCTTCTCGTCATGGAATTACTGATTGGATAGGTGCGGCAACAGGTGAACAATGGCATAAAGCAGGTAGATTTAACAAGTTGCTGCCTCCTGAATATGTGCATAATTTACCACATGAATATACAACACTTCCAGAAGCGATGAAACAGGAGGGTTACAGTACTTTCTTTGCGGGAAAATGGCATATTGGCAGTGAAGGATCATGGCCTACAGATCATGGTTTTGACATCAATAAAGGGGGTTGGGATGTAGGGTGGCCCGATGGTGGTTATTTTGCGCCATGGAAAAATCCAAATTTGAAAAGTGGCCCTGACGGTGAAAATTTATCCATGAGACTCGCACAGGAAACAGTAGACTTTATTAAAAAGAATAAAGACACAACATTTTTTGCCTTCCTCTCTTTTTATGCTGTTCATTCAGATATTCAAACCACTCAGGAAAAATGGGCTAAATACCAGCAGAAAGCCCAAAAATCGGGAATTGCTGAAACCGGTTTTGAAATGGGACATTTTCTTCCTATTCGTCAAACCCAGGACAATCCGGTTTATGCCGGACTAGTTGAAACTGTGGATGATGCAGTAGGACTTGTTCTTACAGCTTTAAAAGAAATGGGATTAGATGAAAATACTATTGTGGTATTTACCTCCGACAATGGAGGGGTTGCTGCAGGCGATAATTATGCTATGTCAAATCTACCGTTAAGGGCTGGGAAAGGTTACCAGTTCGAAGGAGGTATTCGTGAACCCTATTTTATAAAGGTTCCCGGAATGGGACAAGGCGAAACCAGTAATACTCCAGTAAATGGGACAGATTTTTATCCAACCATTCTAGAATTGGTAGGCGCTAATCTATTGCCCGATGAACATAACGATGGTGTGAGTTTGGTTCCTCTATTGAAAGGTGGAACAATAAAAGAACGTCCACTCATCTGGCATTACCCACATTATGGAAATCAGGGGGGAGAACCTTCCTCGATTATTCGAGATGGAGATTGGAAACTTATTCATTATTATGAAGATAGCAGAGAGGAATTATATAACCTGAAAACTGATTTGAAAGAAAGGAACGATGTTGCAAAAGAAAATACGGGTATAGCCAAACAAATGAGCGGGAAGCTCTTCGCTGAGCTTAATGAAACGGGAGCCCGGTATCCCACAATAGACCCGGAATATAATGAAAAAGCGGAGCAGAAGCATTTACAAAAAGTCGTAAAAGAATGGCTTCCTAATTTGGAGAAACAAAGAATGGATTTTCTCTCTGAAGATTTTGACCCGGGTAATAGTTGGTGGGGGAGCAAAAATTAATAAACATAAAATTATTGAAAAATGAAAAATCTATTCCGACTTACGCTACTATGCCTATTGGTCTCTTTTCAGCTAAAGTCGCAGTCAACAACATTGAAAGTACCATCGGTAATAAGTGATCACATGGTACTTCAACAAGCTACCGACCCCGTAATTTGGGGTTGGGCAAAATCTTCGGCCCAAGTTACGGTAGAAATCCAGGATAAAACGGTTAAGACAACGGTAGCTGAAAATGGCAAGTGGCAATTGAAACTATCGACCTTAAAGGCGGGCGGGCCCTATACCATGAAAATCTCTTCGGGTTCTGAAACCATCACCATCGAAGACATACTTGTCGGTGAGGTTTGGGTAGGTTCCGGGCAGTCGAACATGGCATGGAGCATGGCAGTGACCGATAATGCGAATGCGGAAATAGCAAAGGCCGATTTTCCTAAAATTCGGCTTTTTCATGTGCCGAACGTCACAGCAAAAGAACCACAGGAGAATGTCGAGGCAAAATGGGTTGTCTGTACCCCAGAAAATATAAAGGAATTTTCAGCGGTCCTCTACTATTTCGGAAAGAAAATCCATGAAACGCAAAAAATTCCGATGGGTTTGATTCATACCAGTTGGGGCGGTACTCCGGCGGAAGCATGGACCAGCAAAGAAGCCCTGAAAACCATTCCTGAAATCAATTTTCTTCAAAATCAATATGATAATGCGAAATCTCAAAAAAATGACCGGATAAAGTTCAAGAAGTACATTGGAGCCTTTGATGAAAACAAGGTTTCAAAAACGGAACTTGATGCCATCCTTGGTACATGGGACGTACTTTCAGGAACAATGGAATGGGGGTATCAGGTAGAACTTAACATCAAAAAAGAAAATGGAAAAATACTACCTACACTTTCTTGGTTAGACAAGCCACCGACCACCCACTCCTACGAAAAGGGAGTATTGTATCTTTCATTTATGTTACCGAACAATTCTCCAGACCCTTTCTCCTTCATCGCAAATTTTAATGAGAATGCGCTGGTCGGTACCTTAAGCACTTCTGGAAAGCAGGTAGGCGAATTGTATGGCATCAAAAGAGCAGCAGGTGAAAAAAAACCAGTTCTGAATAGCCCTGGTTCTCAAAACCGACCTTCCGCACTTTTTAACGCGATGCTGACACCTTTAATTCCCTATTCTATAAAAGGGGCAATTTGGTATCAAGGAGAAGGCAATGTTTCTCGGGCGAGCAAATACCATAAGCTATTTTCTACCATGATTAAAGATTGGAGAAGCCATTGGAACCAAGGCGATTTTCCGTTTTATTTTGTTCAGTTGGCACCATTCAATTACGGGGACCCCGAAGGTCCGGCATCGGCAGAACTCAGAGAGGCCCAATTCATGACTTTGAAGGAACAGAATACGGGAATGGCCGTTACCACAGATATTGGGAATGTGGATGATATACATCCCACAAATAAATTGGACGTTGGTAACCGATTGGCCTTATGGGCCTTGGCCAATGATTATGGTCATAAAGATTTAGTGCATTCTGGCCCCATGTATAAATCGATGAAAATTCAAGGCGATAAGATCATTTTGAGCTTTGATCATATCGGAGGAGGGTTGGTTGCCAAAGATGGCGAATTGACCGATTTTAAAATTGCCGGAGCGGATAAGAAATTTGTTAACGCAACTGCAAAAATCGAAGGAAATAAGGTAACGGTTTGGAGCGACGAAGTGAAAGAACCCAAAGCAGCTCGATTCGGATGGACCAATGCCGCTACACCGAATTTTTTCAATGCCGAAGGATTACCGGCAAGTACGTTTAGAACGGATAATTGGATGCCCAGTGATGAAACATCAAATTAGAATACCTATCGAACTCCGTAAAAAATCCGCTCCGATCTGTTACATATTGAATCGGGTTAGGAGATAAAATAATTGATCAAAAAAAGATGATAAATTTGGCGATTAAATATTTAGCCGCTTATAATTCTGAGATTAAAGCTTTAGCCATAATCCGTTTAAAAAGTGATTTCCATATGAAAATCACTTTTTTGGTGTCGATCATACGCGTACTTTGATTTATTAAAGTACTTTCCTTTTTTCTAAAAAAATCTACCCAATGCTAACCAAAATAGGAGAAAAGTTTACCGACATTTTTCAGCGGAATATGCCGGATGCCTACGTGTTTGCGTTGATTCTAACCCTTCTGGCTGCTGTTCTTGCATTTTTCTTGGTAGATGTTTCCGCCATTAAAATACTGCAGTCATGGTATGATGGTTTTTGGACGTTGCTAGAGTTCGGAATGCAAATGGTCTTACTGATCATTACGGGCTACAGCATTGCTCTTTCTCCTGTGGTAAATAAAGGTATAGACCGTTTGACAAACTTTGTAAAAACACCCGCACAGGTTTACTTCTTCTCCATTGTCGCCGGTAATCTGTTGTCAATGGTAAGCTACGGGTGGATCGTCATCGCGGCAGTTTTAGCGCGAGAACTGGCCTTGCGCGTTAAAGGGGCCAACTACCCATTTCTGATTGCTTGTGTCTATTTTTCGAATAACAGTTGGGTAACGGGCCTTTCAAGTTCTATACCTCTTTTATTGAATACGGAGAACAATTATATGATCGAAGCCGGTTTTCTGACCGAAACCATTTCTACTTCGTACACCTTGGGGTCTTACTTGAATATCGCGATGATTATTCTGTATGTGGTCGTTACACCTTTGTTAATGCTTTTACTGATTCCCAAAAAAGGAGAAATAAGAGAAATTGATGATTTGCTCTCCTCTAAAACCAAAAATAAAGAACAGACTATCGCACAAGAAGCAGCCGATTTAAAACTTCCTAAAAAAGTACTTTCGGATCGATTGAACAATAGTTTGATTCTTCAGCTAACCGTGGCTATTCTGGGTCTAGCCTATATCATTTATCATTTTACGACCAATGGCTTTAGTTTGAATCTGAATATTATGATATTCATTTTTTTGGTCTTGGGCTTGATTTTGCATAAAACACCCATTCGATATAGTATTTCGATGAAGCGCGCCAGTGTGAATGTTTCGGGCATCCTTTTTCAATTTCCTTTTTATGCGGGTATCATGGGTATCATGACCTACACAGGCCTTGGGGAACAACTCGCGGGATTAATTGCGTCATTGGCCACCATAGACACTTATCCGTTTTTTGCGTATCTATTGGGCGGAATTGTCAATTTTGCCATCCCTTCCGGTGGTGGAGAGTATGCAGTAATTGGCCCAAGTGTTATCGAGGCCGTCCAAAATATTGCGGTGGGCGTGTCTCCCGAGGAAATGACCGCAATAACTTCTAGGGCTTCGCTGTCAATCGCATACGGCGAGAGTTTGACCAATTTACTCCAGCCTTTTTATCTGTTGTTGGTATTACCTGTAATGGGGGCGGGAATAAAAATTCAAGCTCGAGATATAATGGGGTATTTGGTGGTACCCTTTATACTTTATTTTATTATCCAGTCATTGATGGTGGTATTTATTCCACTCTAATTTTGACATCGGTTAAGTTATACTTTTAGTACTTAGACCAAATAGTGTTATTAAATGCAGACAATTAAAGATTTAATAGGGTTATTGACCCTAAAAAAAATAGACGAAACCATTTTTGAGGGCGAAAATTATCAAGCTCCATGGGGTAGGGTTTTCGGAGGTCAAGTATTAGGGCAATCCTTACATGCGGCATACCAAACCGTTCCTGAAGAACGTATCGCCCACTCTTTGCACGGCTATTTTATTTTAGGTGGAGATTTGCAACACCCTATTCGATATGAGGTCGATACGATTAGAAACGGAGGAAGTTTTACCACAAGAAGGGTAGTCGCGAAACAAAATGGGAAGGCAATTTTCAATATGGCGGCATCTTTTCAGGTAAAGGCCAAAGGTGTCGACAATCAGATTCCGATGCCGAATTTGATTCCGCCGGAAAAGCTAACTACAAGCCTTGAACAATTGGAAGAAATAAAAGAGGCATTCCCAAGTGCCTATCAAAGGCTAAAGGCCGTTCAACCCAAGGTGTTTAATTTCTAATCCGTCGAAAAATTCACGGCCCAGTTGGCGAAAAAACGGCTCGCCTTTTTTCAACACTTGGTTGCGCACCTCTGAAAAAGCACCCATTGATTTGAGAATGCAACACCAACTTTTGGCATATGCATCAGATTACAATTTGCTTACTACCGCAACTTTGCCACATCGAGTACGGCTCAACAAGGGCAAAACTTTCTATGCCAGTTTAGACCATGCCAGTTTAGACCGTGCCATTTGGTTTCATCGCGATTTTGATATCCAGAATTGGTTGCTGTACAGTATGGATAGCCCTAGTGCGTCAAACTCTCGCGGATTTTCAAGGGGGAGTGTCTTCGACAGAAAAGGTGTTTTGGTCGCTTCCGTAGCCCAAGAAGGGCTGATGCGTCAAAGTATTTAACTTATTTATTGATTTGGAAGGGAGCGTTCGAATCGATATATTGTAGTTCACTTTCGAAAACTTAACTAAAAAACCGATAGATGCTTAACCTAGCTACTTTATTAGAAAATAGTGCTCAGAAATACACCAACAAAACTGCCTTTACCTTTATGGATACAAGTCTCAGTTTTGCCCAAATCAATTCTGCGGCGAATCAGGTTGCAAATGGATTAGTGAATCTAGGAATTCAACCAGGTGATAAGGTAGCAATCAGTTGTTTCAACCTTCCTTACTTCCCGATTATTTATAACGGAATATTAAAGGCCGGGGCTACTGTAGTGCCCTTAAGCGTTTTGTTAAAGTCTGATGAGATCCATTATCATCTGAAAAATAGTGATGCAAAGGCCTACTTCTGTTTTACGGGAACAGAAGAATTACCCATGGGAAAAATGGGCCATGCAGGGTTCCAAAAAACAGAGGGTTGCGAGCATTTCATCATAATCATGCCAAAAGGGGATATGCCTTCGTCTATTGATGGTGTACAAACTTTAGGAAGTCTTATACAGGGGCAATCGCCCAATTTCGATACTGTGGAGACAAAATCTTCCGATACTGCGGTAATAATTTATACTTCCGGTACTACAGGAAGACCAAAAGGTGCCGAATTAACACATTCCAATCTGTTTATAAATGCAGTTGTCTGTGGGGATTTATTCGAATGTACTTCCGAAGATGTCAATCTAATTGTTTTACCTCTATTTCACATTTTTGCGATGACCGTGTTGATGAACGTCGCTTTATATAAAGGATCATCTTCTATATTGCTTCCACGTTTTGATGCGGAGACAGTCCTGGATTTATTGGACAAACATAAAATAACAGTGTTTGCAGGGGTACCCACCATGTACTGGGGGCTCAATAACTACCTAGATACCAATAATTTCGACATAATAAATATTACATCCAATTTAAGAATGTGTATCTCTGGAGGCGCTTCCCTGCCAGTTCCAGTGCTCGAAAAGTTCGAAGAACGTTTTGATATTGTTATTCTAGAAGGGTATGGTATGTCCGAGGGCTCTCCGGTAGTAACGTTTAACCAAATGGACATTGGAAGAAAAATTGGCTCCGTAGGCACTCCGGTTTGGGGGGTACAGGTGAAGTTGGTCAATGATGAAGGGGAGACCGTTCCCGTTGGCGAGAAGGGAGAACTGTTGTACAAAGGTCACAATGTAATGAAGGGATATTACAAGAATCCCGAAGCAACCACAAAAACAATTGAAAACGGCTGGTTACATTCCGGCGATATTGCGGTTGAAGATGATGATGGATTCTTTTTTATCGTTGATCGAACAAAAGACATGATTATTCGTGGCGGACTCAATGTATATCCCAGGGAAGTAGAAGAGGTCATTATGAAACATCCAGCAGTTTCTATGGCAGCCGTTATCGGAGTTCCTCATTCAGAAATGGGCGAAGAGATAAAAGCTTTCGTGGTACTAAATGAAGGGAAAACTGCTACGGAAGAAGAACTGATGGAATACACCAAAGGAAATATAGCGGCCTACAAATATCCTAGAATTATAGAATTAACGAAAACATTACCCACAAGTGCAACGGGAAAGATACTTAAGAAAGAACTTAGAAAGGTCTAAAAAAATCGATTTGCTAAAATGATGAAAGAAAAGAATCCCAAGAAAATAGTTTCCGGAGAAGATTATATCAATTCCCTGCGAAATAGAGGTTTAAAAGTTTATTTGTTCGGGGAAGAAGTTAAAGAACCCGTTGACCATAAAATTATCCGCCCTTCGATAAATGCATTGGCAAAAACATACGATTTAGCCATAAGTAATCCGGAATTGGCGTCTGTGATTTCTCCGTTTACAGGAGAACGTGTAAGTCGTTTTTTACACGTTTGCCTGAGCGCCGAAGACTTGGTGAAACAGAATAAAATGCAACGTAAATTGGGTCAACTTACCGGCACTTGTTTTCAACGTTGTGTAGGCATGGATGCTTTCAACGCTTTGTACTCGGTCACTTTCGAAATGGATGAAGTGTTAGGAACGACCTATCACTCTAGAATGAAGGATTTCCTAAAAACAATGCATACCTACAATTATGTAGTAGGGGGTGCGATGACCGATGTAAAAGGTGATAGAAGCCTTGCGCCGCATCAGCAAGAAGATAAGGATATGTTCGTGCATATCACAAAGCGAACCGAAGAAGGAGTGTATATAACCGGAGCAAAAGCCCATCAAACGGGTTGTATCAATTCACATTATATGATGGTCATGCCCACGATGCGCTTGGGCGAAAATGATAGCGATTATGCCGTAGTGGGAGCGGTTCCGGTCGAGGCGGAAGGTATTACCTATATCTACGGAAGGCAATCGTGTGATACCAGAAGTGAAGATGGAACCATTGATGTTGGAAACGCCCAATATGGCGGTCAAGAGGCCATGGTCATTTTTGAGGATGTATTCATTCCCAATAATTTGATTTTTATGGATGGGGAATACCAATATGCGGCCATGTTGGTAGAACGCTTTACCAATTATCATAGGAGAAGTTATGTTTGTAAATCCGGTGTCGGGGATGTGCTTATCGGCGCTGCCGCTGCCATTGCCGAAATGAACGGGTTGACAAAGGCATCGCATATCAAAGATAAGTTGGTAGAAATGACGCACCTCAATGAAACGGTGTACGGAACAGGAATTGCCGCATCTTATCAAGGTTACCAGACCAAATCAGGAAATTATATGGCCGATGATATGTTGGCAAACGTCTGTAAGCACCATGTCACCAAACTTCCTTTTGAAATAAGTAGGATGGCGCAGGATTTAGGTGGTGGATTGGTTTCCACCTTACCTTCGGAGAAAGATTTGAAACATCCCGTAATCGGAAAATTATTAAAGAAGTACCTCCGAGGTAAAGCAGATGTAAACACGGAAGATAGAATTAGAACATTGCGCTTGATTGAAAACATGACCATGGGAAGAAACGCAGTGGGATATCTTACCGAAAGCATGCACGGCGCAGGATCTCCGCAAGCGCAGCGTATTCAAATTGGCCGAATGATGCAACTCGAATATAAAAAACGTTTAGCAAGTGTAATTTCCGGAATAGACATTGACGAAAACAAAGATGAAATCGTTGAAGAAATCGGAAGTTATTTTGCGCGGGTATTTGAAGTATAAAAACAGTTTTTGACGTTTGGTATTTAATTCTCTAAAAAGGGAAAATCTTTCAAATCTTAATCTAATACTCCTATTCTGATAATTTAAATTCTGCACTCCAGGTTTGGCAAAAAAGTGAGTTGGTGAAGCCATGCATTGATTCAAGTTGGGTCTTTTTAGTTCTGCTTATGTTTATTTTTTGCCCCCAAAGGTTATAATTTTTAGTACACTTTCATTGGATTCTATAAAAGCATTACTTTTCACTAAAACGGATTCAATAGAGTCCATATGCTCGCCAACCAAGGTGTTACTGAAAGCCTGTGCCCTTTGGAGCATTCGTATGTATACTTTTGGGTTTTATTTTCGGGTCAATCGTCGAAGTCTACCTAAGTAATCTTCACGGTAGACAATTAGGATTATAATCTTGGTCTGCGCTGAAGTGGTCAGTTCCGCATTCATCTTAACACGGGCATTACGCCCCTTACCATCCAAAAAAGGATGGACTTCACTTATTACGAACAGGATATAACCGGCTTTGCTGCCACGCACCAACGCTGAAGCTACAAAGCGGGTGTCTCCTGCTCGTTTATTCTTATCCTTGAATTTTATCAGTTGACATGTTTCAAAGCCGTTAGGTTGCACTTGGAACGATTAAAAATTCCAAGGAAAAAATATTATAAGGATTGCTTCGGTCACGATATATTTATATATGCAAATATGTCAATATAAATATATGGGTATATGTATATAGGCACATAGGATTTGCGCAATCGCAAGTTATTTTCACTTTCGACTAGGAACAAATTCGACCCAACCATTTTGAGTAAAATATCATTAAAAAGGAATTGAATATTATTATCTTCGGAGAAGATAGCAAGTTATGTTTTGCGCAACGCAAAACTCCTACTTCTTGCGAAGTGAAAACTGGGTCTGTGGCAGACAGGCGATAATAATTGAATGAGAAAATGGTAATCAAAAAGCAGTATAAAATATTATAGGGAAAAGAAACGTGAGTATTACTTAACACTTAGTTTCAATGGTTCGGAAATAGCTGATTTAAAATACGGATCCCTTAGGGATGCATTTTTGTGTCTAGGAGGAATAAGGGAAATGGGACAAATTCTACTGCACCAATATATATCCGGACCAAACTTATTAGAAATCTATTATTACATTAAATACTTAATGTAAAACTTAAATCTCCAATCTTTCCTGGTATCCATCCATTATATGTGTAGGGAGATTTTTAATATATATTTCAGTTGTACTGATATCGCTGTGCCCCAGCATTTTGCTCAGTGCATTTATGGGAACATCATTTAGTATAAGATTCGTTGCCATGGAATGACGGCTTACATAACTTGTCAAATGCTCTTCAATTTCACAAAGTTTGGCGATCTCTTTTAGACGTTTGTTATATCGCTTTCTTTCCCATTGGATATCCTTAAACTGATCTTGCATTTCTTTGCGCTTTACAATGGGAAAAATATAGTCGGTTTTGTCCTTGCCCATCAAATAGCAATCCATAATCGATGATAACTGTGGAGTCAATTTAATATCGTAATATCGGGCGGTTTTTTGTCTACGGTACTGGATGCGTCCATCAATGATATTATCCAGTTTTAAAAAGGCCATATCAATAAATGAAATGCCGTTCATAAGGTATGAGCATAAAAAATAATTCCGCGTGTTGAACAAAGGGGTGCCGGGTTCTAATTCCAAATTAAGGATCCGTCTTATTTTTTCTATGCTGATCGCCCGTTTTGCTGTCGGCTCGGATTTTATCTTGTATTTCTTAAAGGGATAAGAGTCCGCAGATACAACCCCCTGATGTATGGCTTTGTTGTAAATGGCCCGAAACGTTCTCATATACATGGATAATCCATTTATACTATTTCCTTTTTTCAAATGTGCCGTTTCAAATCTTTTAAGAAAAATGTATGTCATCTCCTCAAACCGGAGAAACTCCTTTTTGTTGAAATTCTTCAGTGCCCCAAGGGCACATCGATAGGCCTTGGCATTTCCGAAGCGATTCGCTTCTTCCATTTCACTTATTAATTGATCGGTGAAATCAAAAAAGGAAATTGTGTTGGTCGGCTTGGTCAATGTGTTTTTGAGTTCCGTGATGCTAAGCCCTTCGAGCTGTCCATTTTCTTCCAATTCATTTATCCCATCCCTTAAGTCGGTCTTTTTCTTGATAAGGAGATTATTTAAACGCGCAACGGACGAAACTCCATTATAGGTTCGTTTGACCTCGCGATTCTTATTGTTCCAATACTCGGGAGGAACGGCAAATCCAGTTGAAATGGCAATCGTCTTTCGATGGTGGCTGAGTCTAAAGATAATGGGGCACATACCATCTTTGCGCTTGCGTCTTGTGTCCATGGAAAGGGTGATGTTTGTTTTCATATTCTAAAGATAGAAAAATTTGCACTCAATTTGCACTCAAAATTAGGTATTATATGGTTTAATATGAATTCTTATGAAATACATAATATTGATAATCAGTATTTTACAGATATTTTGAAACAAATAAATACAATAATCCGTCTTCTTCTAAGCAGGCGGTCCTAGGTTCGAATCCTAGTGCCATCACCTCCGAAACCTCTAGTAACCACTAGGGGTTTTTCTTTTTCTTATAAAAGACATACAATTGAAATCATTAAAATGTGCATAGTTTGTGCATAGTTTTTGATTTTAACAAAGTATTAATGCATTTTGATGCTAATTGGACTGTTTTTAATGAAACGCATGAAGTTCTACATAGTATTTTGGGTAAATCTTCTTAGCGCCTTTTTCATTTGTACTATATTTTAAATTTTCTCAGAATTTGTACATAATCACTATCTCTTTTATTTATACCTATACAGTAATACTTCAATTCATAAAAAGTGAATTACCGGAACTACTAAAAAGGACGGCAAATTGAACAGGAATCGTTTTATAAGTAATTAATTTCTCCAAATAACTCTGCACTTAAACTGCTCATCTCATTTAAGGTTTCCTAAATAATTTCTTCTGATTCGAACTAAAGCCAATTATGAATTTGGCTTCGAACAATTGCTATTTCTATATCCAACATCCACGACTACCACAGTGCTTGATAAGTAATTTCTACAATAAGACTAAGCGAATGTGAGATTTATTTTACAATAGTTCATAAATTAAAAATTCACTACTTACTAATTCCGTAGGTTAATTCAGCGAATTGTATTCAAAATTTAGTATATCGTATAAATTTGCCTACCAAATCTATTATATTTTTGTAATCTTTTTCATACATCTAAATATAATTTGAATAAGAATATCTGAGATAAATAACTGTACTATTTATTTACCCCTTCAAATACTCGGTGGCAATAAGCTCCGTGTTAATTAGAAAAACATAGTAGTGAAAGCAAAAAATTACAGCATCAATTTTAACAAATCGGCATTTTTACTACTTGTCAATTCTTTAACACCTTTAATCGATACTCTTACGCATATATTTTATCAATTACAAAAAGGAAAGAATGACTACAAAAATTAATATTTTCTACCTCTCTTAAATACCCAAATACCAACCTGCTTATGAAAAATGCAACTACATTTCCGAACAATCATGCCATACGAATAGTATTTTACTTAACCTTGATATTGGGTGGCTCAAAACTAGCCTTCGCCCAATCGCCAGGAGGTGTCCAGAGCGGACTTGAACTATGGATAAAGGCAGACAGCGAGGCATTCTCGGATGCGGGAACGACAGCCGCTGCGAACAATACTTCGTTACAGCAATGGAACGACCAAACCGGTAATGGCAACCATGTTGTTCAACCGATACTGGGTAACAGGCCCGTCTATCTTTCCGGTTCGCTGAACTATAATCCACAAGTGTTCTTTGATGGTACCACGGCCATGGACGGTATCAGCTTAACCGGACTACCAACAGGTTCCGATGCACGGTTGATGCGGGTAGTGGCGACACCGACCGCATCTTTTACTTTTAACGATGTTCCCTTTGCCCACGGTACTGAAATTGATGGCCAAGCACATGTTGTTGCAGGATCGTCATCAGGAAACAATCTAGTTTACGGTTCTTGGGGAAATATAAATGATGTGGTCGCCAATAATTTTTGGCAATTGAACAGACCACATATCGTTGGTGGTCTTTATGATGGGGCAAATACTACCGAGACACACGGAAATGGCGCTGTACTTGCAAGTGATTCCAATGGTGCGCCCCCTACCTGGAATACGGTAAACAATCGAATGCGGGTAGGGGCGGATATAGACACCAATACAGGCCAATTCTGGACAGGAAATGTTGCCGAGGTTATCGTCTATAAAGCAAATATATCATCCGCGGACCAACAAAAAATAGACTCCTATCTCGCCTTGAAGTACGGTATTGAAATGGAACAAGACTATTTAGCATCAGATGGCACTACGAACATGTGGGCAGATGATAATGATGGATATGATAGCGATATTTTCGGAATCGGTCGTGACGATAATAGCGGTCTAAATCAAAGAGTTTCCAAATCGGTGAATGCCAATAGTATTTTGAGTATAGCCTTGGATGCCGATTTTACGACAGCCAACACCGATGCCTCCCGTAGTACAACGCATACCAACGACAGGCAGTTTTTGACCTTGGCCAATAACGGTAGTACGATAAGCACACAGTCTACAGAAATTGACGGGACTACCTATAATTTCAGAATAGCTAGGGAATGGAAAGTGGACAAGACCACGAACTTCAACCAATCTATCAACATGAAATTCGAAGGCTTTGATGAAACTTGGACACTCATCAAAGACAGCGATGGCGATTTTACCTCTGGCTTTACTGCTGTGGGCAACTTGAATGCCAACGGGGAAATCACGGGAACAACCTTAGCCGATGGCGAGTATCTAACTTTGGCCAAACTTATAGCCGTAGGGCCTGGCGGTGTGGCCTCCGGTTTAGAGTTTTGGGTAAAGGCCGATAGCGGTGTCTTTGAGGATGCCGATATAAACGGGGGCAGTAACGATATGGTAGAAGACGGGGATGTCGTGGAAGCATGGCATGATGCCTCCGGCCTTGGTAATCATTTGGATGAACCCAACGGTGGTAATCCAAGGTTTGTACTAAACGGCATCAATTACAACCCCGCCATAGATTTCGATGGGAATGATTGGCTACAATGGGATGAAAATGACGCCCCTTGGTTCGAGGGAGATTCTGATATTACCCTTTATTCCGTTGTACAATCAGACGTAGCTACCGGATTTAGGGGGTGGTTAGATACCGATGCTAACAACGAGAGCGCTAGTGAACTATATATTCGATTTTCTAGCGGTCAAACTGGTATTGCGCTTAATGCTGATGGGAATACCGAAGCAAGATATTTTGATAATGATGGAAACCCTGGAAATACCATAGAATTCAGGACCACCCAACCCTTGGTAGTCGGGTTCAGTTTTAATGGTACAGGTTCGGCAAGCTCCGGACCAACGAATAGTATCTATGATGGTTTTTATTATGGAAGGGAATTTCCGGTTACCGATCCCGATGGAATTGCACCTTCAAACAGAATAGGTGTCGAAGTTGATCAATTCAGAATTGGTAACGGAGAGGCTACCAACAGCCCAAGGGATTGGGACGGAACCATTGCAGAAATGTTCACCTATGACCGTATACTGACCGATAACGAACGCCAACGGATAGAATCCTATTTTTCTATAAAGTACGGTACCATATTTGATCCGGATTTTGATGGTGATGGCGTGGCCGGGGAAACCGGGGCGATCAACGAAGGGGATTATCTGGCCTCCGATAGTTCCGTAATCTGGGATTATAGCGCTAACAGCGGATATACAACGGATGTTTTTGGTGTCGGGCGCGATGATGCTTCCGGGTTAGACCAAAGAGTATCGCAATCGGTTAACACCGCCAACGGACCCATTCTATCCACCGCGGCCGTGTTGGTTACCAGCAATCAAGATCCGGCATTGACCAGCTTGGGCAATGGCAATTTTATGATAATGGCCCATAATAACGGTATCGATAATTCGTTTACTTCGAGTTTTGACAGCGGAACCAACAACCGCTCCGACCGTGTATGGAAAATAGAGGAGACCGGTACCGTAGGTAATGTGTACATCGCTATTCCCAAAAGTGGGTACAGCTTCCCTGCGGGGATACCTGCCCTAGTATTGTCCGATGACACCCTATTCGACAGTACGGATACCATCATTAATTTAACCGATGGAGGAACGGTATACACAGCTTCCATTAATCCGGCTGATGGCCAATTTTTGGCTTTTGTGACTACAACACCGGACTTTACGGTAAGCGAAACAACATTGACCATTGACGAGAATACGGCCACAAACACCTTTACAGTAGTCCTGGACACCGAACCTACAAGCGATGTCGTTTTCGATGTTTCCAGCGACGATACAGGCGAAGCCACGGTAGATGTAGCCCAAGTAACTTTTACAACTGCAAACTGGGATACCCCACAGACCGTAACGGTAACAGGCGTGGATGACGATATCGACCGTGACGATTCGGCAACCATAACGGTGTCGGTAAACGCCTCCGGTTCAGACGATGCCTTTGATTCGTTGGCAGACCAAACGGTAGCCATCACATTAACGGATGATGATACCGTAGGCTTTACACAAAGTGAAACCGCATTGACCATAGCTGAAGATGGCGGCACGAATACCTTTACGGTAGTCTTGGATAGTGAACCAACGAGTGATGTTGGATTCGATGTATCCAGCGACGATATCAACGAAGCAACTGTAAGTTCGACACAGTTGACCTTTACGGCAGCCAACTGGGACACAGCACAGACGATAACGGTAACCGGAGTAAACGATGATATCGACCGTGACGATTCGGCAACGATTACGGTAGCCATCAACGATGCCGATTCCGACGATGCCTTTGATGCCTTGGCGAACCAAACAGTTGCCATTACCTTGACCGATGATGATACCGTAGGTTTTATCCAAAGCGAAACCGCATTGACCATAGCTGAAGATGGCGGCACAAATACCTTTACGGTAGTCTTGGGTAGTGAACCAGAAAGCGATGTTGTATTCGATGTATCGAGCAATGACACGAATGAGACAACGGTAAGCACAGCACAGTTAACGTTCACGTCAGTCAACTGGGATACCGCACAAACAATAACCATAACCGGTGTGGACGATGATATCGACCGGGACGATTCGGCAACGATCACGGTAGCCATCAACGATGCCGGTTCCGACGATGCCTTCGATGCCTTGGCAGACCAAACGGTTGCCATTACATTAACGGATGATGACACGGCAGGCTTCACACAAAACGAAACTGCATTGACCATAGCCGAAGATGGCGGAACGAACACCTTTACAATCGTATTGGATAGTGAACCAACGAGCGATGTCGTATTCGATGTATCGAGCAATGATACCGATGAGGCAACCGTAAGTTCGGCACAGTTGACCTTTACGTCTGCCAACTGGGACATCCCACAGACAATAACGGTAACGGGTGTGGATGATGCTGTTGACAGGGACGATTCTGCAACCATAGCGGTGACGGTAAACGATGCAAGTTCAGAGGATACTTTTGACGCTTTGGCAGACCAAACAGTAGCCATCACATTAACGGATGATGATACCGTCGGCTTTACAAAAAGTGAAACCGCATTGACCATAGCTGAAGATGGCGGCACGAACACCTTTACGGTAGTCTTGGATAGCGAACCAACGAGTGATGTCGTTTTCGATGTATCTAGCAATGATACCGATGAGGCAACGGTAAGTGCCGCACAACTGACCTTCACCGCAGTCAACTGGGATACGCCCCAGACCATAACGGTAACAGGAGTCGAAGATAATATCGACCGCGATGATTCTGCAACCATAACGGTGACGGTCAATGGTGCCGGTTCCGACGATACTTTTGATGCTTTGGCAAACCAAACAGTAGCTATTACCTTGACCGATGATGATACCGTAGGCTTTATCCAAAGCGAAACCGCATTGACCATAGCTGAAGATGGCGGCATAAATACCTTTACAGTAGTTTTG
>Ga0075117_1000612_pt1 | contig 23942 bp, 21 predicted proteins | sample AntAceMetag02UKJ_FD_69789 | JGI IMG/M metagenome (GOLD analysis project Ga0075117, IMG submission 69789) | Saline lake microbial communities from Ace Lake, Antarctica - Antarctic Ace Lake Metagenome 02UKJ | ecosystem: Environmental > Aquatic > Non-marine Saline and Alkaline > Saline | place... | reverse complement strand
TAGATTACATGGTGTTACAGAAGACGGGAACAGAAGAGGAGATTTTTGATTTCTTTAAGTACATTAAGCCTTTCGGGATATTAGAATTTATCCGTTCTGGAAGAATTGCGGTAGGAAAAACACCAAAAGGATTGGTGGAGTATCTTCCAGAAGATACCGAATGGGAGTATTTGGTTTAAAGAGGGTTATAGATGCACTATATTTTTTTAGTAATTTTTGCTGCTTGAAATGTAAAGTGCTGAACGATTAGATATTATCATAACAGTATAAGTATTCATAAATTTTATTTTAAATAATGGCAAAGTTAAATTTTGGTGGTGTTGAAGAGGAAGTTGTAACAAGAGAAGAATTTCCTTTAGAAAAAGCAAGAGAAGTCCTTAGCGGCGAAACTATCGCAGTGATTGGTTACGGTGTTCAAGGTCCTGGACAAGCAATGAACATGAGAGACAATGGTCTTAATGTTATTGTAGGACAGCGTAAGGGTAAAACCTTTGATAAGGCAATAGCTGATGGATGGGTTCCTGGCGAAACTCTATTCGAAATTGAAGAAGCTCTTCAAAAAGGAACAATCATTTGCTACTTACTTTCAGACGCAGCTCAAATTGAGCTTTGGCCTACCGTTAAAAAGCACCTTACACCAGGTAAGTCGCTTTATTTCTCTCATGGTTTCGGTATCACTTACAAGGAGAAAACGGGTATTATACCTCCGGCAGATGTAGATGTATTCTTAACAGCACCTAAAGGTTCTGGAACATCTCTTCGTCGTCTTTTTGTAGCAGGCAAAGGTTTGAACTCTTCGTTCGCCATTTATCAAGATGCTACTGGCACTGCTCGTGAGAAATGTATTGCGATGGGAATCGGTGTTGGTTCTGGATATTTATTCGAAACCAATTTCTATAACGAAGTAACCTCTGACCTTACAGGTGAGCGTGGAACTTTGATGGGATGTATTCAGGGTATTTTTGCTGCTCAGTATGAAGTTTTGAGATCGAATGGTCATTCTCCTTCTGAAGCTTTCAATGAGACGGTGGAAGAGCTAACACAATCTCTAATGCCGTTAGTAGCCGAAAATGGAATGGATTGGATGTATGCCAACTGTTCTACAACTGCTCAGCGTGGTGCATTAGACTGGTGGAAGCCTTTCCGTGATGCGACTAAGCCTGTTTTTGAGAAACTTTACGAGTCTGTAAAAAGTCAAAACGAAGCTGAAATTTCAATAACGCGTAACTCTCAGCCAGATTACCGTGAGAAACTAGAAGTTGAATTAGCAGAACTACGTGATTCTGAAATGTGGAGAGCTGGTAAGACGGTTAGAAGCCTTCGTCCAGAAAACACTTAAGAATTAGTTTTCAATAGTATTTTACAAAAGCTACCATTGGGTGGCTTTTGTTGTTTAGAAGCATTTGATTAGGTCAACATTCGAGAGCAATTCAGCTTTTGTTTTGATATTTGTCTATTACTTCGATCATCAAATATGAACTCTCCTAGTATTGACGGTATAAAGGCCGCAGAAAAGCTTCTGAAAGGGGTAGTAACTCATACGCCTCTACAGCATAATTTGAACCTGTCTGAAAAGTACGAGGCCAATATTTATTTAAAAAGGGAGGACCTTCAATTAGTAAGGTCTTATAAACTCAGAGGAGCGTACAAAAAAATGGCGTCTTTGAATGCAGAAACGCTCCAAAAGGGTGTCATCTGTGCCTCTGCCAATCATGCTCAGGGCGTTGCTTGGGCTTGCCATAAGATGGAAACGAAGGGAAGCATCTTTATGCCTACTACTACGCCGGCTCAAAAAATTAAGCAAGTCCGTTTCTTTGGGGGTAAGTGGATAGAAATAAAATTAGTTGGAGATTCTTTTGATGATGCCTCAAAGGCAGCCGAAGCGTACACCCAGGAAACCGGGGGCACTTTTATACATCCTTTTAATGATACGTTGGTTATTGAAGGTCAGGGTACCATTGGCCTTGAAGTATTAAAGGATGCATCTTTTGATATCGACTATTTAATATTTGCCATGGGTGGAGGTGGCTTGGCTTCTGGACTGGCCACAGTGTTTAAACAATTAAGTCCAGCTACAAAACTAATAGGCGTAGAACCTGCTGGTGCTGCTTCTATGAAGAAATCTATAGAAGCCAATAAGGTAATAGTGCTACCAGAAATGGACAAGTTCGTAGATGGTGCCGCCGTGGCCCAAGTAGGAGATATAACCTTTGAGATTTGTAAAAAACACTTGTCAGATATAATTGTTGTGCCTGAAGGCAAAGTGTGTTCTCTAATTCTAGACCTCTACAGTGAGGAAGCTATTGTAGCAGAACCTGCGGGTGCTTTGAGTGTTGCCTCACTAGAAGATTTAAGGGATGAAATTAAGGGTAAAAAGGTGGTTTGTATTCTAGGCGGGGGGAATAATGACATTCTCAGAATGGAACAAATAAGAGAGCGTTCTTTACTCTATGAAGGGCTCAAACATTATTTCATCATTCGTTTTGCTCAAAGAGCAGGAGCAATGAAAGAGTTTTTAAACGAGGTGCTTTCACCAACAGACGATATCGTATTTTTCGAATATTCTAAGAAGACTGCCAGAGAGCGAGGGCCGGCCATGGTAGGCATTATTATCAAAAAAAGAGGACTTTAATGGCCTTATTCAAAGGACGGCGGGATAAAATATACCTATATCAATGACAAACCAGAACTGTTTGAGTTTTTGGTGTAAGGTCGGTTGGGCCAACAGTCAGATCAATCAACTAAGAACATTTCAACTAGCTTTTGACCTATATCCAGGGGAATAATCCCGAAGGGATTTAATATTAATAAAAGAAAGAATGAAAAGGGCGTCGCAACCCTGAAATGGTTGAATTGTATTTGTCTGATGAATTGTTCAATAAAGATATTGAAGCCCCTCAGGCTTCTGTCAAACGACGAATCATAAAGTTCATCTTTAGACAGCGTTTAATTTACACTCTCTATTAAAGCCCTTTGGGCTTATAGTTTGTAGCTTAAACCTTTCATCCTCAAATAAAGCTGGGCCAAAACAGAAACATCTCTACCGCAGTATTCCTTAATCTTTTCTAAATCATTTTCTTCGTGATAAACCCTGTTTACGTCACCCCCAGAAATATCCGATTTGCTACTAGGGATATCAAAAACGGCAGCCAAAAGGTCTAGCGAAGTAAACTTCTTATAATCGCCAAACTTCCATAACTCCATGGTGTCGATATGATTAATTTCCCAAGGTTTTTTGCCTCCCAAATCTAAGGCTTGAGGAAGCTGTAGGCCATTAATAAGCATTCTGCGAGATAAATATGGAAAATCGAACTCCTTTCCATTATGGGCACAAAGTAGCAAAGAGTTTTTGGCTCTGTGTTTATCTAGAATGTCAGAGAAGTTCTCTAAGAGTTCTTTTTCAGAGTCAGCCGAAAGCGTTTTGACTTTTAGGTTTAATGCTTTCTTTTCGTCTAGGTAAAGTCCACCTACACCAATGCAAATAACTTGTCCGAATTCAGAGTAAATAGCAGCCCTGTCCTGATACATTTCCGAGACAGACATTTCCGAGTCATTTCGTAAATAGGAAGCTTTTCTTTCCCAAAGAGGTTTCAGCCTTTCAGGTAATTCCTCGTACGTTTTATAGTTTGCGGCGGTTTCTATATCCAGAAAAAGAATATTGAAAAGTAGTGGATCCATGTTTAGTAGTTTTGGTATACCAAAATAGGCATTTTCCAGAACTAAACAGGGTTTGAAGAGGAGGTCCTGAGTTTAGTTTCCTTTTAACTTTTTAATATCATTTAGATCTTGTGATCTTTTTGCCTCTTCTTTTGCTGCAATAAGATGATTTAAGTGAATTCCTCAAACTTTAAGCTCTTTATCCTCGTAATCAAAAGAGGCATTATATGTATCGTCAAATCTTAGCCCTTTTACTTTAATAAGAATTTCAATGAAGACAGGTGGTCTTCCAATGTATATAGGAACCGTGACTCTTCTAATGGCATTTTGTATACTCCGAATATACCCACGGCCTTTTTTAGGCACTCAAAGTTGCAAGAACTTGGCCTATTCCCAAATATCTAAATCGCCCGTAGTACTGTTATAGACATGAGTCACTGAATAGCCACCTACTAAAACATACTTTATCTCCATTTAAAGTTGAAATAGAATCTCTGAAATCAGGATTGAAGGTGTTTCCCATTAATCAGTTAATATGCAATGAGAAAAACAGGGCTTGTCCATTTTTGGTAGAATCTCTAGGTCAAATCCTAAGCATTTAAATATGCTGTGGCCTCTAGACCTTTCTCGGATGGTTTTATTTCGCCAATACTCAGGGGTTCGCACTTCATTCTCTTCATGTTTGCCTGCCCAGATCGCAGTTTTGTCTAGTCGGAAGTGACTTATGTTCAGAAATAGGAATTAATATTTACTTCCCTTGTCAATTATCGCATTCACAATCCTCTCAGCATGGACCCTGGAGTTTTCAATGAACAAACTATGCGTATTCATCCCACCACAGATTACTCCTGCTAGATAAACATTTGGCAGGTTGGTTTCCATGGTATCCTCATTATAAACGGGCTTTTTTATTTTGTCATCACTCAGTTTAATCCCAATCTTTTCTAGAAAGGCAAGATTTGGCTGGTAGCCAGTCAAGGCTATAACCCAGTCATTTTCAATGATCTGTTCTCCTTCAGGAGTATCTATAATCACCTCGCCCTCTTTAATTTCTTTAATGTTGGAGTTGAAAATAGCCTTTATAGAGCCTTCTTTTATTCTGTTTTCTACATCGGGTTTCACCCAATACTTTACTCGCTCACCTATGCCAGCATCTCTAATAACCATGGTTACTTCGGCACCTTTTCGCCAAGTTTCCATGGCGGCATCTACGCTAGAATTACTAGAACCCACCACCATCACCTTTTGGAAAGCATAGAAATTAGGGTCTTTATAGTAATGTGTCACTTTGGGCAGGTTTTCTCCTGGAACCCCAATGAGGTTTGGGGTGTCATAAAAGCCAGTTGAAACGACCATACTTTTAACTTTATAATGACTTTTAGAGGTTTTGACTACGTAAGCGTCAGCTTCTGAATTTACACTTTCTACGGCCTCAAAAAGACGAACGTTCAGGTTCCACTGACTCGTTACTCTTCTGTAATACTCTAGTGCTTCTGTCCTGGTAGGCTTTGAGTTAACAGACATAAAAGGCACGTTGCCTATTTCCAGTCTTTCTGAAGTACTGAAAAAAGTCATGTTTATGGGATAGTTATAGAGGGAATTCACCAAGGCTCCTTTTTCTAAAATCACATAGCTTAAACCAGCTTTGGTAGCCTCAATACCACAGGCTAAGCCAATTGGTCCTCCTCCTACTATCGCTATATCAAATTCTTTCATTCCTTTATCATTTACTTGCTAGCCTAAAATTAACATTCTTTTCGGCTTATGAAGGGTTAACAAAGGGTGGCCCTAAAGAAATCCCTAGCGAGTCCAATCTGTCACATTTCTGAAAAAATAATTTAATGCCTAGGCATTAAATATCAAGGAAATCACTTTCAAAAAATGAGTCGGCCTTTATGAGATTATTAGAAGGCAAAATAATGAAAACCAAACGGCAAATTGCAATCATGTACTCAATCATGTACTCTTAGAAGCATTGCGAAAGAAATATTGCCGCATTCTACCGCTAGGCTCATTGGTGCCAATGAGCTTTATTTCTCTCAGTAGGTTTATAAAATTCGGGATGATAGACTTTTGGTGTATTCTAAATTTCGCCAAATTAAATGAGTGGGTTTATCTTAAGATTCCTGAGGTCGATGAACGACAGATAAATGAATTACGTTTAATCAGCGGCATGAAGCACTTGGAGGAATATCGTGAAAAAGTATTGTTTTCTCTCCAAGAAAACCGATTTTTGCTGCCTTGTAAGCTTTTCAGGTATATGGTGCGTTATAGACGCACAGTTTGCAAATAATTATTTAGAAGGTGTAGAATTAGCACACGCTGCTCTGAAAGAGTAGCGATTTTTTTAATAACCCGAGAGGGATAAATACGAGTATGGAAGGATTAATCATGGCGGGTCAGCTCCTTTTGGGTTTGACCATCTTAGTGGGTTTGCATGAGTGGGGGCATTATATAGCAGCCCGAATTTTTGGAATAAGAGTTAATAAGTTTTATATATTTTTTGATTTCCTTTTTCCATTGCCTAATGTGCTAAATTTTGCACTTTGGAAGAAGAAAAAAGGAGATACAGAGTTTGGTATTGGATGGTTTCCAATGGGTGGTTACGTGGACATAGAAGGTATGATAGATGAAACTAAAGATGCATCTAAAATGTCTGAAGAGCCAAAACATTATGAGTTTAGAGCCAAGCCAGCTTGGCAAAGACTGATAGTCATGTTAGGTGGTATTATTGTTAATGTGGTATTAGGTGTACTCATATTCTGGATAATGACTTATCGTGCCGGAGATAACTTCCTGGCCATGGAGGAGGTTAATAAGTTGGGCATTGTGGCTCATCCGGTAGCAGAAGAGATTGGTCTAAAGACAGGAGATAGAATATTAGCCGTTTCTGGTAATAAAGTAAAGAAGCTTTCAGATGTAATGGGTTCTAACGTCATCTTAGGAGAGAATGTTTTCTTTTCTGTTGCCAGAGGTAGCAGCACTATAGAAATTCCGATTCCTAATGATCTTTACGAGAAAATATCGGATGAAGACAGCGAAGGCTTTATAGATCCCTTGCAGACGTTCAAAGTAGGCTCTGTAAGTCCAGATACGCCCGCAGAAGAGGTAGGCCTTCAGGCAGACGATAGAATTATTGGAGTAAACGATAAGCCAGTTAATTTTTATCATGAATTCACCGCAATTGCCGCAGAGAATAGGGGTAAAAAAGTAGCATTGAGTATCAATAGAGGCTCAGATACACTGACCTTAAACCCTACACTCACAGAAGATGGCAAATTAGGCTTTATGATGGCCTCTGATTTAGCGTTCACTCATCAGGATGTAACTCTTGGGACAGCATTTGCAATGGGCTCTCAAAGAGCCTTCTCTGTAGTTACGGATAATATTAAAGGGTTCAAAAAGATATTTACAGGTCAGGTTTCTCCTGGTAAGGCATTGGCTGGACCGGTAGGAATAGCCAGAAGGTTTTATGGTGGTACTTGGGACTGGACCAGGTTTTTCATGATAACAGGTATGCTTTCTATGGCATTGGCTTTTATGAATTTACTGCCTATTCCAGCTCTTGACGGAGGTCATGCGATATTGCTTATTTATGAAATGGTTTCTGGCCGCCAACCTTCAGTTAAATTTATGGAGCGTACCCAGCAAGTCGGTATGGTTATATTACTTGGCTTACTGGCCTGGATTATGTTTAATGATACTATGCAGGCCATTTTCTAGCCATGTTATTGATTAGGATAGTCTGTTTGTTTCTTTTTTCATTCTCTGCCTTAAAAGGGAGTGATGTGAAACACGACTTTCATACTTCTCTAACCGAAATGCGGTACAATGAAGGCTCCAAAGCTTTCGAGGTTACTATTCGGGTATTTACAGATGATTTAGAAGCCATGATCAGGGCTCACGATAAGGGTATGTCACTTTCGGATGCGAATGCTGATAAAATCATAGAGGCTTACATTAAAAGAAACTTCGCTTTTGTAAAAGGTAAAGAGGTTCTTTTTGGAAGTTTCTTAGGTAAAGAATCAGAAGATGATGTCACTTGGCTGTATTTAGAGGTAAATAACGGTGAAGTATTGTTTGATGGATTTAAGATTCTGAACAGTATTTTCTTTGATTATTTTGACGATCAGAAGAATCTTGTTAATGTATTGTACAAGAAGGAAAGAACCACTCTCATTTTTTCAGACTATAATAAGCTTCAGGCGTTCACTTTTTAGTACATAAAACTCTTAGAATAGTATGCTTGCATACTAGTATTTCTCTTATCATCTTTGTAAGCTTATCTTAGCCTATTTATGAAGAAGGAGGAAACAATTGATTTTCATATTAAATGGACATGGCATGCCATCTCTCGCATGTACAATGTTTATGCAGGTCAGAATGACATGACTATGTCGATTGGTTATGTATTATTAAATATTGATTTAGAGACGGGCACTCCAGCTACTAAAATTGGCCCTTCTATCGGGATGGAGCCTAGAAGTCTTACCCGAATGCTTAAGTCCTTAGAAGAGCGTGGATGGATTTACAGAGAGACAGACGCAAAGGATAAACGCTTTGTCAACGTATTCCTTACGGATAAAGGAAAGGAGAAAAGACGTTTTGCCCGGGATGGCGTAATTGCTTTTAATAAGGCTATTTGTGAGGTCGTGCCAGAAGAAGAACTTTCCAAATTTATTGACACGCTAGACCGAATTAAAGAAACTGTGGAGTCGCAAACTACAGATTCTAAAAATGGTTTATTAGCTTTGGAGTTTATATAAACTATCAATATGCTTAGAAGAGGACTTTTGGCCGTAGCTGTTTTTATAGCCACTTTAAATTATTGTAATGCTCAAAGTGTAGCCTATTATCCGATAAGCTCTATAGTTTCGATTTCTACTAATCCCGTAAAACCTATTTGGCTAGACCTAAGGTTTCAGACAAATTCCTTTTTTTCGTCATTAAGTACTGAAATTGCTCCAGCGGTAAATCTGAATAAGAATCCTAAAGGACAGTACTACATTGGAGGAGGCTTACGCTTAAATTACCTTGAAGCCTTCCGAGAGAACGGTGCTATTTTAGAAGGCTATATGTTGAATATAGGCATACGCTCTGCTCCTTTTGATAAATATCCTCAGGTTCAAATAGCCTTTGAGCTATCTCCTTATGTAGCCAGTAATTTTGAAACAGGCTTGTTTCGCTCTCGTTTAGGTATTGCGTATAACTTCTCTAAAAAGAAGTAAATCAATCATTTCCCTAAGCTTTTTGCTTTATCAAAATGTTTTATGGCTTCCTTTAGCATTTCATCATCTTCAGCAATTACTCGGTAGAATGAATTACTTAAGCCGTTCTCATCCTTCCAAATGCTTCTCGCAATCAGAGCTTTAACTTGACTTTGAATAAAACTCTTGGACTTTTTAAAGTCTTCTGGTTTATAGTCGATTTTTAAAGCCTCTCCTTTCTTGATAATACTTTGAAGCATTTTTTCATTTACCGTGAAGTTTTTAAGATAATCGTCAAAGGGGCTTTTCTTTAACATTTCGCCATTCTCATTGGCATAGTTTAGGGTAAATTCTCTAATGACGTTGTTGCCATAAAGCTCCATAAGGTAACGGCTGATGTGACTAGTGTCTCTAGCTACAAATACATCTGGGGTAATACCGCCGCCGCCATAAACCGTACGGCCGCCTTTGGTGGTAAATGCCTCTTTTCCTTCATTATGTATACTGTCTGCACTAAAAAACTCGCCATGCTCGCTTCGTTCGTTTAGCTCGCCATAATAATCTTGTAAATCACCAGATGAATAAGGCTTTTGAATGCTTCTCCCAGAAGGGATATAGTATCTAGAAATTGTCAATCTAAGTTCTGAACCATCTGAAAGCTGAATAGGAGCTTGTACCAGACCTTTACCAAATGTTCTACGGCCCACTATAAGTGCTCTATCATAATCTTGCAGAGCACCAGAAACGATTTCGGAGGCCGATGCACTCCCTTCATCCACAAGAACCACAAGTGACCCTTTTTCAAAGATACCCGTTCTTCTTGCGTACATTTTACGGTCGTTTCTGTCGTCTTTTCCATCTGTATACACTATGACATCATTTCCAGAAATAAACTCGTCTGCTATAGCCGTAGCTCGCTCTAAATACCCTCCAGGATTCCCTCTAAGGTCTAAGACCAATTGGGTCATTCCTTGAGTTTTTAATTTTTTAAGGCCATCTAAAAACTCATCATAGGTTGTTTCAGAAAAGCGATTGATTTTGATATAGCCTGTTTTTCTGTCAGCCATTAAATAAGAAGCGTCTACAGAAAAAGTAGGTATTTTATCCCTAACTACCGTAAACTCTAATAAGTCGCTATAGCCCTTTCTTTTAATCTTCATTAAAACCTCAGAACCTCTTGCCCCTCTGAGGGTATTGAAAATCAGTCTAGAATTCACCTTATCACCCGTCAGAGAAGTTCCGTTAGCCTCAATAATGGCATCGCCGCTAAGCATACCCACGGCTTCAGAAGGACCTCCAGATAGAGGTGTTACTACATAAACAGTATCATTAAAAATATTAAACTCTACACCTATGCCATCAAAACCGTTTTGTAATTCAGACATAGCGAGTTCTGCTTCTTTAGCAGGAAGGTAGGCCGTGTGTGGATCTAGCTTTTCTAGCATTTTGGTAATGCCGTATTCAGCCAAAGAATCAGTATCTACCGCATCTACATAGCTTCTGTCAATGTAGGTGAGTATTTCTTTGAACTTATTAGACGATTTTATGACATCGCCCACCATGTTCTGGTTTCCAAAAAACTTAGCTCCAATTTGGATACCAGCAGCCAGTGTAATGGCGATGATGATAGGTAATCTGATGGCAAACTTACTATTCTTAATTTCTTTCTTTTTTTCCACGGTTTGTCTGTTTAGAGGTCTATCTATAACTCTATTATAGCCTCACTTAGTTTAAGGGATAGGTGTTTTTCTCGGGTTATTTTTGAAGTCTCATGCGGTAAATGTACAGACCTATGACGGCAAAAAGAATTATAAAGTATAACCAAAAGCCTGACATGCCATTTTGGCTATCGTTCAAGGCTAAAGAGACAAATGTCCGACTCACTAAAATAGCTAAACCTCCAATCCAAATCTGTATTATAGATAAGAGTTCTAGACTTAATTTGTGAACTGCTGGAAGGTTTCCTTTGGTAATGGCCAATGGATAATTAAGAACCGAGGGGTCAGCTTTTTTAACTAAAGACAAGATTGCTAAAACAAAAGCTATAATGCCAAAAAAGAACCATGCTGTATTCTTACTTCCCAAGCCTTCTGCTTGACCTAAGAGATTGAAATGGGTAGGTAAACGTTCTGGAAGACTATTATAATTTATAAAATAATAGAGCAGTCCTAGTAAAAGAAGGAGCCAACCAAAGAGAGTTGATATTCTATTTAACATAGTCTATAGACCAAATTTAGCAGATATTTCAAGCATTTTGTCGATTGGAGCCTTCGCGTCTTTAAGAATCTGATCAGATAGAATTATTTCTGGTGTTTCCTCTGCCAAGCACCTATAAAGTTTTTCCATTGTATTTAGTTTCATGTGTGGGCAATCTGAACATGCGACGCAAGCATGGCCATTTTTAACAGTAGGTGCCACATGAAATTTTTTGTCGGGCGACGCCTTTCTCATCTGATGCAAAATGCCAGACTCTGTGGCCACAATAAACTCTTTTGAACGGCTATTGATGGTGTATTTTAATAGTCCTGTGGTAGAACCAATATATTCTGCGGTGTCTAACACGGGTCTTTCACTTTCAGGATGGGCAATTATCGTCGCCTCCGGGTGCTTTTCCTTCAGATCAGAAATCATTTGGGCGGAGAATGCTTCGTGTACCATGCAAGCTCCATCCCAGAGAATCATATTTCTGCCTGTTTTTCTATTTAAATAGTTGCCGAGGTTCTTATCTGGAGCAAAAATTATCTGCTTGTCTTTAGGGACACTTTCTACTATTTTAATAGCATTAGTACTCGTACAAACAATATCTGTCAAGGTTTTAAGCTCTGCAGAACAATTGACATAAGAAATAACTACGGCACCTGGGTGTTTTTCTTTAAACGGTATGAATTTATCTGCAGGTGCAGACTCTTCTAAGGAGCAACCAGCATTGATATCCGGTAAAAGAACTTTCTTGTTGGGAGAAAGAATTTTGGCTGTTTCTGCCATAAATCTTACACCCGCAAAAACAATAAGGTCTGCTTCTGTCTTGGCCGCCTGTTGTGAAAGTCCAAGGCTATCACCGATATAATCGGCTACATCTTGGATATCTGCTGTTTGATAGTAATGAGCTAGAATGACAGCATTTTTCTCTTTCTTCAATCGGGCTATTTCTGCTACATAGTCTATTTCTCCTTTCATAATTATTTAGGGCAGCGGTATTCCCAGGTTTTAGTCTTTAATAGGTTGTTGTTTGTGTCAAAACTCTTTTCAAGTGTCAGGTTCCCAAATGGGTCATAAGACTTCTCAATAAAATTCAGGAGCCTTCCTTGATAGAGGAATGATTCCTTAATTACATTTCCTCTCACGTTATTGACATACTGAATTTCGTAATCCAATTTATTATTCCTTCCAAAGACCGTTTTTTCAGACAAAAAACCATTTGCATAGGTATAAAAAGTTCTACCAACCAACTTGCTATTTAGGTAGGTGCTGTCTTTCTCTATCTTACCACTTGAAGTATTGTAGCTCGTGAAAATTTCTTCAACCATCCGGCCAACAACGTCATTTCTTTTCTCATAGGTTTTGTCTCCTTCTGGGCTGTAAGTAAACTCTTTTGCGTGATTGACTATACCCGCTCCGTTCCTTATTTCATAGTTTAGGATTTGGCCATTTTTGTTTTTTGTAGTGGTTTCCTTGGCCGAGATGGTATTATCCTCGGCAAAAAACAGTTTCTCCGAATTTAGACTTGATGTAGTAAGTGTATTGTTTGTCTTCAGCTCATTTGGATCAGTTGTTTCTGTTACGGCTATCAGTTGGCCTAAATTATTGTAGCTGTTAATTTTGGCACTGCTGAAGACGTCATTGTGAAAGTTGCTCACCTTAGAAAGATAGCCTTTAGCAGTGTATTCAAAAATATTTTTCTCTGAATATGTACCTTGAAAGTCTGTTATGGTACTGTTTTCTTCGATAATCTGCCCTTCCGAATTATAGGAGTTAAGGAGTAGAAAGTCGGTTTGGCCATTCTTGTTGACAGACTCTTGCTGCAATAATAAGCAGTCAGTTTGAGCATGAGCCGAGCCAATGAATAGAAAAGGGATAAGGATGTATGAAAAAAATCGCATAGTGTATAATCTAACCTATTAATGCACCAAATTACAAAGTTTTGATTTCTATTCATAAATTGCCCAAGGCATAAATAGGCTATTTTTATTTAACGTTTAGCAGCATATATGAACTTCCTTAAAGTATTATCCTTTTCTCTTCTTTTATTATCGTGTAATGATTCTACGAATAAGAAAGAATATAAGTCTCCAGAAGACTCTTTTCCAGGCTTGTTTGAGGAAGTGCAACTGAAAGCGGTGTTTCCCGATTCTAAGACCTTTGTTGATTGTGTCCCCAAATACCAGCCTAGCTTTATTCTATCAGCCTATGAGGAACAAAAAACACTGCCCGATTTTGATTTGGAGGCCTTCGTTCTTGAGCATTTTGAAAAACCAATAGTCAATGAATCGGGATTTAAGTCCGACTCTTCTTTATCAGCAGAGCAGCATATTAATAAGCTGTGGAATGTTTTAACTAGAGAGCCAGAAGAAGGCGGAACTATAATTCCATTGAGAAAATCTTATGTGGTACCTGGAGGGAGATTTGGAGAAGTATATTATTGGGACAGTTACTTCACCATGTTAGGCCTTCAAGTGGCCGGAAAGGATTCATTGATAGAGAATATGGTTCTTAATTTTGCTCAACTTATACAAGATATCGGGCATATACCCAATGGCAATAGGTCCTATTATTTAAGCAGGTCCCAGCCACCTTTCTTTTCATTGATGGTAGAACTCTTAGCTGAAGCCAAACAAGATGACCAAGTATTACTTCGCTTTCTCCCTCAATTACAAAAAGAATATCAATACTGGATGGCTGTCGCAAATTCTGATCAAGCTGAGGCTCAAAATAAAGCGAAGACAAAAGGAGACGATGCTTTTAATAAGGTTGTATTTATTGAGGAAGGTCAAATCCTTAACAGGTATTATGATAACAGTGATAAACCAAGGCCTGAAGCATATAAGGAAGACGTGGAAACGGCAAAAAAATCTGGCAGAGACACGAAAGAGGTTTATCGCCATCTGCGTTCCGGGGCTGAATCTGGATGGGATTATTCTAGCCGTTGGCTTAGAGATGGCAAGAACTTAGAGACTATCCATACCACAGAAATTCTCCCAGTGGATCTTAACGCACTTCTATATCATTTAGAGGAAGTATTGGAAAAGGCCTATAGTTTATCTGAGAAAGGAAAAGGTTATAGTGACAGTTTTAAGGCTTTGAAGGAAAAGAGAAAGGCTCTTTTCAATACCTATTTCTGGGATGAATCAAAAGGATTTTACTTTGATTACGACTTTGTCTCAAAGAAAAGAAAGGAAACTTATTCTTTGGCCGGAGTTTATCCATTATTCTTTGGAATAGCGAGTGAAGAACAAGCTCAGAAAGTAGCGGATAAAATAGAAGCCTTGTTTATAATGCCCGGAGGCGTTAACAGCACTTTGTATGAAACTGGCCAGCAGTGGGATGCTCCCAATGGTTGGGCTCCCCTTCAATGGATGACCATCAAAGGGCTAAGAAACTATGGACATACTGAGCTGACAGATGAAATCAAAAACAGATGGGTAGCTAACAACCTTCGTGTGTATAAAAACACAGGAAAGATGGTGGAAAAATACAATGTAAATGATCTCAGCTTGGAGGCTGGCGGTGGAGAATATCCCGTTCAAGATGGTTTCGGATGGACCAATGGCGTCCTCTTAAAACTTCTTTCGGAAGAATAGAAACCTATTCCTTAGTCTTGGCCTTCGCTTTTGGCTTTGGTTTTGGTTTTTTTTCTGGACTTGGTTTTTCTTCTGGACTTGGCTTTTCTTCTTTGCTTACTTCAAAAAGCTCGGGCATTTCTTTTGACAAAAGATTAAACCAAACGATAATCTTTTTGATATCCGAAGAGTAAACCCTTTCCTTATCAAAGTCAGGCATGATGGCCTCAAAAAAGGTAAAGAAATCAGCAGGTTTAGAACCTTTTATGTCAAAATCTATCTGATCACCATATTTGGCTTTCAGATTAGTTAATATTTCGGCCAACGGAGTAGACTTATCAAACTCCTCACTATAAATAGAAATATCTTTCAGGACAGATACTTTGGCGTTTACGCTTACTATCTCTCTTTTCTTATGACCGTCCATGCTTTCGACAATAACGCCCGAACGCCCTGGTTTAATGATTCTAAAAAGTCCTGGTCTTCCTGAGATATGTGCTACGTCTTGTAAAGCTTCCATTGTTCTTTATTCTTATTTGCTGCAAAAGTAAGGATTTAATGGTTTTCAAAACCAAGAGACTTAGATTTATATATCGCCTTCTAAGGGTCTAATTACAATATCCTCAACCACAGCCGAAGGAGAAAGGCTATATGCGGACCAAACAGTATCTGCAATATCCGTGGCTTTTATGAACCTAGATTCTGGCAAATCGGAACTTTCCCAACTGCTCGTATAGGTAGCACCCGGCATGATAGAGGTTACTTTTATCTTTTCAGGCAGCAATTCTGCTCTTAGCGACTTACTGAAACCAAGCATCGCAAATTTTGAAATGGTATAGGCTCCAGAATTAGGATAGGCTTGCAGGCTGGCAATAGAGCAAATGTTAAATATATGTCCATGCTTAGCATTTTTAAGTAGGCTTATTAAACCACGAGTTGTATAGTATGCAGAATAAAGGTTAGTGTCTATTTGCGTTTCTAAAGCTCCATCTGGTTCGGTCATGAGGTCGCCCTGAGCAAAAGTTCCCGCGTTATTTACCAAAATGTCTAAGTTTCTTTTTTGCTTTTTGACAAAATCGGTAAAAGCCAATACGTCTTCTTTTTTGCTTAAATCTGCGGTAAATACGAGAACGGATATTTTGTATGAGGCTTCTAATTTACTTTTGAGTGTATCTAAATCTGACTGACCGCGTGAGGTAATTATGAGGTCTATTCCTTGCGAGGCAAATTTTTCAGAAATTGCTTTTCCAATGCCTTTGGAGGCTCCTGTAACTAAGGCCAGTTTATTCATGGTTCGTTTTTTGTACAAAGCTAATTCATATTGGATACCCAATCAATTTATTAACTTTGCGTAAGCTATAAATATTCGCCAAATGCTTTTAACCGCGGGGAAATTCTTCCTTTTTCTTGGTAGTCTTTTTATAAGAAGAGAAACTTTCAAAGTTTATTGGGAGAGGTTTATTGACGAATGTGTCAAAATTGGCACAAACTCCATTTTCATCGTTTCTATCGTGGCCTTTTTTATAGGTGCGGTAACGTGTGTCCAGATATACGCCAATTTGGTAAGTCCTTTTATTCCTAATTATATAGTGAGTAATGTAGTTCGAGATATGATGCTCCTGGAGCTATCTTCTACATTTATGTGTGTTGTTTTAGCAGGTAAAGTGGGTTCTCATATCGCAGGAGAGTTGGGCACAATGCGTATTACAGAGCAAATAGATGCTCTGGAAGTCATGGGTATAAATGCTTCTTCTTATTTAGTACTCCCTAAAGTGCTGGCAGCCATGTTTACATTTCCACTTTTAGCCATTTTATCCGATTTTCTTGGAATTGCGGGAGGATATCTAGCAGGAACGATGACTGGGATTCTTACCCCAGAAGAATACATTTATGGAATACGATTTTCTTTTGTTCCTTATAACATCATTATAGCTATTGTTAAATCATTTGTATTTGGCTTTTTAATAGCCTCCATTTCCTCTTATAAAGGGTTTTATACCAAAGGTGGGGCATTGGAGGTAGGTCAAGCTAGTACAACGGCTGTAACAAATAGCTGTATTGCCATTTTGATAGCAGATTACTTATTAGCACAACTATTGTCTGGATGATTGAAATCAAGAACATATCGAAGTCGTTTGGCGACAGACAAATTCTGTTTGATATAAGCGGGACCTTTGAAAAAGGAAAAACAAGTCTGGTTATAGGAGCTAGCGGGACAGGAAAAAGTGTCCTACTAAAATGTATGCTTGATTTAGTAAAACCAGAAGAGGGGCAAGTCTTATACGATGGCCGAAGGTTTTTGCTCCAAGAAGAAGAAGACAAGAAGGAAGTTCGCAGAGAGATGGGTGTTTTGTTTCAAGGAGGAGCTCTTTTTGATTCAAAAACAGTTTATCAAAATGTAGAATTCCCCTTGAAGATGCTGACAACGATGTCGGAACCTGAGAAACGAGATAGGGTAGAGTTTTGTCTTCAGAGAGTGGGACTAGAGGGAACAGGGACTCTTATGCCTTCAGAGGTTTCTGGTGGGATGAAAAAACGGGTGGGAATTGCACGGGCGATTGTAATGAACCCCAAGTATCTTTTTTGTGATGAGCCTAATTCAGGCCTAGATCCGCTTACGGCTATTAAAATAGACGAATTAATAAAGGAAATTACGGACGAATATAAAATCACAACTGTAGTTATCACACACGACATGAACTCCGTATTATCCATTGGAGAATACATCATGTTTTTACATAAAGGCAGAAAATTATGGGAGGGAGACAACAAATCTATCCTAAAAACCCATATCAAGGAGTTAGACGAATTTGTCTTCTCTAATCATGCTTTAAGACAGCTGAGGGGTTAAATTTCAAACCCTTGTCCCAATTGTGGTATCTCCACATTTTTAAAACCCACCTTTTCTAATCGAGCTTTGAATGCTATTTGTCTTTCTATTTCTCCATGTACTAAGAAGAGTTTTTTTACTTTTGACGTGTCTTGACAAGTCAAATAACCTATCATTTCCTTATAATCTGCATGAGCAGAGAATGAGTCCATCACCTCTACATTGGCATTTAATTTAAACGTATCTCCAAAAATTCTGATTTCAGGAGCCTTCATCTTTATTTTGTGACCCAACGAGCTCGGAGAGCAATAACCGACTATCAGAATAGTGTTTTTGGAGTCCTCGCAATTATTTTTTATGTGATGCTTTATTCTCCCAGCCTCTGCCATGCCAGAAGATGAAATAATGATACAAGGCTCTTTGGAAGAATTGATAGCTTTAGAGTCTTCTACTTTCGTGATGTAATGTAGATTATCAAATCCGAAAGCATCGCCGTCCCTTTTGATGTATTCTAGAATAGCGGGATTAAATTCTTCTTCATGCTTTCTCATCACCAATGTGGCCTTTACAGAAAGTGGACTGTCAATATAAACGGGAATTCTTGGTAGTTTTCCTTCGTTTTCTAGGACGTCCAGGGCATAAATGAGCTCCTGGGTTCTATCTACTGAAAAAGCAGGAATAATGAGGCGTCCTTTATTATCAACGCATGTTTCTTTTACCACTCTTAGTAAATGAGCTCTCATGTCTGGCTCGGCCTCATGGAGTTTATCACCATAAGTAGATTCAGAAATGATATAATCGGACGGAGGGAAGGCTTCTGGTTCACGAAGTATTTTATCGTTAGGTCTTCCTATGTCTCCAGTGAAGAATATAGACTTGGTTTTACTTTTTTCAGTGTATTCTATATGAACACCTGCACTTCCTAAAATATGTCCAGTTTCATAAAAGCTGAAAGTAAGGCCGGGTTCTATCTCAAACTTGGTGTGATAGCCTTTAGTTTCCATCATATCAATGGCCTTTTCGGCATCCTCCTCTTGATAAAGAGCTTCCAAAAGTTCATCGCCTCTTTTCCTTCGTCTTTTATTAATTCGTTTTACGTCACTTTCTTGAATTCGAGCAGAATCCATGAGCATGATACCGCATAAACTCTTCGTGGCAGGAGTGCAATACACTGTGCCATTAAAGCCTTGCTTTACTAGCCTAGGCAATAAACCTGTATGATCTATGTGGGCGTGTGAAAGAATAACGAAATCAACCTCTTTGGGATTGAAGCCAAATGAGGAGTTTAATTCAGTAGTGCCAATACCTTGCGAAAGGCCGCAATCCAATAAGATTTTGGTGCCTTTTTCAGAGGTTAAAAGGTGCTTACTTCCAGTTACACGTCTTGCGGCTCCGTAAAATTGTACTTTCATTTTTAAGAGTTTGCTTATTGAATTGTAATTAGTTAAATATAAGTTATGCTATCTTTAATATTAATGCAAAAAGTGTCTAACACCAGTCATCACCATGGCTACGCCGTTTTCATTGCAATAATCTATGGAGAGTTGGTCTTTAATTGAACCTCCGGGCTGAACCACTGCTTTAATACCCGCCTTATGACCTATTTCTACGCAATCAGGGAATGGGAAAAAGGCTTCAGAAGCCATGACCGCTCCGTTTAGGTCAAAACCAAATTGCTTGGCCTTGTCAATTGCTTGATTTAAGGCATCTACACGAGAGGTTTGACCCACACCACAGGATAATAGTTGACCTTCTTTAGCCAAGACCACGTTATTAGACTTTAAGTGCTTACAAATCTTTAAAGCAAACTCCAGAGCTTTCATTTCGGAGCTAGTTGGTTTTGTATTCGTAACAGCATTAAAGTCTTTTCCCGACTCAATGCTTAGGTCTTTGTCTTGCTCTAGTATACCATTAAGCAAAGTCCTGTGCTGCTTAGAGGCCAATTTAACCTCTTTTCTTATTAATAATCTTCTATTCTTCTTCTTCTTCAGAATTTCTAAAGCGTCCTCATCAAAAGACGGTGCTACCAAAATTTCAAAGAATAAAGGATGCATGGCTTCTGCCGTGGCTTTATCTACGTTAGTATTGGTGATTAACACACCACCAAAAGCAGATACTGGGTCACAAGAAAGAGCATTGTTATAAGCCTCAACAGCTGTAGGGGCCGATGCCACTCCACACGCATTATTATGTTTCATAATAACGAATGTGAGACCTTCAAATTCGTCAATTAACCTTACTGCGGCGTCTGTATCAACTAGATTATTATAAGAAAGCTCTTTGCCATGTATCTGGTCAAACATGCCGTCAAGGTCACCATAAAAAGTAGCAGACTGATGAGGGTTTTCACCGTATCTAAGCGTTTTAGCTGTGCCTGCCCTAAAGTTTCCAGCAGCCTCGGCTCCTGCGAAATAGCCATGAATAGCGGTGTCGTAGTGTGAACTTACACCAAAAGCTTTCATTGCAAATGCTTTTCTATCTGACAATTCTGAGCCACAGCCTTTCTCAGATAGGATGCCGTAAACGTCGTCGTATTGACTTCTAGAAGAAACTATCAAGACGTCCTGGTAATTTTTAGCCGCTCCGCGGATAAGAGCGATACCACCAATGTCTATCTTTTCAATAATAGCATCTTCAGGAGCTCCTGAAGCCACGGTTTCTTCAAAAGGGTAAAGGTCTACAATGACGAGATCAATGGCAGGGATTTCCATTTCTGCCGCCGTCTTTACATCGTCAGCATTTTCTCTTCGATGAAGTATACCTCCAAAAACTTTGGGATGAAGTGTTTTTACTCTTCCGCCAAAAATAGAGGGGTAAGAAGTCAAATCTTCTACTGCAATGACTGGAATGCCCAAATCCTCAATAAACTTTTGTGTCCCTCCTGTAGAGTATATTTTGACATCATTTTCGTGCAACAGCTTTGCAATTTTGTCTAAACCGTCTTTGTAAAAAACAGAGATTAATGCAGATTGGATTTTCTTTGTCATGTCCTTTCTTAAGTGGTAAATTCTATGGGAAATTGAAGTACAAAAGTAAGTGAAAAAGATAGATGAACCCGTGGTAATTTGGCTTTAAGCATAAACAGAAGGGTGGAATTTTCTAGAAGGATTTTTTATAAGTACTTTCAAGAAACTTAATGAACAGATGAAAAGAAGAAACTTTATACAAGCAGGTGCCTTAGGACTAACAGCAGGGGTGGCTCTAGCCTGTGAAAACGAGGGAAAATCAGTTCAAAATAAGCAGTCTAAAGAAGGCTTACCAATAGCCATTGCTACATGGGGGCCAAATGTGACAGCTGTAGAGGCTGCAATGCAAGTACTCGAAAGTGGAGGTACGGCTTTGGATGCTGTAGAAAAAGGTGGGAATGTTCCAGAGGGTAATCCTGAAGATATGAGTGTAGGTTACGGTGGGAGACCAGACAGAGATGGGAAAGTAACTTTAGACGCTTGTATCATGGATTTTGAAATGAATGCGGGCTCTGTTTCTTTCTTGCAAGGCATTAAACATCCGCTTTCTGTCGCTAGAAGAGTGATGGAGAAAACCCCTCATGTGATGTTGGTAGGGGAGGGAGCTTTAAAGTTTGCCAAAGAAGAAGGCTTTGAGGAAGAAAACATTTTAACGGAAGAGGCTAAAAGGCAGTATGAAGATTGGTTAGAGACGGCAGACTATAAACCAGTAGCTAATATTGAAAGGCACGATACTATTGGTATTTTATCAGTAGATAAATCAAATAAAATAGCTGGGGCCTGCACCACAAGTGGAATGGCCTATAAAATGCACGGTAGGGTAGGAGACTCCCCCGTTATTGGAGCCGGAATGTATGTAGATGACGAAGTGGGTGGTGCGGTAGCTACAGGAGTTGGCGAATTAGTTTTAAAAACATGCGGTTCTTTCTTAATTGTAGAATTAATGCGTCAAGGCAAAAGCCCACAAGAGGCTTGTGAAGAAGGCGTAAAGAGAATAGCAAGCAAACTCAAGGATTTCGAGAAGTACCAAGTCGGCTTTTTAGCAATTGATAAGAAAGGGAATCATGGTGCATATGCCATTCAAAAGGGCTTTAACTATGCCATAAATCAAGGAACAGAAACGCTTGTTTTTGAGAGTGATTATTTAGTTTAAGTCTGATGAAAAATAAACTTAATAGTTGTTCATCTTGCCTTAAAACCCTTCTTCTTTTTAATAGGTACACTATCTTATTCTTGGCATTATTGAGCTTTTCTGGAAAGGGGCAAGACTTTATTGAGTCACCCAAAAATTTAGGAATATATCAAAGAACCAACAGTAATTTGGGCCTTATCCCTATACAAATAGGTGGTTTGTTAGATGTTAAAATATTAAAAATTTCTTTGTCTCAAGTTTCAAATTCTGATATTGTTGTCAATGAATTTGTCAAGGATTTTAATATACCAAAAAGCTCTTTTGATACGACTTTAGTGCTTGAAGGGGGGTGGTATTTATTAAAAGCTGAGATCAGAAAGAATGATGGAACTACGGTTTCCGAAGAAATAAAAACGGGAGTAGGAGAAGTGTTTTTGGTAGCTGGCCAATCTAATGCTGAATTTGAAGGCCCTGTGGCTAAAGACGAGCGGGTGGTGGGTGCTTACTATTCTCAAAACCCTACTTTTATTTCTATTAATGAAAATGAATATTACAAGTGGCTTTGGCCTAGTTCTCCAGGGACATCCTTTCTTGGTGTCCTGGGGGATTCCTTTGTGAAAAGACTAGGTGTTCCTGTTTTGTTTTTTAATGCGGCCTCGGGCGGAACTTCTTCTCACGACTGGTGGTCGTCAAGTTTAAATGGCGGACTGCCATATTCGAAAGTAGATTTAGTGATTAATCAATTCTTAAAGCATCATGGAGTCCGTGCCATTCTTTGGCATCAAGGAGAGGCTAATTCTATGAGTTACGGATATAGGGCCAGTAAAGAGTTATATAGGGATCAAATATTGTCGGCGATTCAAAAATCTAGAGAAGGATTAAGCTTTGATCAGTTAGGCTGGGTCATTGCCCAAGTTTCATGGTCAAAGTATCAAGTTTATGGTCCGGGAGATCCAAATGATCCAAATAAAATTGAATTCAGAACCCCTACTCGAGAAGGTCAGCAATTACTTACTCAAGCCGATGATAACATTTTCTTGGGCCCTGATTCTGATTTAGTTGAAGGATATGTAGGTTCTGCCAATAGAGATGACGGTGTTCACATGTCTTATGTAGGACAGACACTCCATGCTCAGCTTTGGAGTAAGGCTTTAAATTCTAATTTTTTTAATAATGGAACTCCCTTTATAGCAAATAAGATTAACCAAACTATATCAAACCTGACTTGGATTCCTGAGGAGAATTGCTCTTGGCAGAAAATTGGGATAGAAAGCAACTCAGGAATCTCTTTAAACTTTTCTGTTGTTTCAGGTGACGGATTAATTAATAATGATTCGTTAAAAATGGCCAATGGAGGAGACACCCTTAAGTTGGAAGTTTCGAATGAAGGAAACCAGTTATATAAGCCCTTTGAATCTAGAATATTGTCCTACAGGTTTGAGGAATACGTTGAAAAACCAGATAGCCTCCTTGTAAGAGAGGGCTATTTTAAACACGAACCAGTTCAATTAATTTCTAGATGTTCAGCAGGAACACCAAATTGGTTCATACAGACAAGTTTAATGGAGCCAATTGCTGTTGGAGACCTCCATACATTTAACATGAACGGAGATTCTACTTTCATTATAAAGTGCACTAAAAATGCTTGTTTAAGCCCCTTCTCAATTAAATATATCTTAAGGGAGAGCACTTGTATTTCTAATCCTGTTTTGCCAGAGATTACTGATGTTCCTTTTTTTGAGGCAAACTCAAGCTCTAAAATTGTCTATGACAAAAAGATAGGATCATTTTCGGATGTAACTTTCAATGCAAGAAGCCATTTGCTTTTATCACCTGGGTTCGAGACTTCCCCTAGCTCTATATTCAAAGGGTTTATTAGTAACTGTCCTAATTAGAATTCAATAGACGCCATTAACTTTTGTATTTTTGCATTAGGATAATCACTTAAAATGTTAGATTGATGAGGCAAATTCTTGCCGCGGTCTTGATTTCTATTATACCAAAACCTTTGTTTTCTCAACTGATAATCGGCCCCGAAAATCTCGCCGTCTATCAAAGAACTAACAATAATATGGGCCTTATCCCTATACAAATAGGTGGTTTGCTAGATGTTAAAACATTAAAAATTTCTTTGTCTCAAGTTTCAAATGCTGATATTGTTGTCAATGAATTTGTCAAGGATTTTAATATACCAAAAAGCTCTTTTGATACGACTTTAGTGCTTGAAGGAGGCTGGTATTTGTTACGATCCGAGATTACAAAGACTGACGGCAGTGTTCTTTTCGAAGAAATAAAAACGGGAGTAGGAGAAGTGTTTTTGGTAGCTGGCCAATCTAATGCTGAATTTGAAGGCCCTGTGGCTAAAGACGAGCG
>Ga0075117_1000600_pt1 | contig 24176 bp, 40 predicted proteins | sample AntAceMetag02UKJ_FD_69789 | JGI IMG/M metagenome (GOLD analysis project Ga0075117, IMG submission 69789) | Saline lake microbial communities from Ace Lake, Antarctica - Antarctic Ace Lake Metagenome 02UKJ | ecosystem: Environmental > Aquatic > Non-marine Saline and Alkaline > Saline | place... | reverse complement strand
GACGCTGAACCTTGACGGTTAGAGTGAAACAGGGCGAACTAGGCTGAAATAGCCTGAAGGTCAGGGAGTTGCGGCGATGGTGCTGCGTTTTGGCGGTCTGACACTGTTTCGGGGGATTTGGGGTGTATTGCCATTGATCTGAAACAGTTTCAGGCGTTTTGGGCTCGTGTCAATGAGCGCTTGGCGTCGATGATGACGGCGCGGGTCAGGGTTCCGATTTCGGCGTCGTTGAGGTCGTGGAGCTGGGGATTGTCGCGGCTGGTGATACGGCTGGCGATGCCGCGCAGATAGGTCTCGAATGCGGCCTCTGTGGCGAACTGTTTGAGCCAGTCGGGGTTGTTGTTCCCGGCGTGCCAGCGGAGGCGTTTGGCGTCGCCGTTTTGGCGGGATAATTGCCAGTGAATGCCGTCTTCGGCGAGGGCTTCAAAGTGGGACATGGCGCGCTCGAAATGTCGGCCCTGGTCGCAGTCTTTTGTAGACGTTTTGCCGGTGGATTTCTGCAGCTCGGCGCGGGTCCATTTGTCGCGGGCGAGTTTGTCGGATTCGTCGACAGAAAGGCGGCTGCAGTGGAGTTTCCACGCAGCCGAGACGAGTGGGCGATATTTGCCCTGGAGTGCCCGATTGAAGCTCATTTTCGGCGGGCTTTGGGGGTCTCTCCGCCGAAGGGGCTGTCGCCGCTTGGCAGACGGTTGAAACGGTCGGCGAGGGCGGTCTCGACGTGGCGGTCGGTGATGGGTTTGCGGTAGCTCCCGGCGAAGCGGTGGGCGCTGTCGAGAACTTTGACGACGTTGCGGAGTCCGCCGTGCTGTTTGGCGAGTGCGTAGAGGGCTGAAAGGGTGGCGTTGGACAGCTTGCCGAACTGTTTTGCGATGTGCTCGATGTCGGTGCTTTCGAGTGGCGGGGTGGCGAAGATCTCGGCGCGGCCTGTGACCTGCTCGATCTGATATTTGGCGTCGGAAAAGTCGGCCATGTCGCGCCATGTGAGGGCGACGAGAACGCCGCAGATTTTGTTGAGGTCTGTCAGGATCTCGAAGCTGCGATCGTGGATGAGTCGCCCGCTCGGGATCATCCTGGTGCCCTGGTCTACGACGATGACGGTGTCGGGGGAAAGCCGCTTCTGGATGCGGCTGAGAACGACGGGGCCGCTGTGGTTGAGGTAGCCGATCCCCATCATGTCGGCGAGGGCGTTGATCATGGCTCGGTAGCCGCCGATGGCGGGGTAGTCGAGCCGGAGCATCCGGCCCCGGTTAGTTTCATCCCACTGCTCGAGGGCGGTCGTCTTCCCCCAGCCGGAGGGGGCGGCGATGATGGAGAATCCACCGCGTTTTGCGAGGTCGAGGGCGTAGCCGAATGACTGGGCTGCGGCAGTGTTGATGAACTGCGGGCGGATCTTGGTGCCGCCTACGTGGGAGCGTTCGTTTTTGGTCTTTCGATAGGCTTCGATCGCGACGAGAAAGTGGGACCAGGAGGCTACTTTAAGGGTGCCGTTGAGGACGCGGTAGGCGGTGGTCGGATCGTAGGCTCTGTCACGCGATGAACCGAGGATTGTGCCGACTTGTTCGCGGCTGAGATTGCGGGCTAAAACGTCGCGGTGAAACCAACGCAGAAGGGCTCTATCTTCGCCGTTGAGTACGTCGATGTGGTTCCATGCTTTTTCGTTGAGCGGGACGTTGATGCGCTGGCCTTCATTGGCGAGCGCTGCCTCGGTGGGATTCTCGCCGCTGCGGTTGCGGGCGGTCTTGTAGAGGGGGGTGGTTTGGGCGGTGATGGTCATGTGTGTGTGGGGGAGTAAGGGGAAAGGCGGGAGGGGTGGCGATCAGTCGTCTAGCGCCGGATTGTGGGCGAAGACTGAGCCGGTTTTTTGCTGGTCGACGTAGGAGTCGGAGGCGTTGGATGCCTGGGCGTCCCAGTCTTCGATGTCGTCGGGATCGATGGTGATGATTCCGGCTTCTTCGGCTTCGTCGAAGTCGGCGCGGGCCTGGTCGAGTCGGCCCTTGCTGAGCTGGTCGTTGGTGAGGGTGGTTTCGCCGCTGGTGACGCGGTCGTTGTGCTGGATCATGTCCTCCATCTCTGTGACGTCTTCGGCGTGGCGACGCTTGGGTCCGGCTTCGAGGGTGGAGCGGTAGTGGTTGATTTTGCCCTGTTGCTTCAGGCGGGCGGCGCGGTCCATCGAGCCGATCCGGGGGATCATTGGCACGGTGCCGACATAGCGACCGGCGAGGGTCTTGAGAATGGCGGTGTCGGGTGCGAATGGGCAGATGAAAACCATGTATTCGCTGCCTGGTGAAAGTGGGATCTCGGTGCCGCGATCATTGGTGGCGAATGCGAAATAGATGAGTGTCTCGTCGCCGAAGCGATGGGTGTCGCGGATCTTGAGCTGGTGTTGTTTGTCGACTTTGATGCCGCTGTCGGCCCGCTTGCCGCCGAGTCGGCGAGGGTAGGACCACTCGTTTTTGAGGATCGACGCGATGCGGGGAAAGCCGAGTCGGACGATCTTTTTCCCGGCCTGGCTGATGCAGAGTTCTTTGGCTTCGACGGGGCTGAGGGTGAGGTCGCGTCGCTCCCCTAATTCCATAATTAGGTTTGCTGCGTGCGGGTCCATGAGGGAGAGCTTTTGCTGGGTCAGTGGCTCGCGCTCGTCTTCGGGTAGTTCGGAGAACGGATTGATGAAGCCGGGGAGGACGAATCCGCATTTGCTCCAGCCTTCGATCCGGTGATCTCGCCGGGCGTTTGCGGCTTTGAATACGAGGGCCATCAGCTTGGTGAACTGGGGGAAGGTGTGGAACGGGAACTGGAGCAGTTCCCAGGTCTGGTGCCGTTCTGCTTTGGGCAGTTTGTCGATGGCTTTGTAGAGTCCCATGCAGTAGCGGACGAGGGCGGGATTGTGCTCGGGGCCGAAGTCGCGCTCGTTGAGGCTGGTGGAGCCGCGCAGGTTTCCGGCGAGGGTCCGGATGATGTGGAAGGAACTCTCTATGGATGCTTTGTATCGTGAGTTTCCTGTCGCGAGTTTTGCGCCTTTGCCGAGGATGGTCTGGGCGATCATGGACTGGTCGAATCGTCCGCTCTGGTCGTAGAATACGCGGCCATCGGTGACGTTGTAGAGTTCTTCCCACATCCACTCGGGAAGGTGGGCGGTGCCGAGTTCCTGGACATAGGTGCTGCCGAGTTCGTCGTCGCGGAATCCATTATGGTTGAGGTCCATTGCGACGGTCCAGAAACAGGACTCTTGATCGAGGCTGCGCTCGACGCCTGCCTCCTGGTCCCAGCGGCGCAGGTGCATCCCGGTGAACTCGTGATGGGCGGTGTATTGATCGAGGACGTTGAAGCACTCGGGCCGCATCGGTTTGCCGCTGTTGCCGAGGTGAACGACTTTGTTGTCGAGGACCTGATCGTCGATCATCAGGCGGCGGCGGTAGCAGAGATCGGTCCGGGTGCCGAGGTTGTTGGGGAGGTGGCCTGCGGCGGCTTTTGGCCCGGTCTTGATGTAGACGGACTCGAACTTGAGGGGCTTGTAGCGGATGAGGTTTCGGTAGCTCCATCCGCGCGGGACCTGGCGCTTGGTTTCGGCGCAATATTCTTCGAGCTTGGGCGGGGCTGGATAGCCGGGGACGACGAGTGCTGAGTTGGTCGGGTTGTCGCGCCAGGCGAGGAGGCGGGCCATGAGGCTGCGGTGGGCTTGTTTGCCGCAATCGTTGAGGCGGGAGACTTTCTCTTGTTCGCCTTTCCAGTGGTCGCGGAAGACGACGGGCAGGCCGCGTTTGCCGTTGGGCCGTGGGAAGTCGCGGCGGTTGATCATCTGCTCCCAGAAGGGAAAGCATTTGCCGTCGAGCCCTCGCTTGAAGGCGAAGTAGCGTTTCCGGAAGTTGCCGCGATTCTCGTGGTGCAAATCGGCGACGACTTTGATCATGGACTCTTGCGGTTTGGCGTGCAGGATGGGCTCCATTCGGCTGAACTGCTTGAGGAGCCAGCGCTGGGCTTTCTCGGTTTCCTGCAGCCACTCGGATCTGAATTGGAGGGTGACAAGGGCTTTCGCCTTGTGCTCTGGGATCGGGGCGAGTGGGGTGGGGAGAGTTGCAGGCATAACATAAGAAAAGCGGAAGGCAGGAGGAGCTAGGCAGAAGGGGCGGCGAGGCTGTAGCTGGCGACGTGGGCGGTTTGGCCGTGGGCGGTGTTTACGGTGATCATCTCGCGCTCGATGTTGTGGCCGTCTTGCTTGAGTTCGTGGATGCGGGCTCCCAGCCGGGCGCAGCCGTATGCTTTGAGGGCGTCGAGCGAGGTGATGGTGCTGCCTTTCTTGAGGTGGCGGAGAATGAGGGATGCCTGGGTGGGGCGTTGGTGGTGGGCTTGCATTGTTTTTTGTGCGGTTGGGGGTTGGTGGTTGGTTATTTGGCTTTCAGTTCGATGTGGCGCTTGACGGCGTCGTCTCGGGTCTCGGTGAGCATGGAGATGATCTCTTCGAGGCCGAGGACTTCGCGGCCATCGGATAGCTTTTTGCGGCGCAGGGGGAGATGATCGAGGTGGTCTTGCCAGTCCTGGTGATTGTGCCGGAGTTGGCTGAGTTCGATGAGGGGATTGGCGATGACGTTGTGGGCGTTCCAGATGAGATCGAGTTCGAGCTGCTCGGCGATGTGTTTGCCGCCGGTCCCGGTGTCGACGGCTTCGCCGGTTTGGAGTTTGATGTCGGCGCGGAGTTTCTTGCCGTCTTTGGCGAGTGCGCCGATGGCGAGGGCGTCGCCTGCTTTTTCGTGGGCTTTGATGAGGGCGGTGACGGCTTTGCGGGTGTCGGACTCGGTGCTGTAGGCGGTGAGCCCTGCGCCCCTGGCGGCGTCCATGTATTTGTAAGCGGTCGGCTGGACGATCTCGGCGATGGTCAGCCAGGCGATGAAGCCTTGCGGGTGGAGTGTTTCGGGGGTCGTGAGGGAGGCAGTTATACGCGTAGAAGTGCCTCCTTTTTTGCTGTGCTGGTTGCCGCGTTTTCCGTCATTCGGGACGGCGTGGTGCTCTTGGACGGCTAGGCAGCAAACGCCGATCCAGATCCGTTCGGGCAATGTGTCGCGGTCGAATGTGCGGGCGGCTGTCTCGATGCGCCCACGGGCGGTGCCGAGATCGGTGACGATTTCGGGGAGCGGGCGTGGGGGGGTGATTGTGGTGGTGTTAGGCATGATGGGGCGGGCAGTGATTAGTCAGTAGTGAGTAGTGAGTCAGGTGACGGGCTCGATGAGTTTGAAGTGGAAGCGTTTGGCCATGCTCTCGAAGATGATTCGGTGATGGGCTCGGGCTTGTCCGCTTTCGAGCTGGATGGTGACTTCGTGCTCGGTGACGGCGATGATATTGATCTCGTTGCCGCGGTCGTCGTTGTAGGCTTGGCCGGGCTGAAAGTCGTGGTTCATAGGTCTGCGGTTTCGGCGGGGGCTTCGGTTTGGCTGATGAGTTCGGGATTGCATTTGGATGGGTAGAGGGACCGCCAGCGGTCGTCCTGGTCGAGGATGATGTGATCACCGTCTTCGCTGATGGTGTGGCGGTCTCCGGTGATGCGGTCGGTGTGCGTCCCGAGCCGGGTGGTGTAGGTGATGGTGAATTGTTTCATTGTGTGCGGGTGGGGCGGTGAATTTACTCATCACTGATTTCTGATTACTGATTACTGATCAGGCGGCGTCGTCCTCGGGTACGCCGAGGGTGAGCTTGAAGGTCTCGTCTTTGACGACGCGGAAGCCGAGGTCGACGAACTTCTGGCCGAGTGGTGACTCGGCGAGGATCTCGGCTTTGATGCTCACTGCGTCGAGGGTGGGGGCGATGACGAGGCCGATGTCGGCCAGTTCGTCGTCGTCGCTGTCGGTGATCTTCTGGATCAGCTCGTCAGCTTTCTCGTCGTAGGCGAGTTTGCCGGGCGAGTGATGGAGGCCGAGCCGGTGGCCGTCGATGGTGACGCGCTGCTTGGAGCCGAAGAGGTCGTCCCGGTGGCTGCGGGCGTAGCCCTCGATGGACTTCTCGGCTCGGGCGAGTTCTTTCTTCTGCTTGGCGCAGCCGTTGCCGTATTGCTCGTTGATGATGGCAATGGAGGCTTTTTTCTCGGCTTCGACGGTGTCGATCTGGAAGGCGGCGAGGGCGGCTTTGCAGAGGAGTTTGCGGAGGTCGTCGATTGTCCTGGGCGTTTTTGGTAGTAGGTCTTTTAGGTTCATGGTTGGTAGTTGGTAGTTGGTAGTTGGTAGTTGGTAGTTCAGGCGGCGGTTGCGAGGGCTTGGCCTTTGGGTGAGGCGTGGGCGCGGAAGTAGGAGGAGACGCCGCTCTCGTTGGTGCCGGTGTCTTCGGGATCGAGGTTGATGAGGTCGGGGTTGTCGCGCTGGATGGCGAGGAGTCGCCGGGCGAGTGTGGCGCAGTAGACGAAGCTGGGGGTGATGACTGCGGCGAGGGCCTGGATCTGATCGGTGGTGAGTCGGTCGCGGCGCACGCGGACGCCGGGGGCTGCCTGGTCGGCTAGTAGTTTGTAGCGGTCGGGCAGTCCGGGTCGACGGACGAGGACGAAGGGAAAGTGAAGGGGGTCGAGCCGGGCAGTGAGCGACTGGATGGCGGCTCGGGTGCTGCGCCGGGTGGCGTCGATGCGCTTGGCAATGTCGCCGACGGTGAGGCCGGGTCCGTGCTTGTCGGCGCGGTAATATTTGAGCAGGGCAGTGAGGATGGTGCGCTGGAGGGCGGTCGGCTTCAGGGTGATGGTCGGTTGTGGCATGGGTATCTTTCGGGGTGCGGGGTTTTGGTTTGGTTGGGGTGGGGAGGAGGGAATTGGTTAATCAAGGAGGTCGATCTGGCGGGCGCGGCGCTTCATCTTGACTAGGCTGAGGTCGATGGTGTCGCGGATGGTGGATTCCGGGATGTCCATGATCTCGGCGATCCACCGGGGCTGTATTGGCGGCGGCTCGGGGAGGCCGTGGTGCGCGGCGAGGGAGAGGCGGACGAGTTCGAGGCGTAGTTCGGGCTCGAGGAATTGGATGGCCACGAGTAGCTCGATGGCGTCGAGCAAGAGCCGCGCGGTGTCGATGGTGAGCCCGGCGAAGAGGGTCGTGATGTCGTCGACTTGGGCTGGTTGCATGGCTTGGGGGAGGTTGGGAGTGACTAGTTAGTAGTGAATAGTCGGGGATCGGGGATCAGGACCGGGCTGCCAGGTGGTAGTAGAAGGAGTGGCCGCGTACGATGTGGGTGACTTGGATGGGGGCGTCGCCTTGTCGGAGTCGGCGGGTGATGCGGCGGAGGACGCTGTTGGTCGTGGAGGGGCTGACTCGGGCGTAGACGCTGATAGCGGCGCAGGTGAGTGGTGAGCGGCGCGATCCCATCCGGGCAATGGTCTCGAAGACTTGGCGATCGTAGCTGTTGGGATGGTCGGAGAGGCAGGCGAGGGAGGCGGTGACGTCGTCGGCGGTGATTTGTGCGGCGGGCATTTTGTGGGAGTGATTAGTGACTAGTGAGGGGTGACTAGGCGGGGAGCTGGAGTGGGGAGGGCTCGCGGGGGGCGAGCCAGAGGACGAGATGGCGGAGCGCTTTTTTGCGGTAGCAGAGCTGGATGGGGGCGTTGGCGTCGTCGAGCTTTTCAATGATGCGCCAGGCGATGCCGCAGACTGCTCGGGAATCTACCCCGGCGAAAAATGCGATGTCCTGCGGGCGGGCGGGCTGGTCGGCGGTTGCCAGATGACTGATGGCGAAGAGGACGTCGCGCTCGGCGCTGAGGTGGTGATCGCTGAGGCAGTCGAGGGAGGCTTGTGCGTCCTGCTCGGTGATTTGCCGGGTTTGGGTGGGTGGTGGGGCTTGCATGGTGCGGGGATAGATCAGGCGGCGAGGTTTTTCAGGGCGGCGATGACGGCGGGGGCTTCGCTGCCCTTCGCTGCCTGATTGCGTGCCCACGTGATCAGCTCGCGCCGTTTCGGCTTAGTAGTTTCGCGATCGCCGTGAATCACTCGATAGGCTGAGCTGGAATCAAGGCCGACGAGGGCACCTGCTGCTCCGTAGGTATCGGGACGCCGGTAGCGCTTGCGGTTGCTTTTGGCTTTAATCTGTGTCATTGGGGTAGCGCATTGCCGCAATGTCTGTTGCCGCAATAAGTCATCAATAATCTCCGGAAGTAAACATTGCAAGACGAAAAGTCGACTATAGTAGATTTTTGTGAGCGAACTGACGCGTTGGCTCGGCGTGAACCTGGAGGGGCTCGTGATTACTTGGCAGTGATTCAGGGCAATGTTGCAGCCATCGAAGCTGGAAGGACTGACGCTGATCCGGACGATCTGGAGGGCCAGCGCGAGTTCCGGAAGATGTATGTTGAGCGGAGGTCGCAGTGATTAGTGAGGAGTAAATAGTGGCCGGTGATCGGGCGCTTTTTTTGTGTGGTATATTCTTCTCATGTCTGACGAATCTGCTCGCGCTGTATCTGGAACTGAACGGGATGTCTGTGCAGACATCGCGGCGCGTCAGCGAGTGGGCATTGAGAAGTATGGGATGACTGTCAGCGATGCCATGAGCGACTCAATCGAATACTGCCCGACTTGCGAAACTAACGTCGAGTGCCACCTGAGCCGGAAGTGCCTCGACAGGCCAAGCTCGTTGGCATCCGTGCCTTTTTCTGAATACGTGCCGTTTGGCGACGAGTGGCGAGCGGAAGTGATGAAGATGCGGAAAGCCGATATTATCGAAATACTTCGGAAGGCACTTACTCAGAACGACCAAAATCCTGGCACAGCCGGGGGAAACCTCAACAACACCGAAAACCGATGAGTAAACAATCGACTTTAGAAGGCCCGAAGAGGGCTGTTGTCAGCGATGCCTTGTTCTGCCTTGAGTGCGGACGGGAGGCCACGCAAGACCACAATTCATTTTCGTGCGATCACTGCGAAAGACTCTGGCCTAAAAATGCAGGGTGGGAAGTAAGAAGCGCGGCCGGCGAAGTCACGGAACTGCGTAGAGCGTTGAGAAGTGTCATGGAATCGGTCGGAATGTTCGAGACTCACCCAGTCCCGTCTTTCGGAAAATGTAGCGAATGCTATGGGGAGACCATCGCACCAGGAGTAAATCGCTGCCGTAAATGCTCCCGCGAAATGGGCCTCAAGATTCTTGGGCAGAACGGAATATGACCAGGTAGCGCCTTAGCGCTTACCTGCGTCGTCGTGTTCTGCCTTTTGTTTTTCGACCGTCAAAATAATTATAGCATATTATATCAAAAAGGGGTTGCGCCTAATTATATAATATGCGATACTTAGGAGCCGAGAGGATAAACCATCGGTGAACTAAAAAAAATAAAATGACAGTCAACTACCACAACGAAGAAGTAACCTTTGCAATCGGCCAAACAGTCACACATGTCACCGATGAGGGCGCCGCGTTCGCAGCTACCATAATTGCGATGGAGGGCGATCAAATCACCCTGAGATTTGAAGATGGGGACGAAGGGATTGAAATCGCAGCGAGCTGCTTCTAATGACATCCGAAGAATACAAAGCGGAGCGAAAGCTCCGCAAGCTCTCACAAGCGGCGTTGATGAAACTCGTCGGCGTTACTCAAGCCACGATTAGCAGCCGTGAAACGGGGCGTAGAGATATCAAAAAAGAGGCTGAAATCGCTATCAAGTCACTGCCAATTCCGAAGCAGAACGCCGAAATTGAGTCATGAGCGAAGCGAAATTGAACTCCAATGTCTTGTTCTGCCTTGATCGGCAGTTCACAGGCTCGCAACTAAGGGAAGCTCGTGAACGTAACCACTGGGCGCAATCAGACCTCGCAAAGCGGACGGGATTCCCTGCCGCTGCAATATCCCACTGGGAATGCGGTCGGAGAATGCCGAGCCTCGAAAACCTTTGGACGCTTCTATTCGTTCTCCAAGTGCCAGCCGATACGATCCTTGGTATTAAGCAGAACGTCAAAGCGCACTCACAGGAGGGGCGAGAGCGCGGCCCCGCAAACACCAATAAATGAACTAATTATGAATAAACCAAACGAAAACACAGCGGCCCCTTCTGTTGATGTGCCGCGCCTTGTTCGCCTTCTTGATTCTGGGGATTTGGCTCCGCACCTCATGATCGACATCTCGGGACGCGGACTGCCAATCGCAGACACGTTGGAAGCCTGTGGCATCAAAATTGTCCGAATCCGAAAAAGCGGGGATGGATGGGCCGAGGTCACTCCCTGAAATTCTGTTGGACAGCCTCAAGAACCCAAGACAATGCCCAAAAGTAAATCTACATCGGAGCCGAAAATCTCAGCCAAACAAGAGGCTGGTGGCGATTGCCATCCGCGACTTGTTGTGCCTCTTCGTGTCTTGCGGCTGACGCTCAAGAAAAAGTGGTTCGACATGATCGCCAGCGGGGAGAAAACCGAGGAATACCGCACCTCGTCCGCCTGGACCTTCTCGCGCCTGATCGGCAAAGAATACGACGTGGTGGAGTTCTCTAACGGCTACGGGAAACACGTCCCGAAAGTCGTGGTGCAATACTTCGGCTGGCACCAAGGACCGGGCCGGCCCGAGTGGGGAGCGACAAGGCAAAAACGCTACGTCGTGATCCGGCTGGGAGAGGTAATTTCTCGGCACAACGCTCTAGGACAGCCATCCCAGCCTCCCAAATGATCGCTACACCTTCCAACTCGCTCCAATCCCCACCTCCCACTTTAGACGGAGGGCTGGGATTGGATGCTCCGATTTGTTCTGTGCGGGGGGCGGCTCGCCACATCATTCCGATCTCGGGCAAGGACTCGCTCGCGACGGCTATCATTCAGACCGCTCGCGAACCGAATCTGAACTACGAATACATCTACAATGATACGAAGATGGAGCTGCCGGAAACCTACGATTGGATGGACAAGGTGGAACGGGTGATGGGAATCGAGATAATCCGCGCAGGAAAGAGCCTCAAGACGATCATCGAAGAGCAAAAGATACTGCCATCGCCCATGACCCGCTACTGCACGAAGTATGCGAAAATCTTCCCGATGCGCGACTACATCGGTAAGGACGAGGCGACCCTCTACATCGGTATCCGCGCCGACGAAGATCGCCCAGGCGCACAGGAAACAAAAAATCTTCATGTGAAATATCCGCTCAAAGAAATGGGCGTGAATCTCGCGGTCGTCTATCGGTTAGTCGAAGGAAAAGACCTCATGCCGCCCGCATTCTTCTGGCAGCTAGTCTATGATATGGTCGTCGCACAACTAGGCGATCAAGCGTGGATCATCAAAGAAATCCCGAAATGGATATTCGACCGCACCTTCGCATGGCGCTCGCGCCCGAACTGCTACATGTGCTTCTATCAGCGGATCTATGAATGGTGTGGACTGCTGCTGCACCACCCCGAACTCTTCGCCGACGCGGAGGATATTGAGGCACGATCTGGCTACTCCGAAAACACGAAGAGCCATGCCTTCCTTTGGCTCGGAAAAGACAAGCCGCTCTCCTACATCCGCGACAATGCCGAGCGGATCATTCAGGCGCGGGTCGATAAAATATGCAAAATCCTACGGAAACGCCTGCAAATGGAACTCTTCAACGACGGGCTCTGCGACGAACTCGAAGCCGCGCAAACATCCTGCGGCCTGTATTGCGGGAAATGAAAATTCTTACACAGAACGCCTAGCTATGCCATCCATGCCCGCCGTCGACGTTACTCCAATCTCCAGCCCCACCGGGCAGGGGTTGGTATTAGCGTCTTGTTCTGGGTCGCTGTTTAAGCAGGTCGCCCATGACGTTGAGAGCGGCGGCGGTAGGCAATCGCCCCTGCTCCCAGCCCTCGACTGTTCGGCGGGATACCCCGCATGTTTTGGCGAGATCCTGCGTGGACATTCCGAGCTTAACCCGGATCGCTTTGATGCCGGGGGCGTAGTCCATCAGACCTCCGCCATCCGAGAGAATGACGGGCTGTCCATAAAAGCTGGCGGAGTGGTCTGTGGTGATTACCATAGACTCACCTCCAAAACTTCCGCGTCGCTAATCAGGATCTCGCCCACAAAATCATCTCCGCGTCCCTCGTCGTCTCCGCCGATAGTAACGATCCAGCCAGTGCCATTGCTATATTTAGCGTATTCTTCGATCTGTTCGCGTGTCTCAAAGCAGCAGGTTCCGCTCAACTCATCTTCGGTGATTTCGTCACCGTCCCACACAAAGCTATTTTCCAGCAAGTCCCCGACTTTCGGCTCAGGGCTGAAGATTCGGCTGATGAATCTGTATCCGGTCGTCTCGTGCATGGGATCAATATACGCAATAGTGCGTAACGCGCAACAACTATTTACGCTTCCGTGCGTATTTCTTTTTCCTCCCCAGAACGTCCAAAGTGAGCCAGCGAAACCAACCAACGAAAGATTATGAGCAAATCCTCCGAACAAACAACCGACGTGGCTGAGCTTGGCTCGACTGACTTGTTCTGCTCTCGTTGGGTGAGACTCACGGACGAAGGGCAGGTCGAGTTGCAACGCGAATACGAGCGGGCCTACGAAGACCATGCAGGAGAGCCGTATCACTGGTTTGTGGGTAGCGTCCTCGACTATCGCGAATTGTGCCGTCGAAAATCACACGCTGCCGACTGGAGAGATAAGTTACGAACTTTCCTGCTGTGGCTTGTGGAGAAAATTTCATAGCAGAACGCTGAGTAATGGCGACCGATGGCCTGAACTATCACTTACTAACAATATGCCTGAAAATACCGATAAATCTAAAACTGAACAGACACCTTCATCGAGGTCGCCATCTACGATTTGTTATCCCGGTTCTTTGCGGGAAGCGGTCGAGACCCAGGCGGCATCCGCAGACCTCTTCGCCGTCGATAAATTCAAGGATTGGCCGTTCGGACAGGGTGAAAACGACAACTACCACCACGAATGCTGCTCCTGCGAAGGAAAATATCGCGGACACAAACGATCAATCGTCTGCTACGCCTGCCACAAAGCGTCGGTCAAATGGTGGGATTCTCTTAGCGAAAAAGATAAAGAGCGGATCACTCAGGAACGATACGCCGAAATGAACAGGCTCATGGGCACGATGTTCAAGAAGGATAACGATCAAACTGAGACACCAGCGAAAAATGGAAATTGAACTAACCGAAGAACAAGAGATCGAAAGAGACAAGGACATCTATGAATACCGAGCAGACAAGCTGGTTGATCTCCAGTGCCTTGTTAGTCGCATCGAATCCACAGATAAATGGAGGTGGCGGCAAAGAGTCGGAACGCTACTGAATGAGGTTGAGAAACTATGTGGACCTATTAACAGCGCGATTGATCGCCGGGATTCCCTCGACGCTGCCGACTCCTTGTTGGATGTCAGAGAAAAAGTTGCGGAACTCTCAAAACTTTTAGCGACTAACAAGTAGATATGGGAACATCAAAAGATTTGGATCATGCCTAACTCGCGGTATTACAAGGCACGGAGCGAACGGGGGCGGATGATGGCGAACGCTCGCTGGGCGGCTGATCGTGAGCGGCGGGATGCGGAGATGCCTGCGCGGATTGCGGATATGGAGCTGCGCGAAGTGACGGGCGAACGGGCGCTGCGTGAGGGGGATCTGATAGGGGCTCTCTCGTGGCAGGGCGTTGATGGCGTGAAGCGCAAGTGGGTCGTGCGCCAGGGGCGACGCCGCAACGGTATCGCGGTGGACGGGGTGCGCGGGCAGCATGGGTTTTCGTGGCTGATTGATCGGCTGCGGCGACATCTTTCGCATCGGTCGCACTGATGCCGCCCGGCTGTCTGCTGGGCGGTGTGCTATATTGGAGGCCATGAACGCGCCTACACGCATTGCAGAGCCGACGCAGTTAGAGCTGGTGTTCCCGACTGATCTGTCGATCGACCGGGGGCACGGAACGAGGGTGAGGATCACGCCGGTCGGGCCTCCGCGTAAGTGGGTGCGCCTGCGGGTGGCGGCGGATAGGATCGGCGCTCGGGTGGATAATCGCACGGTGAAGCGCCTGGGCAATGAGGGCCATTTCTCGATCCGCCTGGTGGGCGGGATCTATCAGGTCGATCTGCTCGGGGTGGAGGAATACCTGACTGCTGCCATCGTTTAAGTCGGCAAAATTAGCATTGGATGCACTCGCTGCAGTGTCGCCGTGGGATTTGTGTTCTGCGGCTAATCTTGGCGTGTGAGAGGAGCAACAGGCAAGAGACAGAAGCGGAGCGCAGCCGGGACAGGCGGCGGAAGTTTCGCTGGCGTGAAGCAGTTCGGCGGCTCGGTCGTTGATGCTCTGCTGAAGGTTGGCCTGCCGATTGCTGCTACGGCTATCGGCGGGCCGCTTGGCGGGATTGTCTCCAGTGTCCTCCTGGAAACTCTGGGCGGACATGATAGCGACGACTCGATGGCGGATGCGATCCTCGCGGCGCAGGGCGATCAGGCGACGATGGATGCGCTGCGCCAGGTGGAGGTCGATCTGCGTAGGATCGAGATGGAGGAGGCCCTCGGGCTGGAGGAGCAGGACAAGGAAAAGCTGGCGATCGTGAATGCCACGATGCAGGCGGAGATCGCCGCGAGTGTGAACAATCCAACGGCTGCGGGGTGGCGTCCTCTGTGGGGCTACATCGGCGCGTGGAGTTGGCTCGGTTCGCTGGTGTTTACTTTTATCTTCACGCCGTGGGCGGTCTTCAAATTCACGGAACACTTGCCTCTGATCGTGGGCGGTGCGTTCGGGTTTCTCTCGTTTTTGTTTACGGGAATGTTCACGGTCCTCGGCATCTATGCCCGGGGCCGGTCGAATGAAAAGACGGGCATTGCTGAAATGGTCGGCCAGCTCGCCACGATTGCCTCGCAGCGACCGACGGCGACGGCGCCGCCGATGGTGCGCGCTGAGCCCATCGTGCAAACGCCTGGCATTTTTCGAGACGGGAGGGATTCGGAATGACGCGCGGGGAACGCATCCTCTGCGCGGTCGATCCACGCCGCGAGATCGAGCGGCTGTCGGCTGACGATCTGGAGGCTCTGTTGGTGGAGCTGGCCGGGCGAACCTGGTGGAATGGCTTTTGGATCTGGATTCGCGCCTGGTCGCGGATGGAATGCGCGATGCGCTACCCACTGAGTGAGGTGGAAGAGGTGGAGACAGGATTTGCGGGATTTTAAGGATGGGAAAAATCGACATATTTGACGCTCATGAAAAGGACTCGGCCTGGACGAAGCTCTGGTTGCTGACGGATCGTGATGCGGCGGGCGTTCACTCTCATTATACGGGGCTGACGTTTCCGGAGCGGGCGGAGTTGGTGGCGTTCTTCCAGGACGTCCTGGAGGACAACCGGTCGCTGGTGGTTGGGGATCGCTTAGGCATCCCGGACTCGACGGCGACGGAGCGACCGACTGAGGACAAGGGCGAGCCGGTCGACATGGCGGTGGCTTTGGACATCCATGATCCGAGGCATTATTCTTTTGGCGAAAATAGACTGTGGATCTCGTGGGCGAAGGATGCCCGGAGCGGAGCGAAGCGCGGGCAGTACAAGGGGGCTTATCCTCGCGGCCTGGTGATCCACTGGACGGCGGGACATCGCAACGGGCTCGACGCTGGCAATGAGCTGATGCGGGAGACGGGGATGCTTTACCTGGTCGGCGATAAGGATGGGAATCTGGGCCAGTCGGATTCGTTGAAATTTCATGGTTATCATGCGGGGCGCTCGTCGCACAAATACGCGAACGGCTATGTGTCGGATGAGTATGCGGGGATCGAGTTTCAGGCGGCGGGAATGCTGACGCAGCGGGGCGGAAAATTCGTGCCCTGGTTCGGTGGATCTATCCCGGAGAATGAGGTGGTCTTTTCGGAGGCGCGCGGAAATATCGCTCGCGGCCATTATCACGTTTACACGCGTCCGCAGATGCTGCTGGCTCGCAAGCTGGTCTGCTGGCTTTACCTTAACAACCCGGAGGAGTTCTCGGTCGAGCGGGTGGTCGGGCACGATACGGTCTCGCCAGGCCGGAAGGTCGATCCGGGTGCGAGTCTTTTCGATAGCGGGCCAGTCACAATCACGGAGTTCCAGAAGGTCTGCTGGAACGACATCGATCGCATAACGGAAGCCCACAAGGTCGAGGCCTAACTCTATCATGTCACTGACTCAACTCTCTTATTTACTAGCCAGCGATGCCTGGGCGGATGTCGACGGCTCGGTGCTGTTGCAGATGCTATCGATCACGGCGCTGGTGATGGGCTTGGCGGTGGCGGGCAGCTATCTCTACAAGGCATTTTGGCCGGGGGTGAAGGAGAAGATGATCCCGCAGCCGTTGCATGTGCGCAAGGCAGACGATCTGGCGACGAAGCCGGAGATGCGCAACATGGAGAAGCGGATCGAGGTGGATATCCACGAGATCCGCGAACAACTCTCGAAGGAGCGCAAGGAGATACGCGAACAGATCACGCAGGACAGGCAGGAGGCCCGCGCGGCGCAGGAGAAGATCCACGAACGGATCGACAAGGGTGTGCAGCAGACGTCGGAGACGAACGGCATGGTCGGGCAAATCTCGAAGAACGTGGACAAGCTGCTGAGTCTCGCGCTGGGGCAATCTAAGAACTGATGAACCTGGAACTCTCTATTTTACAAACGCTGGATGACGCCTCGCCGCGTCTGCTGAAGTTCGCGGTGTTGGAGGCGGAGACGCGCCTGGCGACGGGCGACTTGCTGGCGTCGGAATTTGACAGGGCGATTAGCTCTCTGGACCGGAAGCGACAGATACGGCTGCATCCCGGAGAGGATGTGACGCGGGTCGCGATCACTGACGCGGGTAAGGAGCGCGTGGCCTCTGCAAAATGAATGATGAGCACGAAGAAACCGCGAAGCGACTCGAAGCTGGACAACCTGCAGGAGCTGCAACTGCTGGCTCTGCGGGACGGCCTGCTGGATCGGACGTTCGACAGTTACCAGGCGGCGCTGGACTGGCTGGATGCGGACTGTGGTGTCTCGTCGTCTGCTGCGGCGTTGTCTGGCTTTTGGCGCAATCATTGTGCGCCGGTCGTGGCGGCGCGCCGACAGATGGCAGCGATCCGGGCAGAGGCGTTGGGCGATGCGATGCGGGAGGACCCGGTGAACTGGGACGAGGCGATCATCGAGAAGACGAAGCAACTGGCGTTCGAGTTTCTGGACTCGGAGACGGCGGACCCGGATGCGATCAAAAAATTGTTGGACGCTATCCTGAAGGCGAAGGGCCAGGAGCTGGACGAGCGCAAGGTGGTGCTGCTGGAGGGCAAGGCTCGTCTCTTCGACAAGCTGAAGGATACGGTGGAAGCGGACGACGATCTGACGCCGGAAGAACGACTCAAGAAGATTCGGGAGGGGCTGAAAATCTGATGCCGAACCGTCCGGCAAAGAAAGCGAAGTGCCTACCGGCTGAGCCGGATCGCATGTTGCTGGGCTACCAGGAGAAGTGGCGGGCTGATCGCTCGCGCATCAAGCTGGCGGAGAAGTCGAGGCAGATCGGGTGGACGTGGACGGATGCGCTCGACTCGATGGAGGAGGCAGCGGCGGGACCGTATGACGTATGGGTCAGTTCTCGCGATGCGCTGCAGGCGAAACTTTATGTGGATGATTGCCGGTTTTGGGCTGGGATTTACCAGAAGGGATCTGAGGCGATGGGTCTGCAAGATGTCACTGGCGAGGCGGGGCAGAGACACTCTGCTTTTGTCCTGCGCTTCCCGGCATCGGAGCGTGCTGTCTATTCGCTGTCGAGTAATCCGGATGCGCAGGCTGGCAAGCGCGGCTCGCGCCGGCTGGATGAGTTCGCGCTCAATCCTGACCAGAAGATGCTCTATGATATCGCCTATCCGGGAATCACCTGGGGCGGACAGCTCGCGATCTTTTCGACGCATCGTGGAAGTGGGACCCTCTTTAATAAGCTGGTTCGCGAGGTACACGAGAAGGGCAACCCGAAAGGGATCTCTCTGCATCGCGTGACACTGGAGGATGCGCTGAACGAGGGGCTGCTCTACAAACTGCAGCAAAGGTTGCCTGATGGTGATCCGCGTCAGGAAATGGACGAGGCGGAATATTTCGATTACATCCGCGCCTCGGCGACTGACGATGAAACTTTTCGCCAGGAGTATATGTGCGAACCGGCGGACGATGCGGCTGCTTTTATTGAGTATTCGCTGCTCGATCAGTGTCGCTACTCGGCGAATGAAATATGGGAGTGGTCTCTGGCTGATGCGGAGAAACACCGCGACGAACTTTTCTATGGGCTGGACATCGGTCGCGTGAATGACTTGACTTCGCTGCTGATATTGCAGCGGGCCGGTGGTCGCTACAATGTCCGCAAGCGGATCGATTTGCAGAATGTTAGTTTCTCTGACCAGGAGGCGAGGCTCTATCCCTGGATGGAGATTTGTCGTCGCGGCTGTATTGATTCGACGGGACTCGGGATGCAATTTGCGGAACGGGCTGCGAAGCGCTTCGGCGCGGGCCGGGCTGAGGGCGTCACGTTCTCAGGTCCGGTAAAGGAGGATCTTGCCTACCCGGTGCGCTCGGCCTTTGAGGATGGGTCGATCAGGTTCGGTTTCACCGACGACGCTCTAGCCAGTGACATCCGGGCGATTCGTAAGGAGGTGACGGCGAGCGGCAATGTCCGGTTCGCGGCTGATCGCGGGGCGGGTGGCCATGCGGATAGATTTTGGGCTCTCGCTTTGGCGATCCATGCGGGGAAATCGGCGGGCGGCTCGTTCGCCTATTCACCGATCGGGAAAACTGACGGCGCACTCAGTCGAGTGAGTCGTCGCATCCGGGGATTATTTTGAATGCGCGGACTATTTATGATCGGGCTCTATTTGCCGAAATTGACTGTCAGGACGCAGGAGGCATCGCGGAAGGGCGTCAGGATGGCCGGAACCACCGTGCAAACCTGTGCAAACCGACGCGGGCGGATTTTATGCCTCATCACGGCGGTTTTGGTGTCGGGCGCGTTAGAGCGCGTTTCTGGGCCTTCCTTGGAATCCTTACTTTCACCCACTATTTAATGCCTACGTCTGTTAGAGGATTGGCGGAGAACGCTGCAATGGTCCCCGGATCGGTGGCGGGGCTGATGATGCCGTCGACGGGCCACGCGATCACTGAGGCTGTGAAGCGTCAGCGACGCGGGCGGTGGAATCCTCTATCGAATCTGACGGGGCCGACGCTGATGCGGGCTCTGGACAATTTCGCGGGGGGTGATCTACGGGAACTGGCGGTGCTGTGCCAGACGATCGCGGAGCGGGATGACACGATCCCCGGTGTGAAGGCGAAGCGCGAGAAGTCGGTCGCCCACAAGCGCCGCGAGGTGCAGATGGTGGATAAATCGACGGAGGCGGAAAATCACCGCGATGCGTTGGAGGACTTTTGGGATAATGCGCGCTGGACTTCGGCGTGGGATCGCAGCCGCAAGGGTGGGTTTTCCCGCCTGGTGGGCTCGATGCAGGAGGCGGTGTCTTATCGCTACGCATTCCACCACATCGTGTGGAAGCCGTCTCGAGACGGGCGTATCCGGGCGACGTTCGAGGCGGTGCCGGTGCAGTTCTTTGAGACGCGCGACGGGTATCCCCGTTTTCTGGAGCAGCTCTATGCGATCGAGGGTGTGCCGATGGACCCGCGCGAGTGGCTGGTCTCGACGGGTGACGGGCTGATGATCTCTTGTGCGATCGGCTATGCGGCGAAGCGCGGTGCGATGATGGATTGGCTGCGCTTTAGTGAGAAGTTCGCGATGCCTGGGGTTTTGGGCAAGACGCCTGCGGGCAAGGATACGGCGCAGGGTCTCGCGATGCGGGAGGCGGTGGCAAATTTCGGAAATGACTGGGGCGCTGTCCTGCACGGGGCGGATGGCTCTGAGACGGTGGAGCTGATCGAGGCGAACGGGAACCCGAACGCGATGCCGATGCCGGCGCTGATCGAAATGGTGAATCGTAAATTTGCCGCTCTATATAGAGGGGCTGATCTGTCGACGATGTCGAGCAGTGGCCAGGGCGAGGGCACGGGCGCGTCGCTGCAGGGCGATGAAGCGGATATATTGGAGCGGGACGATGCGGCGCAGCGCAGTGAGGAACTGCAGAGCGTGGAGCGCACGGTGATCGAATACTATTTTGGGCGCGGGACTGAGCCGATGGCGAAGACGGTGATCCTGGTGCCGGAGCGGGAGGATCTCGCGATGTTGCTGAATGCGACGGAGAAGCTGGTCGCGATGGGAGCGCGGATCTCGATCGGCGATACGGCGAAGCGGCTGGGTCTGTCGATCGCGGATGAGGACGCTGATGATGACGATGTCTTGAAGTCTGCTGCTGGCGAACCTGTCGAGGGTGCGTTGCTGGAGCTGGAATCTGAGACGGCGGCGAATGCGAAGACGGCTGCTGCGGCGGTGGATTTTGATGAGCTGCTTGCTGCGGCTGGTGAGCTGGTGGCGCTGGCTCGGCGGGAGGATACTGCCCGGCTGCAGGATGCTTTGCGCAGTGTGCTGCGACTGGAGGACGGGGAGCTGGTGACGGCGCTCGGCGATCTCGGTGAGCATTTGCCTGACTTTTTGGATGATACGCGGGAGGCGGAGGCTGCCTGGGAACGGATCACGGCGGCTGCGCTCGGCGAGGGCTGGGAGGCTGTGGAAGAGGATGCTGCCTAACTGCATAATTTTATGAAACTGATTGCACTAATTAAAGGGCTCGCCTGGAACACGGCGACGACGGATGAGCTCTGGAAAGATCCGGGGACGTCGGGAGATGATCGGGGGCGGGCTACTAATGCGCTCGATGAGGCTTTCGAGGCGGAGGCGGAATGGATAAAACTCTGCAAATACGAGGAGTGGAAAAGCGGAGGCTCGTCTGTTGGTCGCGGGATGCGCCAGAAGTTCACTCCGGAGCTGGCGGGCAAGATGGTTGCTAATTTTAACTCGGCGGTGGCGAAGGTGCTGCGGTTCAAACGGGGGGCTCCTATCTACATAGGGCACCCTGATGTCGATCCGGGTAATTACGCGGACAAGCGCCGGATCGGAAAGATCATGGAACTGGAGGCCCGCAACGATGGGCTCTGGGGGAAGCCGGTCTGGAATAAGCTGGGCCGCGAGAACGCGGAGGAGGGCTATCACGTTTTCCCGTCTGTGACCTGGGCGGGCAAGCTGGTGTCTGGCGTGCTGCATCCCGACTTTTTTATCTCGCTCGGACTAACCAACGATCCTGCTGGTGACGTCGAGCCGACTACTCATAACGCGGAAGCGCCTGGTGGCGTGGATGCACTGACTGAAGAAAACCAAACCAATACTATTATGCTTGATCCTGAATTGATCGCAGCGCTCGGCCTCGACGAAGGTGCGAGCATCGAAGACGCCCTCGGACAAATCGAGGCGCTAAAATCTGCCGCTGCCGAAGTGCCTGCGGAAACTGAGGAGGCGATGAACGCCATCACTACTGAGCGGGACGGTCTGAAGACTGATCTCGCCAGCGAGAAAACGAAGAGCGAGACGGCGCAGAATGCGTTGACTGCTTTTAACACGAAGGAGCGGGATCGCCTGATCGGCGATGCTCTGGAATCGAGCGCGATCACTGCCGCCGAGAAGGACGGCTGGGAGGAGCGCTTCGACACGAATCACGAGGTGGCCTGCAATGCTCTCGCGAAGGTCGCGCCGTCTGGCGGGCTGAACACGAAGCAGATCGATATCGGCTCTCGCAAGGTGGCGATGAACTCGACTCGCGACCGGCTCGGCGCGGTCAAGGCGGAGGTGCAGCGGCGGATGGATGCGAATGGCACCGATCACAATGCGGCCTGGAACTCGGTCAAGGGCGATCCGGAATGGGCGGCTGTCTTTGAAGCGATGGGCAAACCTGCGGACCAGAAGGAGGAGGCTGCTTAAAGGCCCCCGTCAATCAATCAATCAAAACTAACTGAATAACTATTATGGCAAATCACAACGATCCATCTGCTGACAAGGCTGCTGCTGACAAGGCTGCTGCTGACAAGGCTGCTGCTGACAAGGCTGCTGCTGACAAGGCAAAGCCAACGCCCCCGAAAATCAATGACGCTCTCGTGAAGGAGAAGGTGTCTGCCGGTCTCTCGAAGGATCAGGCTGTCGAAGTCGTCCGGGCGCAAGCTGCGCACGATGCGGGCCTGTAGGCGAAGAAGTAATTCTCACCCACAATCAAACAACCAAACTACCAAACTACAAAAAAATGAATCTACTCATTATCTTGTCGTCTCTCGTTGCTGCGCTGGCTTTTTTGCCAGTGGCGGCTGCGTTGGGGACTCGTGCCGGGCGCAATGTCGCCTGGAATACTGCTAACACTCATCCGGAGGGGCTCGTGTCTCTGAAGCCGGGCGAAGTGTTGGCGCTCCGGTTCTTGATCGGGACGCGCGGAAGCGCTGCCGACGAGGTCGACATCGCTGCTGCTGGAGAGGTCCCGCTCTGCGTGATCAATGACACGGCTGACGCGGCTGATGTGACGAGCGGTGAACCTGTTTCCTGCCAGCTTTTAGGGGCGGGATCTGGAACTGTCCGGATGGTCTCTGCCGGTGTGATCCCGGATGACACGGATGTCTACTCGATCGGTGCCGGGAAGGTGGACATCGTCGGCGATGCGGCCACTGGCGACTATCGCGTGGGGCGCTCGGTCTCGGCTGCTGCCGGTGATGGTGATCTCCTCGAGGTCGTGCCCTGCCTGCCTGTCTACACTGTGCCTGCGTAAAGGGGTTTTCTAACCCTGTTGGGTCTCTGACCTGACCCTATTGAATCAATCAATCAATCAACAAATTATGAACGAATTTTATATTCTTATCGCGGTCATCTTGGCTGCTGCTTTCGCACCGCCTTTGTTTGTGGTCGCGATGAACGCCGGGCGCTCTGTCGCCTGGAACGCTGTGGCGGCGTCTTCGCCTGCCAATCAATTGCTCGCCTTTAATGCTGCTCTCGCTCGCGAGGCTGGCAAATGCTACCCGGTGGAGGGGAATGGCAATCATTTCTCGCCGGGCTCTATTGTGGGCTTCAACGCGAGCTTGTTCGACCAGAATAACTTCAGCGAGGAAATGACTGGCTATGCGCTCGGCTATAAGGACCCGAATGACATCGGGGAAACGCTGGAGTTTATCGCTCCCTCGACGCCGAGCCCACGCAAGCCGGAGTATGCCACTTTCTCCAGCGCTGAGGAGTTCCTGAGTGACGGGGCGAGTGATGATCTGCGCGCGATCGGTGCGGATTTCCCAACTGTCCGCTATGACAGCGAGAAGGTGATCAAGAAGCTGCAAAATCGCGGGCTCGCGATCGATGTGGACATTGATGACACGCTCGATGATCCGGGCTGGCGCGAGCGCACTGTGGCTCGTCTGATGCGTCGTCTGCAGCGCAACTCGTTGCGCCGTGGTGTGACGTTGCTCTCGGCTGCGGCTGTGAACACGGCGAAGACCTGGTCTGTCGCTGCGGGGAAAAATCCGGATGCGGATGTGCGGGGTGATCTGATCACTTCTGCGGATCTCAGCGGGATTCGCCCGAATCGCATTCTCTACGGGGACACTGCTTTCGATTATCGTGCTGCCTCTTTCGAGGCGCAGGACAATGCTGGCGGTTACGCCGGGGCAAGTCGTAATGAGGCGCAGATCGCGAGCTTTTTAAATGTGGACGGGGTCCACTGCTCTCGAGAGCGTTACTCGGTCGATGCGGGTGATACGACTCTGGCGCAGATCCTCGCGAACAAGGTGCTGATGTTCACGGCGTACGCGGATGCGGGGCTGGAAGATCCGAGTAACATCAAGCGTCTGGTCGGTAACGTCAGCTCTGAGGGCGGTGGCGGTCAGTTCGGTGTGTATGAGCGTCTTGTCGGTGACAAGGGCTATCGCATAGCGGTGGAGCACTATGAGCTGATCATCATCCCGGCAACGCTGGGTGTGCGTCAGTTTACTGTCTCCAGTAGCTAATATTTCACGGGCTGGCAGGCCCCGGATAGTCTGCCTCTTCTATACACTTCATTTGGTTGATGACGGAACGCCGATGTAAAGGCAAGTCGAGGGCTGAGTGGGGTGTTTAGAGGGATGGGGCGGGGATGGGGCGGGGATGGAGCAAGAACAAGATTAAGAGTAGGAGCAAGAGTTTTTATGAGTTGGACGGCACTTACATCCGGGGACATTGAATCTGCGCTTTCGGGGCCGGAGCTGGAAGCCTATCGCCGAAAGGCGGGGGCGGCTGATGGGAGGGATGACGATAAGCTGGCCTCTACGATCGCGCAGGTGACGGATGAGATCCGCTCGCATATCGAGGACTGCCCGGAGAA
>Ga0075117_1000593_pt1 | contig 24296 bp, 21 predicted proteins | sample AntAceMetag02UKJ_FD_69789 | JGI IMG/M metagenome (GOLD analysis project Ga0075117, IMG submission 69789) | Saline lake microbial communities from Ace Lake, Antarctica - Antarctic Ace Lake Metagenome 02UKJ | ecosystem: Environmental > Aquatic > Non-marine Saline and Alkaline > Saline | place... | reverse complement strand
GAAAGTTCCTGAAGGCCGATAAAGTGATCCCGAGCTCAACTCAGGGGATGATGTGAATGACTTTGCAGTCGTTTGAGTCTTCGTTTTCCGCGACCTCCCCCACGTTGCTGCATCTGGTTGCCGCTGGCGATGCCCAGGCGTGGCAGCGATTCGTTAGCCTCTACGGTCCACTGGTATTCTATTGGGCGAAGAAGCAGGGGTTGAGTGAACAGGACGCGGCTGATGTGATGCAGGATGTGTTTGCATCCGTGGTCCGATCGATTCGTCGATTTGAAGTCCGAGAATCCGGCAGTTTTCGAGCGTGGTTGTGGGTGATGACTCGCAATCACTTGGCCAGTTTGTTCCGGAAAAGATCGCAGCAAGCTCAAGCCATCGGCGGCACCGCTGCATGGCAGCAGTTGGCGGCCGTCGCCGATTCGCTTCCCGATGATCCGGATGAATTCACGGAACAGCACCAGATGGCAGCGTTGCATCGCCGCGGGCTGGAGATCGTGAAGGCAGAATTCGAAGACCGCACGTGGGACATTTTTTCGCGAGTGGTCATGGATGGCAGCGCCACAAAAGACGTCGCGGACGAATTCGAGATCACGGCCAATGCGGTTCGTCAGGTGAAGTCGCGCGTGTTGCGTCGTTTGCGACAAGTGATGGGAGAAACGCTGGACGGCCTGTAGCCGACCAACAACAATGCTGGTGCCATAGGGTAAGCACCTACGGTTCACGACTCAAGGTGGCGGTGGGAAGCATCTTTTTCGCGAAAATGCTGTCGCGCTTTTTCGTTCTATGTTATGACGGGGGAATTTATCCCTCGGCATTGCACTCACAGGGACCGAAAAATGCCGTCCACCAACTGTTTTACTGACGAACAACTGAAAGCTTTTGTACTGGGGCAGCTCAGCGGCGATCAGTCCGACTTGCTGGCCGAACATCTGGCGGCTTGCGCCGTTTGTGAAGAAACGGTCGCCGAATTCGATGATACGGCGGATTCCGTGTTGCTGGGCGTTCGCGGCGCGGCGGCCTGCTCAGCAGCGGAGCCGACTTCGGACGCATTGGAACTGGCGCTGCAGAATCTTGCCCAGCGTGCGGAGATTCCTGCAGCAGCGACGCCGCAATTCGCCCACGATTGGGTCCGCGACTATCAACTGCTCGAACAACTCGGCAGCGGCGGAATGGGCACGGTGTACAAAGCTGTTCACCAAAAATTGCAGCGAACGGTGGCGTTAAAAGTGCTGCCCGCGCGGCGACTCAGGCACAGCGAAGCGGTTGGCCGATTTGAACGCGAAATGCAGGCGATTGGACGTTTGAATCATCCGGCGATTGTGCGCGCCACCGATGCCGGTGAAGTCGACGGAACGCACTTCTTGGCGATGGACTACGTGCATGGCATTGATCTGTCAAAACTTGTGAAGCTGACCGGGCCTTTAAAACTGGCCGACGCCGCTGAGATTATTCGTCAGGTCGCGTTGGGTCTGCAGTATGCTCATGATCAAGGACTCATTCATCGCGACGTGAAGCCCAGCAACATCATGCTGGAAGTGGTTCCTTCAGACGGCAGCGTGACGGTGAAGTTGTTGGACTTGGGATTGGCATTGTTCGGTTCGGCCAGCGAAGCGGTCGATGATTTCACAACCGTGGGCCAGCTGATGGGCACGCTGGATTATATGGCTCCGGAACAGGCCGACAACAGTCACGATGTGGATGTCACGGCAGATGTTTACAGTTTGGGAGCAACACTGTTCAAGCTGCTGACGGGTACGGCACCATTTGAAACCACCGAATACAAAACGCCGTTACGCAAAATGAAAGCCTTGGCGACGGTGGCAGCCCCCGCGTTACGAAGTCGTCGCGCTGAGCTGTCTGCGGACATCGCGCAGGTGGTCGATCGCATGCTGTTGACGGATGCATCGCAGCGTTATTCGTCAGCAGCGGAAGTCGCGTTGGCTGTCGCTCCGCTGTGTGTTGACAGCGAGCTGCAAAACGTGGCGGCTGCAGCGATGGCAAAAGCGGCTGCTGCGGAAGAGCTGTCCGACAATCTGATCGCTGACCAGATTTCTTCCAGACCACCGGCAGTATTCGTCGACGATAATCGCAGTCCGGACCAGGAAACAGCGGCAGCATTGGGGCCGGACGCTGGCAGTCATGAACCGCCACACCGCAGTAACCGTCGATTTCTGTGGGCGGCGTTTGGTGTTCCCTTGGCAATGGTGCTGGCCGCTGTGATCTGGCTCAAAACGGATACCGGCACATTGAAAATCCAAACGGTGGATGATGTGCAGGTCACCATACGAGAAGTTGACGGTGATGAACGCGAGCTGTCGTTGACGACGGGCACAAATTCTGTGCAGGTTCGCAGTGGCCGGTACGAAATTCTGCTGCCGGTCGAGTACGAAAACCTGTACTTGTCGAACGGAAATGTGATTGTCGAACGCGGAGGATCGCCGATCGCCAGCATTCTGCGCACGAATAATGCGTTAACGGCGTTCGGCGAAATGTTTGACTCCGCCGATGTGGCACCCAGCCAATCTTTATTCGACGGCCGCAACTTTGACGAGTGGCGTCAGTTAGCGCAGTCCGAACGCAGTCCGGCGCAGCTGGAAAAAGCGGTTGAGGCTCTGGCGACACTGGGTGAGAATCACCGTGATGCGGATGCCGCCAGAGTCATTCTTGAGATTGCCGGTCGCTATCCCTGCGACCCAAATCCGCCTTCACCAGAAGGACGGTTGTCGATCGCGGTGATCAAGAATCTGCGTCGTTTGAATGCCGATGCGACCGTTCCGATCTTCACAGAAGCCCTGTCGCAGCCCGCGTGTCGTCTGCATGAACTGATCGTTGGTTGGCTGTGCTTTGATGTTTCCCAATTTGGACAGGACATGGAGCAGCCACCAGTCCTGCTTGGATCGCCCAATCCGCTGTTGGCGGCTTTCAGCGCATCGGTCGAGTTTCGGCTGTCAGTTGCAGAAAACTGGGACAAGCTAGAGATTGCAACGGTCCAAGTACCGGATTCCAATAAGCGGATGTTTGCCGACACAGTAGGCAACGCTTTCCAAATATTGACTGGAAGTTGGCAGACGATTGAGCCGGAATCGTTTGTGATGCAGCGGCTGTGGAAGATCGTTGAAGAGGAAATCGAGTTCATTTCCACTCACGAAAATGTGTTCTCCCGTAACAATCGTCTGGCCAAGGATGCTGCGTTGATACTCGCCACGTATGCTCCCGATGCAAAAATTGCTGATTGCTTCCCGGCAGATTCACTGGGAGCCACAGTTCGCTACCCGACCTACGTTGAAGAACCTCACAAGGATCTGTGGCTGCTCGGCAATTCTTTGAACTGGAAGACGCTGTCGCTGCTTTACGCAAACAAGTCTGTGTCCGTTCCGAAGGAGATTGTGAAGATCAAAGCACTTCTGTCGCGTGAACAGCAACGCGACAACGTGGTGATTCCATTTCAGGAAAAGGACGGCGAAAAAGAGTCCATTGTTGGGTACCACGTCAATTCACGAATCCTCGCCATCGACTTGCTGGGACTGCTGCAACACGACTCACCTGAAGTTCGTGAGCTGCTTGCGAAGGAATTGATATCTCTGTTGGACGCCGCGCCGGTTGGTGATGGCGACTTTGCGCTGTCGTCAGCATGGCCGTTTAGTCTCACCGAATCCGCAGATAACACGCCCCCGTCGTTCAGCGGCTTTGGTGGCCAGGGTGGTGGTGGCTTCGGCGGCAGCGGGGACCAACCTCTCACCGCCGTGGTCGCCGAACAGACAGTGCGACTCAACGCCGCCCTGCTGGCTTGGGAAAAGATCACCGGCTCGCCTGCTCGGTTTGCCAACGTTGCTCGGTTGAAGGATTATGCTGAAGCTCCGCCCGGACACATCGCCAAGCCGCCGATTCTAACTGGCCCCCAAGGGAAGCCAGAAGGAAAGCCGGTCGAGGAACCAGCAAAAGATCCGCTCGACGCCAAACTGCTGGAAGAACAACCAGCAAAAGCGGCTGTGAACAATCCGAACGATCAGTGAGACGTTCCGAGATATTCAGTCCCGGGTAGGGACGGCAGACTTATGCCGTCGGCGATAGCCGACGGATATCGTCCGATCCACGAAACAAGTCCCGGCGGGACGACAGAGGGTCAGCCACAGGCAATGTCTGTCGTCCCGCCGGGACTTTCAAATCAGGAAACAGAGGAACCGGTGACTGTCGTCACCGGCAGAAGTCTGTCGTCCCTGCCGGGACTGAATCGCACAGTGCCGAACGTTCGCAGTGCCGATCGTTCGCGGAGCAGCCTTGTTGGCAGAGGAGAGATCAGCACGACGTTTCACCAGCACGCTTCGAATGATTCTATTCGCCAACCACCGTTCTCATTCGCAGTCGAATCAGCAGGTCGTTGAGTGCTGGTTCGCCGCTGGGGTGTTCTGGCAGGTGGCTGGCTTCGGCGGCTTGATTCATCTCTGTGCGCAGGCGTTCGTATTCGCTTTCCAGGAAGGCGAGGTTTACGGTTTCCACGGCTGCTGTTTCTGGTCCGGTTTGCTTTTGTTGAACCAGATCGGTGATGTACGGCAGTTTCGCCTCCGCGTTCAAGTGCATCAGGTTGGCTTCCACTTCGCCCGAACGCAGCAGATGGATTCCGGTCAGTAGCACTCGAAACAGATACAGCAGCGGTTTGACCTGCACAATTTCTGCGGACTGCACATCCTTCCATTTTGTATGAGCGAACCCGGCATAGTGGTGGATGTGGTGTCGCGTAATGCAGCTTTGCGCGATGGACTTGAGTTCTTCATGTTCCGGCGTCGTGTACAGGACAATCGGTGAGAAAATCTGTTCCAGCACGTTGCCGTTTTTCTTGAGCAGCAGGTGGCAGAACATGCGAAAGTCGTGGGTCACGATGTCGACTTCCACGCTGTCGATGATCTGCATGCGGTCGACGGTTTCGTGAGACATTTTCAGCCCCAGTACTTCCGGCAACGGCAGCACGTGGCTGCCGCGAATGTCGTAGTCGGAATCCGGCGATGGAAAGCCGTACAGGTGTGCTCCGCTTAACGTCGCAAACACCAGCGGATAAGAATGCTCGTCGACATATCGTTGGACGACGGTTGGGATGTTCATGGTAGGTTCTCAGACATTGCAGCGCGTCTGGCTTTCACCAGAAATGCATTCGCTGCGTGATAGTTGGGGCGATCGGGCAGGTTGGTGTTTTGAAAAGCGGATTCGAACTTCTGATGCAAATCCTTCCGCCATTTTTCTGTTTCTTCCCACGACAATTCGCCGCGTTTGATGGCCACCAGTTGATCTCGGTGTTCTTCGACGCGGACCTGAATCTGGCCTGTTGTCAGAGCGTGAGTGCCCGACATTAGCAGTCGAATCAGGTGCATCACATGCTTCCATTTCACTTGGCCCTGATTGCGAATGTCGGCCTGCATCTTCTTAAACTGCGACATCACGTAACCGTTGAATGTCTGGTACACCAATTTCGAAACAAAGCCGTCGCGCAGGGCGAGTAGTTCTTCGCCCAGCGGCGTGGCTTTTTCGACAACCGGCGTATACAAACACTCCAGCACATTCGGATTCGACTTCAACGCCAGCGTGATAAATTTTTGTAGTTCCCAGTACACTTCTTGCGTTTCATGACATTCCAGTTGTTCGGGGATACCGCACAGCGACCAGTGCATGTCGGCTGGTGGCAGATACACGCCGCGATAGTCGATATCGGACAAATCGTCTTCCAGCCCGTAGGCTCGCGAACCAATCACGCAGCGAAAAATGATGCGTTCGAACAGGCTGTCTCGCTGTGTCGCGTCGAATTGTTCCGTGTCACCTTCTTTAAATTTCGCCAGCATCACGATTTCGTTTTGCTTCAGCGGGGCTTCGAATTCATCCGGAAACCGGACGCGATAGGCATGCAGTAAATCGGTTGGCGACTTGACGATGACGCCGACCGCTCCGCAGGGATGTTGAATGCGTTCGCCTTGGCCAGCAATTTCAACCAGCGTCACCACCTGAGTCCCCGGCGACAGAATTAGATTCGGATGACTGTGGACGGGATTGTTCATGACGTTGCCTTGGATTTTGCTGGGACCGTTAGGACGCAGACACAGAATGTGCGGCGGGGTTCGAGTGGTGGACGGTACTCAATCCAATCACAGACTGTCAGTGATCCTGCGGACATCGTTCAGAAAACTGGGCGAGATATCGCACGGGCCTCCAGCGATGACTTTGGCCAGCCCCACGTTGAGTGTCGTCTGCGTCGAGAGCGTCAAAGCAGCCGCTGCGATGGCCGGACTACGACTCATGCCCGCACTACAGGCAATCAAAGTCGGAATTTCGGCTTGCAACAACTGACACGCAGTCGAGATCGCGAGCTTCAGCGATTCGTTCGAGTTCCCCGCCCCATCGATCAAGGGGATTCGAAGACAGATCAGGTCTCGGACGGAAACAATCGGTGGCTCGTCAATCGCGAGGTCCATAACGGCCTGAATTCCAGCCGCAAGAATACCCGTCATGTCCCGAGCTTCGAACGCATTTCCGACCCACAGGTTTTCTGCGACTTTCCGCATCCACAATTTCTTTACCAATGTGCCGAGGTGTTGTGACCGGTGGAATCAACCGGCTGCAGCTGCCGGTATCTCAAGAAGCTCTTGTAGCTGTTTCGTGCTACGAGAAGCGAAATGAGTCCGAAGACGATGACAAGGACGGATGGAGTCTCGCCCGCCTGCAACGTCCAATAGGTCTGGGTCGCGTTCTCGCAGAAGATCAGCAGGAAGAACAGGCCGTAAGGAATGAAGAGCCAACGATGTGGCTCAAAGCGGCAGCCGATCCAGTGGACTAACAAAATGATTCCCTTCACGAAGCTAAGTAACTGCGCGGGGCCGGCTAGGAAGAAAAGAATCGCAACGGGTATTTGCCACCAGATTTTGACAGCCAGCGCCTCGCGCAAGTCAAGAACAGTGGGCAGTCCAATCCAAGCTGTGGGTGTTTCAAAATCTTCGGGCGGAAACGTCAGCGTGAAAGTTCCGTTGGTCGCTTTCACCCGGAATGCGCGCACTCCGTCCATTAATCTTACGAACAGCGGATCGCTCCGCAGAACCTCAAACAACCCTCCGTTGTCTTCCTGCAGCTGTAGTCGATCCTCAAACCCTAGGACCGTGAAGTGACGTTTGTTTGATGTCGCGGAAATCGAAAACAGCGATTCTGATTCCGGAAGCGGCTGGATGTCTCCAGCCGTTTCGACAGAAGGCGGTCGATAGGGATTAGATGCTGAAGAATCATTCATGCGGTCCCCAAGCCCATGCTTCGCACGTCAATCGGTGCGGACGATCGGTAGACGCCGTGGCAGAGGCTTCCAGCCCGTGAAGGTGGAATCACAGGCTGGAAGCCTATGCCACGTGAATCTCCGCCGGTCTCACATTACGCGATTCCTGGCACGGCATAGTCCTTAGCGAACTCCGCGATTTCATGGCGGATGCGACCCAGTTCAGAATCGCTTTCCGTGTTCTTTAGCACGTCCAAAATCCAAGCACCCACTTTTTTCATTTCGTCCTGCTTCATGCCGCGAGTCGTCAATGCGGCGGTGCCGATACGAATTCCGCTGGGGTCCATGGGTTTGCGTTTGTCGAATGGAATCATGTTCTTGTTGACCGTGATGCCAGCTTTGTCCAAAGCCACTTCTGCAATGCTGCCGGACAGGTCGATGGCCGTGACGTCGCACAACATCAGGTGGTTGTCAGTGCCGCCGGAAGCGAGTCGTAGGCCGCCGGCCATGAGGACTTCGGATAGCGTTTTTGCGTTGTCGACGATTTGCTGAGCGTAGACTTTGAAGTTTGGCTGGAGTGCTTCGCCGAAGCAGATGGCCTTGGCCGCGACGATGTGCATCAGTGGGCCGCCCTGCACGCCTGGGAAGACACTGCGGTCGATGTCGCGGGCGGATTCTTTGCGGCACATGATCAAGCCGGATCGCGGGCCTCGTAGCGTTTTGTGAGTCGTGGTGGTCACGAAGTCGGCCACGGGAACGGGGCTGTTATGAATTCCTCCCGCAACCAGTCCGGCATAGTGAGCCATGTCGACCAGCAACACAGCACCGTTTTCTTTGGCGATGTCGGCGAATTTGGCGTGATCGATTTCGCGAGGGTAAGCGCTGGCACCCGCGATGATCATCTTTGGCTTGTGTTCTTTAGCCAAAGCCGCCACCTGATCGAAGTCGATGCGGTTGCCGTCTTCGCGAACGCCATAGTGGACAGTGTTGTACAGCATGCCGCTGAAGTTCAGGCGCATTCCGTGAGTCAAATGGCCGCCGTGCGCGAGGTCCATGGCCAGCACGGTGTCGCCCGGCTTCATGACGGTCAGGTACACTGCCATGTTGGCTTGAGAACCGGCGTGTGGTTGCACGTTGGCGTGTTCTGCGCCGAACAATTCGCAGGCACGTTGGCGAGCGATGTCTTCCACGGTGTCAACGTGTTCGCAGCCGCCGTAATATCGTTTGCCGGGGTAGCCTTCGGCGTACTTGTTGGTCAGAACTGTGCCAGCGGCTTCCATGATGGCTTCGCTGGTGTAGTTTTCCGAAGCGATCAGTTCCAGTCCCTGGGTCTGGCGAGTGCGTTCTTCGCAGATTGCGTTCCAGATGGCGGGGTCGTTGGATTGAATTGTTGACATTCGATTCTCGGTACTGTGGATGCTAGGAATGGTCGCAAAGTGGCAATCAGTTGGCGCCGGCAGGGGTCTGACCGCTCGTGATGGCAAGGTTTAACGATCAGTCAAGCCCGACGTCGGATTACTGCGGAAAAATCCTTCGCAGTAAAAGCAGGATTTTCACGGAGCTGACCATGATGTCCCTGCGAATCTGCAGTCTTATATCACTAGACGGACCGATTGCTACCGTTCGACGTTTTTCGACGGTATGTTCGCAGAAAACAGTCACGGATTCCGATCGGAATCCAATGTCCAGGAAGCGATTGTGGCAAGCACCCCCGTGGTCGAATCAACGGAAATCCCTGACCTCAAAGACAGGCAGCTCAGCAGTTCGCTGCCGCTGTCCGGCGAGTGCGTGTCGTTTACCGGCACACTCGCTTCCATGATTCACAAAGAAGCCGCTGCGCTGGTCGAAACTTACGGTGGCCGCACCGTGCAGTCGGTGTCGGGCAGTGTGTCGATGCTGGTTGTCGGCGAAGAAGGCTGGCCACTGGAAGAAGACGGTGCCGCGTCGCAAAAGTTGGCTCAAGCAACGCAGCTGATCGCCGCAGGGGCTGAGATTCGGATTGTCGCCGAATCGGACTGGTTGCATCTGATTGGCCTGAATGAACGCCGCGAAGAAATTCAACGCTCGTATACGCCCGCCATGTTGAGTCGACTGTTGGATGTTCCTGTCGGAATGATTCGCCGCTGGTCGCGGATCGGACTCATTCGTCCTGTTCGTCGAGTCTGTCGGTTGCCGTATTTCGACTTTCGCGAAGTCGCGAGCGCTCAACGTCTGGCGAAACTGCTGGACGAAGGTGTTCGCCCGGAAGTGCTCGAACGCAGCCTCGCGGAACTCAGCCACACGATGGTTGGCACCGATCGATCACTGGCGCAGCTGAACCTGCTGGTGCAGGACGAAAAAGTGTTGCTGCGAGATTCACACGGCGTGCTGAATCCTCGTACAGGCCAGCGTCTGCTGGACTTCGATTCGATGCCACAGCCCACGCAGTTGTCGCTGGTGACTGCGGATGACACGCAAGACGAAGGCAAGTCACCTCACCCCTTAGCGACGGTGCCTGCGGAACCGGACGACGAGTCGGATGATGATGAGCTGCCGGTTTCGATTTCGATCGAAGAAGGACGCATGCGGCTGGAAGATCGCGGCATGAGCGACTGGTCGGCAGACGACTGGTTTCATGAAGGTTGCCGCCTGTCGGAAGAGGGCGCGTTTGAATCGGCCGAAAACGCGTTCCGCAATTGCCTGTCGCTGCTGGCATCGGATCATGCGTTGTTGCGTGCGCCAGCTGGTTTTCCGAGTTCTGATCAGTCGATCTTTCCGGATCCAGCAGACGTCCATTTTCATCTGGCGGATGCGTTGTATCGTGCTGGCAAAACGGATGCGGCGATCGAACGCTATCACTGTGCGATTGAGTTTGCGCCGGACTTTATCGAAGCGTGGACACAGCTCGGCTGCCTGCAGACGGAACGTGGGCACTGGATTCCGGCAGAAGAGGCGTTGGTGACGGCGATCTCAATCCACGCCGCGAACCCCGATGCCTTGCTGCACTACGCGCAGTTGCTGGAACAAATGGGCCGTACGACGGACGCGGTTGAGTCTTGGAAAAAGTACCTGCAATATGATTCGCGAGGGCCGTGGGCGGATCACGCTCGCATGCGACTGGAAGAAGTCGCGCAGTCTGTTGATCAGCCGTAGAGCGAGTTCGTAGGAGTTCTGTAGGCAGGCGTGTGAGTCACGCTCGATTATCTGCCAGCTTCACGTTATGTTAAATCCGGTTCCATTTATCACGTTGAAGAAAAGGTTGAGCAACAATGTCAGGAAAAGCCGTTTGCAGTGGGTGACTATGCTGGTGGCGCGTCAGGGAGTTTCGACAGCGATCCGAACCAGCACCCGTTGATGAGGGAGTTGATCACGTTGTTAGCTCAGACACGTCCGTGGGGCCGGCTGGTCGGCATCATGCTGCTGATTGGTGCCGTGTTGATGCTACTCGTAGGCGTCGCGATGTTGCTGTTCGGTTTTGCGGCTGGACAGCCGGGAATGGGGCCTGTCGTTGGCGCGGTGTACATCTTGATGGCGTTGTTTTACATCTATCCGGGACTGTGCCTGAACCGCGCCGCGAGTGCGATCAAAGAAGCGGAATCGTCGGCCGACATGCAGTATGTGGTTGAAGCCATTCTGCAGCAGAAGAAATTTTGGCGATTCTGCGGCATCATTACCGCCGTGATTCTGATCATCTACGCAGTCATCTTTGTGGTCGGTATCATCGTCGCAGTGATTAGTGCGATGTAGGACCAGACCTGTCCAGTTATTCCGCCGCTGGCTCGGTGGCCACTGATTCTGCCGGTTCGCTGGGGCCTTGAGCTTCAATTGTCCACCAGCCGACGAACGTCATTGCCAGCACGGTGTACAGAAACAGGATCGACAGCATTTTTCCGATGGCAGAACCTGCCACGACATCGTCCGCTTCGAACTGTTCGATTTCGATGGCCGTGAACAGTGGCTTGTCAGGAGTGGTTGCGGTGTCAGTCATGATTATGATTTTGACAAACAATTGTGAAAGGGGAAATCAGAGGAGGCTTTTCGAAGGTAAGGATACCTCAGATCTGCTGGATCGTCGAACCGACATTCGCCGTTCTGACCGTTTTTTCAAACTCTGGAAGCCGCCGGGTGTTAGCCCATCTGCGAAACGAGTGCCGTCGGGACGACAGTCTGCCGTCCTGCTGGGCACGCGGTTAAACGATGAAATGCCCAAAAAATCAATCCAAAGTTTTTAACGGCGTTGCCTGCTGAGGCTGAATCGCGGAGCCAAAACACCTCCCGAAAAGTTCCCCAACACTTCTGTTAACCCCAGCTTTTTAACACCCCAGCGCAAGCCCTCCGGTTTTGCGACACCGGACGGCTCGCGCCGTTCCGCTAAATCGGCAACTTATTTGTGGACGGGCACCTCATGGGATCATTGCGATGATTCGCCGAGCAGCTGCAGCAGGATGTTGTCTGTGGGATGTGGGTGGCCTTTGTATTGCCGAAAGCCCTCGCCATGCCCTGCCCCAACTTCCGCCCCGCGTTTTTCGCTCCAGCGACGACAGGCGTCCAAGTACTCATCCATGCCGTGCTGCTGACGCAGCCAGTTTCTTTGGCTGGCATGACAGGCTAACGCCGCGATCTTAGTTTCAAACTGCTCAGTCACATCCACGACGAAGTCGATCGGATGGCGGTTTCCGAAATGGTCCGTGCCTTCCACGGCATCGACGTAGTACAGATAGGGGATCTTTGTCGCTGGAGTGGCCGGGTCCCACTGTCGTGTTTTGTAGTTGGGGACAGAGGCGTTGAAACACGCATCGCGCACCAGCATGCTGGTGATTTCGTGATCGTGCATGTAGTCGACAGGTGGCGCGGTCAGAATAAGATCGGGCTTGGTGCGTCGAAGAAATTCGGTCATCCGGCGGCGGCTGTCGTTGTCAAAGACAATGGACAGGTCGCGATATTCCAAGCACGTGTATTCTGCGTGCAGAAGTTTTGCGGCGGCAGCGGCTTCGGCACGCCTGACTTCAGCGATCTGGTCCTGTCCCATTTCGGCGCTACCGCAGTCGCCGGGTGTCATCGTGGCGACGGAAATACGGTGCCCCTGTTGCTGCAATCGCAGCAGAGTTCCAGCACACTGAATTTCGATATCATCCGGATGTGCGTGAACAGCAAGGATGTGGAGACTTGGGTGAGATCCTGCCATGCGAAAACCTTGAAATGGCGACTGAAATAACGGACATCCCCGGAAGCTACTCAAATTGTCAGGATTTTGACAGCACGACCGGAATCTTGCCCCCGGTGTGTGCATCAGTCAAATCGGTGCGATCAGCGACTTGAAGCCTGAAGCGCCAGCGAAGGGATGTCCGAATGCCCGTTCGCTGGCGCTTCAGGCTTCAAAATAGATCCGTCATTCCTCGCGTACTGAATTTTTCGCTCTGGCAAAGCACGAGGTCACCACAGCGGGACTCGTATTCTCGATCCTGCGGTGATGCCCTAACTTACGTCACACTGTGTTCCAGAGTGATGTTTGCTGAGATCGAAGGACCGGTACCGATGAATCGCCATCACGCTATTGCAATGTTCGCCGCATCAATGTTGACCGCTGGCTGTGGGCAGCCGATTGATTCGGAGACTGCTGCCACAGCGACTGCGCCCGCGCCCGGCCATCAATCCAACGTTACGCTGTCGGTGTCTGATCCGTTCTGGGCGGAGCTGCCGCCGGACGGTGGCGTTTTGATACCCAGCGATCCAGCGGGCGGCGGATTGGACGACAGTTTGGACGACAATTCAGCCGCCAGTCAACAGTTGAAGACGATTCGCCAGTTACGGGCCGCACCGATTTCTGAGGATCAACCACAGGCTGGTGAGACTCAACGCAAGCGAAACCTGCGGATTGTTCAGTTGGCGACCGAAGTTCTGCGGCTGTCCATGGGGCAGCCACAACAAGCGGCTCAGTTCGACGCCGGGATTAGGCAATTGCTGGAAGCACGATATCAGCTGGCTTTGCACGGGACAGATCAGGACGTGGAACAGCTGTATGCTGATGTGCAGGCACTCAATGATCGCGATCCGAATTCCGCTCATGCCGCCGACGGAATCTACTATCTGGCAAAGTTCGCTCACACAAACGCCCGACTGCTGGGACGCAACGATTCCATGTGGTTCGAAAATTTCTCACGCTGGGCCCGAGAATTCGCTGACCGCTTTCCTCAGCAGTCTGACCGAGCTGCCTCGTTATTGTTCGGAGCCGGGCGAAGTTGCGAGATGCATTCTGTGGTGATGGCAACCGAAACGGACGCCCGCCGATTGCGGACAGAAGCGCAATTATGCTACGCCCTGCTGGTCAAAAGCTTCGGTGGGACGACTCAGGGGCAGGAAGCCACGGCCGTTTTGCGGCGGATGGCGTTGCCGGGAAAACGCCTGTCGCAGTTTGCCGGGCCGACACTGGACGGCGGGTACGTGAACGCAGACGATCTGGTGGCCAAGGTGACCGTGATCTATTTTTGGGATAGCGAAAACGCTGAATTCGTCGAAAAGCTACTGCCGCTGTTGCAGCAGGCCGCTGCTGTTGTCGATGCCCGGCTGCGGTTCATTGGTGTTCCGCTGGATGACGACGAATCGCGGCTGCGATCGTTTGTGAAGGCGAATCGGGTTCCCGGCCAGCAGATCTTTTTCGCAGAAGCTGCTCAGCGTTCGTGGAATAGCCCCTTGGTTCGATTTTGGGGCATTTCCAGAAGTCCGAGTGTTTGGCTGGTTGAGCCCAGTGGAATCGTGCGGGTCGTCGATGTTGGCGGACCTCAACTGGTGGAAAAAATGCGCCCCTTGTTTCAGTAACGCCCGATTTTTCTGCGTTTCCGCCTGTGGGTGTGCGATGTAAGTCGTTGTTCTGAAGTCACTTGTGGCTGTTTGCAGGTTTTTCCTCACAGGGTGGCGGGTCACAGCGACCCCCATCGATAGACAGGTTGGCACATCGGGTGTTCTCCTGTTTGCCTACTGCCACACGGTCGGCCTGCTTTCCCGGCAGGTGGACAATCGGACGAGTTGTGGCGGCAATTTTTCATCTGAAGTCTTCAGCGGGTCATGCTGCGGTCTTTGTGATTTCATTCTGTGTGTGTTGTTGTGATTTATTCGACGACACATGCGGAAATGGCGTAATCGGGATTCTTCGTAGCTCTGCAGCTGGCTGGTTTCTGTTGTCGAATTCGACGTCGAATTTGTTCAAGGGGCACGGCCAGATTCAACGGGGTACGTTGGTTCGGATGACGATTTGACGAAAGACGGTTTCTCAAATGGTGACTTCATTAACAAAAAAAACACTGACCAAGCGACAGCGAGAAGTTTACGAATTCTTAAAGGACCAGATTACGAATCGAGGCTACGGGCCGACGGTCCGTGAAATCGGAGACCACTTCGACATTAAGTCTCCCAATGGTGTCCTGTGTCACCTGAAGGCGCTTGAGAAGAAGGGGTTGATCAGTCGTGAGTCGAATATGTCGCGGGCCATTTGCCTGTGTGCCCTATCGAATCAAAAGTTCGCGCTGCCGTATCTTGGAACGGCCGTGGCGGGCAACCCAATTCGAGCCGCCGTGTCCTCAGAGGAGAACGTCGACTTCGAAGCCTTGTTCAGCGGTACGGATCGCGCCTGTCTGCGTGTCGCTGGCGCGGACTTTCAGTCGCTGGGGATCAACGATGGCGATCACATCATCGTCAACCGCAACGGTGCCACATGTCCCAGCAGTCTTGTGGCCGCATTAGATGCTCAGCACCGCGTGGTGTTGTTCCGGATTGACAGTACCGGCAGTCATCCAGGGCCCGCGTTTTCCGGCATGCAGCCCGCGTCGCCGCGACAGATCCTCGGCACGGTTGTCGGAATCGTACGCCAGTTTCCTGAGGCGTCCTAACTCGCTTCGCGGCGTTCTTCCAGTTGGCTCAGACGGTTGTACAGCGTCTTCAGAGCGATACCCAATTCTTTGGCCGCTGCCGGTTTGTCGCCTTGGTGTTTGTCCAGTACATGCAGGATCATTTGATCTTCCATGTCTCGCAGCGTCATGGCTGTGTCATCGAAAGGCAACCCGTTTCCGGCTGGCTGTGAACTGGCCGCAGCGGTGGTCGTGCTCGTTTTTCGAACGATGTGTTGCGGCAGGTCTTCTGGTTTGATGGAAATACCGTCGGACAGAATCGCCGCATGTTCTAAGACGTTCGCCAATTGGCGGACGTTCCCGGACCAATCCTGAGCCTTCAGGATTTCCACTGTTTCTGGAGCCAGCATGGAATCGGGGACGGAATCGCGTTTCAGATGCCGAGCGATCAGATGTTGCGCCAGTTGTGGGATGTCTTCGCGGCGTTCGCGCAATGGTGGTAAATGAATTTCGAAGGTGTTGACGCGAAACACGAGATCTTCGCGAAACGTGCCTTCGACAACCATTTCCTGAAGATCGCGATTCGTCGCACACACGATTCGCACATCGACGATAAACGGCTCGTTTTCTCCCACGCGACGGACTTCACCCGACTCCAAAAATCGCAGCAGTTTGACCTGCATAGATTTGTTCAGTTCGCCAAGTTCGTCCAAAAACAACGTTCCTCCGTTGGCCACTTCGAACAGTCCCGTGCGTGCTGTATCTGCGCCGGTGAATGCACCCTTGCGGTGTCCGAAGAATTCGCTTTCCACCAAGTTTTCGGGAATCGCTCCGCAGTTCACTGCGACGAAAGCTCCATCCGCTCTGTCGCTTTGCTCGTGAACTCGGCGAGCCACCATTTCTTTGCCCGTCCCGGTTTCGCCCAGAATTAGGACGGCGGAATCCGTGGGCGCAAGCTTGTCGATCAGCGTTTTCACACGACTCATGCTGGGAGAATCGCCAATCAAGTCCGATCGGCCTTCGACCTGCTTCAGGCGGCATTCCAGCGCGACGTTTTTGTGCTCAAGAGCTTTTTTGCTGCCGATCCGCTGCAGTACGGCTGAGATTTCGAACAGCGAGACTGGCTTCGGCAGAAAGTCGTAAGCTCCCATCCGCACGGCTCGGATCGCATCATCCATGCTGCCGTGGCCAGTGCTGATGACGTAATCTGTGTGCGGGGAGTGTTCTCTGAGTTGTTCGATGACGTCCCAGCCGCTGCCACCCGGCATGCGCAAGTCGACAATGGCCGCGTCGAACGTGTTCTTGCTGATGGCGTCGGACGCCTCGCTGGGATTGCGGCAGACCGTGGCGGTGTGCCCCATCCGAGGCAACTCGGATTCCATCAGTTCAGCGATTGAGTCGTCGTCATCAACGAACAGAACTCGTAATTTGTGTTTGGTAGATTGAGCCACCGCCAACTCCATGGCTGTTCCGCTTCAACATCCGTCTGAAGCGCTGGGTTGAGATCACAGGCTGCCGCGAGGCTCACGGAGAACGTGAGTAGAGAGATCGGCAGCACACGAGTGATATCAGATTGCAAGTTTTACAGCAATCCGTGTTCTGTTGTCATGAACGATGCAGCGATGTAGGCCGAAACAAGCCGCTAAGGGCGCAGTTCCGGCAAGTCTTCAGAATGTTCCCTGTGAGGGAATGGAGACCTGCGTGGCTGCCGGAACTGCGCAAGCGAAACACTGACGGGAACGCCGTGATGATCCGAATCGATTACGCCGCGGAGCACATCAACAGGCGTGCGATTTGCTTGTTGCCGGCCTACGCAACTGCGACACTGGCGGTTCACTCAGCTTTCAGACACGCTATTCATCCTCAGGTCGCAGCTTTGGCAAGACGGCCTCGTCCTCCAGCGTGCTTGTGTCAGCCGTCGATTCTCGCTCGACATCCAATACTTAAAACCAGCTATTCTCAAGAATCTGCTTGACCGACTTTGCGAGCTCATTAGACTACCTACAGACTAGGGATATCAGTAGCGGGAGCTTTATTATCATGGCCTCCACATTGCAACCTGACCGAACGGGACAAGTCGCGGTCGATAGACGACATGGCTTTACTCTCGTGGAACTACTTGTCACGTTCGCAGTGATCGCCGTTTTGATCGGGTTGCTGGTCTCTGCTGTGCAGACGGCTCGCGAAGCGGCACGGCGCACTCAATGCGCCGCCAATCTCCGACAGCTCGGAGTGGCCATGCATTCCTATCACGATCTGCACCAAATATTTCCACCCGGCAACACGAACAGTTTTTCTGCGTTCGCTGCGATTTTACCTTTCATCGACCAAGCGGCGTTGTATCAGAAAATCTCGTTTGAAGAGGATCCGTATGTTGGCGTGAATGCTGAGGCGACATCGGCACAGCTGCCGATGCTACGGTGTCCATCCGATGGGGCATTTCGATCTGGGGTTGGAATGACCAACTTCGTCGCCAACAACGGCGCGGGGCTACATGTGACTGGACAGGTAGAAGGGGTTTTCAGCCTGCTGGTCGTTGATTCCGTCAACGGTGGAGGGCCTGTATCGGCGCGCGATGTCACCGACGGACTTTCAAACACGGTGGCATTCTCCGAGGTCCTCGTTGGTGACGAAACGCAAAATCCACGCCGTGCCGTATGGGCGGCTCCGCGAGAAGTAGACCCAGACGCAGTTGGGAAGTTTTTGGTCAGCTGTGAATCGTTGGATACGTCTCAGCATCTCGGTGATACGTTCGGGCGAGGTCGGCCGTGGATCGATGGAAACTACCCCGCAACTCTGTACAACCACATGGCACCGCCAAACAGTCGTGCATGTTCAAACGGAGGTCTTGTCTTCATTGGCTCATATCCGGCGGCAAGCATGCATCCGGGCGGCGTCCTCGTCTGCCTCGCAGATGGATCGACCCGATTCATTGCCGATGTCGTGGACGTAAGTACGTGGCGCTCGCTCGGCACGCGACGTTCTGGTGACGCCGTTGGACAGTATTAGATTACTGTTTCCTTCGGTGACGTCAGCTAATTCTATGTTCGACACCTTTCGCTTGGATAATGAAATGAGAACCCAGAAATTCGGTCGACTCCTTCCTACAACGCTATGCATTATCGTCACTTATGGAATGGCTCAAAATGTCTACGCTATTTGGCAGATTGATTCGCCTGGGGAAGACACGCTATTCTACCCAGAGGAAACAATCTATGCTGGCGGCTACGGGTAAGTGGGCAGCCAGTTTACGGTAAAGGTCAAAGTCGGTGGGGCGACGAAGTTCTCCGGAATCGGTCAGACGGAAAGCATCGAGGGCGGCTGGGACATTGAAGCGGAACCAGGCCCCGGAGGCTGGACCAATTCAATAATTACCCTGAACGGCAAAGTCCAACTCTACAAAGGAGTGAGCCTCTTCAAAGATGACGTCGATGTTGATTTCGTTGCACCGTTTTGAGATTTAGACTGAAGATCGTCAAATGCAAATGACACACACGCAGATTTTTCGCCGCGTTCTTTTCGCTTGCCTGTTAGCCGTCGGGTGCAATCGTAGTTCGACACCCCAAACCATGAACGGTCCGGGCATCGAAATTGGGGACAACGCAATTTTCTACGGACTGAAGGCGCAATCTTCGCACGCCGATTCCGACGGGGACTCCGAAATCGAAGTTGGGTCTCCCTACAATGTACGCGGAAACGTCTTGTCGAAAACTCCTATCACGGAGAAGCTCTCACTTCAGGCCTTTCACATTCGTGAACACGGCCGTCTTACGATGATCGGTCGGGAATCTATCAATCTGGTCAAACAAGGGAACGGAAGGTATTCATTCGATTGCGTGATGGACACACCCAAATATCCGGGGAAGTGCATCGTCCAAGTCCGAGTACGCCGCAATGAGATCGTTGATGAAGCCACATTTGAAATCCGCGAATCCGCGAAAGGAGCGGATTGACTGATGAGAAGCTATTCGTCCTCGGATCGCAGTTTTGCCAGCACCGTGTAGTCTTCCAAGGTGCTGGTGTCTGAGGTCGATTCGCGTCCGGCCGCGATGTCTCGCAGCAAACGCCGCATGATCTTGCCGCTGCGTGTTTTCGGCAATGATGCTCCGAAGCGAATCTGATCCGGTGTCGCCAGTGCTCCGATTTGAGCACGAACGTGTTTAGTGAGTTCCGCTTTCAGTTCCTCGGTGCCGTCGTCGTCCTTGAGTGTCACGAAACAGCAAATTCCTTCGCCCTTGATTTCGTGAGGGAACCCAACCACAGCAGCTTCTGCGACTTTGGCATGAGCGACCAGTGCGCTTTCGACTTCCATTGTGCTGAGTCGGTGGCCACTGACGTTGATGACGTCGTCGACCCGCCCCATCACCCACACAAAGCCATCGGTGTCGCGTCGAGCACCATCGCCGGCGAAGTAACAGTCGTCGATGGTTGAAAAGTAGGTGGCGATAAATCGATCGTGGTCACCGTACAGACTGCGCAGCATATGCGGCCACGGTTGCGTCATGACCAGCAAGCCACCCTGATTCGCGTCTAGACTTTCTCCGGTTTCCGAAACGATGTCGGGGACGACGCCCGGCAGCGGCCGCGCGCAGCTGCCGGGTTTGGTGGATGTGACGCCGGGCAGCGGACTGATCATGATGCCGCCGGTTTCTGTTTGCCACCAAGTATCGACGATCGGGCAGCGTTCTTGGCCAATCACTTCGTGATACCACATCCATGCTTCTGGATTGATCGGTTCGCCAACCGTGCCCAGCAATCGCAGGCTGGACAGGTCATGCTTTTCGGGCCATTCGTTGCCCCACTTGATGAACGCGCGAATGGCGGTCGGAGCCGTGTAGAAAATACTGACTTGGTATTTTTCGACGATCTCCCAAAAGCGACCTTCATCCGGCCAGTTCGGAGCGCCTTCGTACATCACAACCGTCGCACCGTTCGACAGTGGTCCGTAGCAGATGTAACTGTGGCCTGTGATCCAGCCGATATCGGCCGTACACCAATAGGTATCGTCTTCTTTGAGATCAAAGACCCACTTTGATGTCATCGTGGTTCCCAACAGGTAACCCGCAGTGGTGTGCAGGACACCTTTGGGTTTGCCCGTGCTGCCGGATGTGTACAGGATAAACAGCGGGTGTTCGCTGTCCAGCGGCGTGGCTTCGCAATCGGCGGAAGCATCCTGCATCAGGTCGTGCCACCAGAAATCTCGATCCGGCACCATATCGACGTCACCGCCAGTGCGGCGGACAACCACCACTTTTTCGACCGATGGAGATTTGTCCAGACTCGCGTCGACAGCCACCTTCAGTGGAATTTCTTTACCGCGTCGCCAGCCACCATCGGAAGTGATGACAATCTTCGCTTCCGCGTCGTTGTTGCGATCCGCGACAGCTTCGGCACTGAAGCCGCCGAAGATGATGGAATGAATGGCTCCGATTCTGGTACACGCCAGCATGGCGATTGTGAGCTCCGGAATCATGGGCATATACAGCGTGACACGATCGCCGCTTTCGACGCCCAAGTTTTTTAGCACGTTGGCAAACTTGCAGACTTCGCGATGCAGATCTTGGTACCGCAGAACTCGCGTGTCGCCAGGTTCACCTTCCCAGATAATGGCCGCTTTGTTGCGGCGTTCTGATTCTAAGTGCCGGTCGATGCAATTATGACTGACGTTGATCTTGCCGCCGGTAAACCAGCGCGTGTTGGGCATTTCACCGTCCATGACGGTATCCCACTTTTTGAACCAGCTGAGGTTGGTGGCCATGTCGCCCCAAAATCCGGCCGGATCATCCTTGGCCCGATTCCACATTTCCTGATACTGCTCTTCGCTGTTGATGTTGGCATCGGCAACAAACGTCGCTGGTGGCGGAAAACTGCGGGTCTCGTTCAGCACACTTTCGATGTTCTTGTTTTCCGACATATCTAACTGCACTCCGGGATCTTAAAGGTCAGGCGGAACGATTCAGTCTCCGTTTCGCCGCAATGTTATTTTCAGAACCATCTCTTAGCCAGGACGCTTTCGAATGTCCAATCAGCGGCCCTGTTTCGCCACACTTTAACGCTGGCATAAGCTCGTAATCGCAAATAGAGCGGCCAAACGAAAGGGAGCGGAAGGGCGCAAGCCCTCCGGAGTCCGTCATCGGGTTGGCTCCACAACCGGTACGGATCGTCTAGGCGACGCATTTCAGCCAGCAGCAGAGCTTCCATTTCCGCCAGTTTTTCTGCGTGTGCAGGTGACTCCGCCAGATCGGTCAGCTGCGCATCGGCCTTGTTGTGTTCCGCAATGAATTCGTCCGGGTTCTGAGCCAAGTTGAATAGCTGAGTTTCTCGAACGGCGCTGTCCATCACATCGTATTTGATGAGTTTCCAATCGCCGTGCTTCACACATCGCATGCCAGGCTTGGTGCCGCCGTTGTAGACTCCGAACAGAGTGTCACGAACCGTGTCTGCCTGTCCCATCAGCACTGGCTTGTAACTGGTGCCTTCTTGATGTTCGGGTGGCGTGACTCCGGCAAGGTCGCAGATGGTGGCCAGTGAATCCAGCAGATAGGTGTTGCCGACGGAACGAGTGCCCGACTTAATGCCCGGACCTTTTACAATACACGGGACGCGCCACGTGTGCTGATACAGATTCTGTTTGCCCTGCAGACCGTGTCGACCAATTGCCATGCCGTGGTCGGCCGTGTAAACGATGTAAGTGTTGTCGAGTTCCCCCATCTGCTGCAGCTTGTTCAGCACCTTGCCGATCTGGATGTCGATGTTTTCGTTGCAGGCGAATTCGCGACCCAGTTCGTTACGAATCGTCTGTTCGTCTCGCTTTTCCCAAACGCCGCTCACAGCAACTTCGTCTCGCAATCCCGGATGGCCATGATGAAAGGGATGCTGTTCTAAGTGATTGATCGGCAGAGCTGGTTGCTTGGGGTTCGCCGCAGGAAGACTGTTCTTGTCCGTGTGATTTGTGGCCCCGTATTTCGCCAGCAGTTCCGGCGTGCCATCGCGGGTGTCGTGCGGGTGTGAGAAACCGAAGTAGATCAGGAAGGGATCTTCGTCCTTGGCAGCTTCGCGTTCGCCGAGGTACTCCAGAACCTGCTTGCCGTGCCACGCACTTCCTGATTCTTCTGTGCCGCCGCGTTTGGTGGCATCTTTAACAACGGTGAACTGCCCGTTAGCTGCGCCGTAGCTGTTGCCTTTTTTGCACGTCCTCATGGTGTCGTAGCCGGCGTTGTTGAAGACGGCTGCCATTGAATATTGCTCGTACTTCGGCGGGCAGGTTTTCGCTCCGGGACCAATCGGCAAATGCCACAGCGTGCGGCCCGTCATCACCATGTGTCGAGACGGCGTGCAGACGGCTCCGCTAAATGACCCCATGTGATAAGCCCCATCCAGCGTCATGCCTTCCGCTGCCAAGCGATCGATGTTGGGCGTGTCGCAAATGGAATCCGGATTGTACGTCTTCAGATCGAACGGCGATTGATCATCGACGATGATAAACAGAATGTTGGGCCGTTTGGCAGCAGCCATCGCTGTATCGGTTGCGTTGACCAGCAGCAAAGCCACAACGCAAAAAGTTAGGAATCTGGTCACAAGTGGTCTCCACGGAAAATCAGGATTCGATTCCCTCAGTATGACGGACTTCTGGTCGACGACAACTGTCAGCACGTTTTTGCCCTTCTTCGGTAGCGTTCATTTTTTTTTCCCACGCAATTGAATCCTCTGGATAATTGCTCAGACTACGGCCATCTAATGTTTCTGGGCGTTTCCTGAGGTTTATGGGTGATTCGGCGATGGGGCTATTTCTGAAGATTATTGGTGGCTTCGTGGTGTCCATCATCCTGCTGCTGGTCCTCGGATGGTTTTTCGTGAAGTGGAAATTTGGAAAGATCCTAACCACGTTCGTGGAGCAACTGGCGGCGTTGGGAGGTTCCACGGTGCCGCCCTTCCGAATGAACCTCAGAGCGATTGATGCTAGCGACGAAGCCGATGAAGACGCAGGCAAAGATGCGTTTGTTGAGCTATGTGAAGACGTTGAAGATCTCGACTTCGACTTGGTTGGCACGTTCGCTGAAGACGAAATGATGCTGAAGATCAAGCTGTTCGTACAACGTCAGCCGGACACATGGATCGTGGTCTATCAGCATTCGACAGGTCGAGTCTGGGCGGACGTGTATCGTTGTTACGCGGACGAAACTGCGTGGACGTTCTGTACGGTCGGGAACCCGGGACTGGCGATGCACCCCGGCCAAACGACAGAATGGTTTGCTGACGGTGCGATCGCAGACGTAGTGCGTGCTTTTCAATCGAAAGCGCCTACGGAGAATATCGCCAGCGTTGCGGACGAAAAATTCGCTCGACATATCGAAGCGAAGTATGCCGTGTGTATGAATTGGCAAATCCAACGCGGTGGCCCCACGGTCGAAGAAATTCGAACGATGGCCGAGTACGAACAGGTCGAAGATGTCACCGATGAGATGGTCGACAAGGTCCGTGACGCATGGACGACAGCGATCAGTCGGTTTCTCAGCGAAATGGCCGTCAAGCAGTACAGTAAGGAACAGAATCTTTCCAAGGAGGAAGTGTTTCGGCAGGAGGATCGTGTTGTCGCGATTCACGATCGTATGTCGCCAGCGGCACTTGTGGAGTCGATCTATGGCTGGAGTCCGGATGATGATGATGACGATGATTTCGACGACGACGATGATCCTGAGTCACGTCGCATCAATGAGGCGCTTGTCAAAGCCACAGGCTTGATTGAAAGCGGAGTCTCAGGCAAGGAAGTCTTCCGCAGAGTCCTAGAAGACTCCGGGCGTGAACAGAAGTTTGAGCTGCTCGGACAGGTGGCAAAACCTATCAAGGCGGATATCTGGCTGCGCCCGGAAGATGATGAGGACGAGTTCGACGACGAGGACGAAGACATGATGGACGAAGTCGATGACTTCACGATCGATGACTAATCTAATGCCGTTCATCCCTCGTTCCCAAGCTCCTCGTTCCCAAGCTCCTGCTTGGGAACGCGTATCCGCAAAGCTCTGCTTTGCACGCGCTGGTCGTCGCTGCGGTGTGAGTTGTTTGTGGGGAGCGTCTCACCTGCGGCGTAGCGGGCCGCCTCGAAGCGGGAGCTTCTGGTATAGGCGTTGCCAAACTGGAGTTTGGGAACGAGGTGGAAGTGGTGAAGTAGGTGCCATCGGCTCGCCGGCACTTTCGCCGTCAGGCGAAGCGAGCGCAGGGTTGAGATCAAATGGCGATCC
>Ga0075117_1000592_pt1 | contig 24296 bp, 40 predicted proteins | sample AntAceMetag02UKJ_FD_69789 | JGI IMG/M metagenome (GOLD analysis project Ga0075117, IMG submission 69789) | Saline lake microbial communities from Ace Lake, Antarctica - Antarctic Ace Lake Metagenome 02UKJ | ecosystem: Environmental > Aquatic > Non-marine Saline and Alkaline > Saline | place... | reverse complement strand
TTGAGATCCTTGTCCCTAGGCACGAAGTCGGTGTGCCAGTTAGGGATACAAGGATACTCGCCAGGCATAAGCATGTGAATTTTGACGTCAACCACATAATCATCAATACCGTATTCCAAGAATGGAATCAACTCGTCGATCATAGGAACGACTTCAGGCATTTTTTCAACCGTTTGCTCGTAAGAACAGAGCATCAGGCCATTGTGGGACTTGCTCCAATCAGGCATTTCATTACCCTTTCAAAACTTCCGGAGTCCAACGCTGGTCCATTGACTCGAGTTTTTCAAAACGATTCTCGCCGACGGTTTGGTTTCAAATATGCTGGATTGAAACGCTTATATGCGGAGTTTCGCATCCGGCCTTCAACTTTAAGATAAACGTCAACGGCTCGTGCGTCCTCGAGCTCGTAAAAATCAGGAATAGGAAAAGGAGACTAAAATGATTAGAAAAAAGATGACAAAAGATCCAATTATGTTGGACTCGTTTGTGCAGGTAATGCAAGCAAACGTCCACAATGAAAAATTGACGGCAGAACAGTTCAGAAAACTGGTTTCTGATTCCGTAGAAATTCTGGAGGGATCATGACAGATTTTGCAAAACAAATCGAAAAGCAGGGAACCGATTGGATTATCCGTTCTCTGATGGACGTGGACTTTTATAAGTTCACGATGGGCTATTACATTTTCAAGAAGCACAAAGGTGTTTCGGTCCGGTTCTCGCTTATCAACCGTGATGAGTCGGTGCCGTTGGCAAAAGTGATTGACGTGAACGAATTGCGAGCCCAGCTTGAACACGCCAGAACACTTCGCTTCACTCAAACTGACATCGCTTACCTGCGAGGCATGGATGTTTATGGTGACAATATGTTCGATCAAGAATATATTGAATTCCTGAAAACATTCCAGCTGCCGGCATTTGAACTCGAGACAAACGGTGAACAGTTCTCGTTGAGTTTTGCAGGCGCTTGGGAATATCAAACTTTTTGGGAAACGATTGCTTTGGCTATCATCTCAGAATTGTATTACCGCAGCTTAATGCGTAAAATGACTCCGATGGAAATCAAAGTCTTGTACGCTAAAGCGACGGACAAACTTTACAACAAACTGTGCAAAATTAAGAACCACGCTCCGGGAGCAAAGATTGCTGACTTCGGTCAACGTCGCCGGCACTCCTTCCTGTGGCAGAAGTTTGCGCTTGAAATGGCACAGGAAGTTTTGGGTGACAGTTTCACAGGTACCAGCAACACTTGGTTGGCCTTTAACCAGAACTTGACTCCGATCGGAACCAACGCACATGAACTGCCGATGGTGGTGACCGCGTTGTATGACGACGAGAACAAGAAAAATGCTCAATACGATATCATTCGTGAATGGGGCAAACTGTACGGCGAAGGCCTGCGGATTGTGTTGCCTGACACTTATGGATCGAAACAGTTCTTTGATGGTATGCCAGAAGATTTGAAAACTGACATTATCGAAAACTGGAGGGGTATTCGTCAGGACTCGGGCAATGTTATGGCTGAGGCTGACAATTTCTACAAATGGGTAAAAGAAAATGGCGTCGATCCAAGCAAGAAAGTCTGTATTTTCTCAGACGGATTGGATGGTGATAATATTATCGAATATCACAACGCATACAAGGATATGATGATCACGCCGTTTGGTTGGGGAACAAATTTGACGAACGACTTTGTCAACTGTGCGCCCAACGGTGATCCGTTGTTCAAACCCTTCAGCATGGTTTGCAAAGTGACACTAGCCGGCGGAAACCGAGCAGTGAAACTGAGCAATAATCCTTCGAAAGCTACTGGTGTCCAAAGTGAAATTGATAGATACAAAAAGATCTTTGGTGTTGATGGCTTTGAAAATCAAAAGGTGACGGTATGACATATGAATATGAATATCCTATGCCGGCGGCGACGGCAACAATCGTTCCGTTCGTGTTCTCCGATACCTCAACACTTCGAGTTATGGTCGGCTTACGTACGCCGGATTCTGATGCGTTTCCGAATACGTATTGCGTTCCTGGTGGATTTTTAAACGTAGATCAAGAAGAATTGATTGACACCGCCTGTCGTGAACTCGAAGAAGAAACCGGGGTGCTGGTTGAAAAAGGCCGGCTGACCTTATTTGATGTTTTCTCAAATCCGAAAACTGATCCTAGAGCTCATGTAGTGAATGTCTGTTATTGGGCGGAGATCACGTTTGATGAATGGGTGCATGCTCAACCAGGTGATGACATTGTTCGTTTGGATTTGACTGATCTAGGTGAAGACGATGACGTCCCTATGAAACTGGCGTTTAACCATAACGAAATCGTTAGGTCCGCTGCTGAGCATTACATCGAAACGCGGTCCCGTTGGTTCGATAAATCATAGTCGAACCAATGCTTGTATAAATTCAAATTGGTGTTATCATAAGGAACATTAGGAAAAGGGTTAGACATGTCTATAATTAGATTTTTCGAAGACGCGTATGTCGGTATTCGGCCCCTGGAGCCGAACGAAGAAATTCCTCTTGCGTTCTTAACGCCGGACGGCACAGACAGCGCCGCCAAAAAGCGAAAAGAAACTGTGAATGATTGGACAGACCCGCGGCGTCGTGGCGGCAAAGCTGAGTTCAAAACTTTTAAGAATGAACCAATCTCTGGTTTTAAGATTTTAAGTTCTGTTACCCGTTGGTCAACTTCAAACAAGTTATTTCGCGTGGTTGATCCCCGTGGTTTCCAACTTGAAATCAGTGCGAACAATCTGGTCAAAATTTTGCTTTGTACGTCGGTTGACAAAGGCATAATCAACGGTGATTGTGTTTGGGCCCGTGACCGTGACAGCGGGAACAATATCCTGATACCGGTTGGCTCTGAAGAATATCAAGAAGCAATGAAAAATCTGAAAATGAGCAAGTCAACCGACACGGCGGTTCCTGGCAACAGTGTGGTGTTACAAACCGGCGAAGAAGGTGTTTATCTCGGAAAGTTCAGCATTGTTCTCAGCAATCACACGATTCGAGAACTTGAGGTAATAAAAGTCGACAGTTCCCTTGAAGCTCGAGTTAAATTGAAATTTGCTAAGGTTACTGACCCGACAACACTTTCTCGGGACGAAGCTTATGCCATAATCTCTGCACCGAATGCTTATCTCGGCACTACACTAAACTCCGGAGTCTTGGGAGTGTTCAAGCACAAGACAACGAAGAAAGATGTGCATGAACAGTTAAAAGATTTTACTCCGATTGAATGGGGTCGCGGAGGTTTTATGATCAAACAAACGAGGTCCGATGATATGTTTTGGGCCACACGATTACGAAAAATGATCAATATTCGATCTGCACTGGTTTATTACGAATCCAAAAAAGTGGTATCTTGGTTCGATGTCAAAATCGACGAGCCGAATTATTTTAATTACCATTCCCGCGAAGAAGGCCCATCGTTCAATTTAGACGATGTTATTTGTTTCAACGTGTACTTGCAAAACAAGCAAGGCGAACAAGTGAAGGTGACCTGATGTTTTATGAAAAAAGAGTAGCATTGGCAAACATGCGGATTCAACCTTTGCACGCAGGCCACACCGGAAATTTGAAGATAATGGCCGAAACTTGCGAGACTTGTATTTTGGGAATTGGATCGACAAACGTCTTCGACCGTTGGAATCCTTTCTCGTTTGAAGTTCGTAAGAAAATGATTCAAAATGTATACGGCGACCGCTTTCGGATCATCCCCTTGGCTGATATCGGCACACAAGACGGAACAACCGAGTGGGTTGATTATGTTCTGGAAAAGATTGAAAAGATCGGATTACCAGAGCCTACCGACTATTTCACTGGTTCTCGAGCAGATGGCCGGTGGTACGCTGAAAGATTCTACAATGAGGTATTTGATTTTCCCTCTGGTCAGATCAGAACACCCAACGGTCAGTACAAAATTTTGCACATTCTTGATCGTGATCAAAACCCGGTGCCGCCTGCAACTGACCTCAGAACATTTCTGGAATTAGGTTGCAATGACTGGAAAGAATGGGTTCCGCGGGTGAACTGGCAGTTGGTGGAAGATAATTTCCCTGACGAATTCAAAATAGGAAAAGGTAAATGATCGACACAATTGACATGAATGAAATTCACGCAGGCCAAAGAATGATATCGGCCCTGCGTTCGCACGGGTTCATGTATGTAAAAGACGAGAATGCAGTTTTTTCTGGTATTAAAGTTGCCAAAGCCTGTTTCGATGATCCAAACTTTCGAAACGTCGAATTCGAGTCAACTCCCTACCACTGGGGATTCGTTTCCAATGACGGCGAGCAGTTTGGATCGGAGACGCCCGACAACAAAGAGTCTTTTGATTTTGAAACGCCGGCCATTGGTATGCGGCAACTCAATAAAGCTCGTGATCGTTTCAGCCAGTTAGGTTTGTCGCAACACTTGATCAGCCAGTCAATTAAATTAAAAAATATCGCGCAGAAAATAAGGCGTCATCTATGCGTCGGTTTAGGCACCGGTAGTAAAGCCCTAGACTATGCGTTCGATCCAGGCATCGCGTACCTGAGACTGTTGCATTACCCCGAAACAGCATACGATGCTGGTATTGGAGAACACACCGACTATGGGTTTTTGACATTAGTTGAAGCGGATCAGCCGGGATTGGAAATTGAGTTTAATAATGTATGGATTCCTGTTGATCCTAAACCCGGTTATTTGATTGTGAACATCGGTGACTTGGTTGATATTTGGACAAGTGGTGCGTTGCAAGCAACCAAACACCGAGTCCGTCGTTCTGGAAAAGGAGATCGTTATTCAGTAGCGTTCTTCTATAATCCAGATAGATACGCATTGATTAAACCAATCATTGGAAACGGGCCGAGTGTATTGGCTGGAGAACACATCCAAAAAAGATACAACGAAACTTTTACTTCGAGGAAAGAAAATGCGTAAATTTTATGTTTCTGGTTTCTCTGACAAGAAAGGTACTTTCAGAATTACCCGGATCACACACGGAATAATTGGTGACGACGAAACATACAATATTGAACTAGGACCCAATAACGGTGCTTGGTGCAACCCAGTCTTTTCGAAACTTCAATTCCGAGATGACACCGGAAAACCGATGTCTGCTCAATCTGTTTATCATGCAATGAAGGAACAAGAAGATGCATAAATTAAAACTAGCTATCACAGCCGCAGCAATATTGGCATCCGTAAATGCAGAAGCCGACCAATTGGTTGCTCAATTAGGAGTCAAAGACTACAAGCAAGCAATAGTGATAAGCACCGAGGATTGTATGTTGTCGTCTGAGGCTTTAATGCTTCGATTCAGATCAACGCTGAACGGGCTCTGCTTTGACGACAAGGTTTGCCTTTATACAAGATAAAAGGTAAGGCTGGTTTGTTTGGAGACTTCGAACGGTTGGAAAAACTTCCACTTGACAACATCTAAACTCGACTATATAATTACATAGAATTTGAAGGATTCACTAAAAATGGCTAAGTTAAAAGAATACGAAGTCGAATACGAGTATAGCCCACACGCCGGCGACGTGATGATAGTTGAAGCTACTACGAAATTGCAGGCCAAGAAAAAGGCCGAAGAAGAACTAGCCAGGACTTCGCCGAATGCTCGGATTGGAAACGTCTACGTTCTAAAGGATCAGTCCAAGGCCAAACAATCTGAGATTGAACACGGGCTTCGAGTAGATTTGAGCCTGGCAAAAGGGCGAATTCGAGCACTTGAAGGAAAATTAGCGAAGATTTTTTCGCTAGCAGAAATTTAAGGTCACGTGAAAGCGGATCGATTAATCCGGATTTAGGTCACGGAAAAACAAAGGAGAAAACGATATGAGTAAGAAATTCGTAATCGTAATTGATGCACAGAATGACTTTATGAAAGAAGACGGCGCGCTGCCGGTGCCGGGAGCACAAGCACTGATCCCAGGGTTGAAAGAATACCTCAATCAGTTGAGCCCGGAAGATACCGACGGCGTCTTGTTTACTTTTGACACGCACGTTCCGGAAGTCTACGAGAACAGCGAAGAAGGAAAGATGTTCCCGATTCACTGCGTAGCAGGAAGCGAAGGTTGGAAATTGGTTGTTGACAAAGGCGACGTTAGCAAAGAAATCCCGACTTATACGCTGATCAAAGGCGTGTTCAATATGTGGGAAGAGGAAGGCATTCGAATTAACCTTCCAGATGGTGAAGACGCAAGCCGTGAGTTTTTCTTCGCACATCTCAAAGCTCGTGGCATCACAGAAGTTGAATTGGTCGGCGTTGCCGCAGACTTTTGTGTCAAATGGGCAGTCGACGGTTTGCTCGAGAATGGGTTCAAAGCCCGAGTACGAAAAGACTTGACCGCTGGTATCGAACGACAAATCGACCAAGTCAAATCAGACGACTGGGCAAATCTAGAAGCTGAAATTGTTTAACAAGGTAGGGGGATAAGCCCCCTACTCTTTTTACCACAGAAAGGAGTCAATGCCATTTTGAAACCAGAAAGATCTTATCGACTTTAGGTCTTGACATTCCCTCAGAAATTGTTATCTTAATTTTTAGTTAATACCCAATCTGTGCTAGGAGCAAAATTTGACAAAATTTCGAATTAAGAAAGGTACATATCGCCAACGTGATGTGTCCGGAACCGTTGCTGAGTCTTTAATAGAAAAACCGAAGACCGGAGCTAACGGGCTTTACCTTACAGTCAAAGGTGAAATTTTTGGTTTTCCCGGCGCGAAAGCAAAGGTACTCATCGACTCAGAAGATGACATTGAACTGGTCGACGCAAAGACTCCAACAAAGGCTCCTAATCAATTATCCGACGCCGCAATCGCTGCCGTGTCAGATATTGATTGGCAAAACGAACAAATCGAAGGCGATACGGCTGAAGAAACCGAAGTTCAAGCAATCAAACGAATTAACGAACGATTCGACATTTTGACTGAACTAGCCGCTGCATGTGGCAAAGGTAAACTTCGTGGTCTCGCTGTGATTGGCGCCCCGGGAATTGGTAAGTCGTATGGAGTCGAAGATGAACTAACCAATCAGAACATGAATTTGTTGCTGAATGAGAAGCCGTTAAATTTCGAAGTCATTAAAGGTCACATCACGTCAGTAGTGCTGTTCTTGAAATTGTATCAATTCAGTGGCGCTGACAAAACGATTGTCTTTGATGATTGCGATTCAATCTTCTTTGATCCTGATGCATTGAATATGTTGAAGGCTGCGTTGGATACATCAAAGCGTAGGTTTATTTCCTACAATTCGGATTCAAACTATTTGAAAGCAGAAGGTATTCCGAATAGGTTTGAATTCAAAGGTTCAGCAATCTTTATCACGAACTATCGCCCAAGTCAAACTCGATCAGAGAAACTTCGGGCTCACTTGTCTGCGTTGTTTGATCGTGTCTTGTCATTGGACTTGACAATTGATACACCCCGAGACCGTTTCCTACGTGTCAAAAGCGTGGTGCAAAATTCAAGCATGCTTGACAAATACGGCTTTGACGGAGACGAGAAAGCAAAGCTAATTGATTACATTCGTCAGAATATTCATCGTCTTGAAAGCGGTGTTACGCTTCGAACGGTGCTTAACCTTGCAGATCTGATGAAGGTAAATCCCAGCAAATGGGAATACTATGCAAGAAACACTCTCTTGAAAAAATGAAAGGAAAGATATTATGGCTAAAATGACAAAGAAGGAAGAGAAGCTTCGCACTGATCGCAACGTTCCAGCTGATCGTCAACTAAGCAACTGGGACCAAGCAAACGGCGATTTCAACAAACTCGAGAACGGTGACAAGATTACGATTATGATTCTTCTTGTTGCCGCCTTGTTCTTTGGTGCAGCCGCTTTTGTTGGTGGACTCGCAATACTTTTTCAGGGCTGAGTAATATTGACATAGTCGCATGATTTCATATATAATGAAACAATGAGATCATGCAAACTTATTCTAAAAGACGAAGTCAATTGTAAATTTCAAGGGTTAGACGCAGACACTAGACGAAAGTGTTCTGTGGCCCTGAAATTTTTTAACCCTGGAGCACGTTACGCTTATGCCTATAAAATGGGTAGGTGGGACGGCAAAATTGCGTTCTTTAACGCAGTAAATGGTGAAACGTCTATCAACTTATTAGATAGAGTCTTGCCGATTATTGAAGAAGCGAAATACGAAATCGAATTAGAAGACAACAGAAAGCCCGTTGAATTCGACTTCGAGCCAATTACGGCAGACATTTTACATGAAGATGGAATTGTCTGGCCAGAGGGGCATAGATTAGAAGGCGAACTGGTGACGTTAGAAGAGCACCAAGTTCGTGCTGCCAATGCGTTGCTTGAAAATCCACATTCAGTGGTTGAAGCAGCGACCGGTTTTGGGAAAACTCTACTCTGTGCTGTTCTAGCGAAAAGAGTAGTCGATAGAGGTCGTATGCTCTTGGTTGTACCGGGCATTGACTTGGTGACGCAAACCGCCGGCGTCCTAAACCAAATGGGCATCGAAACTGGAATGTTCTATGGCGGTGAGAAAGACTTAACCAAGCAAGTGACAATTTGTACTTGGCAATCAATGCACGCATTCTACAAAAAGCCAAGAGGAATGGATCAGCTTACCGAAGAAGAGATTTACGAGATTCTCGGAGGGGTAAAGACCTTGATCGTAGATGAATGCTTCGCTGGGAGCACTATGATCGAGACACCAAATGGAGAAGTCGCAATTGCGGATCTTGAAATCGGGGATGAAGTATGGACGAGGAACGAATCGACTAACAAGAATGAAATTAAACCAATAGTTAAAATTCATAAGAATATACCCTCTAATGAAAAAATGTTTCATTTAGAAATGGACGATGGGACAGTGGTGGAGGTAACTGGTAATCACAAATTCATGACAACAAGAGGGTGGATTCGAGTCGATGAATTATTGTTTGAGGATGAAATCGTTTGTTTCCAATAAATATAAGAACATAGTACTTTTTCTCCTATTTCATCTAGAATTCTAATTCGTTGTCCGGCGGATTTTAGTATGCCGTTTGTTTTTTTAATTCTTTTTTGTTTCCAATGCATATTAACATCTCCTTTGGTCCATGGAATAAAGGATTGACTAAAGATACCGATGATAGGATAAAACGTGTCGGGGAATCTAGAATCGGCGAAAATAATCCCATGTTTGGTTATGAATATTCAGATGCCCAAAAAGAATTAATGTCAAAGAGAATGAAAGCAAAAATTAAATCTGGAGAATTCACACCCAATATTAAAAATTCAAGAACTCATTGGCAATCCACTTTAAATGGAAAAAAATATAGGTCATCATGGGAAGCGTTTTTTCATATGCTAAACCCTGAATATGAATATGAAAAATTACGAATTGACTACGAATTAGCCGATAAAACACGAATTTACATAGTTGATTTTATAGATTATGTGAAAAATGTTGCAGTTGAAGTTAAACCAAAGGCGCACCAAAAAAACGCTACCAGCAAAGCAAAACAAAAAGCATTACAAATATGGGCTTTTGAAAATGGATTTGAGATTCTAATTATAGATGAAGATTATTTGTTTGAGTTTGTTCCTGTTGTGGATTTATCACTGTTAGATCCAAAAAGTCAACAATTATTAGAGGCAGCATATGCGACTGAAAAAAAGAACAGAAATAAAAAAACCTGACGTAGTGTATAATCTTCACATCGAAGATAACCATAACTATTTTGCTAATGGAGTACTTGCTAAAAATTGCCATGGCGCAACAGGTGATGTTCAGAAGAAACTATTCACAGACAAATTAGCCGGCGTCCCTATCCGTTGGGGAATGACCGGAACCATTCCTAAAGACGCAATCAAGAAAGTAGAAATTGAGATCAGCTTGGGTCCGGTAGTGTTGGAAGTTCACACCAAAGAATTACAAGACAAAGGCTTTTTGGCTAAGTGTGAAATTGACGTCATCCAATTAGAAGAGAAAAGAGAATTCATTGATTATCGTGCAGAGTTTGATGACAACGTATTCGACGACGAGAAATTAGATTACTGGGCAAATATGCTCGAACAAATTTCCACTTCAGGTAATACTCTAGTCTTGTTGACCAGGGTTAAGACCGGGAAACTTCTTCTAGAGAAATTACAAAACCGTGGGTTGGATGTTGAGTTTGTTTACGGCGGCGTAAAAGCAAAAGACCGTAAAAAACGATACCGCGAAGTGAACGATAGCAAAAACACCATAACGCTAGCAATTGATAAAGTTGCAGCAACTGGTATTGATATCCCGAACTTGCATAACGTGGTACTCTTCGAATTAGGAAAGAGTTTCACTACGGTAATGCAAAGCCTTGGACGAGGTGTTCGTATTGGATCAGACAAGAATTTCTTGCAATTGTTTGATTTCTGCTATACCGCAAAATATAGTAATCGTCACAAGAATGAGCGATGCAAGTATTATCGAGAAAAAGAACAACCGCATACGGTTCATAAAATCAAAGACTGGAGACAATATGTCTGATATTTTAAACGAGCAAATCGAAAGCCTCACCAAAGGAAGAAACGAGGCGTTCCGGGATCTGTTAATCCTGTCGGAATGGATTTTGGAGAATAAAGATAGCATCATAACCGATGACATGACGGTAAAAGAAATAAGTGATCATCCCGCGATGAAGATTGCTTTCAAAGTTACTAGAGCCAAATTTTTTATGGAACATCAAATTCAAACGGGAGTAGAAGAATGAGAATTCTAACACCAGAAGGTGAAGCGTTTGACGTTTCAAAATTAAACGGAAAGCAGCATTTCACAATCCTCGACGTTTCCGATGCGGACAATATCGATTATCGTTGCGCAGTAGTGAACTGGACACATGAATATGAATGGCCAGCAATTGAATTACAAATTGGTCCCTATCGTTTGGAAGTCCCTTTGAATTGGCGAATCCTAACCGGTGATTCCAATGAGGGTGAACTTGAATTGGTTGACATTGAACAAATTCCAAACTTTGATTATGACGCGTTTGTGCTGAATCCTTTCAAATCGTTCATGCCAAAGTTTATGCCGGTTCATATTGTGAACTCTTATGGCAACAGCATGACAATGTGGAGTCTACCGAAGCTACAAAAGAAACAGATCATGGCAGTTCCGTTGGGACAACCAAGCGAATGGCCCGAAAGACTTAATCCTGAATCAGGCAAGACTGAGCCATATCCATTGTGTGCTTATTTTGTGGATGATTCAGACAAAATGAATGATGTTTTGTATATTCGAGACGTATTTTAGTGCTTGACATTTGTCAACTTGATGTTATCTTATACAGACAATGAGGTAGAAAAGGTCTTCAAAATGATAAAGCAATTTGACAAAGGCAATCTCCTAAAACCAAAGCTCGTAAAAACTGTTTCATCGTATCCACTTCCGAGGGTGATTATGTTATGACACATTTTGATCTAGCATCGGCCGGCGTGCCCGTCTAAAAATGAAATACAGAATAGGATCAAAGTCAAATTCTTTGAAGTGGCTGATTCATACGACGTAGAAGGTCGAGGACCTGCGTCGGTTATTGGTCGGTTTTCTAACAAAACCGACGCAGTTGAATATTCCCTTGGCCGTGGTAATTACGGACAGAATGCCAAAGTGAAAGAAGTCGTGTTTGTTATTGCCGAAACGTTTGGAGAAAACGATGCGATGAAACTGGAAAATAAACGAAGGGAAGTTTTGAACAAATTGAATGAAGAAGAACGAAAACTTCTTGGTTTTGAATAGAAAAAGAGGGGAGTTTTGGCTCCCCTCTTTTCATGATTGATCGAATTAGACTTTTTCCGATCACTCGACCTTAGTCTTGGTCGAATACTGCGTCTGTTGGATAGTTATAAACCGTTCCATCAGAAACCTTAACAATGTTGTCGTGAATTTTTGTAGCGAACTTAGTTCCTACAACCGCCGTAGCAACACGTGGAATACTGGTGTAACCTGTTCCCGCGGTGTCGATTGTAACGCTTGTGATTGCATCGCCAGTTAGAACAGCGGTAACTGCTCCTAAAGTTCCGTCTCCGATAACTTGTAGAGCTGGAGCGGTTGACCAATCGTCGCCGCCTTGAGTAACATCAACGCTCTCGATGCCGTATGTCAAAGTGAATGTTGCGTCATCGTTACCTGTTCCGCCAGTAACAGCAACAGGCCCAACTGGAAGAACCGTGTAATCACCGCCAGTAGCAACACTGATTTCATCGATAACACCGACCGCAACTGAATCAACAGTCAACGTAGCAGCACTACCAAAAGTGCCACCGACGACTGTTAAAGTGTCTGATCCGGTATAATCTGTGCCGCCATCAACGATAGTTGCTGTAGCAACCAAAGCTGTGACTGAGAACAATCCACCCGCACCGTCATCAACGCCTGTTGGAAGAACTTTGATGTATCCTTCGTTAAGTGCTGGGGTGTCGTTACCGACCAGATAAACTGTTCCTGATCGTGTTGGTGTAGCACCGCCTGCTACTGAGCTAACCACATAACGAGTAGAACCCGTTTGTTTGCTAATCCAGCATGGCTCTGCGCCGATTGTTGCATCCAAGTTCGCCATCATACGAATTTGGTTGCCGTCTCCTGTGACGTTTCCGCCGATTTTAGTGTGAAGTGGGCGACCCATTCTACTTTCTCCTTTAAAAGGTTAAAAACTAAGAACTTTTAAGTTCTAAATCTATTTAGTCTATATTTTGACACAGACTTTCAATCACTATATACTTTGAGAATGGCAGATAACAAATTAGACATCTTCAGGGTGTTAGAACAAATCGACCGTAGAAACTATGACTTCTTTGACACGTTGAATGACGAGGAAAAGAAAGCATTCGTTCCCTTTATTGTCGCTAGATGGATGTCCGGTGCAACTGACCAAGGTGGTTTGCATGGATATTATCTAACTGTCACTAACGAAATGGTGAATAAAGACTTATGGTCACTCACTAAGCACCCGGAGTTGCTATGGAAGTTGATGGCGTGCTGTGGCGCGGGTCAAAAGAAAAGACACCAATGGATTAAAGGTCCAACTAGAAAGTCTGCCTCGAAAATCAACAAAGTCTTAAAAGAACATTTCATGTTTGCAAATGAGAAAGAGCTTGATTTGATTAAACGAGAAATGGGCACCGATGGATTCAAGCAATTCCTAATTGATCTGGCATACCCTGAAAAAGAAGAAAAAGAATTAGTGAAACAGTTCAAGAAGGAGATGAAGAATGGCTAGAGAAGACATATCAACAGCCGCTATGCTATATCATGCGGTCTATCCGGGTCGTAACTTCTACCAACAATCCAGATACAGGCAGGAATTGTGGGAAAACGGTGCCCGTAATCTAATTGACCAAGGTATCGTTAAAGAAAGTCGGAGAGAACGAATTTGAAGTGTGAGTTCTGCAATAAAGAATTCAAACAGGCTACACGTTTCGAAAGGCATATTTGCGAAAAGAAAAGGCGGTTTCTAAACAAAGATACTCGAACTGGACAGTTGGCTTTTGAAATGTTTAACAAGTTCAATCGCCATCATCACATCAAACCAAAAGAACCGTTTAAGAAGTTTTTGACTTCAAAACACTACCGGGCATTCGAGACACTTGCGAAGTTTTTTATGCAGGTTAAACCCTTGGATTCCAACGGCTATTTTGACTATTTGATTAAATCAAATGCTCCGTTCCGTAAATGGACATCCGAAGATTTTTATCAAGCATGGGTTCAAGAAAGAATTCTAACTGAACCGGCACCGGATGCGGTTGAACGGTCAATCGATACATTGCAAGAATACGCACAGGAAAATCAAATCCAGCTTGAAGAAGTGATTGATAAACTTTCAGGCAACCGACTAGCCCTTTGGTTACAAACCGGAAGACTGTCACCTTGGTATGTTATTTTATCTCCGCATACCCGGAAAATTTTAGACAAACTAGACATGGAGATGCTACAATCGTTAGACAAGATACTGAATCCACTGTATTGGCGGCTTCGTGTTCAGAAAGATCCTAGAACAACAGAAATCAAACAAGGTCTTCTAGAACTGAACTTATAAATAAGTTTGGAGGAAAGATGACAGATGACAACATTGTTCTCAGATCAGTCCGGAAAACGAATTAACATGGAAACGGTAAGTTTCCAAGAATTAGTTGACTTCCTGAGTGATTTTAATGCTTCTTCCATCGCCGTACAAAAAGACGCCAGACAATTATTCGAAACACATAACCGAGAGATACCAAATGAGTGACGGGTTCACAACCAAAAAAGTAATCAAAGAGCCCGAAAATCTTAATGAAGATTGGTCGATGTACGCTAAGCCTAAAAAAAGACCCCAGCAGCAGAATAACCAAGCGACTTCGGCTATTAAAGGTATTTCCAGCAAAGCGGTCTCGATCGAAATCGAAGGCAAGTCTGTTAATATTCCTTCAATGGAATATGTGAATGCGTTGGAAAAAGACAATACCGCACAAAGAGCTGAAATGGTTAAGCTGAAGAATCATATTCAAAGGCTAGCAAACGAAATTAGAAAATTACAATCCGTTCCTCCAATGATTGATGGAAATTCTTGGTTCAAATAAGAGACATACCCGACGTTGATATCGACGTTCAAGACCGCACACAGATCCTAAAAGAATTAGATCATGTGGTTGCGTCGATTCACCGTGAAAAGAAAATCGTCAAACATAACTCAGGTGTTTATTTTCAGGACATTCCAGTTGATGGAGTGACTGGTTGGGCTTCGCTCGACCATGAAAAAGCTGAAGAACTTGGTTATGTGAAACTTGATTTACTTCATAACCACGTTTATACTGAAATCAAAGATCCGGAACACCTAAACCGTTTGGTTGAAACAGAACCGAACTGGGATCTATTAGAAATTCGTGAGGTGGTTGAAGAGTTATTCCAAATTCACGATCACTTTGATTTGGTTAAACGGGTAAAGCCTAAAACAATCGAAGAATTGGCAATGACTATTGCACTTGTCCGTCCAGGTAAACGTCATTTGGTTGATGAACCTTGGGAACGGATTAGAAAAGAAATATGGCTAAAGACTGATGATGTTTATTCATTTAAAATGTCTCATTCGTTTGCGTATGCGCAGGTCATTATGGTTCAAATGAATTTAATCATGGAGAAATTAAATGAAACCGAAACGTAAGGAAATTGTAGCGTTGTCTGCAATGCGAGACGAATTGTCAGAAATCATCAGTGGTGATATGACAGAAGAAGAACTTGCTGAAGAAAAAGAATTTACTGAAATGATTTTGAAAAAGGCGATTAAAGATGTCAGAAAAAACGAACCAGTAAAAACTGATTTAGATTTAGAATTGGAATTAATGACTATTCTAAAAGAAGAGATACAGAAAGAAATTCAAAGAGAAATTGACGAAGGTCAGTTTAAACTTGCTCGGCAGCAAGAACCGGAATCAAGACATGATATTTTGGGAATCAACAAATATAAAGAAAGTTTCGAAGATGGAAGACAAGTTTACGGGGTTAGAGGAATAGGACCTACCTATAATTCTTTTTATCGGTATTGGTTTCAGAATATCGAACCAGTTTGGGAATCCCACGATTGGCCTTGGCATTATTTCACTCTAGAAAAAGAAGACGAAGAAGAACTTTTTAAAACATGGGGAAAGTTCTTCATGGAATAGAAGACGATTAATTCGAGTTCGCTTTCTTTCTTCTCGCTTCTAAGTTTACGCTTCTGCGTTTGATTCTCTTCTGAACCATATTCTGCAAACTGGTAACCGGACCCTGAAGGATCTTGAAGTCTTTGTTCGCAAAGTTTCGCAGCACATACCTAAATGGCTCGAAATCCTGTTTCAAGAAAATCGAAATAGGTAGCATGCGATTGGATTCCCACCACCATACCTCACCTAGTTCCAAAAAATGTTTCTTTTCTTCGGTTGTTCGTAGTTCATCTAATAGATACATTCCAATGAATTGCCTAGTTTGATTCAAAACAATGCCAACATGGTGTTCGTTTGTTTTAAAGACGCCTAGAGACAAAAATGGAAATCTAGCTTGTAATTGATTGAATTCGTTTGCCATGGTCCCTTTGAATAAATAATTAGTGTTCCATATATTTAATAGTCTAGAAACGAGTGCAAAATGAAAATTGACTTTTTTACCTACCGAAATGTTTTAGAATTGATGTACTCGACATCCGGACAGCTGGAGAATCTACCAATGGCATCGAGAAAACTTAAAATCTACCAAGGAGTGGCTTCTAGAATCTACGTCACTATCAAGAACAGTGACCGGAAAGTGATTCCGGCTGCAGGAAAATTATTCACTGCTTATATCGTTTCAGAAGAAACTGAAGAGTTGGTATTGCAGCGTCAGTTGGATGAAATTGACGCAGCAGCAGGTGAATGGGAAATGACTCTGCTTGAAGGCGAAACCGGGGAATGGCGACCAGGAAGATATCGCATGGTGGTTACAATCCAAGACGAGAACGGTGATGAGTATAATCTGTATTCTGACCTAGCGTATAACGCCGTGGCTGAGTTGCATCTAACTGACAACGCTATGGCTCCATTCAAAGCAGCAACAACCGTTGGTGGTTGGCAGGAAAGAATAGAAGTTTTCTATTCATCAGCTTACCCTGGTGATGCACAAGAAGGACGACATGACGGTCTCCACACAATCGCTCTTTACCTAACAGATTTCACTGGACGTTTCTGGATTCAAGCGTCACTAGAAAATACTCCACCTTCCTCAGACGGTGACTGGTTCAATGTTGACATCAATAACGGAACACTTTATATTGACTACTCGGCAGAAACCGGAATTCAAAACATCGATTTCAATATCAATGCGCAATGGGTTCGCTTTGCATATGATCCAGATCCTTTGAACAACGGCACGGTCGATACTATTCTTTATCGGGTATAACGACAGCACATGGCTGGTAACACCAATCAACATAACCAGGTTATTGTTTTTCTCTCCTTAGTTTGTTAAATATATTTATATTGCACCTGCTAACAAAAAGAGGAGAAAGAAGATGAAAACGACAAAAGACTTTGTTGATAACGCAATTTACCCAAATGACTACGCTAGAATCGAAGCACAAGCCGCTGCACTGCGGTCCTTGGCAATCTCAGAAATGCTAGATTCCGCAAGAAAAGGAATCAAAGCTGGTTTCAGCCATGTGTTTTCTAAGTTGATGGATATGAACAGCAAGTATCGTCAGTCACAGGCGCTCTATTCTATGTCAGAACGTCAACTAAACGACATGGGAATTAACCGTGGTGACATTGAAAACATTCTCAATCCTGAGAGAATGGAAAAGACTCAAAAGAAAAGCTCATATTTCCTAGAAAACTTCTTGGAAGGTATGTTCGACCGTATGTCAAAAACTGCTTCTATGCGTTAAAAACTGCTTGACTCCTGTTCAACTCGGTGTTATATTATATGGACACTGAGGAACAGGAGTTGATATGTTCGACAAATTAAAACTTAATCATTGGATCCGACGTTCCGACAAAGCTGTCTATAATGCTTTGTCAGAGCTTCATGAACGTGATTTGTTGAAAGATCCGTTTCACTTGTCCTTGGCCAATTACCTGATCAAGAACGGCAAATTGACAGCGCGGCAACTCGCCGCTGTTCGTACCAACAATCAGTTCGAAAAGTATCACCGTGAACTGGTTAAGATCGCCGAAGAAAAAGCTGAACCAGAACTTGATCTAGGTCTCCAAAAAGAGATCATCAAGAACATGCGTTATGCGGGCATTGAAAAGGTAGAATGAAATGAATCCTAGATTTATGCAATGGGCGGAAACCACCGCTGAGGAAATAGGCGTAGAGTTGACCAAAGAGCAGCTCGAATCGCTTGCACTATGCATCACTGTAATGTATAATAGGGGTGCTGATGAGAGACAACAAGACATTGTCGAAAGGATACAGTCATAATGGCTATCAAAATCAAAGTCGAACAGTACCACGAGATTCACAAGCCGGGTTTTTCGCCCAACGTCAGTGAGTATCTTCACTGGAAGATTTTCATCGGTGACTTGGAAGTCAAATCAATCGGTTGGCCCAATAGCAACGAGCAAGACAAACGCGAAATGAAAAAGTTTGTTATGCAGCTTGAAGAAGAGTTGGGCGTAAAAGCCGAATGGTTCGATATGGTTGAGCAGACGATTACGACCATAGCCCCAAAGATAGGGGCTCCATCCTGGATGACGAAGACTAAATGTAAAGGATAAATAACGATATGAAACATTACATCAATTCTTCTAAAAGGTTCACGCCGGTGGCGCCGGCACTTTTAGGAGAAGAAAATGGAAAAGAAAATTCGAGCTCTTCGGAGACATCATCGTCAACGTCGAATCCAAGCTGAATATAAGAAATGGTCTAATTCTTGGGGCCGTTACCAAGACGAAGATTGGCTAAAACGTACGGCTATTTGTCACGCTGATATTAGAACACCGCGTTCTTGTGCGATGTGCGGTAATCAGCGTAATCATTTTGGTACTCAGTCTTTGGCAGAAGCTAAGGAAGAGCATAACACTCGAGAGCAATTTGAAGAACAGGGATTCTATTTTAAAAATAGATTCCGTAATTATTAAGGAGACGACTATGCGAACATTATCACCTAAATCACAATCATCAACTCTAGAGTTGCAAACAGGTTTAGGAAAGGTAATGGAGAATTCACATGGTCACTCAGAAAAATCGCGATCGTCGTTTTATTGAACAAACGGTACAGCTAGCAAAAGATAACGAACATGAACTCAGCACAAAACTCTGCGCGATCATCGCGATCAGGAACAAGTGGATTTCGACTGGATTCAACTCAAAAAAGTCTCACCCGTTTCAAGCTACTTTTGCAAAAAATGAAGAAGCAATCTATATCCACGCAGAGACCAGTAGTATTCATAAATCATTGCGGGAAATTCCAGAGGAAGACCTCAGACGTGCTACGCTCTATGTCGGGCGAGTCAAAGGGAAAGATAATTCTCGCTGGGGTCTCGCGAAACCGTGCGAAGGATGTTTCAGAGCGATTAAGCATTACGGAATTAAGCGAATCGTTTTCACGCTTGATGGAAATGGAGAGTTCGAAGAGTTGATTCTGTGAGATACCGATTAAAGAACATAAATAAGACAAAGAAATTTCCAATATAAAGGAGAAATTGATGTCTGTTAATAGAATTTTTTTCCGTGTCTCGATTGTCGATACCGGATTTTCGACTGTCGCACCAGCTGATGGCTTCATTGATAATAGTGAAGTTTGGGGAGAAACTGGGTTTTCACCAGGTGGCGTTCCTGGAACAGCAGTTCCGACAACCCAAGCCTTAGGTTTAGCAAAAGCTCGCGGTTATTACCGTTGGACTTTACTTCAGAATCACCTTCAAGATGGTCGATTCGTTTCCTTCTTTGGTAACGTAGACGATACTGCAGGAACTGATGGAACAATTGATAATCCACCAGATCGTTTAGATTTCACAGTTGGATATGATTTCCCTCTAACTGATATCGAAACCAACGATGAATTGAACCCAGGCGATCAATTGTCCGGAGTAGCAGCAATTACAAGAATGGCAGCTCGTGTTTTCTGTTATGATTACAATACCAACCTCGAATGGTATGACCTGACTGAAGCAGGTGGCCGTGATGCAGGTGTTAAAATCACAACAGAAGATGTTGATGCACCGGCAGTTGGTGGAACGTTGGCTCTTAAGATTACTGACGCTGAAGCAAATATAACTTGCACACAAATCAGTAACATTGGTTAATTTTCCAATTTAATGAATCAAGATAAATCACTCGCGTATCTAACTTTAGTGACGGCACTTCTAATTAGTGCCGTCGCAATCTATTATTCTGTCTCGGGTTTGGTAGCGATCTTCGCTGCGTATCCGGTAGCAATCATTTTGATGGGCGGAATACTTGAATCAGCAAAGTTGGTTGCCGCGGTATGGCTTCACAAATACTGGGACCGTGCACAAAAGAAACTCCGAAGTTATTTGATCTTTGCGGTTGTCACGCTCATGGTGTTGACATCTGTCGGCATCTTTGGCTTCTTATCAAAAGCACACACCGAACAAGCCGCAGCGGGTGCAGAAAGTGTTGCACAAATCGAACGGGTTGTCTCAGACATTGCTAGGCAAGAAGCGATTATTGCTAGAGCTGAAGAAAGAGTCGGAAAAATTGAATCCGGTGGATCAGGTGCAGACGCTACACTTCAAGCACAGATCGACCGTGAACAAGGTAGAATTGATCAAGCCTTTGCTCGTATTGAACAAGCGCAGAAAAGGATTGAGGGAAGACTTGAGCCATTCGAAACAGAATTAAATCAACTTGATACGGTTCTAAAAGATTTGCAAACCGCAATCAATAACCAAGATACCAGAAAAGCACAGAGCTTAGTCGGTACCAGACCAGACGGCCAGTACGGTCCAGCGACTGCCGCAGCAGTACAAGACTTTAGGGATAGACAAAACACCCGTAGACAGGAGATCTTAGCTGAGATAGACAAGATTAGAAGCTCAGATACAGCGATTGTCCTGGCTGAGAATCAAGTTCAAGAGTCAACTGAACTAGTCAATAGACTTCGAAATCAATTAGGACAAGGTGAGAGCCAAGACGTTGACCAATTGATTGACGAGCAGAACGCTAGAATCAAAGCTGCTAACGATACACTTGATTCACTAACTGAAGAGAAGTTTCAATTGCAAGCGGTTAATCGTGATATTGAAGCAAAAGTTGGTCCGATCAAATTTATCGCTGAATTCATTTATGGTGAATCCGACAAAACTATTCTAGAAAAAGCTGTGAGTTGGATGATTGTTTTGATCGTGGTTGTGTTCGATCCTTTGGCGGTTGTTTTGTTGATTGCCAGCCAATATACTTTTATGTGGGCTAGAAATAATGATGAAGGACAAACACAAGAAGAAGTTATTGAATTCGACGCAGAAGAGAATCTAAACAAAATCTTAGATGACGTCAAGAACGATGTTGATCCTGATGATGAAATCTTAAGATTCGCTGAAGAAGCAGCTGAAAGAATGAAAGCGTCAATACCAAAAGAAGATGATTTGGTAGAACAAATCGTGAAGAATATTGATCTCTTAGAGAATGAGGATATTCAGGCAGTGCTTGAAGAGAATCCAGATATGGTCGAAAGACTAGAAAATTATCTCGATAGAGAAGTAATCGTCAAACCAAAAGAAGATATTTTGACAGACAAGACCAACGAAATTAATTTTAATAAAGGATGGCTTTGAAAAACAAAGGAGTAAAAATAAACAACGTGCAGATCATTTCTAATGAGGAAATCAAATTTCCTAAGTTACGTGTTTCGGATTCGAATGGAGAATCCCTAGGAATTTTATCAAAAGGCGATGCGTTAGATATCGCTAAAGAACAAGGATTGGATTTGATTCTTGTTACCGAGCGGGCGGATCCACCGGTTTGTAAAATAACCGACGCCGGAAAGCACCGCTACGAAATTCAAAGACAAGAAAAAGAAAGAAAGAAGAAACAAGCTGAGGCTAGAGTTGACGTCAAAGAAATCAGATTCCGTCCGGTAACTGGTATTCATGACCTCGAAACCAAAGCTAAGCAAGCTAAAGAATTCTTGGAGAAAGGAAATCACGTAAAGGTGACGATTAGATTTAGAGGCCGAGAGATGGCAAACCCAGCACAAGGTCACACAATTTTAGATTCTTTCCTTGACATGTTGGGTGACATACAATACATTAAGAGGAAGGCATTCGCTGGTAGAATGCTTAGTGCAATCATTGCCAAGGGAGATTAAAATGGCGGCTAGCGCACACAAAGGAATGGGTCAGGGCGATAAGTCCGGATTCACTGTTAAAGTTCAACAACACGGCGACCCTGAGCGAAACGTCGAGAAAGCAATGGGTCAACTTCGAAAGGCGCTTCAACGAGATCGTTGGGTGTCGACTCTTCGTGAGAACAAAGCGTTTGTGAGTAAGGGCGAGAAAGACCGTACCGCAAAAGCAAAAGCAAAACGTGACCAAGCGAAAGCTCTTCGTGAGGAAGAAGCGGATCTTTCGCATGACGAAATCCACCGTCAGTCTGCACTAAAGCGTGGTCGGACTCGTAAGGCACGTCGGGAAAACGATCGTCGTGTTCAAGAACGGCATCTCGCCGAACAACGCGGTGAAGTCGAACCGAAGAAAACGGACGCTCCGTTCTTTGGTGATTATCGACAAGTCGCTGAGAATTTTTAATAACCAAATCATTTTGAATAGGATCGGTGGCGGGGAGAAATCCCCGCCATCTTTTTCTTTTTCTTTTTGACTTTTTCTTTTTCTGGTATTATAGAAAGACATGTACCGGAAGAATTCAAACCTAAAAGAATCGAAATCAAATAACCAGCGCTAAAACTGATAAATAGGAGTGTAGGAATTACACTCCTATTTTATCTTATGAGGGCGAAAATGAAATTATTCCGTGTTGTCTTAAAAAATGAAGGTGACCTGCCAGTCAGTATCTACCGAAATTTGATCAAAGAACTTTTCAAAAAGTCAGACGACGAAGTTTCCTCGATATTGATGGAACTAGAAGTAGACGGTTCTACAATCCTAGCTGAGTTGCCTTTTCAGTTTGCAGAACAAAAAGTTGCCGAGATAGATTACCTCGGCACTTTTGATGGGATTGAAATTCCTTGTTATTACGAAGAAGTCGTTAAGAACTAGCTTTCTTTTTGCGAGCTCTCTTTTTCTTAGGTGTCTTGCCATCTTCATAAGCCTCGTTCACATTCGGTGTGGACTTATCATCAGCAACGAATTTACCTTCGTCTCTAGCTCGTACACCAGATGCCGGTGCATCCGGGCTAGCAGGCCATTCCATTTTATCGAAATCCATATCACGCAAAGCCTTACGGTACTCTGACCACTTTTTCTTAACCGCTGCGGTCAACGGAGAGTCTGGCAGCTGTGTCCAATCACAAACGGTTAGTCTGCGATTTCTTTCTGCTTTCTTCTGTGCTAATGTTTCTACTGGGCGTAAACGCTGAACTGCCATTTTCTATCTCCGTAAACTTTGTTTCGTTTATTTAGTTCCACTGCATCGCGATTGATTGGATCTTTTGACTTTTGCTGTTGCTTGATTCAATTAGGTAACGCATGCTTGTTCCGGTTTCTAGACCAGATAGATCAGCAACCGCCGTGTAAACATCATTGCCTTGATCTTCTAGCGTACCTTGAGCCCACTGAATAACTGTATGAGTTCCTGTACCGTCTGATGTAATATCAACTGCTGCACCACCTTCGGTTAAGCTAACCTCAAAATCGTTCGTAGCTGGGTTAATCACATAATAAAGCTGACCAGGGGTCAATCCTGCTGGGATCGTTCCTGAAGTCGAAACCGTTACTCTATCACCTGCAACAAGACCATGTGCTGCGATTGTGATCTTATCATTTACCGCGAAGTTGGTTGTTCCAGTTCTACCTGCGTCTCTTGTCATGAACGCTTTGATATCTGTGTTCAACGTAACCGCGTCAATAGCCGTGTGGTTAATAACCAAGTAAGATGAATCCGGTGCGGTGTCTGCAGTTTCTACTGCTGAGATAAACGTACCGTCGGTTCCTTGGTTTCCAAATGACTCGCCTTTAGGTTCGATTGTGGTTTCCGCGAATGCTGCGTAGATATAGATTTCTGCATTGGCGTTTATGTCTGTTCCTGTTTCTCTAATTTTGAAACCGTTTGACAAGAAATCAACTACTCTTGCTGTATCTTCAGCATCAGTAGAATTTGCCTTAAGCCGATCGGTTAAAGGATTGAAAGTTGATCTATTGGAGTCTAAAATATTCCAGTTACGATAACCGGTACCTTTTGTTATAATCCAACGAGGTTTGAATCCGGTATAAACAAACGGGCCATCTGCCGAGCCATTGCCGGTATAAGATCCGAATTTACTAAAGCCTTCGATCTCTGACCAACAATATGCGATTATATCGTCACTGGAACCATTTGTATTTGTAACGGTTCCGATTGAGAACACGCTTGCAGTAGGAGCTGTGTCATTCCAATAGGTATCGAGATCTGCCGTTGCTGCTGCTGTGTTTAGAACTAGATAATCTGTCTCAGGTGCTGCGGTATTAGAAGCGTGATAGACAGCCCACGCATCTGTATCAGTGCGATTTTTAACAATTATCAACTTAGGTGTTGTTGCTTGTCCGTGACCCACCGTCGCTGCTACACCTGTACCAGTATAAGATACGATTGAGAAACCATTCGTCGTATTGGCACTTACAGAACTTGTGATCGTGCCGTCAGTATTTTCTACGATTTGATCACCTGCTTTCCACACCCAAGCAACACTATTGCCCGCTGGTGCTGAGTAAGTTGTCTC
>Ga0075117_1000591_pt1 | contig 24378 bp, 13 predicted proteins | sample AntAceMetag02UKJ_FD_69789 | JGI IMG/M metagenome (GOLD analysis project Ga0075117, IMG submission 69789) | Saline lake microbial communities from Ace Lake, Antarctica - Antarctic Ace Lake Metagenome 02UKJ | ecosystem: Environmental > Aquatic > Non-marine Saline and Alkaline > Saline | place... | reverse complement strand
ATGCAGGTCCACAGCTTTGGAATCTCCGTATTCCTTGCGAGTCGTCCCGCGCCAGTTACCCAGCATGACTTGCAGTGGTTTCAGATTCTTCATGATCGCTTGTCTACGAGCTTCTTCTTCCAGATTACCGGCGGGCGCGGCATTGCTCGTTGCCTGAACGACTCCAAGATCACCGTTCATCGACAGCGGAGCGAATTCGATTGGCGATTCTTCCTGAGTGGTCTGTTGCGGCGGAGAATCTTCATCAGCCGCAGCATTCGTGATTTCCGTTGCGACAGACGGGGCTGCTGGTGGAGACGTCTGAGTTTCGCCGCAACCAGTCACGGCCATAGCAACCACAGCAACGGCGGAAAAGGGAACAGCAATTCTTCGTAAGTCTGGCATGAGCAGAATTCCATAGCAACACTGGGAAACGACGACGCAACGCCTCAGTCTACCGAATCTGCTCACGCCAGAACAGCCGTCCATGCAGAAACGTCTCCGAGTCTCCCAGAGGGTCCAGAGGGTTCGCGTGGAACAGTCGTCTGGAAACCACAGATCTCACAGATGGCCACAGATAAAACAAACGCACTCGTCTGCGCGGCCGCGTTCATGAGTTTCGGGACTTGGTTGTGCCGCGAATCCGATCCACGAACCGATCAACATGGGCCTGCTTGATGAAGGTGAGGGCCGCAGTCAGCATTTTGCGATACACACTTTGGAACGACTGAATGTCTGAAAGGTACGCGAGAAGAACCACTGAAGCTTGAAGTCGCAAACAAAGAGACCTGACGCCTTTGGTGTTTTCTGGAGCAGGTTGGAGGCCAGAGGCTGTAGACCGGAGGATTGGCGGCGGAATGTGTCGCTTCGCCAACACGTAACACCAACCCAGCATCCGCACGCGGTCGAGACTCAGCTTGCTGTTCGGACTGACGGCAGGTAGGTTCCGACGGCACCTACTTCAGCTTGAGCGCCTCGTTCCCAAACTCCAGTTTGCTAACGCCTATTACAGAAGCTCCAGCTTCAAGACGCCCCGCTACGCCGCAGTCGAGACACTTCCCGCGGTTGAGTCACACCGCTGCCACGACCAGCGCGTGCCAAGCAGAGCTTTGCGGATCGGCGTTCCCAAGCAGGAGCTTGGGAACGAGGGGCGAACGCTGTCAAAAGTGGGCTCAAGTTGGGCCACACTCCGATGTATCGAGAAACCCGAGACATCGAAAACCCACATCGGCAACGTTCGACAGTGGCTGTTAACCTTCGGTGTACACGGCGGAGAAACCGATTTCGGCGTCTAGTGGTTGATCCGCGTTTGTTCGGCGGGCTTCGATGCGGATGCCGTAGGATTGACGGACGGGAACTTTCAACCGCAGATCCTCGCCGCCCACACATTCGCAGTCGACTTCCGGCATGCCAGGCAGCGGTGGAGAAAACGGGATGTGTACGTTGGCTCGCTTTTGACCAGTGTCGAAATGGATCTGCATCACGCCTTCGACCAGTTCACTGCCATCTTCGTCGCGAGTGCGTTCGAAATTCTGCTGCTGTCGCTTCAACGACGAAGTCTGCACGGTCGCCGGTGAAGCGTTTGTTGGCGCGACAGATGCTTCGCGCGTGTTGTCGTCGTCATAGCGGCTGCGACGTTTTGAGCGATCGTTTGGTGCCTTGTCCGCCGTGGTTTGATGGGAACTGGAATCTCGCTGGATCGGCTGTCCGAACAACTGCTGCGGTGTTACCGTGCCCTCTTCTAAAAATCCGCGAGCCGTATCCGCGACGCCAAACGGAACAGGCACCGGAACGGCATTGAAACCAGACTGCGCTAATGGTGCCGAGGAATCGCGGCGGCTGGATTCGCGTTCGGACCTTGCCTGTTGCTCTTGGCGATCACGAACTTGCTGAGCCAGCTCGGCTTCTCGCCTCGCACGGGCGGCTCGTTCTTCGGTTTCTTGCTGTAACTGGGCCTGCTGCTGGCGGCGTTCGCGTTCGCGCTGTGCCTGTGCGTTGGCTTCGGCGTCGGCGTCGGCCAGTCGGCGAGCTTCTTCGCGGCGCTGTGCTTCGCGCTGTTCGGTTTCGCGACGAGCCTCAGCCTCAGCACGCAGGAGCGCGTTTTCACGTTCGCGATCTCTGTCGCGTTGTTCTCTGGCTTGTCGCTCGGCGTCTTCTCGCTGGCGCGATTGCTGCTGAGCCGATTGGTACTGCACTGGAGTCAAGGACGTGGTCGACGCAGCTGCCGTGTGGTAGCCACTGCTGGCAGCGCCGGCTGCGAAACCGCTCAGCGATGCCCGACTTCCTCGACCCATCCGCGACGGAATTTGCAGCGTGCTGGCATGTCGCGTGACACGATCGGGAAGAAAACCGGCGTGCGTTTGGGCGACGGTCGCTTCACGACGACTGCGCTGATTTGTGCGAAGTCGACCTGAATCCGGATTCACGCACGTGTAAACATTGTCGCCAGTTCGCGTGGGAACGTGACGCGGGCGATCCAGTGGAACGCTGGTGTTGGGTTGCCGGAAATGTTGGGGTTCGGATCTGCGTTCCGCAACAGTTGTTCGCGGGGCGCGCCGATCGTCGTAATCGAAATCGTCGCTGAGTAGTCCGAGGTCAAAATCCGTCCCGAGAATGTCGTCGACATCTGATCCTTGGCGGACTTCTGCGCGCACTGTCGCGGCTGGCCGATTGCTTTCGGCGCGTTGCAGATAGGCACGGGGGGCCAGCGATGGTCGCGGTGCATCCACGACAACTTTGGTCAGATCTTCCAGCGTGAACCAACTGGCGTTGGGATCAAGCACCGTCCCTTCGACTCGATCAAACGCGGGCATCGGTGTCAGATACGAGCTTCGACCACGCGGCACTCCGAAGAATTCATCGGGCACATGGCTGAGCACAGCGACGACGCACAGCAGGAACAATCCCAAGGCCAGCCACCAGCGCAGTGGAGAATCCACGGGCATCAGGCAAAAGCCGATGATCGATGGGGGAAACAATGTCGCCAGCGCGGCAAAAAACAGGGAGGGCGATTCCGCGGCCGTGCGTCGACCGGGGTTGTACAGCATCCACGCAAACACGCCGACGAATGCCGAAAATGCGGCCAAGATGAATGCGACGGGTTCGTCCGTCACCGCGCGAATGGAACCGGATTGCCTTGCGTTCCATAAAAAGAACGACGTGATCACCAGACATCCCCAGCCCATCAAAGCCACAACGCGGCGATTGCGTGAAGATCGTGTCGAAACGGTTTCGTTCATGGCTCCGTGCCCTGCGTGGGTTCAATTCCCAGAAACTCAGCCCGTTTTCCTTGCCTGGTCGATTGTGTTCCAGAAGCCGGCGAGCTGTGGCAGGTGCGTCAATGCCACCTGCCTCAGCTGCCTAGTATAACAAAACTTCCCAATTAGCTAACAGCAGATTTCAGTGCATCGACCTGATCTGTCCATTCCCACTTAAATTCTTTCTCCGTGCGACCAAAATGGCCACCGTGAGCGGAATTGCGGAAGATGGGGCGTCGCAGTTCGAGATGTTCGATAATTCCCTTGGGATTCAACGGGAAGATTTTCTGAACGGCCTTCTGAATGGCTTCTTCTGACACGGTGGCCGTGCCATTTGTGTCGACTCGCACACTGACGGGATCAACAACACCGATCGCGTAGGCCAATTGCACTTCACATTCGGTTGCCAGTCCGGCGGCCACAATGTTCTTGGCCACGTAGCGACCCATGTAAGCTGCAGAACGATCGACCTTGGTGGCGTCCTTACCAGAAAACGCTCCACCGCCGTGTCGGCCCCAGCCACCGTAGGTGTCGACGATGATTTTGCGGCCGGTCAGGCCGGTGTCGCCATGAGGTCCACCGATGACAAACTTGCCAGTGGGATTGATGTGATATTTGGTTTTGTCGTCCAGCAGGTCGTTGGGAATGGCTTCCTTGATGACGGACTTGACGTAGTCTGCGATTTGTTCCTGCGTTACATCAGGGGTGTGCTGCGTTGAAACGACGATGGCGTCGATGCGAACAGGCTTGGCTCCATCATATTCCACCGTCACTTGGCTTTTGCTATCTGGTCGCAACCAGTTGACGGCACCAGTCAGACGTTTTTCGGCCAGCAGGTTGATGATGCGATGCGAAAACGCGATCGCAACGGGCATCAGTTCTGGAGTCTGGTTGCACGCGTAACCGAACATCAAGCCTTGGTCTCCCGCACCTTCGCGGTCCACACCCATGGCGATGTCGGCACTTTGGCTGTGCAGGGCACAGAACACATTGCAGCTGTCGGCGTTGAAGCCGATATCGTCACTGTTGTAACCGATTTCTCGAATGACTTGGCGAGCGACTTCCACATAGTCGACTTTGGCAGCCGTCGTAATTTCACCGGACAGCACAACAAGGTCGGTTGTACACAGAGTCTCACAGGCCACGCGAGACATCGGATCTTGAGTCAGCAGAGCGTCGAGAATACCGTCTGAGACCTGATCCGAAACTTTGTCCGGATGGCCCATGCTGACGGATTCACTGGTAAAGAAATAGTTGGCCATTCGTTTGTTACTCGATCAATTCTTTTCAGAGACAAAAAGACAATTCGGGAATGAAACTCAGCGAAAGTTCAGGAATCTGTGCCTGAAAGCTACCTGAGGCTGGCTGAAAACCACCTGCAAGCTATCTTCGCAGTAACACGTGCCTTGGCTGAGAACCGGCGCATAATCGCCCCGTTCAGCCTAGGGACGGATGTTATAGGGTAGCCCTGAACCCCGGACAACAGTGAATCACCAGTGTTTTGGCTGATTCCAGAAACGCAGAAGCCGATTTGTTCGACGAATTTCAGCCGGGTTCTGGGCACCAGAGTCGTTTCCGGAGGGTGCATTCGCCGATGATTTTGAGTTTGGGGGTTGTGTAGGCCGGAAACAAGCAAACACAGGCCTGTTGATGTGTTCCGTGGTGTGATCGTTGTGGATCATCACAACGTTTCCGTCAGTGTTCGGTTTGCGCAGTTCCGGCAGCCACGCAGGTCTCCATTTCCTCAAGACGACGATTCCGCGAGCGTGCCGGAGCTGCGCCCGTAGCGGCTTGTTCCGGCCTACATTGTTCACCACAACAGAACATCGATTCATTCGCGAATTCGCCGATAGTTAGTGTTCCCACGGAAATGCCTTTGAAGTTCTGGCGACCGGGCGAACAATAACACGGTCTCTTTGGGTGCGTTCGAATTGCGACCAGCCAGTCACATGTCCGCAAAGACTCGGTTACGATTATGTCGCCAATACACTGCCTGTCTGAATGTGCTGAGTGCTCTGCCACCGAACTGGCAGACAGCACAATCGATGGCGAAATTGGCGACGCGGTGGCGGAGTGCATTCGGTGTGGAAAGACGTTCCTGCTGCCAGTGACGCACAGCATCAGCAGCATCAACGCCGACCGAGTGCCCGTTGCCTGCGATACTAACATCACCGCAGATTCCGCCGTTGCAATCGCGCCCCGCCGCACGTCGCGCCGCGCGGTGCTGGCGATCGTGTTTTCGATCGGCCTGAATGCGGCAGTGCTGTGGCTGCTGGCACTGCTGTACTTTCACGTGAGCATCGAACCACAGCAGGCTCTGAACGCCATTCTGTCGCAGTCCGATCAGCAGGACTTCAATATTCTGCCGGACATCGATCTCGGCAGTCCGCCTCCCGAACAAGCGTTGCTGCAGTCCACCATCGACATCACGGAAATGGTCTCCACCGATGTCGGCACCACGATTGTACTGAACGGACTGACGGCCGCCGGAACAGGTCGGGCTGGTGGAGGCAACGGGCAGGGGCGTGGAGGTCGCGGGGCTGGGATGTTTGGTGGAGTCGGCGCGGCAAAGTCGTTCGCGTATGTCGTGGATGCGTCCGGCAGTATGTCCGGCCCAAGAATGCAATTGGTGCTGAATGAATTGCAGCATTCCATCACTTCGCTGACAGCAGACCAGACGTTTTTTGTGGTGTTCTTTAATCAACACACGTTTCCCATGATGTGGCCCAAGATCGAAAAGAAGCTGATCAAGGCTGATTTGCGGAACAAGGCCCGAGTCATCGAATGGGCCTTTCGGGTGGAACCCAGCGAAGCCACGATGCCCGAACAGGCGTTGCGAATGGCGCTGCATCTGGAACCCGACATTGTGTTCTTTCTGACGGACGGCGATATCCCCGAAGGTGCCTTGCGGATCGTAAAAAAGTACCGTCAGCAGACCACCAGCGTCCACACGATCTGCGTCGGAGAACAGGCGGCGGTGCCCGTGATGCAGCAAATCGCCGTCGTCGGTCACGGAGAATTCCTGATGGTCTCGGAATCACCGAAAATTCCCGGACCTCAGTGACTTTGATGCATCGAGCCGTGCAATCGATTATCATTGCAACAATCAAACGAGTCCCGCTGGGACGCACAAATCAGGACAAACATGAACCGTTGACTGTCGTCACCGGCGAAAGTCTGTCGTCCCTCCGGGGAATAAATCGCAGTTCACGCCATTCCTCCACGCCATTCCTCAAAACGGCCTTGCTACACATGAGTCGACTTCAGTATTCGTTTCAAATTCTGGCAACCTGTGTGTCTGGACTTCTGACGGTGCCGATCGCGCACGCTCAATCGCAAGATCAAGTACAGAACCAAGCGCCCATCGAACCTCTGTTGCAGAAGTACTGCCTAGGTTGCCACAACGATCGCGACAAGGAAGCGGGCCTGTCCATGCAGACTCTGGAATCGCTGAAGCTTGGCGGTGAGAACGGGGTGGTGCTGGACAAAACGGACCTGCAGAACAGCATTTTGCTGGAAGTTCTGACGGCCACCGGCGACCGCGCGATGCCGCCGGACGATGAGCCGCAGCCCACTGCCGAAGAACGCCAACGCCTGCAACAGTGGGTGCTGGCCGGGGCCGATTTCAAACCCATGGCCGGTGGTATTCCTGATGTCAAACGCGTTGCTCCGTTTCAGAAATCAACGGCGGCGTTACTGGCCAGCGCTGTCACTGCCGACGGAAAATCGATCGCTGTCGCTGGCGGACGGCATGTGTCGCTGGTGGCTGTCGAGTCTGGACAACAGCAGTGGACGACAAACTTCGAACAGGGAAAAGTGGCCGGGCTTTCCATCGCCCACAAGCAGCCGTGGATTGTAGCCGCCACCGGAACACCGGGCGTCACCGGAACGGCGATGATTTTGTCTGCCGACGACGGACAGCTGTTGCAAACGCTGTCCGGACACACAGACGCCGTCTATGCCGCTGTGCTGAATCCTGACGACACGCTGCTGGCAACAGCCGGCTATGACCGCCGCATTCTGATTCATGATGTAGCCACTGGTAAAGTTCTGCAGACGCTGGATGGTCACAACGGGAGTGTCTTCAGTCTCAGCTTCGATCCGACGGGACAAGTGCTGTGCAGCGCCAGCGGTGACGGCACCGTTAAGGTGTGGAATGTAAAATCCGGCGAACGACTCGATACGCTCAGCCAACCCCAAGCCGAACAATACTCGGTCATCGTCAGTCCTGATGGCAAGCACGTCTTTGCGGCCGGTGCCGACAATCGCATCCGCGTGTGGAAGCTGTTGTCACGCGATCGATCACGCATCAACCCGTTGTTGGTGTCGCAGTTCGCTCACGAACAACCGATTTCCAGACTGGCACTGTCCGCCGATGGCAGCCTGCTGGCCAGCGTCGCAGAAGATGGTACCATTCGCACATGGACCACCGGGCCACTGACGCCTGTGCAGAACTTACCGCAGCAAACAGTGTCGGTCACTTCGCTGTCTTTCGTGGACAATCAACGGTTATTCATCACACGCATTGATGGTTCTTCGGAAGTCATTCCACTGCAACTGTCCTCCGAAATATCATCGCCCGCAACGGACGGGCGTCCAGGCCATCCGACCAACGTTCTGTTGCCCGCTGACTTAGTGGATGCCACAGAAGCAGCTGCGGCCAACGATGATCCCACGGCGGCTCAAGCAGTCACGCTGCCAGCCCGGATCGCTGGTATCATTCAGCCGGATGACGGCAACGACAAAGATTTGGATTGCTATCGATTTTCTGCCACCGCCGGACAGCAGTTGTTATTGGAAGTGAAGGCTCAGCGAGACAAGTCGCCGCTGGATTCGAAGATTGAAGTGCTGACGGTTGATGGCAAACCCATTTTGCAAACTCGGCTGCAGGCTGTGCGAGATTCGTATTTTACGTTTCGCGGTAAGGACTCTGATACATCCGGCGACTTTCGAGTCTTCAACTGGCAAGAAATGGAACTCAACGAATACCTGTACGCCGATGGCGAAGTCTCGCGGTTATGGTTGTATCCACGGGGTCCGGATTCGGGCTACACGGTCTATCCCGGCTTCGGCAGCCGTCACACATACTTTGGCACCACAGCCACTTCGCACGCTCTACAGGCCCCCTGCTTTATCGTCATCCCGCGCCGGCCGGACGAAACCCTGATTGCGAACGGCTTGCCCGTGTTTCCGATCTACTTCGAAAACGACGATGACGGACGCCGAGAACTCGGCAGTGATTCGCGATTGATGTTCACCACACCGGCCGACGGCGACTACATCGTGCGCATCGGCGATGCGCGAGGCTTCAGTGGACCAGACTACAAATACCAACTGACAGTCCGCTCGCCTCGACCAGACTATGCCGTCAATGTATCCGTCAAGAAGGTCAGCGTCGCGGCCGATACGGGTTCTGAAGTCACGTTTACGGCGACTCGCATCGACGGTTACGAAGGCCCCATTTTTATCGACGTGGAACACCTTCCATTAGGCTTCGGATTTTCTGGACCGATTCAAATCCAACCCCAGCAGCTGCAAGCGTTCGGAACAATTTTCGCAACAGCTGATGCCAAGGAACCGTCCGCTGAAGACCTCGCCAAGATTCAATTCGTCGCTCACGCAGACGGCAACAAAGCACTCCGTCAAGCTCGCACAATCGGCCAGCTGGAAGAACTGAAACTGGTCGCCGAACCCAAACTACGGCTCGCCATTCAACCATCCACGGCTGAGGACGCCGCCACGGTGCAAAACATTAACGGCCCAAGCGGCGCAGATAGCGCAGATAGCGCAGATAGCGCAGACGGCGGCTTAGTGCTGCAAGTTCGTCCGGGCGAAACCATTCAGGCCTCTGTGCAACTCGAACGCCTGAAACACGATGGCGTAGTGTCGCTGGGCAAAGAAGATTCCGGACGCAACCTGCCTCACGGAGTCTTTGTCGACAACATCGGGCTCAACGGTTTGCTATTGCTGGGGAACCAATCGCAGCGAGACTTCTACATCACCGCAGCCAAGTGGGTTCCGCCATCCAAGACAACGTTTTTCCTGAAGTCCAACGTCGATTCCATCACATCGCTACCGGTCACCCTCGAAGTTCTACCTGCCGCCAACGAGGACGATGCCGCGACTGTGACAGCGGTTGCAGACTAGATGACGGCATTTCTGAAACGGCACTGGTTTCTGGTCGGCTTGCTGACCGTCATTCCCGCCGCCATCGTGATGGCTCAGGCAGGGCCCGCCGCAGGTGTCGTGACTGCCATCGAAGCTGTGCCGACGGCCGTCTGCACGGCCATCATTCTGTTTTTGATGTCCGTCACACTGAACACCGGGCGGCTGATGGATTCTGTCCGGCGGCCAGGCCCCTGTTTGACAGCGTGCGGAGTGAACCAGGTGGTGATTCCGCTGCTGAGTCTGCCGTTGATCGCGTTGCAAAAATCGCCCGACATGCAGGTCGGGCTGCTGATCGCCGCCTGCGTTCCCTGCACCATGGCCGCCGCTTCGGTGTGGACTCGCCGAGCAAACGGCAACGATGCGGTGTCGTTGTTGGTAACGCTGATCACCAACGGCCTGTGTTTTGTGGTTGCTCCGGCGTGGATGGCCTTTGGCAGTCGCTGGCTGGGAACATCCGGCACATCAGCGGAACTGGATTTCGGTTCGTTGATGTTGAAGATGACACTGGCAGCGCTGGTGCCAGCCGTGGTGGGGCAACTGTTGCGGCGTTCGACGACGATCGCCAGCTTTGTCGACCGGAACAAACCGTGGTTCAGCAACTCGGCTCAGGCGATCATTCTGGGCTTGGTGTTTATCTCGTCGTTTCGCGGCGGACTGCGATTTCAGCAGGACGGAATGGCGAGCGACTTGCGACACATGGAATTCGCGATCGTGTGGCTGAGCTGCATTGGTCTGCATTTAGGCGGCATGCTGATCGCTTGGATTTTGAGCGGCCTGTTGAGGTTTGAGACGGCTGATCGTCGAGCCTGTGCGATTGCGGGCAGTCAGAAAACCCTGCCGATTGGCATTCTGATTTCGCAAGCCACCGGCCTGCCGTTTTCTTTACTGCCGATGCTGATGTATCACGCGTCGCAATTATTCATCGACACCTGGATCGCAGACTGGATGAAGTCCAGCGACGTGGAAGAATAAGTACACGTGCATGAGTTTTGGTGCGTCACGAGCCGTTTTGGCGCTAGCTGCTGGCGTTGCTCGAATTGCCCGACGTTTCCAGTCGGCTCAAAGATTCGCTGATGGTGACCGCCGTGATATCTTCGAACGACGCCACCGCCGGCAACTTTGTCAGCTGATGACTGCGTGTCTGCGAATGAGCCACGTCGCTCATGGTAAAACTCCAAATCATCAGCACAATCCCGGCGCTGATAAACAACGCCAGCCAGCCGATATAGGGAGTCATTTGTTCAGCGCGCGTGGACGATGCCACGGTCGCTGCTTGTTCGTGAAGAACGCCGGCGACAAACAGAGGGGCTCGCGAAATTCCACTTTCTTGTTTGCTGGCGTAAGCTTCGATCTTAAAAAAGTAGCCCGTGAAATTCACAATCGGCGCGTCGGGGCCGGGAAATTCGACTGTGTTGCCTTCAATCGGTTTTTGAATATGACTGGTCAGGCTGCGGTCAACACTGCGCTGCACCATTCGATTCAAGCGGTCCGTTAAGACCTTGTTCGCGCCCATGGTGACCACATGCACCAAGCCGTCTCCCGAATCATCTAACGTCAGCCACGCGTCGTAAAGTCGAGTCGCGCCTGCAGAATTTGCTGAGCCACGGATCACGGACAAACGCCGCAAGCGGCCCGTCATTCTGAATGGGAGGCCGCGAGTGGAATCGGGCGAATCCATGAACAGTGCATAGGCACCTCGAGGAGCTTTGCTGGCATTTTTTTCCACGATCACTGATGCCATTTTCATGGCGGTGAAGTACGCCTGCGATTCCGTCGAATGCACGCCGATCACATCATCCTTGACCGACTTCAGTAGCTCTTCCGGCACTGGTCGCAGGCCCGTTGCAGAAGTTCGGGAAGTTGCAGCACCAGATTCCGATTCTGCCAAAATTGGTCGTTGAGCTGTCACGGAAACCGTGTCTGAATGACTGGAGGCTGCGGAAATGAATTCATCGTGATGAATCGCCTGTTTGGCCGTCGTGATTTCTCGACGCGGACTGATTTCAGCAGACTCTTCAGCCAGCGCCGCCGTGTCTTCCGTAAACAATCCGTTCCAGAATGTGGGGCGACGCACGATCGTAAAGAAGATCAGAATCAGCCCGAAGCCGCCAATCAGCAGCGCCAGTCGCTTTTGGTCGGTGGCACGCAGGAGTCCGCGTGGTCTTGCTGTTGTCCGAAACCGCACAATCGTGCTCCTGGAAATTCTGAAAGTGGGGCCGTGAGAATTCAAACGCCAGACCGCCATACCGCTCATGTGTCAGTTTACGTCGAACACACACGTTTGGGCAAGACTTTGCTGACACGGGATTCCCACAAAGTGGGCGAGATAGGTTCCGAACCGGTCTTTCCCGAATATTTCCGCTCGATATCATGTCCCGCCCATGAACAAAAAAAACAAAAAAACGCCCCCCAAACCCAAACAACACTCAGCAGCACCAATCAAGCTGCCCGCCAGTCATATTGCGCTCATCGAGTATCTGAAGTCGGAAGCCGCCGATCTCTGGGACTGGTTTTCGTCCCATCAAGCACGCTCCAGCAGTTCCGACGCCGTGCGATTAGAACTGCTGAAATCGGCCTATCGCCTTGAGCGACGTGATCGCCCTAAACTCTCCGATCGAAAAAAAGTCGCCACAGACGTCTATCAGCTGGCAGATGCCGTCGCCCAAAAAATGGAGTTGGTCGCACCAATCACGATCTATCAAGCTCAGGACAGCGGCGGCCTGAATGCGTCGCTGGCTTGGTTGCCCGACGAAATCCATGTGGTGTTGTATGGTTCTGTTTTGGAACTGCTGTCGCACGGCGAAATCACCGCATTGCTGGCCCATGAATTCGCTCATCACGAACTCTACACAATTGATAAAGGGGCGGGGCTGGTCCTAGAACAAGTGCTGGCCGCAATGATTTCTGACCCCACCGCCGACAATGCTCACGAACGCACGTGGCGTACCCATCGTCTGCAAACAGAACTGTATTGCGACCGCCGTGCTGCGGAAGTCACAGACAACATCACCGACTGCGTGTGTGCCTTGGTGAAGCTAGAAACCGGGCAGAAGAATGTCAGCGCCGCAGCCTATTTTGTTCAAGCGGATGAAGTTCTTTCAGACCAGACGCAGAAGACCAAAGGCAGTGACGGAATCACGCATCCAGAAATGTTCATCCGCGCCAAGGCATTGCAGCTTTGGCGAGACAATCCGAAAACCGCCGACGCTGCGATCAACCAACTTGTCGAAGGGCGGCTGCAACTGCAACAACTGAGTTTACTGCGGCAGAGAGAAATGCGGCAACTGACACGAGTCTTCCTGCAGTGCTTTCTGTCGACTCACTGGCTGCAAACAGACTTGATGCTCGGACACGCGAAACGGTTCTTTGATGATTTTGCATGGTCCGATACGACTGAAAACAACGGCGAACTCAAAACGCAACTGGCTGAGTGCGACGCTGAGCTGCGAAATTATTTCTGCTACGTGCTACTGGACTTCGTGACGTACGACGCCGACCTAGAAGAAGCTCCACTGGCAGCCGCCTTTGTCTTTACAGAAGCTTGCGGCCTGACCGATGAATTCCGAGCATTAGCAGGGACGGAACTGAAGTTCGGCAAACGTGCCTTGCAGAAAGTCGAAGCCGAAGCGCCGCAGATGGTGCGTCAAGCAGACTCAGCGCTGGCTGCGAGCTGAATGTAGTATGGCTGCATTCTGCTTCCGTCTGGATTAGCATAAGCTACAAGAGATTCTGTGACCCGGCGTCAAAGGCCAGTTCTTTCCCGAATTGTCTGGCCTTGGTTATCGCGCTGCACGATTCGTTGCCGGTCACGATCGATTTCAGAGTCACCACTTTTGTTTCCCCCAACACGCACGTTTCATGACATTCATCAACGCATCACTTTTGGCCGGAGTTCTTCTGGCAGGACTGCCGGTCCTGTTGCATTTGATGATGCGTGCCAAGCCCAAGCGAATTGAATTTCCGGCGCTGCGGCTGCTGCAAACACGGCAAATGGCAAACTCGCGGCGCATGCGTGTGCGACACCTGCTGCTGCTGATCTTGCGAGCTCTGCTGATCGCGATCGCCGTGTTGGCTTTGGTACGACCCTCTTTTCCGGCGGCGAACTATGGCTTGCGGTGGTACGAATGGTTATTGCTAATCGGTGCCGTTGGTGCAGCCGTTGGTTTCTACAAATGGAAATCACGGCAGGCGGAATCGCAACAACCAGCTCAGCACCTACTGCAGGAACGCCGCGCCAAACTGCGGGGGCTGTCGGTTTTGGTAGGAACATTGCTGACTCTACTGTTCGTCATTTTGCCGTGGGGCATGCGCGTGAAGGCAGAATTGAGTGCGCCGCGGAGCCCCGTGTCGCCTGACATTCCGGTGGCCGCCGTGTTTTTGTTCGACAGCAGCCTGAGTATGACTTACAAGAATGAAGGCCAAACGCTGCTGGAAACCGCTGCGGAAATGGCCCTAGCGCATCTGAGTTTGTTGCCGAATCAGAGTCAGGTGGCGATCGCCACCACCGATCCGGAATCGGAAGTCGTGTTTCAGGCCGACTTGGCCGGCGCGCGGTCGCGCGTGGAATCTCTGAAGCACACCGCCGTGCCGCGCACATTAAACGCCGTGTTAAAGGATGCGATTGACGCGCAGGTGGAAGGACGGCAGTTGGCTCAGGAAGATTCCGGCGGCAACGATACCTACGTTCGCGAAATCTATCTGTTGACCGATCTGTCCGTTGCGGCGTGGCGCATTCCTGATGAATCGACTTTAAGCGATTTACTGGTGCAGCACGACTGGCTGCAAATCTACTTAATCGATGTCAGCGTCGACACTCCCAACAACGTGGCACTATCACAGTTAAGACTTGATCGTGATGTGACGGTTGCGGACCAACAGGTCGAAATTTCGGTCTCCGTGTCGGGAACTCCCGCCGCCAATCCGAACGTTGCCTTGGAACTGTTTACGCTGGACCAAAGTGGTGGCGAAATTCGAGGCGGCGGAATCATCGGCAGCCCGCAGCGCACGGTGCAGCTGGGCGGCTCGGCACCAACCGTAAAATTCAGCGTCAAAGGCATGGCCGGCGCGGATTCAACCAGCGGGGCCATCCGACTGGTTTCGCCAGATCCACTGATTGCAGATGACGTGCGTTATTTTACATTTGCTGTTTCTCAAACGCCGCGTGTGCTGTTGGTGGGAGATCGAAGTCTCGACACGTCGCTGCTGCGGCATTTGCTGCAGCCCAATATTCCGGGCTACGAAGCTTCAAAACGTTTTCTGTGCAAAACCGTGACGACGGCAGAATTTGAACGCGAAGCACTGGCCAACTACGACGTGATCTGCGTGTTGAATTGGCAACAGCCTTCCGAAGCCGCTTGGACGGAACTCAAACGCTTCGCCAACGATGGCGGCGCGGTGTTGATCACGGCGGGCGGCGAATATTCGCTCGATACGGCTGCTTGGACGACGCCAGATTCCACCGATTTACTACCGGGAATCCCATTAACCCCCGTGCGATTTCGTGGCGAAGCCGCTCGAATCACACTGCTGGCCGACGACAATCCTATCGTTCACAGCTTTCAAGAATCGCCGGAAGCCAAGACCGAACTGAATCGAGCGATTTTCGATCGCTGCTGGACGTTCAGTCCAGACGCCGACACCCGCACTCTGATGATGTTCACGCACCCGAAGAATCCTCAGCCAGCCTTGCTGGAACGTCAGGTCGGCCGCGGCCGTGTGTTGTTGTTCGCTTCGGCGATGGATAACAACGGAACGGATAAGTGGAATGAAGATTTTGTGGTCGGCGAAAACTGGGCGTTCCTGATGTTGATCGACGAAACCATGAAGTACCTCACGGGCGTTTCAGAAACCAAGCACAACTTCACGGTGGGCGACACGGTGGAAATCGACGTGGCCCCGCAGCAGCGGTTTAGTCAATACCTTGTGGCGCGACCGCGAATTCGGCAAACCAAAGGCATGCTGCCGTTTGATGAACCATCCGTGCTGCTGGAAGACGTTGACGAAGCGGGACATTACACGCTGAAGTCGGCGGATGAAGGCAACACGTTTCATTCCGATTTTTCCGCGAACCTCACAGATGCGGAAAGCAACTTAGCCACAATTTCCGATGAAGATCTGAATCAGATTCTTGGCGAACGTCGCTACACGCGCGTGACCGATCCGGAGACGCTGGATCGTGCCGTGAATCTTGGTCGACTGGGAGTCGAAGTCTTTCCTGTGCTGATGGGATTGCTAATTCTGCTGTTTTGTGCCGAACACTTGATGGCCAACTATTTCTACGACACAGAACCAGCGGCTCAGGAAACCGCCGCGACAACATAGCGTCACAGCGGGAAACGTGATGCGGCTCGCTGTGAGTACGACGGGCACTCTTGCCGTGGGATAGGCTTCTAGCCTGTCGTTTCTTCAGTGTTTTTGACAGGCTGGAAGCCTATCCCACGGCTCTTGTCCGGCGCGTCACTCTTGCCCGTCGAAACGCTCCCCGGACAATCGGGCCAGCGTACAGGATGCACGAAGGAAAGCTGCTGAGGGATCGCCTGCGTTTCCGATTCCGTGTTCGAACGTTCAAAACGCGGGGCATCTGTCGTCTGGTCGGTACTGCTTGAGTCCTGCAAATGGTGCTGCTTGAGTCCTGCAAATGGTGCTGCTGTGTCCAGATCGAGAAAACTTGGCCAGAATCGGCCGTACATTGTGGAAAAGGCAGCGATTCCCGATATGGTTCTGCTCTTCCACAGAAGTCTGCAGGGCTAAGTGCCGATCGCAGACTATCTGAACGGCGGATTGAGGGCGTAGCTCAGTTGGTAGAGCAACCGACTTTTAATCGGTAGGTCCAGGGTTCGAATCCCTGCGCCCTCACCTTCGAAAACCTCGGATAACCCCCGTGTTATCCGAGGTTTTTTCATGCGCGGAAAATCATTCAGAATGAATTCAAACTCACGTGTGGAACCGTTCTCCAGCGTGCATATACTAAACAGGGCACTCAACGCTGCTCCCCAGAGGTCTCATGTTTCCAAAAACTAGCCGGGGACAGTAAAAATCTGATTTTTCCCTGCGGGATTTGGGTGATGAAAACGTGTTGATCCAAGAGTGCCATACTGTTTCGGCCGTCCCGGATGGTTCTACTGGCATTGGACCTTTAGCGTTGCATTGGCACTGGAGAATGCTGCATGAAATGTTGCTTCGAAGACTGCCCGGACTACTCGCCGGACGCTCGAGAAATGGAATATTGCATCGCGTGTGACAGAGAGTATCTGCTGCTGCATGTGGGAAATTCAATTGCAGAAATCGACCGCGCGGTTGAAGTGGTCGATTGGAGATTCTGCATCACGGCGCTACGCACCATGGCACCGACGAACCACGAACTCCAGCGAATGAGGGCACTGTTCGAGCAGATTGAGTCGGCCAGAAACGAGCTCAAGCAATTGGTCGGTGTGGAACAGGTGTAGCTGCCGGACAATTGCCATGCCGTTGTGTCTGGACCTGAGCACTCACTGCTGACTGCCAATTGGCATTTGCAGCGAAATTCGCTGACTCGACCAAAATCTATGTGTTGTTAACCACGAATTGCACGGATCATACGAGGATTCAGCGGCTGTTATTCGTGAAATTCGTGCTATTCGTGGTTGTCAACACCGTAACCGGTGGCCAGCACAGAGAAAACGGTTGTGTCAGGCAATTTCTAATTTCCGCTTCGCACGAAGGCGTGCGGCCAGTGAGAATTTATCATTTGACCGGAAGCCGGAAGCGCCAGCGAAGCCGAACAAGATGAGGGCTTCACTGGCGCTTCCGGCTTCAACTGGTCAATTCCCGCCGCTGAAATAATGTCGCGCCGTGATTCTCAACGGTGATTCTCGGCGGGGACCGCCGAGCTACAAAAATCACTGAGTCTATCGCATTCTGTATGCAACACCATTTTTCGGCAATCGTGGGAAGTCAACCGGCGGCCAACACACACAGCACATACAAAACGGGAGAGTCAGCAAATTCGACAGCCAGCGCACGAAAAAAGCTGCGAATTGATAATTCGCAGCTTGTTGATTGTACTGGTTCACCGGAGTGCAAAGACTTGCTGTTATTTCTTGCTTTTGGGTGGAGCAATCTGACGCAGGCGAGCACCGCTTCGCTTCGCGAACAGTTCTTTGCCGCCGTCTTCGGCGGGACGGACGCCAACGCGAGTTGGCTTGTTGGTTTCTGGGCAAATCAGCTGACAATTCGACGCATCAATCGCCAATTCCATGTGCAGACGCCCACCTTGAGGGCTCTTAGGATGTCCGCGTTTCACGTGCTTATGCACTTTGTGAACGCCTTCCACAACCACTTTGCCATTCTTGAGGTCAACGGAGAGTACGGTTCCGCGGGTGCCTTTGTCGGCGCCTGCGATGACTTCCACTGTATCACCTTTGCGGATCTTCATTTCCGTAACTCTAATCAACGTTGAGGTTTAGGGGATTTTCCGATTCGGAGGGAATAATCGGAGAGACTAATTTGTTCTGATCGAATAGTGATCGACGCTTTACGCCGCGCAATTGAACTTTCCCGGCGGAAAGCCAAGCGGGGCAGGATGACGAATTTCGATCCGAGAATCAAGGCAGCATTGATCATGTTTCCCTGTTTGCCAGGCAAATAACGGTCAGAGAAGGTTCAATCGGGCATTAAGTTTCGTGCTTCGTCGTCGCCGGAGTCACCAGACTGAGGTTTCTGCCCGTAGGTTACGCTCCCGCGTAACGAACAAGGACGACGCTGTTTTCGAGTTTCCTGTCCATTGGTATCGCAACCGGTTGCGGTTGGGACGCGGGAGCGTACCCTACGCTGATTTTCAGAAAACACTCGACGAAAATGGACGGCCTGACGTAGAACTCAGAGAATGCAGACGCAAATCCGCTCAATTCGATTTCTCGCAGCCGCTTCCTGCATGGCTTTCGTTTGGGCTGCGCCTGTGACCGAAGTGCGGGCGTCTTGCGGGGACTATCTGCACGCCAAGTACAGTTCCGCAAAGGTGACTGCCGTCGAATCTGCGGCCCAAACGTCTACGATGGCTTCGACAACGGCTGCTGAGACCCGCTCCGCCAACCAAGCTCGGTCAGCTCAACCAGCACCGCCGTGTTCTGGTTCGAGTTGCCGGCAGAACCGCGAACGTCCGTCTGTGCCCTTGACACCGGCTCCGTCGCGTCTCACAAGCGGCTCAGATCTCGCAATGACGACAGCGCGGCAAGCTTCGCTGGCGATGCCACACCAACTGGCGGTTGAAAGCGACGATGACTGCGCTCGCCGAGGATACCCTGCAGCGAATCTTCGTCCGCCTCAAGCATAGCCGACTGAATTGCGACGGCGTGATCGCTTCGAACGGCCGTCGATTCTGCATCCCGAACAGATCTTTTCCGTGAATCGATCAAACGTTGTTGGGGAGCATTCAGTGGTCAGGCGTGCCAGCGACTTTACAATGCTGCGCCTGCGTTTTCATTCGGCGATGAATATGACACACAACTCAAGCGGCAACAGCCCGGCCCCGGTGCCCGTTCAACCCACGACCGCTCGAACCACGGTTCGCAAAGCCATCGGTCCCCGGCTGCGCATTGTGTTCAACGTGATGTTGGTTTTACTGGCACTCATCGGCGCCAACAGTGCGTACCTGATCGGCGTGAAAGCGCTGGAATGGTGGACCGCTCAGACCTATCAGGACTACTTCTACATCTGCATGTTTCTGATGCACATCGTGGTCGGTGTGTTAATTGTGGTTCCGTTTCTGGTGTTTGGGTTGGTCCATATGCGGAACACCAAGGATCGAAAAATCCGTCGCACTGTGAACATCGGCTACGCGCTGTTTTCGATCTGCATTGTGATTCTGGTGTCCGGCTTTGCCTTGGTCCGTATCGAAGGCCTGCTAGACTTAAAGCATCCGACCGCGCGCAGTGTCATGTACTGGGCGCATGTGGCCTGTCCGCTAATCGGACTGTGGCTGTACTGGCTGCATCGTCTGGTCGGCCCCAAAATGCGGTGGAAGCAAGGCCTCGCTTACGGTGGACTCGCCGCCGCCGCCGCGCTGGCCATGATCGCTCTGCAATCGCAAGATCCCAGACAGTGGAACGCCGTTGGCCCTGCGGAAGGGGCCGAGTATTTCGAACCTTCGTTAACGCGCACAGCAACGGGGAATTTCATTCCGGCGAAGACATTGGACATGAACCAATACTGCCAGAAGTGCCACCAAGATTCTCACAAAGAATGGGAAGACAGCGTTCACCATTTCAGTTCGTTCAACAACCCGATGTATCTTGCCAGCGTCGCTGAAACTCGCGAAGTCAGCCTGCAGCGCGATGGCAACGTGAAGGCATCACGCTTTTGTGCGGGGTGCCATGACCCCGTGCCTTTCTTTAGCGGTGCGTTCGACGATCCCGACTTCGACATGTTAAATCATCCCACCGCAAAATCGGGCATCACCTGTACGGTTTGCCACGCGATTACGCACGTCAACAGCAACGTGGGCAATGCCGACTTCACCATCGAAGAACCGCAACACTATCCGTTTGCTCACAGTCAAAATTCGCTGCTGCAATGGGTCAACAACCAGCTGGTGAAGGCGAAACCGTCGTTCCACAAGAAGACGTTTCTGAAGCCGCTACACTCGACGTCCGAATTCTGCAGCACGTGCCACAAGGTCAACCTGCCGTTCGAACTGAACCACTATCGCGACTGGCTGCGAGGCCAAAACCACTACGACAGTTGGTTGCTTAGCGGCGTGTCCGGACACGGAGCCCGCAGCTTTTACTACCCACCGGAAGCTCAAACGAACTGCAACGAATGCCACATGCCAACTCACGAATCGACCGACTTCGGCGCGAAGGTCGTGGATGATTCCGGGCAACTTAAAATTCACAATCACATGTTCCCATCGGCCAATACGGGCATGGCGTGGCTGCGTGGTCGCGATGACGTGGTGCAGGCGCATCAGGATTATCTGAAGGGCGTCATGCGGGTCGACATTTTCGGAATTCGCGCAGGCGGCACCATTGATGGACAGCTGACGGCACCGCTGAGGCCACAGGTGCCCACACTTCAACCGGGCAGCAAGTATCTGCTAGAAACGGTGATCCGAACCGTCAAAATGGGACACCACTTTACGCAGGGCACCACCGATTCTAACGAAATTTGGCTGGAAGTTGTGGCTTCGTCCGGCGACCGCAACATCGGTGTCAGCGGTTTGCTACAGGACGACAACAGCGTTGACCCTTGGGCCCACTTTGTCAACAGCTTTATGCTGGACAAGCAGGGCAATCGTATCGATCGGCGCAACGCTCAGGACATTTTTGTGCCGTTGTACAGCAATCAAATTCCGCCCGGTGCCGGACAAACGGCTCACTATGCGTTGCAGGTGCCCAGCGACGTCACGGAACCAGTGACGGTCACGGTGCGGCTGCTGTATCGCAAGTTCGACGCCACGTACATGCAGTTCGTCGACGAAAAATTAACGCAACTGGGTGCGACTCCGTTGCGAGGTCATCAGCCGGGCCAGACTTACCGCAATGAGCTGCCGATCACGATGCTGGCGGAAGATTCCGTGACGTTTGGAATCGCGGGCATTGCGGAAGGCGTAGAAAACACCGATCGAGACATTCCCGACTGGCAACGCTGGAACGATTATGGCATCGGGATGTTGCTGAAGGGCAAGGCGGAATTGAAGCAGGCCGCCGCCGCGTTTCGCGAGGTCGAGAAACTCAACCGCTACGACGGTCCTCTGAATTTGGCGCGCGTGTTGTTGCGAGAAGCAGGCAGTGGTCAGCTGGACGAAGCTGTCGCTGCGATCGGCCGCGCCGCCAAATATACCGATCCGCCGGCACCGCCGTGGACATTGGCTTGGCTGAGCGGTGAACTGAATCGGCAGCAGGGTTTTCTGCAACAGGCGGAGGAAAATTTTCGCCAAGTGCTGGAATATCGCACAGCGGAAACCGAACGCCGCAAGTTCGATTTCAGTCGTGACTATGTGGTGAACAACCTGTTGGGGCAGACGATCTTTGACCGAGCATTGCAGATTCGCGGGGATGATCGCACAGCGGAACGCGACGGCCGGATGCAAGAAGCCGTTGTTGTGTTCGAACGCACACTGACGCTGGATTCAGAAAACGTTGACGCTCATTACAACCTAGCTCAACTGCATTCGTATCTGGGCCACAAAGAATTGGCCGACAAACATCAACAACTGCATGCCAAGTATAAAACCGACGATACGGCTCGCGGTCAGGCGGTTGGCGCTGCACGTAAAAAATACCCGGCGGCCAATGCGGCGGCAGAACCATTGGTCATCTACGAATTAAAGTAAACAGCCACCATGACAACCGAACACCAAACACCTGATAACGACGACGTTGTCGGCACCGCCATGAAGGTCTCCGTGGTCGTGGTTGCGATCGTCGCAGCCATGGCTGGAATCTTCTTTGTGCTGCAGCAGGACGAACAGATGGCGGCTCCGGAAGACGAAGTGCAGTCTGCGTTACCGCAGCAGCGCGAACTGCCGGAACTGCAGCTTCCTGAATTACCGTTTACCGATATCACTGTGGCGGCAGGGATCGATTTCGTGCATGAAAACGGAGCGGCAGGCGAAAAGCTGTTGCCGGAAACCATGGGCGGTGGCGGCGCGTTTTTTGACTTCGATGCCGACGGCGATGCAGACATTGTGTGTGTCAATTCGACGGTGTGGCCGTGGACGACTGTGCAGCCAGACACGTTGCCCACGGCGGCGTTGTACGAAAACGATGGCACGGGGCAGTTCACAAACGTGACGGCTGGTTCCGGACTGGATGTGTCGTTTTATGGTAACGGCGTCGCTTGTGGAGACTACGACAACGATGGGCTGGTGGATCTGTACTTTACGGCCATCGGCAAGCAGCGTTTGTTTCATAATGACGGCGGCGGCAAATTCACCGATGTTAGCGAAGCCGCCGGTGTCGCTGGCACGGACGACGATTGGGGCACCAGCAGCGGTTGGTTCGACTTTGATCTCGACGGGGATCTCGATCTGTTGGTCTGTCACTACATCGAATGGTCTCGCGAAAAAGACCTGTCGATGGAATTCACGCTCGATGGAACGCTGCGAGCTTACGGGCGGCCGACCGATTTTCGCGGCGTCTTTCCGGCGTTGTACCGTAACGATGGCGACGGACGCTTTGCCGATGTTTCTGCGGAATCCGGCATTCAAATCACCAATGCCAACACGGGAGAACCGCTGGCGAAGTCGTTGGGCGTAACGTTCGCCGATGTGAATTCCGACAATCGTCTGGACATCATCGTCGCCAACGACACCGTGCAAAACCTGCTGCTGATTAATCAGGAAAACGGCACATTTCTGGAAAGCGCGGCGATTTCGGGAATTGCGTTCGACAACAATGGCAGTGCTCGTGGAGCCATGGGAATCGACGCCGCCTACTTCCGAAACTCCGACGCGCTGGGGATTTCGATCGGCAACTTTGCCAACGAAATGACGGCTCTGTATGTGTGCCAGACGCCCGGCATGGCTGTTTTTCGCGACGAAGCAGTCAGCAACGGAATTGGTCCGGTGACGCGCACGGAACTTACGTTTGGCGTGATGTTCGCCGACTTCGACCTCGACGGACGACTGGACATCTTTGCCTGCAACGGGCATTTGGAAGAAGACATTCAGAAAGTGCAGTCCAGCCAGCACTACGAACAGCCACCTCAGTTGTTATGGAACTGCGGCGATGAATATGACAACGAATTCATGGTGGTGCCTCCGGACAACGTCGGCGACGGGTTTGCTCGACCAATGGTCGGCCGCGGCGCGGCGCGCGCGGACATCGACGGCGACGGCGACATCGATCTGCTGCTGTTTTCTTCGGGCGCCCAGCCACGCCTGCTGCGAAACGAACAACACACGGGCCACCACTGGCTGACCTTCAAACTGACCGGCACAACATCCAACACAGATGCCATCGGCGCGATGGTTCGAGTCACCTTGCCGGACGATACTGTACTGACCAGAACAGTGATGCCGACGTGCAGCTACCAGTCACAGTCGGACCTGCCCGTACACTTCGGCCTAGGAAAATTCAAGACAGTCAAGTCCGTCACCGTCACCTGGCCAGGTGGTGAAACTGCGACCGTGCCCGTGCAGGATGTCGACCGCGTGGTGCAGGTCCGGCAATAACCGCCGCGGCCGCGTTGTTTGCCATCTGTGGCCATCCGTGATATCTGTGGTTGAAAAAGATGAGCGTGTCCGGCGAACATTGGCTGCAGCAGGCCTTGTCCGAAGGTTTGAGTTTCTGTGATCGCGGTGGCGGCGGCGGTGAAAATATTTGACCACAGATATCACAGATGAACACAGATGGGTGCGCTCAACCTGCGGTCAAAGTCCGCACCCGCCGGCAACAAATCCTAAATGGTTGGGCGACCGTCAAGCCTCGATGTATTCGGCAACTGACGACGGTTCAGGAATCGAGAGGCCATCTTCACGCATGCCATCGAGATGCATTCGGATTGCGTCTCGCATACGATCTTCGACCTCAGTTTGTGTTGCACCTGTTGCAACGCAACCGGGCAAATCGGGCGAGAACGCGGAAAGGTTGTTGGGCGTTTTCTCGATGACAATCAGGTATTTGGTTTGCATTGGTTAGTCCTTGAGTCCGGCTTGCCGCAGAATGCTGTTGAGCGTGCCGGGAGCAACGTCATCTTTGGGATGTCCTGCAATCGTCACGCGTCCCGACTTCGTCGGATGCTTGTATTGGCGGTGGCTGCCCTTTTGGGCAACCATCACCCAGCCATCGTCTACAATCATACGCTGGATTTCGCGAACAGTCACGGATCACCTGTGGTTAGGTCACACAACGGAAGATTTTTACGCCGCCGCCATAAATGAAGCGAGCGACTTTGAGTAAGTGAAATTGTACCAATGCGATCGCCAGTCGCCATTCAACGCCTGAATGCTGTGGCGAGCGGTCTTCATCCACGGCACCACGCACCGGCACGGACA
>Ga0075117_1000584_pt1 | contig 24532 bp, 23 predicted proteins | sample AntAceMetag02UKJ_FD_69789 | JGI IMG/M metagenome (GOLD analysis project Ga0075117, IMG submission 69789) | Saline lake microbial communities from Ace Lake, Antarctica - Antarctic Ace Lake Metagenome 02UKJ | ecosystem: Environmental > Aquatic > Non-marine Saline and Alkaline > Saline | place... | reverse complement strand
ATATGCGGAGGTTTTTTATTTCGTTTCAATCATGCAAATAGCTAAATTTGCATTCCCCTTTCTGACCAAGTGTCAGCCACAAGAATTAGCAAAAAAAGATGTTTGAAAATCTACAAGATAAATTATCCGGTGCTTTTAAAACCCTAAAGGGGAAAGGCAGAATAACGGATGTCAATATTGCAGCTACTATTAAAGAAATACGTCGTGCTTTAATAGATGCCGACGTTAATTACAAAGTAGCCAAAGAGGTAACTGACCGGGTAAAAAAGGAGGCTCTGGACCGTAAGGTAATGGTAGCCGTAGAGCCCGGTCAATTATTCACCAAGATTGTTCAAGAAGAACTGACTGCCCTCATGGGTGGTAAGGCTAAGAATGTAAATATTACAGGTAACCCTGCCGTGGTTTTAATTGCAGGTTTGCAGGGTTCTGGTAAAACTACCTTCGCAGGAAAGTTTGCTAATCATCTAAAGAAACAAGGGAAGCAGGTGCTTCTTACCGCCGCTGACGTTTACAGGCCTGCAGCCATCACGCAGCTACAAGTTTTAGGTGAGCAGATAGGCGTAGACGTTTATGCCGAGCCTGACAATAAAAATGCCATTGACATTGCCAGAAATGCAGTAAAAGAAGGAAAAGCAAAGGGTAAAAATATCATTATCATAGATACAGCCGGTAGGCTAGCTGTAGACGAAATAATGATGAAAGAGGTAGAGGATATCAAGAAAGCCACCAATCCTACCGAAATCCTTTTTGTGGTAGATTCCATGACTGGTCAGGATGCTGTAAATACCGCTAAGGCTTTTAACGAACGCCTTGATTTTGATGGCGTGGTCCTTACCAAGCTAGATGGAGACTCCCGAGGTGGAGCTGCTCTTTCTGTGAAGGCCGTGGTGGATAAGCCCATCAAATTCATGAGTACGGGAGAGAAAATGGAAGATTTAGATATCTTTCATCCCGACAGAATGGCGAATAGAATCCTAGGTATGGGTGATGTTGTCTCCTTAGTGGAGAGGGCACAACAGGCTTATGATGAAGAAGATGCCAAGCGATTGAATAAGAAAATGAGGGAGAACAAGTTCGACCTCAATGATTTCTTAAGTCAGTTAGAGCAAATTAAGAAAATGGGGAATGTCAAAGACCTCATGGGTATGATTCCAGGTATGGGAAAAGCTGTAAAGGATATTGATATTGATAATGATTCTTTTAAACCTATAGAGGCCGTTATAAAGTCTATGACAGCTAAAGAAAGAGAAAACCCTGACATCATCAATGGCACACGTAGAAAACGAATTGCCAACGGTAGCGGTACTTCTATACAGCAGGTAAATAACCTACTTAAGCAATTTGACCAAATGCGAAAAATGATGAAAAAGATGAATAAGCTGCAAGGTGCAGGAAGCCTAGGGAAAATGTTTGGCTAGTTTTCTACTACCTTTCTTTGGTAATAATTAAGACTTACTTGTGAGGCACTTGCTCTTTCAGATAGAGTATAGTAACCAGAATTTTCGGCATCAAAGCAAATAGCTTCTCCTTGTGGCTCCACAAAATAAGGAGCTCCCACATCTCTAGTACGGCTTAAGACTTCATAAATAGATTCAAACTCCTTTCTACGCCAATAGAAAATAGCACTTTGATCTTTAATCATTATTTGCTTCCCATCAGATGAAATATCTGCTGCGGTAATAAAAGAAAGCGGAATGGTTCCTTGAAAAACGGCTATATTTTCTAATTCTAAATCATAAGGAAAGGCTATCTTATACACCCTCACGCTAAAAAGCTGGCGTTTAGAAATAAGATAAATATCTCTAGTATCTGGATCCACAAACATGGCTTCTACATCCAAAGCGTCTTTATCGCTATATTTAAAATCTATTGCTTCTAAATCCCAATCCGTGTCATCGAGTGATTTAGGTTCTTTCAAAAAGTATATGATGTATTTGCCGTGAACAGACGCATTGTCGCCAGTATCTGAAATATAAAGGTAGTTTTGACCTTCAATAGGTCCTGGACCAGAGGATAAATCTTCCCAATCTCTATTAAAAAGAGGTAGATCTATTTTGCCTTTGTATTCCCCAAGGGTTGATAGTAGATGTAACGATGGAGGTCTATTCCCATTCTCAATCACCCATAAACTATTAGGAATAGATTTAGAAACCACCATTCCAGAGGCTTCATCTATTATTCCCGGAGTAATAGGATGAGAAGCCGGAGTACCCAAAAACTCTGGTAAAGGATCTTCAGGAACAACTACAGGTGGCTTACTTCCTCCTCCATCACCCCCAAAAAGGAAGCAAGACTCACAAAGTATCAGAAAAATAAAAGCTGTTAATATTCTAGTCATGAAAGTGATAAATGGAATTCCATTTATGAAACGACAAAACTATGCCATTCATGCTCTATTCACTAAGAATTTTAAAAATCCCGCTAAATAATAGCTATCATTCTACAAATAATAGACAAACAGGCATGGAAACAGCAATCTCCTGACCCGTAGGAGTCAGTTTTCCAGTAGCGATATCTCTCTTAAAAATGATAATATTGTCTGATTCCTGGTTTCCTACCAAAACGTATTTCCCATCTGGAGAGATAGCAAAATTACGTGGGATTTCCCCCATAGTGCTATGGTGACTTACTTGAGTCAATTTGCCCGTTTTGGAATTAATGGAGAACACCACAATGGAATCATGATACCTATTGGCAGCATACAAGAATTTACCATCTGGAGAGATATGCAAATCCGAGGATGCGTTCTTTCCATCAAAACCATCAGGAAGTGTGCTTACCTCCTCCACAGTCTCTAAACTTCCATCTGTATAATTAAATACTGTTATAGTGCCTGTCATTTCTTGAACCACATAGCCAAATTTTCCATTAGGGTGGAAAGTAAAATGCCTTGGGCCAGAACCTGGCGAAACAGCCATGGATTTACCTTCAGTTAACTTTCCTGTACTATCATTGAAGCGATAGGCTATCACCTTATCCATGCCTAAATCAGGCACAAAAACATCTTTGTTATTTGGAGCAATATTCACAGAATGAACATGCGGACTAGCCTGTCTCTCTTTATTTGGCCCAGAACCCTTATGCCTTAACTCTTGAACAGCTTCACCCAAAATACCTCCATCTTTAATAGGCAAAACAGCCAGAGAGCCACTAGAGTAGTTTCCTACTATTACCCATTTTCCACTTTCGTCTACATCTAAATGGCATGGATGCACACCTGCAGAAGAAACTTCATTCAGTAAAGTTATTGTACTATCTCCTAAAGAGAGGGCCTTCACGCTTCCTCCCTCCATTTCACCTACAGCGTATACATACTTATTATTTGGAGAAAGAGCCAAAAATGATGGGTTTTTTAAGCCTTCCGCCACATCCACCAATCTTACTTCTGCAGTTTCAGGGTTAAACTTGTACACGTAAATACCCTCACTATCTCTACCAGTATAGGTTCCCACTAGCAAAGTGAGTTCCTCAACCTCTACAATTTTCTCATTTTGTTCAGCCGGTTCACAACTAAACATTAGACCTGTCATACAGGCAATTAAAATGCTTTTTCCAAATCCTCTATTTCCCATATCACTTTAGTACTTTATCTAATTCCTTTTTAATTTCTACAGCCCAAATATCATATCCAGCCTGATTTTGGTGTAATCTATCTTTGATAAACAATTCGTCTCTAGGTATTCCGGCCTCGTTTAAATAAGGGGCCGTACTATCAATAAAGTAAAGGTTATCCGTCTTATCACAGTAAGCTTTCATAGCGGCATTAGCCTTTTGGGTTTCAGACCAAACCAACCAGCGGCTTCCTGTAGGGGTAATAGCAATTTGAAAAATGGGGGTCACAGGATATTTAATTCTTACCGTATTTACCACCTCCTTAAAAAGGGTCATTACCTCTCTTACACTCCTGTCGTCATCGCCACCAGTGATGTCATTTGCCACAAAAATACACATAGCCTGAAACTCATGAGGATAAACAAGACGCTTTGTAAAATGAATTAAATCTGAAAAGTGTGCTCCGCCATAACCTCTTCTGATAGGCTCATAGGGTGCCATATCCTCCTTTATGTTTTGCCAAATCCTGATGCTGGAGCTTCCTATAAATAAAACGGCATCGCTTGAATACTTTTCGCCGTCGTCTTTGTACTCTAATCGCGATATTTCTTCTTCCCATTTGGCCTCCCTATCCGCAAACTTTTTATAAGGAGAGCAGCTAACAAATAAAAATGAAAGAAATAGTAATAGAATGTTTTTTTTCATAGAAGACAGCAATTGAAGTTGGATTTAAATTTACGAAAAATTGCTACGAAAATTGATGAAAATTCGGTCCTCGTGAATTTAATTCTTTCTCCGAAGAATTCAGACCCCGAAATACGGGCGTCTAAAGAAATTTAAAAGGCAGTTGTTAAGCCTTTACCTTTTCTAGATCAAAAAGGTCGTTCAATACATCAATTAATGTTTCAGCCTCGCCTCTTTGGCAGGCTGCTTTTAATTGAAGTACAGGCAATTTGATGATTTTCTGCATCATACTTGCCGTTATTTTATCCATTTTAGAAGCCTCTTCCTTAGATAATGATTTAAGATGTTTGGCCATCTCTTCTTTTCTGATTTGCTCTAGAGCACCTTTAAGTTTCTGAATGGTGGGAGAAACTACCATTTGATTGTTCCAGTCAGATATATCACGCAGAGATTCCTCAATAATAGATTTCACAGATGGAATAGCCAGCTTTCTATTTTCTAATGCCAGATTAGCCCTTGTTTGGATTTCATCCAAATCATAGAGTACCATTCCAGAAATTTTTTCTATTTCTGGGTCTATGCTTCTAGGCACGGATAAGTCAATAAAGTATTTAACGCTCTTGGCTCGCAAGCCCTTGACTGTTGCCAAATCTATGATAGGCTTTTCTGACCGAATAGAAGAAATGACAATATCAAATGCCTCAAGACGCTCTTTAACATCACTAAAGTCAACAACTTTAAATCCTAATTCTAAGGCCAGTAAGTCTGCCTTTTCTTTAGTCCTATTTGCTACAGTAAAATTTTCGTATCCTTTATCATGCAGCGTTCTTACTACATCTTCACCTATTTCACCAAGACCTAAAACTAAAATTTTAGGGTTATTTAGAATTGGTAAGAAAGACTCAAGGGTTTCTACAGCGGCGTATGAAGTGGAGGCTGCTCCGTCTCTAAAACCCGTTTCTTGCACTAATCTCTTATTCACAAAAAAGATGGTATGCATCAGTCTATGGATAAATGGACCGGCCATCTGCATATCTGCAGACCATTGGTATGCGTTCTTCACCTGATTAGGTATCTGTAAATCTCCAATTACCTGAGAATGAAGCCCGGAAGCCACCTCGAAAACATAGTTCAAGGCTTCGTCTCCATTGTTGACAACAATTAAATGCGGCAAAATAAGCTGCGACGAAAGTCCCTGCTGAGCGGCCAAAGTCTTAATTATTGGTGTAGATAAATCGGCGTCGGCTAAATAGTAAACTTCGGTACGGTTACAAGTAGAAAGGACTACAGCCTCTGATAGGCCTACAACCTCCTTCAAACTCAATAAGAAAGTCTTACACCCGGCTTCGTCTAGTGCAATACGCTCACGCAAACCCAGAGAGCTGGTTTTGTATGAGATAGAGATTGCTTTAAACTGTTCTTTCATGTCTTGACTTATTCGAAACGCAAATTTACACCCGATTTGATATATCTTTGCTATGATAAAAATCACATTTCACCTATTTAGAATTTTTCTAAATAATGTGCTGCCTGAAGCAGGCTTCTTAGAAAAATACATATATCAAAAGCCTTTACGGTTCTTTAAGGCTTTGGTTGCACAAGGGATAAACAAAAATGGCGAGAAATAGATTCTTCTTTAATCTGTCTGAGCAGCTTTCGGGCTGGCGTGTGTTCGTAATCACCACGCTTTTCGTCATCGGGGCTGGAGTCCTGTATTATTTTAATCAATTAGGCCAAACCCTTGAAGACAGAGAAAAAAAATATGCTACGCTCTACGCAGAAGCTGTGCGATTCTTTATAGAACAGGGTACAGAAAGCACCTGCGACTATACTTTTGTGTCCGAGGTTATTGCTGCCAATGACAATATTCCTGTAATCATTGTTCATTCAGATGGTTCTTATTTACAAATTAATCTGAGTGAGCTAAATGATTCGACCAAGACCTTTGATCCAGCGGAAGAGAAAATATTTATTGAAAAGAAAATAATGGAAATGCAGGCCGAGCATGAACCCATTCCAATAGATATTTTTGATGAAGAGTCTAGCTATCTCTATTACTCTAGCTCGATCACCTTGAAACAACTAAGGTTTTTCCCTTATATACTTTTAGCGGCTTTTCTTATATTCGGAACACTCGCTTTTATAGCCTACAGTTCTTCCCGAAAAGCTGAAGAAAACAGGGTTTGGGTAGGATTGGCCAAAGAAACTGCCCACCAACTAGGTACGCCCATTTCTGGACTACTAGGTTGGATAGGTGTTTTAAGAGACCGTGAGTCCTTTGACCAAAGTATTGGTGACGAAATGGAAAAAGACATTTATAGGCTCGAAACCATTACCACTCGTTTTTCTAATATTGGATCTGTCCCTACTATGAAAGAGGAAAATCTTGGAACAGTCATAGAAGAAACTCTTTTTTATCTCAAACGCAGAATTTCTACTAAGGTAGACTGGTTTATTACTAATAATCTACCTGCCGAGAATAAGAGTAACATTAACAGACATTTGATAGAATGGGTGATAGAAAACCTCTGTAAAAATGCCGTGGATGCCATGCTAGGTGTGGGTCAATTACATGTGAGTATTGATAAATTAGGTAATAATAAGGTTGTGATTGATGTCAGAGACAGTGGCAAAGGAATCAGTAAAAACAATCAAAGGAAACTATTTAGGCCCGGCTTTTCTACCAAAAAGAGAGGTTGGGGATTAGGCCTTACCTTAGCAAAACGTATCATAGAAACTTACCACAACGGTAAACTCTTCATTCTTAAATCGGAAATAGATAAAGGAACTACCTTTAGAGTTATACTTTAAGACGCACTTAAAGTCTGTTTAAGACGATTTCATCTGTTTCGATGACATTGCTAAAGTTACCCGCCCTATCTTTAATCTGAACCTCGAATTTCAGAGTATCTAATTTAGGTGTAAAAGCATGTATAAAGTCGTAGGAATAGTTCAACTTCCCTTCAATGGCCCCTGGCTTTTCTTCGTACAAAAGTTTTGGGAAATACCCAGAAGAAACCTCACTTGATTCAAATTTTTGGAAACTACCATTCACTTTCCTAAAATTAGTCAGAAGGTAATTAAAGTCAGTTTTCCCTCCTACGGTATCAATTTGATCTTCACCAAGGTTAACACCTAAGTCTCCATCTCCATCTTTAAACTTGATGGTAATAACGACCGAATCTTTAGTAGCACCAATGAATTGGTCTAATCTAACCACACTATTGATAGAGTCAAATGAAATCTCCGGAGTGAACGAGAAGTCTGGTTCATTGAAACAAGAGCTCATTACCACTAGAATGCCTAAAAAAACTGCTATTTTACCCACTATTCTCAAATCGTAAAGTAATTTTGTAAAAAACGAAATATTAAGTCGTTTAGTTTCGAAACGAACTCAAATTTAATCAATTGTCCTTCTGTGAATCTAAAAGACGAACTTAAAGCTGCTGTTATTTCTCTTTCGGATAATGACCAAATTTTTGAAACACTCGCTCTTGAAGTATTTAGATACCAAGCAGAGGAAAACCCAATTTACAAAGCATTTCTAAAAAACCTTGGCGTGAAGCCTTCAAAAGTTTCTCACTTAGAAAAAATCCCCTGTTTACCCATTAGTTTTTTTAAAACACAGGATATTTTAACTGGTCAAAATAACATTCAACATACTTTCGAAAGTAGTGGTACTACTGGTAGCATTAACTCTAAACACCATATATCAGACCTGCCTTTCTATGAATTCTTAAGTTTAAATGCTTTTGAGAAAGTATATGGTACTGTTACTGACTATCATATTCTGGCACTTCTTCCAAATTACCTAGAAAGAAATAATTCTTCTTTGGTTTATATGGTTCAAAGCTTCATCTACAAAACCTTCTCTGCAGATTCAGGTTTTTATTTAGAAAATATTGCAGAGCTAAAAGAGAAAATATTCACACTACTCTCTGACACAGAATCAAAGCGAAAAGTACTTCTTTTAGGCGTCACCTTTGCCCTCTTAGATTTAAGTGAAGAAGAGGACCTAAAGCTATCCAATAGTGATAGACTTATAATTATGGAAACTGGAGGCATGAAAGGGAGGCGTAAAGAACTCCTGAGAGATGAAGTGCATCAGCAATTAAAGGTTTTTTTCAAGGTAGAAGCCGTACACTCCGAATATGGCATGACAGAGCTCTTATCTCAAGCCTACTCCACGGGTCATGGCTGGTTTAAGAATTCTGCAACCATGAAAATATTGCTTCGGGAAATAAATGATCCATTTACCTATTTACCTAGTTTTAAAATAGGCACCTCCAGAGCCAAAGGGCCAAGAAAAACGGGTGGTATAAATGTGATAGACTTAGCTAACATAGACTCCTGCTGCTTTATAGAAACGCAAGACATGGGAAGGTTTTCTGAGGATTATCAACGTTTCCAAGTTCTAGGCCGATTTGACAATTCAGATGTCCGTGGCTGTAATTTGATGGCACTCACCTAGCCTTTTACGGTTCCCCATATTTACTTTCCTTAATTTAGTGTATCTTAATTTTTGAATGCTGAAACTACTCAAATCTTATAAAAAAAGGCTCGCAAATCTGTCGTCTAAAAACCGCTCTTTAGTACTCTTAAGGCCCAATATTAGACACTTTTTTGATTTACAAGCACTTGATTTTATTCAAAAAGAACCATCATTTCAGACGGTTGCTTCTTTAATAAACAAGAAGAAAAAAATTCTTCTTTGCCCCGAAATAGACCCTCGAGATGGACAATCAAACGTCTATAGTAAAAACCTAAAAAAAGTAGCACGTACAGACCAATTACTTCAAACAGAAACAGGATCCGAAGATTTACATGTAGGATATCCTTTTGTAGAAGGAAAACTACTAGACGGTACACTCTTAAGATGTCCACTTCTATTTTTTCCGGTAGTACTACAATGTGTTAATAACCAATGGAGTCTTCAACCTAAAAACGCTGGAATCTCATTTAACAGAACATTCTTAGCCGCTTATGCCCAATTTAATGGCTGTACAATAGACGAAGCGGTTTTTGAAGAGAGCTTTGAAGCATTTAGCTCAGAGCCACTAGTCTTTTTGACCCAGCTCTATGACTTTCTTAAAGAAAGTAAGCTGGAGATTAACTTTAATGCCGATCTCTTTGAGCAAAAACTTATAAGCTTTGAGCCAAAAACAAAGGAAGATTTCGAAAGTACTCAAATAGGAGAAGTAAAACTTCAACCACAAGCCGTACTAGGTATTTTCCCACAGGCTGGTTCATACATTGCAGCAGATTATGCGGAACTTATTTCAGGAGATTTTACGAAAAAGTACATCAGTTTGGAAGATTTTCTATTTGAAGAAAAGCCTACCAGACCCCCTATTAAAGAAGAACACATGCATCTGCCCTTATTGGTAGATGCCTCTCAGGAAGAAGCCATAAGACAAATTAAGGCGGGAAAATCTCTTATCGTACAAGGCCCGCCAGGAACGGGCAAGTCTCAACTCATCGGTAACCTCATGGCCGATTATGCGGCCGAAGGAAAACGTGTTTTATTGGTCTGTCAAAAGAGGGCTGCTATTGATACAGTTTATAATCGTTTAAGCGAAATAGGTATGGAAAATTTCGCGGCATTGGTACATGACTTCAAAACAGATAGAAAAACACTTTACGAAAAAATAGCCTTACAAATAGAAAATATTATTGCCTATAAATATCAAAATCAAAGTCTCAATGCTATTTTCTTAGATAGGGAGTTTGCTACAGTTTGCAGAAAAACGGATCAAGTTTTAGAAAAGTTTGGCGATTTCAAAACTGCCCTTTATGATGCCAGCCTATATGGAAAATCCCCCAAAGAACTCTACCTTAAAGCAGAACAAAAAGTAGCAAAGGACATAGATTTAAAGGACGTTTATCCTTTTTTCCACTTTAATACCATAGAAGACTTCCTTCAAAAGTTGAATAGCTTAGAACGTTACAGAGATACACTATTGGACAAAAGTGAGGCGAGTCTGTTTTGGCTTAAAAGACTCCCTCTTCTAAATTTTGCTTATAATCATCTCAGTGAACTTAAAGCTTGCCTCAGCACCGTTTGTGATCTAAAAGCACAATTAAATCAAAGACAACATGGCTTTGATTTTAATACAGATCTGGAAGAAGAACTTAAAAATGAAGGACTTATTGAGACGTATTTTCAGACCATCAAAGATGAAAAAAGCTTCTTAATTTTTCAAACCCAGCCTTTATCTGGTCTAGCGATTGGTGGCTTTATAAATGAGATCAGGGAATTGGAAGACTTGGATAAAGTACAAAACCCTCTTAATGACGAAGATTTAGATGCTGCTGAAGCGACAATCACCAAAGCTTCCATCAAAACATCCAATGCTTTAAAAAGTAGGTTCTGGAAACTATTTGATGCCGATAAAGAAAGCGTTTACTGTTTACTCGACCATTTTAGCCTAGAAAGAAACCCCAAGCAATTCCCTGCGTTACTTGGGCTCATCAAGCAGCACCGAAGACTAAATCAAATTGCTGGCTTATTAGACACTCAAAATACCCCTTGCAGAACACAAGTATTAGATGATTGTCTAAGACATAAAACCTGCCACGACTTTAGTATCGTTTTTCTAAAGCATTTCAAAATAAAGCCTGAAAGCAAAACAAAGATTCAATACGAAAGTGACGTGGAGGAGTGGTCCACGCTCTTAAATAACATAAAATCTCAAAAAACAGTAAGAGATACTTTTCTGTCTACTGAACAGACCAAAGCGGTAAATCATCAAAACTTAAATGACTTCACTTCTTACATAGATTCTCAATTTGACAATTTACATGGGAGAGACCAGCTCTATGACAACTTAACGGCCATCGAAAAACAGTCTTATCTCTTAACTAAAAAGGCCTTCTCAACTGGTTTTGCTGCCAATTTCCAAAGCAACCTCATCCTTCACTTTATAGAAGATTTAGAAAACAAACAGCCCATCCTAAGAAGTGTGAGCTCTCTGCAACTAGAAATCTGGGAAAAAGAATTGGCTGAATTGGTACTTAAAAAACTGCATTTTAGTAAAGATTATCTTTTACTTAAACTGCGTGAGAATACCTATAAAAATATTGAGAAAAATAGGCTAGGAAATGCCACTACCTACAGAGAACTTCTGCATCAATGCATCAAGCAAAGACAAGTCTGGCCTATTAGAAAAGTTGTGCAGCAATTTAACGACGAACTATTTAGCCTAGTACCCTGCTGGATGGCCTCTCCAGAAACAGTTTCCGCTATTTTCCCGCTTGAGGAAAAACCACTTTTTGATTTAGTTATTTTTGACGAAGCCTCCCAATGCTTCGCCGAAAAAGGCCTATCTGCAATGCTCAGAGGACAACAGGTAGTTATAGCCGGTGATAGTCAACAACTACAGCCAAGTGACATCTATCATATAAAATTAGAGGAAGACACCGAAGATGACCTTCTATTGGAAAAGGAATCACTTTTAGACCTAGGTGCTTCACTGCTTCCAAGCATTATTCTTAGGGGGCATTATAGAAGCAAGAACCTAGATTTAATTGCTTTTTCCAACAAGCATTTCTACAATAACAAACTCAAATTACTTCCTGACTTTAAAGAAATCAATGATGGCATTCCAGGAATTGAGTACATTAAAATAAACGGAATTTGGAAGGATAGTCAAAATCTAGCTGAGGCTCAAAAGGTAAGAGATCTCGTTTCGGTCTTGAGTATTAAGACCCCTAATAAATCAATAGGCGTAGTGACTTTCAATTTCCATCAAGCCGAATTGATACAAGACTTGTGTCCTGACATGAAGAATTTAACGGTTAAAAACATTGAGAATATTCAGGGCGACGAGTTTGATATTGTGATATTTTCCATTGCTTATGCCCCTGACGAAAAGGGTAAGATTAGGATGAATTTTGGTTCACTCAACCAAAAAGGAGGCGAAAACAGGCTAAATGTAGCCATAACTAGAGCCAAAGAGAAGATAAAGGTGGTATGTAGCCTATGGCCTCAGCAGCTTCAAGTAGAGCATGCAACTAATAACGGGCCAAAACTCCTTCAGGCTTATTTAACATATGCTAAGAACATTTCAGAGGGTACTTTCCAAGCAAGTGTGCCCACCATAAGACCGACGTCCTGGTCTCGTCAATTAAAAAATGAGCTCCAGAAAACGAGTCCTAGACTTTCAACAGTATTGCATTTTTCAGATTTGGCCTATACCAAAGATGGAAAATATGAACACTTAATCCTGACGGATGATGAGCAATTTTATGAAGCTGAATCCCTCAAAGAATCTTTCGCCTATTTACCAAAAATGTTAGCAGACAAAGGATGGGATTTTCATAGAGTTTGGAGTAGAAACTGGTGGTTTAAACCTGTTTCTCAGCTTCCTCTTTTGGAGGGAAAGCAAGAGAAAGAATAATGCTCAAAGCCAAAATTCCTACTATTACCAAGAGCGAATGCTGATTACTAAAGCCCCACTCCTCTAGCCAGTGATGTGCCAACATCTTAACTCCTATAAAAGTAAGTAACACACCTAGGCCATACTTTAAATAGGTGAACATGTCAATGATGTTTACCAAGAAAAAGAACATCGACCTAAGTCCCATAATAGCAAAAACATTGGAGAAAAAGACGATATAGGGGTCTTTGGTAATTGAGAAAATAGCCGGTATGGAATCCACAGCAAAGATGACATCCGTGAAAGCAATAACAATAATGACCACAAAAAGTGGTGTCACAAATACTTTATTATTCTTGTATTTATTACGGATGAAGAATCTATCCGACACAAAGGTTTCATAAACATTAAAATATCTAGAAGTAATCTTAACGGCTGGATGATTTTTGGTATCAATGTTCTCCTCTTCATCATCAGTGAAAAGAATCCTTATACCGGTGTAAACTAGGAATGCTCCAAAAATATAGAGTATCCAATCGAAGCGTTGGATTAGAGCCGCTCCCAAGAATATGAATATAAACCTTAAAAAGATTGAGCCTAAAATACCCCAAACCAGCACCTTTTTATAAAACTTAGGCCTCACACCAAAAGAGCTAAATATTAGAATGAACACAAAAATATTATCTACAGAAAGCGAATATTCTACCAAATAACCGGTGATATACTCCAGAGCCATATTGTTCTGAAACTTCTGTTTGGCTAATTCATAGGCCTCTGGCAAATCAAGCGTTTTGAATAATCTACCTCTAACCGCCTCCAGAGCTTCAGGTGAACTGATATCATGAATCAAATAGCCATAATTTCTTAGGAAAAAGTAAAACCCTACAGCCAATGCCACCCAGATGGCACTCCAAATGGCCGCTTCCTTAAAGCTAACAACATGAGATTCGCTTTTAGAAAATGCCCCTAAATCTAACAGCATCACAAAAATCACGAATATCGCAAACCCTCCAAAAAACACTAACTCGTTAGAAAACTCCATAGTTTTATTTTAAAACAATCCCCAAATGGGCTGCAAAAATGCACCATAATCTTTAAAATTATACTATTTTGGCTTGAATTCTGCATTCAATCCTTTCATATCCAATAGCCTAGTATATGTATAAAAACAAGAAAGTAGTAGTGGTGATGCCGGCATACAAAGCGGCTCAAACCATTCAAAAAACTTTTCAAGAGATTCCGCTTGACTTGGTGGATGAGGTCATTTTAGTAGATGACGCCAGCCCCGACGAAACCTTAGCCGTGGCAAAAGAATTAGGAATTAACCATGTCATTAGCCATGAAATGAATAAAGGTTATGGCGGTAATCAAAAGACTTGTTACAGAAAAGCCCTTGAATTAGGTGGCGATATCATAATCATGGTTCATCCAGATTATCAATACACACCAAAACTTATTAGAGCTATGGTATCCATCATTGGAGAGGACCTATATCCGGTTGTCTTTGGTTCCAGAATTCTTGGAAAAGGAGCTCTAAAAGGCGGCATGCCTATGTATAAATACATTGCCAATAGAATCCTTACGCTTACTCAAAACATCTTATTGGGTAAGAAGCTGTCTGAATATCATACTGGTTACAGGGCATACTCGGCGGAGGTTTTAAAAACTATAGATTTTGAAAAATGTGATGACGATTTCATTTTTGACAATGAAGTTATTGCCCAAATCTTCTGGAAGGATTTTGAAATAGCAGAAATAACTTGTCCAACTAAGTATTTTGAAGAGGCTTCCTCTATTAACTTTGCCCGCAGTTCCACCTATGGTTTAGGTGTTTTAAACGTTTCTTTAAGGTATTTCTTGGCCAAAAAGGGACTACTCAAATGGAGAATAGTCAACTAATTTCTTGCTGCTTTATATATCTTTTGGTCCATTCCCATGCTCCAAAAGCGGCGATAATCACGAAGACTAAATACAGGAATGAATATAGCTTCACATCTTTTATATAGTACATATAAGTGGCTATGATATCCACTATTAGCCATATCCACCACGTTTCTACTTTCTTTCTTATCATCATAAATGTGGCCACAATACTCATGACAGTGGTGAAAGAATCCATGTAGGGAAAGGCACTGGGAAGGTTAAATAAGCTGGGTGCCAGCTCATGTAAATTCGCCGAAAAATTTCCCATCACTACAGTTCCTAAAATGCCAACACCAGATAACAAGGCAAAATTCCTTAGACTTAATCGTGTGATTTTCAATTCATTTATGGCGTTAGCCTCTGCTGCTCTAGGAAATCTCCAGTGCCAAAAGCCGATGATATTAGTTACAAAGAAGAAAACCTGCAAAAACATATCTGGATAAAGCTGAATTTGATAAAAAAGAAAAAAGGCAAGTGTCACATTTAGCAAGCCTATAATCCAGCTCCAAACATTTTCTAGGGCCGCCAGACCTACTGCAATAGCACCCGTTATAGTGGCAATAAGCTCCAGAAGGCTCATATCATAGCCTAAAACCCTAAAAACTATATAGTTCACATCTAATAATTCTTGCATCTAGCAAATATGAAAATTCAATTTCAAAAATGAGTCAAGAGTGCTCCTCGAATTCCATTGGATAAAAAAATGGATATGAATATTTCTTTTCATTACTTTTATTGTGTAATAACTAATTACTTAACCACGAAAAAAATCATCAAATACTCCTTCCTAGGCTTGTTCCTATTTACTGGCTTCCGCCTTCTGCTATTTAAAGTTTGCTCTACCAAATGTGCCTGTTCTTAAAGACCTCAAAGTTGAAACTACTCCAGTACTAATAGAAAGAGGGAGATATCTGGCAAATAATGTTAACCGATGCATGGACTATCTATCATGCAGAAAAAGATTTTACAAAATTTACCGGCCCACCTAAACCAGGTACCTTAGCAAAGGGTGGTGAAAGGTTTGATCATTCCATTGGCTTTCCAGGAACTTTTTACTCTAGAAACATTACTCCTTATGGCTTAGAAGATTGATGAGATGGTGAGCTTTATAGAGCTATTACATCTGGAGTGAGCAAAGACGAAAGCGTTATCCTTCCTGTTATGCCTAGGCCGGCCTATAATAAAATAGCAACAGAAGATATTTATTCTATCATTTCATATCTCAGAACTCTTAAACCAATAGAAACTGAAAACAAAACTTCGACTACCGATTTTCCAGTTAGCCATATTAAGAATACTTTCCCTATGCCGCCCCCCCCCCTGATGCCATCCCTGAAAAAAATGATAGGTTGGCTTATGATGCTTATTTAACAAGTGCGGCGGCATGCATAGAATGCCACTCAAAAAAAGACGATAAGGGTAATAATATTCCTGGAACAGAATTTGGTGGGGGTGCTGCCTTTCCTTTACCTGGATATGGGACCGTATATTCTGCCAATTTAACGTCACATCCGAAAAACGGACTGAAATATAATGAAGAAAGCTTTGTTGCCAGATTTAAAAGTTATGTAGACAGTTCATATGTCCCTCATGATGTAGGGCCCGGTGAATTTCAAACCTTAATGCCTTGGATGATGTATGGAGGAATGAAAGAAGAAGATTTAGGTGCCATCTATAATTATTTAAGTTCTCTAGACCCTATCGATAATTCTGTAGTAAAATTTACTCCTGAGAATGATATGTAAAATCTCCCAAAAGCCCTAGGCAAGCTAATCTTGCATAGGCCTTTCTTTCAAGTAGAAATAAGAAACCCATTTTATTAGAATTTTGTTTCTTTAGCATAGAAAATTACTTTATGCAGAAAGCCCTCCTTTTTTTCATCCTTACACTTGCCATAATAGGTTGCGATTCCAAAGAACAAAAAGTCATTAACAATGCAATTGAGGCCCATGGTGGCATCAATTTCGAAAACTTGAAAGTCGGTTTCACCTTTAGAAATATAGACTATAAGCTTGAAAGGAATAAAGGCAAGTTCCAATACCAAAGAACTCAAAAAGACTCTTTAGGTAATGTAGTTACAGATGTTCTGACAAATGACAGTTTTCAAAGATTACTAAATGGGAACGAAGAACATGTTGCAGATGCCATGGCTCTCAAATACGAAAATTCTATTAATTCAGTGGCCTACTTCTTCCTACTCCCATACGGTTTAAATGATGATGCTGTAAATAAGGCCTACGAAAAAAAAATAGTCATCAAAGGACAAAAATATCATCAAGTCAAAGTTTGGTTTGACCGAGAAGGCGGTGGTGAAGATCATCAGGATATTTATAAGTTTTGGTTAAATGATTCCACGCAACGACTAGACTACTTAGCCTATTCTTATGAAACTGACGGGGGCGGAGTACGGTTAAGGGAAGCATATAATAGGCAAGGTATAGGCAACTTCTATTTTCAGGATTACAATAATTACGGTATTGAAGATGGCAACTACCCCTTGGATTCATTAATCGTACGTTTTGAAGAAGGTACTCTTCCTTTTCTTTCTAAAATCGAAAATGAAAACATACATTTATTGCCTTAACCAATCAATACTTATGAAACTCCTTAAAACCCTCCTTTTTATCCTGATGTTAGGCACCCTAAGTTCATTTCATAATAAACCTTTGAAAGTTATTTTCTTTGGAGACTCCATTACTCAGGCTGGCGTGACCCCAGGTGGGTATATTACTCTTATGCAGGAGGATCTAAAAACTAAAACCTTAGAGGAAGCCTATACTTTTGAGGGTGCAGGCATTGGTGGGAACAAGATTTACGACCTCTACCTAAGAATGGAAGACGATGTATTAGCCAAGAATCCAGATGTAGTGATTGTTTTTGTTGGAGTAAACGATGTTTGGCACAAAACCAGCCATGGTACAGGAACAGATGCCGATAAATTTGAGCTTTTCTACAAAGCCGTAATAGGCAAACTTCACAAACAAAATATTGAAGTTTTGCTTTGTACGCCAGCTGCGATTGGTGAAAAAACAGATTTCAGTAATCAACAGGACGGCGACTTAAATCATTACTCCCAAATCATTAGAGAACTAGCAAAAGACACGGGCTGTGATCTCATTGACCTGCGAAAAGAATTCCTTGACTATAATTTAAAGCACAACTCTGACAACAAAGACCGAGGTATTTTAACTAGGGACCGCGTTCATCTAAATGATACTGGAAACAGGTTTGTAGCTGACCTAATGTGGGGAGCCTTACAGAAGTAGTCTAGCTTTCGTCAATTTTCACATTTAACGAAACGACCGTTTGACAATTAGAAATCTTTTTTATCTTTGTTTATGCCTTTAGTAAAAACAAGTAAAGAAGAGATCGTTTCTATGGCCCTTAGCACTTTCAGAAAAAGTGGCTATTACAATACGTCCATGAGTGATTTGGCCGAAGCCTGTGGCCTTCAGAAGGGTAGCTTCTATCACTATTTCCCTTCTAAAGAAGCCATCATGGCATCTGTTTTAGATAGCGTGTGTCAATACTTAAAAGCTAAAGTTTTCTCAATAGCTCAAGGAACAGATTTAGAACCTAGAGCCAGAATGGAGAAAATGCTCCTAAAGCTTGGCAAAGCTCTACTCTCTCAAGAAGGTGGTTGTATTATAGGGAATACCACTCTAGAAGTAGCCGGACAAGACATAGCTTTTAAAGCTACATTAAAGAGCGTTTTTGAAGACTGGCTTTCCGCAATGACCCATATTTTCAAAGAGGATTACCCTGAGGGAACAGCGGGCAGATTAGCCCAACAATCAGTTATGGAGTTTGAAGGGGCTGTGATGCTCTCACAGTTGTATGATTCTGACCAATACCTTAAAGATGTGTTTGTGCGTACTCTCTCCAAAATGAAATAAAAATTTTATCCATCAAATAACAAACGTTTGGTACCCTTTAAACAAAAAACATTAAAAATACGAACAGAAGACGGCATTGAGGTTTCAGGGGTCTTACTGAGTCCTAAAAAACCGAAAGCCGTTGTTCAAATAAACTCTGCCACAGCAGTCCCTAAAGAATTCTACAAGCACTTTGCTCAATATCTAGCTGAAAACAATTACGCCTGTTTCTATTATAATTACAGGGGTATTGGCGATTCCAGACCAACTGAAGGCCTTAAAGGATGTGATTACGAAATCACTGATTAGGCAAGGCAAGACATGAACTCCGTGCTGAAGTTCTTAAAACAAAAGTTCCAAAACATCTCTTTATTCTTCTTATGTCACAGTGTGGGAGGTCAAATGATTGGCTTGATACCAAATATAAATGATATTGAAGGCGTACTCGCCATTTCTACCTCCTCAGGGTATGCCAAAAACATGACACTGTCTGCTAGACTTCAGTCCTTCTATTTCTTTAGAATTGTTAGGCCCATAATTCATTTAATCTACGGATACTCCAAATTTAAGTTTTTAGGTATCATGGAAGACATGCCTATCAAAATCACCAACCGTTGGTATGAATGGTGTAGCAAGCCAGAATACTTTTTTGATCCTAAAAACGCAAAAAAGATGGCGAAACTTAGTGGTTTTAAAAATCTTAAAATCCCAATAGAAGTAGCCATTGCCAAGGATGATCCCATTTGTCCCAAGCCAAACGTCGAGAATCTTTGGAAAAACTTTCACAGTAGCGGAGGCATTAATTTCAATTGGCTTAAACCAGAAGACTTCGATCTAAAGACTATTGGTCATTTCCACTTTTTTCGTAAGACTTCGAAAGCTCAACTTTGGCCTTGGACTTTGGATAAATTAGAACACCTAAGTAAACATTAAACCTCAATAGAAATGGATAAAAAGGCTTTAAAAAAAGAACTTGAAAATAGCTTTAAAGCTATTTTAGTAGATTTAGAGGGAATAAGCAATGAATCTTTCTACCAAAATAAAGGTTCAAAATGGTCTGCCGCTCAAAACTTAGCTCAACTGACGTTAAGTGCTAAAATCTTTAGACGAGCCCCTACTGCACCCAAATGGGCCCTTGTATTCCGGTTTGGTTTAAACTTTCAGAAACAATGGGACTTAAATTGGATAAGGAAAACTTACAATGAAGCGACTTTTCCTGTCACAGCGGGTTTTGAACCTCAAATGAGTTCGGATACCTCCCTAGAGTACGAAAAAGAACAATTTATTAAGCAAAATAAGGCCATTTTAGAAAACCTAGATAGCTGGAGCAAGTGGCGGATAAACCTATTTAAACTACCTCAGCTAGTGCTAGGAAAACTTAGCGTGAGAGAAATGAGCCTCTTTTTCTCCTTTCACATAAAACATCATCACAAAGCCATAAGGCTAGCTCTTGCCTAAAAAAAGCACCTATGTCGTTTGACAAAGGTGCAATTCTAATTAAGGATTAGGGTAAAATTCTTAGTCCACAGGTAAAGTGCCAGCCAAAGTCAACACACCACCAGAAATCATCAGGTCTTTTAAAAGGTTTGTATTAGCACCTTGGTCACTACCTCCACCTGCGATTACAGCAGGAAGATGGATAGTCAACAAAATTACCAGAAGCATCACTCCCAATAAAGTGGCAGCAAGTCTAGCCTTTTTACCAATGATTATGGCCACTGCCGCCGCTATGAAGGCCACCCCAGTAATATAGACCCATATTACCCCTCCAGGAATTGGCACCATGCCCGCCATTTTTTCGGCTCCCATAAAATGAAAAACCCCAAAAAGGGCAGCTGGTACGGCAATTAAATACTTAGAGATTTTTGAAAGGGGAGAAAGTACTGATTCGATCATAATTTTAATTAAGGGTTAAGGGTTTGTTATAAATCATTCGAAAAGTACAATTTATTATTTTAATAAAACAATATATAGCGTCTTATTGTCAAATAATGATGATATAAAATTGAACACTTTCGGCTAATAAGTTAGATAAACCCCCTATTTAACCTTATACGTGATTTTATACCAAATTAAAAAAATTACAGAGAGAGAAGCTACCACACTACAGGCTTGAAAAGCATAGCCAATCCTATTAGGGTCATTATTGTACAAAAACATAGGTAGCACTGCCCCCAGTCCAATACCCGCTTCTAAAGCGATATACATGGTGGCCACTGCCCTCCCCCGTGTTTCATCGGAACAAAGATCTATAGTCCAAGCCTGATACGATGGCGAAATGAGTCCCCAAGCCATGCCGAAGCAAATGCCTCCAAAAACAAAGAAAAGGTAGTGCGACGTAATGGAAGTTAGTGCCAAGGCTAATACCATAAAAAACGACCCAAAAATCAAGACATTCACTCTACCCTTTTTATCAGATATTTTGCCACCAGCTATACGTGTAAATAAAGAAGAAAGAGTGAAGATTAAGAAATACAGGCCCTTATTTTCTAAACCCACTATCTTACTTAGATCTGGAGAAAGAGTAATAACCGTCCCAAAACCGAAGGAAGTGAGAAATACGACCATGGCCACAGGCCAAATATCCCTATGGAACACATCTTTCCTTTTTATTTTAAACAAGGAGAAAGAAAAGACCTGCCTTTTTTCTAGAGGCAATGTTTCTTTCATGGAATAGAGTATAGCCACTGAAAGTAAAGCGAAACATGATGATAAATAGAATAGAATATTGATAGAGTAATACTTAGCTATTAAACTTCCCAAATAAGGCCCAAAAGCCATGCCAGTGCTGGTCACAAAACCGTAAATCCCCATAGCCTCCCCACGCCTAGTATTTGGTACTATATCTGCTATATAGGCAGCGGTACCCGTTGGTTTAAACCCCATAGAAAAACCATGGAAGAAACGTAAAACCAGAAAGAAACCAACGGAATGTATAAGAGGATAAAAAAGTCCGCAAATCGCACAAACTCCCGCTCCCACTATCATAACAGGAATCCTACCCCATTTATCTGTGAGGTTTCCACTAAACGGTCTAGAAAAACCTGCTGTTAGCGTAAAAACACCTATAATGAGACCCTTGTAAGCCTCACCTCCCATACTCGTCAGATAATCGGGTAGCTCCGGTAAGATGATATTGAAGCTTATAAAGAACAAGAAAGAGCTCATGCATAGAAGCATAAACTGAGACGTGAAAATTTTCTCTTGTCTCATGTACTACTTTCCCTCCTTGTTTTCAATTTTGTTTTGTATTATTCATAAAATAAACATTCACCTATCTGGAGTAGTTAGGAGCCTCTCGGGTCACTTGTACATCATGAGGGTGGCTTTCTACCATACCGGACGAAGTGATTTTGACAAACTTGGCTTCCTGTAAAGCTGTTATATCACTAGCACCTACATATCCCATTCCAGCCTTTAAACCACCACACATTTGGTAAAGAACCTCCCCTGCCTTGCCTTTATAGGCCACTCTTCCTACTATTCCCTCAGGAACCAGTTTCTTCACATCTGCCTCTGCGTCTTGGAAATAACGGTCTTTAGATCCGTCTTCCATGGCCTCCACAGAGCCCATACCTCTATATGTTTTAAACTTTCGTCCTTCGAATATTAACATCTCTCCTGGAGCTTCATCTGTTCCGGCCAATAGCGAACCTATCATCACAGAACTAGCTCCTCCGGCTAGAGCTTTTACCACATCTCCTGAGAACCGTATTCCTCCATCTGCAATGATTGGAACCCCAGAGCCTTTGATGGCCTGTGCAGATTCGTAAACTGCCGATAATTGCGGCATGCCTATTCCTGCAATAATTCTGGTGGTGCAGATACTTCCCGGTCCTACGCCTACTTTAATGCCATCTGCTCCTGCTTCAACCAATGCCCTGGCGGCATCGCCTGTTGCTATATTCCCACAGATAACCTCAACATTAAAGTTTTTCTTAACTCTAGACAAAGTCTCAATAACTCCTCTGGAATGTCCATGAGCAGTATCTATACTTATCACATCCACGCCTGCTTTTACTAAGGCTGCTACCCTTTCCTCAATGTCTGAAGTTACTCCGACAGCAGCTCCCACTAAAAGTCTACCAAGCTTATCTTTGGCGGCATTGGGCCTGTCCTTTTTCTTTAAAATATCTTTATAGGTAATAAGCCCTACAAGCTTATTCTCATCATCAATGATTGGAAGCTTCTCTATCTTATGAATCATCAGTATATACTCGGCTTCTTCTAAAGTTACACCCAGTTTCGCTGTAATAAGATTTTCCTTAGTCATCACAGATTCTATAGGCTTTAGCATATCCGTCTGAAATCTTAGGTCTCTATTCGTCACAATCCCATATAAGGTGCCGTCCTCCAATATCACAGGAATGCCACCAACTTTAAAATCTTGCATGAGTCGAAGGGCGTCGCCGAGCTTGGCTGTTTTTTCTACAGTAATCGGGTCTATTATCATCCCGCTTTCAGACCTCTTAACTTTCCTTACCTGCTCGGCCTGAGCCGTAATGCTCATGTTTTTATGGATAATTCCCATACCACCTTCTTGAGCTACCGCAATAGCCATTTCAAACTCGGTAACGGTATCCATGGCTGCCGAGAGCAGAGGAATGTTTATAGAAATGTTTCGAGTAAGCTGTGTAACCGTGCTTGTATCTCTAGGAAGTACATCTGAATATGCAGGAACGAGTAGTACGTCGTCGTATGTAAGTGCTTCAAAAAGAAGCTTGGAGGAGTTGATCATTGCAAATAATTAAATATCTCTTATTTGCCATGCAAAATTAAGGAGAATTTTTTAAAGAATTCTAGCCTAGTAGAATATTTATACTATTGCTGTAAATAATAGTACGAAGATCCGTCTGCCAAAATAGCACCTAAAATGCTTTTTTGATAGAGTACCAGGTGATTTGCTCCACGCCACTCTTCAAAGTTGTACCAATGATACATGTTTTCATCTAATAAGATAAGGGCGTCTAAGTCACCTTGTATACCTTTTTGAAAGGCGGACTTCTCTTCCGGAGAGCCTTTTCTTTTCCTTATGAAAGTTTTAGTCTCAGCATTAATGCTAAGTTCTTCTTCATAACCAATAGCCTCATCCAATAAATCTAATTGAGCAAAGCCATTTGTAACTCTCACTAATTTCCACTTGCCATGAAAAACAGAAAGTTCGGGTATTACACAGCAGTCTTTCTGATCACATGACACAAAAAACAAGTTCAAGAATAAAAACAGTATTGACTTTTTCATTTCTGCAGATTTAGAATTTTACCCGCAAACTGGATAGTATTAGATGACTTCTCATAAATAAAAAAGAGAAACGGCCTATCTACAAAAAAAGTAGGATAGTAAGGTAAGGAGGTAGTTTCAATCCCAATGGTGGTCACGGCAGCGGCCTCCGTACCTACTTCGTCTACCGCCACAAAGGAGTTTTGTTTTACAAATCCCACCACCAAGTTCCCTGCTGGTGGGGAAATTTTAGATAAATCTGCCTGACTAGAAAAAAGAGAGGGCATTCCCATATCAGATAGAACCCCATTCAGTTTCTTTTCATACTCCATTTTAAACTTTGGCAGCTGAACCTCCACCGTTTGAACTGACAATTTCGAATTCATTGCTGCCCAGGCTACCGGGTCCAAATTAGACAATAAACCTGCCGCGTCACTGTTTTCTGGTAGAAGGACTCGCATAGCATAATTTCCTGAACCATATGGGAGATCTAAAACCTTATAGCCTGTCATTTCTGCCAAGGCAAAAGTGTCTCTTTTGGACATCATTTCTACCATAGCCGTTTTCTCACGACCTTTAAACGGAGCATCAAACGTCCGGTCCTTCTCAAATTGACTAGACCAATCTCCTTTAAAGTACAGAGCATTTATCAAAAACATAACTTGATCTGCGGAAATTTCCTCTAAGACTTTCTTGATCTTAGCATTAGTGTTATCACTGGCCCATTGATTTATTTTATCTACTGTGTTTTGGTTAAAGTCTTCTTCGTATAATTCAGCTTTGAAATAGTTCTTAAGCCAATCGCGTCCTAAACGTTCGAAAAAATAAGAGAAGGGATTTGGTATCTCAAAGTTACCTTTGAGTTGAACAACTAAACACCTTCTCTTATGACAAACGTAA
>Ga0075117_1000581_pt1 | contig 24554 bp, 14 predicted proteins | sample AntAceMetag02UKJ_FD_69789 | JGI IMG/M metagenome (GOLD analysis project Ga0075117, IMG submission 69789) | Saline lake microbial communities from Ace Lake, Antarctica - Antarctic Ace Lake Metagenome 02UKJ | ecosystem: Environmental > Aquatic > Non-marine Saline and Alkaline > Saline | place... | reverse complement strand
CAACCTTCTTTTTTGAAAAAGCTTTTTCCAACTGGAATCGAATGCGTGCCTCCTCACTTGTCGAGATCTTTCCATCTGCCATAGATGCCGCAGCGGCTAGTTGGAGAATAAGATCAATGAAGGTTTTCTCACTTTTCAGGAAACCTTTATGCTTTAGTAGATAAGCATGCCGAAGAGAAGTGTACATTAGATAGAGGAAGAGTGCAAGCACCGCTAGTAGTACACCAACTATAAGGCGGCTGATGAATTCTTTTTGAGGTATCAAAGCCCCGATTAGAAAGCCAATTAAAATGGCCCATCCTGAAAAAACGAAACGCGGCATAAATTAGTTATTAAAGCAACAATCCAAATCCCTGGATTTTTTTCATATCAAAATTTTGAAGTCTAAAATTAAATAAATTCGGTGCCAAACCATTATTTAATCTGATTAATCAAGAATAAACGAAGTTTCTTGTCGTGATAACAACATGCGTTTTCTACACTAATTCTGACTATCTTGTGGCTAAAGATTAGTAGCATGTTAGAAAATATTGACACAAAAGGACCTTCGGCGTTAGATAAAGACACGATTAAAAAAGAGAATAAATTATTGATTGGAAAAATTGAAGAGTTGCAACGGATTTTATATGCAGAATCAAAACATTCTCTTCTCATAATTCTGCAAGGTTTGGATGCCGCCGGAAAAGATGGCACTGTAAAAAGTATTCTTGGTAGTGTCAATCCTTTAGGCTGTAATGTCTACTCGTTTAAAAAACCGACTGAAGAGGAATTTGGACACGATTTCCTATGGCGTGTGCACAAGATCGTCCCCCGAAAGGGTATGATTCATATTTTTAATCGTTCACATTATGAGGATATTTTGGTTCCTTCGGTTGAAGGATATTATGGAAAAGAACGAATTGAACGAAGATATGAACATATCAATAATTTTGAAGCACTGCTAGCCGATCATGGGACAAAGGTCTTGAAATTTTATTTGCACATTTCTAAAGAAGAACAATTGGAACGGCTAACAGAACGAATCGAAAATCCAGAAAAGTATTGGAAACATAATGATGGTGATTGGGAGTCTAGAGAAAAATGGGATGCTTATATGAAGGTATACGAAACGCTTTTTGAGAAATGTAATCAGCCCGAATGGCATATTATTCCTTCGGATAGAAACTGGGTAAAAGTGAATGCAATTGCCAAAGTTGTTTTGCAAACATTGGAAGCACTGAATCCGAAATGGCCTCAACTAGAAACCGAGAGATTTGATTAATTAGTGGATTCAACTCTTACTATAAGACCCTAACTTGTGTCTGAAAGACGAAGAAGGATTTGTCCTTGTCAATTTTGTTAAATTGGTATTTTAATTTTTGACTTGATTTACGGGCAATATCGATCAGTCCTAAACTCGCTTGCCCATTTTCAGTGAGCGTATTGTTGGTTATACCTTGTTTATACAGTTGCTGTAATTCCTCGTAGTTTTTCTTATTAACGTTTTCTATTAAATCAATTATTGCCCGCTCACTTGTATTATCAATCACGTTTCCGGTGGAGATTTTAAGTGTGTTTTTCTCTTTTTCAACTAAAACGAGAAAGTGTGAATCGTTGATGTCGTTTACATTTCCGTGTTTGGACAGGTTTTGAATACACTCTACAACAATCGAAAAAAATCGTTTTTTTTCTTTTTTTGGTACGTCTGTTTTTTCAATATCAATTTTTAGACGCGTGAGAAAAGCCTCGACAATGGCTTTTGAGAGTATACCGTCGTAGATTAGCATTATTTTTGCATGATCTAAATTCTCATGGAACTCTGAAACGTAATTTAAAGTATCATCCATATGGTTGTATCACATTATTAATTCGCGTATGCTACAAATAAATTCTTAACTCGGCTCGTCTATTAATTGAATCGTTTTCTGGATCAATTAATTTAGTTTCTCCATACGCATTTATTGATAGCCGCGCTGGATCAATTCCTTTGGCCGCTAAATATGCTGCAATCCATTCCCCTCTCTTTTGTGATAGGATAAAATTGTATTCATCAGATGCTGTCGCATCAGCATAAGCGCTGATAGAAAGTTTCAACTGCGGATACTTTTTTAATAATTTAAGCACAGAGGTCAGTTTCACAAGGTCTTCCTTTTTTACCGCGGATTGATTAGTTTCAAAAAATACGAGCACTGCTTCATATTCACTGCTTAAATTCAAATCAAATCCTTCTTGGTTATCAATTAGTGAAAGGTTAGATTCGGTTTGAAAGCCAAGTGGACGATAAATAAAGAAATGATTTTCTTCTTCCTGAATACGTGCAATCTGCTTCCCATAACGATCATATAACGTAAGTGATACTTGGATTTGTGTGTCTGCCGTAAATTTATAGGTTTTTTCACTGGACAAATTTGTGAAGCTAAAATTACCAATTGAATCGGTACGTGTACTTGCTAACAAGATTCCGTCTTCACTGTATGCACACACGGTATAAGTGACCTGATTGCTTTTGGTTTTATCGACAGGTGCAAAATTACCTGATATTTCAGCATTTTCGCTCAGGAACGATCCTTCCTCATCATTGATGAGTAAAGTCAGATTATTATTTAGATCAGGGCGTAAACGGCGATAGACGAATTCATCTTGGCCATTGCATTTAAGTTGTGTGTGGATTTGATTTTGGCTATTATAGATGTATAAAATTAAAGCTTCTTGACAACCTGGGAAATCAATCGAATAATTTGATGACAGCGGAATGTCCCTGAAATAGAAATTACCAGATGAATCAGTTGTTGTTGTAAAAATGATTTGTTTATCTTGGTCGACGAGGTTAACTGTTTGATTCGCTACTTCGCTAATGATGTCATTATCCAACACAATTTTACTAGATAAAATCGCACTGTCAATGACCTGGTTTTTCATGTCATCAGGCAAAAAACTCACAATTCCATTTTGATCGTAAAACAACTTTTTATATTTAAACGCACCCGCTTCATTCAATATAAAACTCGCTTGTGTTTCCCCTTCTTGATTATAAAATTCTAGTGTCATTTCATCTTGCGCTTCACCCGCTAATCGAACTGAAAAATTGCTATCAATCTTTATATTGTCAAAAATAAAGTAGCCGTTGGAATCGGTTTTCTCTTCGTAAACAAATTCACCATTTTCATTAAAAAGTTGTACAGTTAGATTTGATGCTGATCCACCCAACGTGCGATAGGTAAATGTTCCAGCGATTTGATTTTTAACGGTAATCTTGCGATCCAATGTGAAATAGTAGATATCGTCATTGCCTAGACGATTGGAAGAAAAATACCCTGCTGATAAATCTGGCAAGACGCTAATTCCAAAATCGTCGTAAGGCGAGTTAAGTCCAGATATCATAATTGGATAAGAAGTAGGCTCTGCTGCATTATAATAAATATCGAGTTGACCTTGTCCATTTACTCGATCACTTGAGAAAAAAATATTACCGCTCACAACATAAGGAAATAGCTCATCAGCATCACTATTTACAAGTTCAAGATTAACGGGTGTAGACCATCCTCCTCTTATTAATTCGACGTAATAAATGTCATTTTTACCCTTGCCTCCCGGTTTATCCGATACGAAATAAAGTCTTTTCTTAACAGCATCATAGGATGGGTGTGCAAAGGAATTCTCAAGATCACAAAAAGGCATGCGCTTTATTTTTGACCATGAATCGCCCGTTTTAATTGCGCTAAACAATTGTGGTTTATAAATGCGTTCTCCCTTGCTTGTGATTTGCACAACCTGCGTAAAAAAGAGAGTATCACCATTTTTAGTGAAGCTAATCGGTCCGGTATGATTGCCGTTATTGAGTTTATTGGATAATAGTTTAATGTCTCGAACAGATACAACTCCATCTTCGTCGCTTCTAATCGTACCCCAGAAAATATTAGAATAGCCTAATTTATCCCAGTTATTTTCTCCTACGTTATGCTTGTTATAGGGTCGATTGGATGTGAAATAGAGTTGTTTACCCAGAATAACTGGTGAGAAGTCATCTGATTTTTCATTCACACCAACAATCGTTTGCAGCTTTGCCTCAACTCTAACCTCTTGTATTTCGTATACTTGTCCGAAGGAGATCGCGCTAATAATCAGATATGTGAGTGTTAAAAGACGTCTCATATTATAAATGCCGTGGTGAAATGATGGTCGATTGTTTAACGTTAAAATCAAAACCGATTAGAAATTCATGCGAACCATATGTGAAGCTTTTCAATTTAGTCATGTTCATATCATATGAATATCCGATTCGAAGATAGTCTGTAACATTGACATCTACAAGAAAATTCAAGCTAGATATATTTCTTATACCTATTCCAACCCAAAAAAGTTCATTGTACATAAAGAGCGCATTTAAATCTATGTTCAAGGAATTTGGTCCAGCGTATTTTAGAAGTAGTGTTGGTTTAAATAGAAATTTGGAGGTCATTTCAAAAACATATCCCGTTGAAAAAAAGAAGTGTCGTGTCAAAAAATAGTTTTGCTTATCAAGCACGTCATCAAAGTTGAAACGTTGTTTTGTAAGGTGATTTACGGATAAACCTGCAAAAAATTGCTCGGTATAATAATAGATCCCAAAGTCAAATGTAGGGACCGTAGCACTCACCTTCTGCTGAATGTCTAAGGCATCATTCTCTTCCCGAAAATTGAGTTGTCCATGATCAAGGATACTGTTGTATATCCCTCCTCGAAGACCAAAATTTAGTGTTCCTGTTTCTAATTTTAATTGATAGGTACCAGTCGCATTCAAAAGGATATTATTCGTGGGTCCAATCTTATCGTGTGAAAGTTGTGCGCCCCAAGCGATATTTTTATCATTCATTGGAACGTGACCACTTGCAGTTTGGGTGGTAGGAGCTCCATCTAATCCCGTCCATTGGCTTCGATTCACAATCACAACATTAATCGCGTCTCTCGATCCTGCATAGGCGGGATTAATAGCAAAAGGGTTAAATAGGTATTGGCTATAAATGGCATCTTGCTGCGCGTAAGAGGCACATGATAGAAGGAGCGATATGTATACTAAAAATCTCATCTATTAACGCACAAGTTGAACCCATCCCGCTTGATTATTTTCCGGAATTTCTGTAATAACGACATAAAAATAAGTGCCTGGCATGAGCGCTCTTCCTTTACCATCTGTTCCATCCCAATAGGCATTGATATTATCGTAATTTTCAATCGAAAGTAGTTCATCACCCCAGCGTGTATAGATGTATACCGTATTGGGTAGATAATTGATGAGGTTTTCAATGTACCATATGTCATTTTTGCCATCATCATTGGGAGAAAAAGCGTTATACAATTCAATGTCGCATTCATTTTGAGGATTGAAAAAAACCTGAATCGTATCGAAAACGTCGCAGTTGTCGCCATTGGTAATGCGCACTGCATAAGACTCTTCATTAAGGCTAAATGCTACTGGATTGCCCAATGTATAATCGCCTAATGGCACTTCGGTGTCCCAAAGATACGTGTCTCCTCCAAAAGCTTCTAATTGGGCCGGTGACCCTAAGCAAATTGATTGATCTTGTCCTGCTCTCATTCCGCTTGTATCTGACAGAAAAAGGTTGTATGACTTGATTTCACTTAGACATCCTTCAGCGCTTATTGCTTGCGCATAAAAGGTGTTGTTTCCTACCATTAATTCTGTTGGTAAATAATTGAAGGTAGAATCAAGAATTACTGCTCCCTCGCTATCCTCATACCAATACACTTTAAAAGCGTCTATTTCTTCTGTTACTTGGATGCTTCCCAATAGATCATCAGGACAATATAAATCGACGTCTGACTCAAGGGAAATAATTTCTGGGGTTGGGAAGAGTGTGACCGAAATTGTGAGTGAATCTGAACAGACATCTGTATCGCCAAGAATGATATATCTAACGTTATAGGTATTGCCAGAACCATTGCTTATTAGACCAGTACTCGGATCAATAGTGGCACCGTCTGCAGGAGTTGGATCAAAATCGAAAGTTCCTCCTGGCTCGCCTGTAATAATTGCTAGAACATCCAGGTTTGCACAGTGATCCTCTAATGTAAAACCAGGATCATAGGCTAAACGTGCAAAAATGAAGTTTGTATCCGTTTCTGTGCAAAATCCATCAGACACAATATATTGTATGGGGTAGTTTGTTCCAGCTATAGCAGACGAAATGGCACCTGTTAAAGGATCGATTGTCGCACCATCTCCAAGGTCCGGAGCGAAACTGAATGTGCCTCCTGCAGTGACAGGAACGATTATTTCACTCACTAATTCAGCACAAAAATCTGTCGTTGAAAAGCTCTCGTCTATAGAGATGACTGAAAGCGTTTCGATTGAGGATTCACTGCATAAGCCTGATGGATCAAAAACGATATATTCGACTGCATACGTTGCACCTTCTAATCCATTTGTGATTACGCCTGTACTTGCATTGATTTCAGCTCCGTCGCCTGGGTCGCCAGGTGAAAAACTATACGTTCCTCCAATCGCCGAAGGCACAGGAGGAGCACTTGCCACCAAAGGGCAAATATCAGGAAATATAAAAGATTCATCTACGCCTATAGCAATCACGATCATAGAATCTTCTTGTGTGCATGAACCGACAGTTAAGGAATATTCTACTGCGTATTCTGTTCCTTCAGTGGCTAGCGTGATTGTTCCATCTAATGGATCTATTATTGCTCCATCCAACGGTAAAGGCATTGCAAAACTCCATTCCCCTCCTCCCATTGTCGGAATGCCTGGGGCTGATCCACTCTCCCAACAAAAATCATCAAATTCAAATTCTTCTGGTACATTGATAACATGGACAATGTTTGTGTCAGCATTTTCACAACCGTCTACAAGAAGGGTGTAAATCACCGAATAACTGCTGTCTTCTTGTGGTCCAGAGATTGCGCCAGTAATATCGTCTATTGATTCGCCAAAACCACCTAGAAATTCTAATGTAAATATTCCTCCATCTACTTCTACTAAGGGTTCAGGACTTAAGTCTGTTGGGCAAAAGTCGTCAAATATAAAGCTCGCATTTGGTTGGTTTACAGTGAATGTAGCCTCAGCACTGTCAGCACAGGTTCCGACATACGAAATTCGGCGCACAGTATACGTGGTATTTGCTAAACCAAGGGTCACATCACCCGTTAATCCATCAATTAAAACGGGATCGGGGAAGATAGGATCAATGGAAAAAAAGAATGTATCTACTAAAATTTCTTCAACGGTTGGACTCGCTGTTTCACCAAAACAAATATCATCAATGACGAAGTTTTCGTTGACTTCAACAGCTGTTACAAGGACGGTATCTGCTTGCCAACAAGTCCCTGTTGATGCACTGTCAACAACTGTGTAAGTTGTTCCTTCAATCGGATTGTAGACAATACCTGATGTCGGGTTAATACTTGCCCCATCCGCTGGTCCGAGTAGGATATAATTTGCAATGGCAGGATCTACAGCAACAGGACCTGTTCCGGATGAATCGTCAACAACACAAAAGTTGGCAAAAGTGAACTCCTGCGGCACGGTTAAAACGGTAACGTCAACTGTGTCTCTATCCGAACAGGTTCCGACTTCATAAATGATTGAATAGGTAGTGCCTTCTACACCACCACTTAATATGCCAGTAGCTCCGTTAATAATAGCGGGATCGTCATCCACCTCAAAATAAAATGTTCCACCGGGTTCTGCAATACCAAAAGGTGCGCCAAGGTCACCAGGGCAAAAATCTGAATAAGAGAAACTCTCGTCTGTCGAGATTACATTTACAGATAAGGTAAAATCTTTTAGACAGGCTCCGACAGTATGTTTTATTGAATACGTTGCTCCTTCAATACCTCCTGTAATGGCCCCTGTCGTCGCGTTTATAGTTGCGCCATCACCCGGGGGAACGGCAAATCCAAATACACCACCTGGTTCAGCGGGAATGGCTGCTGGACTTATTACGATTGGACAAAAATCGGCCATGGTAAAGGAAGCATCTGTTGCAATGACTGACACATCTATAGTGCCTGTATCTGAACATGTACCATCCGTTGCTATATATTGGATCGTATAAGTCGCTCCTTCAACACCTCCGCTATGAATACCAGTATCTGATGTGAGAGTAGCACCATCTAGTGGGGCTGGATTAAATGAAAATACTCCTCCCGGTAAGGTGGGTACTGCCGTTCCGCTTGACCCAGGGCAAAAATCATCCATCACAAATGATTCATCAATTTCAATTATCGTTACTGTTGTCGTGTCGTTATTTCCACATCCATCTCCGAACTCATATACGATTGAATAGGTTGTACCTTCAAGACCATTCGTTAAAACACCCGTTGCAGGATCAAGAATTGAACCATCTGCAGGATCACCTCCGTCGTATGAAAAAATCCCCCCTAAATCACCTGTGATTGTGGGGGTGGCGGCATTTCCAAAACAGACGTCATCATAATTAATAGTTCCTGCATTTCCTTCGCTAACCACTACATTTATTCCAAATTCAGAGGTTGAATTATTAGCTTCACTGGTAACTGTAGCGGTAACACTAGTTCCAGGTGGTAACAGGCTGCCAACATTAAAGGTGAAGCTTTGTGGATTAGTAGCTGGTGTAACGGTTTGAAAACCAAGAAATGTTTCACCTTCACCATTTGTTGGGTCGGGGCTGCTATTGCTGAAAAATTCAACTCGGTAATTAATTCCGGTCGGAACGCTCAGATCATAGGTAATAATGGTTTCTGATAAATCACAGTTGGATGCTTCGGTCAGTTCTGGATAATCTAACCCATAATTATCTTCGGAACTGATCTCCAAGCCATCATTTGGGACAACGATATTATTAAATGCCAAATCAATACCTTGGTTGTCGTTTAAATAAATGCTATTGCCTAATATTCTATTGTCCAAGGCGGGTGTCGTGTTATATCTTAATACAATGCCAATACCATTGTGAGCGATTCTATTCGCTGATTGATCATTGTATCCCCCAATTAATGCTTGGTCGGAGCCACTCAAAAAAACACCACATTCAGCATTGTCAACCGCTGTGGTTCCATCCCAGGCAACTCCGATATGATTATTTTGAATAATTGAAAAATCACCGGCAAGATTTAAGAAAATACCATACGCATTGTCGCCAATTACATTCTTTTCATTCTTCAATAGCCCACCAATTTGAGTAAAGGATGAATTAGAATAGATCCCTATTTCTGTTTGATCAGGTGTGCCTAGGATATTGAGCCCGGATGGGTTGAGCCCAATTATATTTCCGGTAATTCGAACGTATTCACCACTGAAAATAAAAATATTGGCGTTTTCTGTACCTCCGCTCTGTCCATTGCCGCTGATCACGTTACGCTGATAGTGCTGCCAACCACCAATGATCGTATTATCATAACGTACTTTTATGCCAGCATCTTTATTACCATTTTCGCTTTCAGCATCATCTATTCCTATCTCGCAACCAATAATTTCAATATCTCCTGCAAACAATTCAATACCATGCTTATTAAAGTTTTGTATAGAGATCCCTTTAACCTTCGAACCGTTTGTAGATACATTGAATTGAATGCCATCATCAATTGCACCAGTGTTCACAAGTTGAATGGGTAAAATGGCTGGTGTTAGACCCGGAAACCCTATTTCTTGAGGGCCTGGAACGGAACTTCCTGGTTGGGTAAAACCGTCAATTATATAAGCTTCAACCGCAGCGGCTCCCTCGGAAAGAGGATTAATAGCCGTTGGAGAAGGAATGTCGAATTCAATAAAATGAACATTCTCCTTCCGTTGTGCAGCTTCAAGTGTCCACAAATAGGAGTTGGCAACCGCCTTATCACCTGAAGAATTGGTAACGCGTAAATGCGTATATTCGGCTGCACCAGCATCAGGATATACATTTAATGCACTTGTACCTTTTAAGGATCTTGGGGCATTTCTACAATCTAAAACGGGGGTTCTTACTGTGCCAATTGCTGGGTTTATTAATTGGCTTGTCGAACTAACAATTGGCCAATATTTTAATCCATAGCCGTCTTCCAATAAAGTTGTACGCAGACCCATTATTAGTAGGTTGGAAAATAGATCTCCTACGATAAGTATTGGTATTCCCGTGGGTTCGCCTAAATAGTTGAGTTTAATTCTATTGCCTCCATATGTGGTTGGGGCCCCTCCAAGTATATTTATTTGACGAGCAGTGCCGTTTTCACCAATGGCGTTATTTTCCAGTCTAAGCGCTGTTCCTCCCAAACCACTAAAGGTTGTTGGAGCATTAGTACTATTATTATACACATATGTGCAATAATAAGAATTGACTTCCGCATTTCCAGCTAAATTTATCGCTCCGGCTTTATCGGTTGCGAAATTTTCCGAGAAGGTACAGTTGATAAGCTGTGTTGTGGAGACACCCAATGCACTGATCGCTCCTCCATTAATTGCAGCGTTATTAATAAATGAACATTGTTCAAATGCTACAATTGACCCATCATTGTGTATAGAACCTCCATTCCCTGAAGAAAAATTACCATTTTCAAATAAACAGGCTCTGAAGAAAATGAAATCTGGACAGGCTGAAACTGAAACATGTCTCGTTGTTCCAAAACTCTCACTAAAACTTAAACCCCTGATTACAAGTCGTGCACAAGAATTGATATTAAAGAGACTTCCCGACCAGCCTGAACTAGGCGTAATTGTGTTGTGCTTTGGGTAGGGGCCAATAATTGTTAAATCACTTTTTCCTATAATATCAATTTGACTATCAAGTGTTATCGTTCCTTTTATGTCGATCAATATGGTATCAAAATCCGAAGCACTTGTTATCGCGTCTCGCAATGAACCCGCGCCTGAATTTAGTGTATTTTCAACAAGGATGATTGAGGCATGTACATTTGTTGCCCCAATCATAAATAATAGGATTAGCGGAGCGAGGTTTAATTTGCGTAATATGTCTGTAATAAGTACCTTAAACACTTTTTAAATGTGAATATTTGACAAAGACAAAGCTACGAAATAGTTTGTCGAATGGGTCTTTTAACGTAATTTTTTGAATAAGGTTCTAAAAATCATCAATTAAGATCAAGAATAGAACAGATCAATTGGATGTCAATCGATTGAGGTTGGTCGTTTCTCGAATTGTTTTTATTGCCGATTTAATAGGTTAATATATGAGCTTATGATTAATTACACTGCTGGTGTTATTGATTTTTTAATTGAAGAATAAAAACGTTTACGGTTGATTGCTCCACTCGAAAGGTTGAAGATGTTATGGACTAAGTTGTAAAAAAACGCAAACTCTATTTATAGGCCACAAAAAAAATCCCTTTTTCAATAATGAGAGAAGGGATTTTTAAATGACGTTTCGGCAAAAATTATTTTTTTGCTTTTATTTCAAATTCGAAACTTGCATCTGCCCAAGCAAACATTATTCCTTTATCCGTAACAGTGTATGCTAAAGATTCTAGGTTATCTTCACTAAAGATTGGTTTAACTTCAAAACGCAATACATCTTTTTCAGGCTTGTGATCATAAGCACCCCAAACACCGTGAATTTCTTTGCTCCATTCTTCGTTCAAAATAACCGTCCAAGTTTCTCCTGCTTTAGGTATCATGAACAAAGCGTACGTTCCAGCCATAACGGGTTTTCCATTGATGATTACGTCGGATCCAAATGTTACAGCAGTTGCATCATTTGCTCCAGCACGCCAAATTTTATCAAATGGAACAAGTTCGCCCCAAATTTTGCGTTCTTTCATGAACGGTGAACCATAATCAATATCAACTTGAACGCCATTGGCAACACCAGATGATTGTTGACGTGGACTTTTAGGAGGAGCAGGAACTTCTTCAATAAGCGAGTCAATTTCTTCCGTAATTTGAAGTGTAGAATCTACACCTGTTTCATTTTCAGTGTCTTCACCACCTCCGCATGAAAAAAGGAAGGCAGGAGCAATTAATAAATAGGCTAATCTTTTCATAATACATTAATTTTGAACAAAGATAAGTGATTCTAACTTAATATTTCTTTTTTTTCAAAACAATCCCATTTCAAGATGAACGTATAGCGGAAGGATTTTAACCGTAGTTTTGAATCTTACTCAAAATCATGTTTCCTCACGTTTAAGTTTAAATCGATTTCCAATCGATTGTCTATGATTTATAGTTGTGTCTATTCCCCCTCAATAATAGAGTTCGCTTTTATTTCTCTTACAAGCACAAGCTTTGCCTCTTGTTCAGTATTAATCGCAATGATTTTGCCTTCACCAGCTTGGGCGATTTCGTGCATAAAAATTTTACTCCAATTGTAGCCGTTAAGCGTAACAACTGAAGTTCGCGTAAACGCGGCATTCTTCTTCACCAATTCTACCATATCCTCGTGTTTCATATAGGCACCCAATGCCCCATCTGTGGCGAGTAAAACTTGGTTGTTTTTTTTCGAATCGTAGTTGACTTGCATGAGTTTATAGGCTAGTTTCAAGCCTTTGCCTCCATTGGTCATTCCCCCGGCTTTAACTGCATTTATCTCCTTAATCACGCGTTTGCGATTAGGCTCGTCTAAAAAAGTGGGTTCAATTAAGAGTTGAGTGTCCTCACTAAAGACAATGATACTCAAATTATCAGCCGGGCGCAATAAATTTACCAATTGCGTAATCGCTGTTTTTAAGAGAACAATTCGATTGTGATCGATCATTGAAATGGAAACATCCAACAAAAAAACAATATTATTTGGCTTATAATTTCCCGCTGAAAAGGGTGCTAATATGCTGATGGTTTCATCTTCGGACAAATCCTCTAGCTCTTCTTCGGTTTTAATGGGGTTTGCGGCTTCATAGTCATGAAAAAAATCCGCTTCACTTTTATCATCTGGTGATCCTTTGGTCAGATAAATGGTTCGGGTGGAGTCATCACAACCCAAGGAAAAAACAATATTTTCTGGGCGATAACCATAGGCATAAATAGATGCTTTATAGCGATTGTTTAAGTCTTCTGAAATGTACCCGTTCTTGTCTGTATTTAAGGATTTGTACCGCGGCGAAATACTAGAAAAATTAACACTGGCATTCTGAATGGGTTGACCTGATTCTTTGTCAATAATCAGGAGCGTGATCGGAAATTTTTTCAACGGTTCTTCTCCGGGTCCAGCTTTTTCTTCAAGCGGGGCAAGCCTTTCGTTGTCCTTGAATTTCGTGGTCAAGACAGTCGCATAAAGGTCTATTTGAAGTGTATCAACTAAACTGTAAAATTTTAACGGAATGGTTTTGTGAAATTACCCGTTTTTGAAGGAAAAATTTTAATTCGATAGGTTAAGGTGTCATTCGGTTTTAGGGTAATGGGACTGTATTGTGTATTGACTTCCATGTCAAAATAAAAGCCCGACATGATGACTGAAAACTGATAGTGATTAACAATAGTAAAGTCTACCGTGCGCTCACTTGTTGTGTCTATAGATCCAAAATCATGGGAACTTTTGTTTAACTCGAGCTGTGCGTTTACAGCGGTATGAACAAAATTAATTAAAAGAAGAAGAACAAGTTTTAAACGACCTTTTTTCATAATATTCTGTCCAAATATGGTGTTCGAAATTTACAAAATCTCTTTTGGAAAACAAGTAAAACAGGTTACAAAAACTAGATCATCCCAATCACATGCAAATTTTCGAGCGTTGGGGAAACACTACCGCCTTTCGGTTCACGTGTAATGGCAAAGGCATCTGCATTTTTTGTCGAATTCATTTGTAATAATCTAGGTGCAGCAGAATTTATTTCAAAATCAAATACACCCATGTCTTGCGGAACGCCGTCAACGAGCACCCATAACTGATACGATTCATCAGCTTGTGTCGCGGGTAAGTTTTTGATGTCCAGCATCACTTTTTCTGTGGTATTATTCCAAAATACAGTTGCTAAATTGTCTGTATAGTTTGCGGTTCCGGTGAGATTTATTTTACTTGTATTTTCATCTCTTATGAAATTCATTTGATCAGAAAAAAGCGCAAGCTGTTCAGTGATAACACTGTTTTCGTCATTCAAGGAATTTACATCACCTTTTAAGGCGTTGAGTGAATCGTTCGTCGCAGCAAATTCTGCACGCGATTGATTTAAATCCCCATTGATTAAAAAGGCGTAAGCGCCTAAACCAATTAAGAGTATGATTCCAGCAGCTGCATACCACTTAGATAATGTTGTTGATGAGGCAGGTTGTGAAAGCGGAATAATTTTAGTTTCCTTTTCATCAACTGCAGGTTGAATTTGCGGTTCCGTTTTAAGCTGAGCAAATAATTTCGTTTTCAGTGCCGTTGGAGGCGGTGTCGCATATTTTTCGGCTACCTTTTCAATCGTGAGTTGTATGCTGGTTAATTCTTCCTTAATTTCAGGATAGATATGAGACATACATTCTACCTCTTGCATTTCTTGTGCAGAGACGTGACCGAAAACGTAGTTTTCAAGTATCCCAGAAGCTATGTATTCTTTTATATCCATATCAGCAAAATCGTAAACAACTCCTTAAGACTGCTCAGTGCGCTCCGAGATCTAGTTTTCACCGTTCCCAGAGGCAGATTAAGTTCATCAGCCGTTTCTTGTTGTGTATATCCTTTAAAGTATATATACTCTATAATTTCTTGTTCTTTAAGGGGGAGTACTTTCACCAAATCTTGGATACCAATATGATCCGTTTTCTGTTGTGATTTGTCACCTGTTCCTAGATCTACGAAATTTTCATTTGTTTGGATTGGAATCAGCGTTGTTTTCGCAATCTTTCTATATTTATCAATAGCTGTATTACGATTGATATTGAGGATCCAAGTAAAGAAAGAACCTTTTTTTATATCGTATGAATGGATGTTTTTCCAGATTTTAATAAAGGCATCTTGAACCGAGTCGGCTGCTAAATCTCCATCCAAAAGTATTTTTAAACTAATACCGTACATAGCGGGAGAATAGGCGTCATACAGTTTTTCAAAAGCGGCTGAATTTCCGTTTTGTACTTCGACTATGGTTGTATTTAATTCTTCTTTGCTGAGCACGGTTTAAAAAAAAACTAGTCTAAAGCTATGAATTTTAAGGTTGACCCCCATCTTATTCTTACGATTTTTTAACGTATTGTGTAAGAATTACAATCTGTTGCCCGTCAACTTTACCCTCAATTTGTTCAGCATTGTCATGGACTAAGGTGATTTTTCGAACGGCAGTACCTCGTTTAGCGGTAAATCCTCCACCCTTCACGTTCAAATCTTTGATCAAAACAACTGTGTCGCCCGTTTCTAAGGTTACACCATTCGAATCGACATGTTTAATTTTATCATCCTCTGCAATTCCTTCACCCGTTTCTGCTGCCCATTTTAAGAGGTCGTCTTCTAAATACATCATGTCCAAAAGATCCTGTGTCCAACCCTCGCCTTTCAGACGGTTAAGCATACGCCAAGAGACTACCTTTACGGCGTCCACTTCACTCCACATACTTTCATTTAAGCAGCGCCAATGATTAGCATCTATAGTGTCCGGATCTTGGAGCTGTGACAAGCAAATTTGACAGCAATGTATTGTGTCGTCTATTGTCCCTTGCGGATGCGGTGGAACAGCATAAGTGACTAAATTTTCTGTTGCGGTGCAAATTTCACATTGTCCACCTGATCGCGCTGCTACTGATTTTTCTATACTCATGATTCTTCTTCGTTCTGCTGCAAAGCTACAATAATAATCAGCAAAAGATCCGTTGAGCTTGCTGGGGATTTGCTCGCTACTGATTTACAGCGAAATGATTATCTTCACAGGCGAATATAGATTATGGCAACAAAGGAAATTCTTCAGGCAAAAATTAATGTGCGTTTCCATTCACGCGAATTAATCCGTGCAGTTTTTCAAGCAACTGATGCTTTTTCTATTCCAGATGTTGAGGGAATTGGTCCTGTTTTGCGTAAAAAAACACTCGGTATCTCTTCTTTTCTAAGTCATGGCACCGTTAAAAGTGACCGTGAAGAGCAAAATGAGGATTTTCTAACGGTGATGGGCGAACTGCGCGAGGTTCTCAAATTAATTACCATTGCTAATCATCTTGGGTTGTGCACTGATGTAGATAAAGTGAGGGTAAGAGCGGCAATTGCGCTGGTCATTGATGGACTGGATAAATTGACCATTCTCTTGGGAGGATTTAAAGCGAAATAAAAGGATTTTCTCATTTATTTCCCAAAAATAACTTGTTAATTCAATTCTTTTCCCTATATTACAGTCCAAACTTTAAAAACCCATTGTATGGAATCAGCAATCACCAATCACCAATCACCAATCACCTAATCATCCTATTTTTGGGACTTTTTTTTATTAATCTTCAACCCGTTTTTGGTCAAGCATTTGCCTTTGATAGTAAGGTAGTTGGTGATCCACGTGTAGCGGGAGATCATATGGGGCACCACGGGGGAAACGCTATTTTTGGTGACTATATGGTTGCTGGAGCGCATTTGGCCTCTAATACAACAGGAGGGGTAACTACACCTCAAGTGGGTGCGGTTTTTTTATATCATTGGAACGAGATTGCTTGCTCATGGGATCTTATTGATATTATATTCGCCGAATCCGCAATCGGTGTTTTGGACATTGAGTCAAATTCAGATTTTGGCAAATCTGTAGCTATTGAGAATGATTTGATCGCTATAGGAGCACCTGCAAATCACGGTGCTTTTGCGGATGAGGGCATGGTTTATATTTATAGAATAGTCGCTGATGTGGCCGTTTTTGTTGAGCGATTACAGCCCAGAAGAAATGATTTGTCTCTTGATAATGAGGTAGATGGTTTTTTTGGTGAGTCGCTAAAGATGCATGGCGAACAATTAATTATAGGTGCTCCAGGAGAGACTCAAGATGATGCGTTGGTTGCGGTTGCAGGGGCAGGCGCAGCGTATGTTTATCAATGGGTGTCAGGAAGTTTCACCTTCCGAGGTAAGTTAACGGCAGCTAATCGACAAGGAGGAGATGATTTTGGTAATGAAGTTTCGATTTTTGCGAATCATGCTGTTGTAGCCGCATTTCATGAGGATGAAAATGAATTTGAACTTGCAACCCTCTCTAATTCAGGCTCTATTTATGTCTATGAGTGTGACCCTATGTCTGGTATTTGGTCACAATCACAAAAAATAACGGCGTATGACCGATCAAGCGAAGATGATTATGGCTGTTCGGTGGACATGAGTCAAATGTACATTGTAGTAGGTTCACGGTTTGATGATGAAAATGTTGCAGGCACTGTGGCCCTTAACGCTGGTTCTGCCTATATATACAAATGGGACGATCTTTCAGGAAACTTTCTTTTTCAACAAAAAATTAATAATTTGGATAGAATGGCGCAAGATTTTTTCGGTAATCTTGTAGCTATCGATAATGAAAGTATTTTGATAGGTGCATTCGGTCAGGATTTTACTGACGTGGGTGTGGGTTTTATGCCTGAAGCCGGTGCTGCCTATTTATTCGAACTACTTGGAGGCACATGGACAGAAAGCCAAAAATTAGTGGCTTTCGATCGCGCGTCGTTAGATTATTTTGGCGAAGCAATTGCTATTAATGACCAACGAATAATGGTGGGTGCTTTTGGACAAGATTTAGACGTTGATGGAGCAGATTTTCAGTCTGAAGCCGGTGCTGTATATCTTTATGTCGCCGAAAATAAACCCATCATCAACGAAATTTTAAGTGATCAATTTGGTGCTTGTCTTGGTGTTCCAGTAAATTTAACGGTCAGCGGCGTCCTATACGACGCCTACGAATGGGAATGGCACGAAGGCTCTTGCGACGGCCCTGTTGTTGGCACGGGTGAAACGATTGAGGTTAACCCCACCGAAACTACAACCTATTGTGTACGCGCCCTTGGCTGTTTTAATTATGTAGAGGAAGTTGATTGTGAATGTGTAGAGGTTGAAGCTAACCAAGGCAATTGGCACCAAAAAACGAAAGAAGGTTTATACGAAACCGGCAATGCCATTGCAACAGATAGCGAAGGCAATGTCTACATCACAGGTATTTACCAAGGTTATGCAGTTTTTGATGGGGGAGACAATGCAAATGTTACGGTAGATGCCGACCCTGCCTATACAACAAATACAAAATCCTATGTGGCAAAATATGACAACTGCGCCAATTTAATGTGGGTGGCGTATGCAACGGGCAATGGTACGGATGATTATTCGTATGACATGGCCATACGCGAATCGGGAGATTATTTATTCATTGTGGGTGAATTTTTAAATCAAATTGTATTTAACCATGGCATTGGCGATTTTGGTTTTGGAGCAGGAGCAGTAACCACTACACGAGCAGGTAAAAATGGGTATATCGCACGCTTAAACATGACCAATGGAAAAGTAGATTATGTAGATGCTGTTTGGAGTGATGCCGCAAATTCAAACCTCACCGCAATCGCTATTAATGAGGATAACGGAAAAATAATTGTAGCAGGGCAAACCTACAATTCAATCGGATCTGAAAAAGTGTACATCCGTAAATATGTCCCTTCTTATTCTTCGATAGGTCCAAAACGGTTTCATTTGCAAAGCGCCACTTTTAATGGTGCAATTGTCAATGCCATTGATTATGATGAAGATTCGCCATTAGGCTCAGGAACATTTGGCTCCTTTTGGCTTTTTGGTGATTTTAGGAGTTCTTTTTATATTAGCTCTTCTGGTGGTGTGCCATTCACTACGCTCAATGCTTCGGGCGCACAACGTGATGCCTTTGTCCTTAAATATTTAGATCACACAGGTGGTCCGGGCGCAATGACGGATAGTCCAGACGGCGTCTTTCTTAAAAAAGGAAATATTAGTTATGGAGCAAGTACTAGCATGACGGGTATGGATATCGCCCTTGATAAAACAACGGGGAATGCTTTTATGACAGGGACAAAGAAGGGAGAGACAGCTGCTGCTTTTGGTTTAGTAGGGCATGATTTGCCTATTGCTTTTGGTCAATACACCGGGTATATTGTAAGTATGCGATTTGATGGGGGCATTGCGCCAGCAGCATTGGCACAGTTAGCAAATCCGGAATTCGCCTTTTCTACATACGGAAAAAGTGTAATGATTGTAGATGATCAAGTTTATTTTACGGGAAATAGAAGGTTCGCAACCTTTTTTGAGGATGGATTGTTTCCCAGTTATTTACCTTTTTCAGGATTGGGAGGGGAAGATCTACTTTTATTCGTTGCAACTTATAGTAAGGTTGATGGCTCATTCATAAGGGCAAATGGCACCACTAACCCTTCAGGTATTGAAAACGCCTTCCATTATCCTGGAGCAGTTGCCATTGATAATTTTGGTCATTTGTTTGTGACGGGTTCTTTTCAAGGGTATATGGGCTATATGTTGGGCGATCCAGCAAGTGGAAATCTATACTATACGTCTAATGGGGGGAGTGTCTTTACTATGCGAGTAGATATTGGGGGGGATGATGAAATACCTCTGCAAAAACCTGTTTTTGGTGATCCAATTGATAATGAAGCTGTTGAAAATGAAGGAGGAGCTATCGATTTTGTTTTGATTCCTAATCCTACAACCGGACTGACTACGATTAAATTGTTAAATGCTGATCCATTAAAAAATTATACAATAAATGTTATTGGCTTAGACGGAAGAGTCATTTACTATGGAGAATTTAATGATTCTAATCTGTTATTGGACTGTTCTGCATTTGCAAATGGTATATACACCATTTGGGTAAATGATGAAATCAATGCCTATTCTATTAAATTGATAAAGGCAAATTAAAAGCACCACTTTTTAAACGGATTATGCAACAATAATCAGTTGTGATGCGTCTTATGTGTTGAATCATCATATGAAAAAACCAATCTTTATATTACTTTTTCTACTTCCTTTATTCGGCTTTGCACAAGAAGTATGTAATAATGGAATAGATGATGACCTAGACGGTTTAATTGATTTGAATGATCCGGATTGTTATTGCGAAAGGATGGATAGTTTTACTAGTTTAATTCCTAACTCATCTTTTGAGGATACGCTCTGCTGTCCTATGGGCGGTGGGGATGTTGGATATGTTTGTTTGGAAGACTGGATTCAGGCGTCATTTGGGAGTTCCTGTGAGTATTATCATACATGCAGTTTCATTGCACACCCAGGTGACCTGCCGCCAGAAATTCCGCTAATTGATGGTGGGGATGCTTTTACAGGGTTTGGAGAGGCCGGAGGTGTTCATGAAATGACAGGCACTTGTTTAATTTCTCCAATGCTGGCAGGTGTTTCATATCAACTAGAGTTATATCTGGCTTGGGCAAATGGCAATACATCTATTAATTTATCTCTTTATGGCACACCAGATTGTGCCGATTTACCTTGGGCAGGTGTAGATTGTCCAATTGGTTTTGGAGCATGGGATTTATTAGATGATGAATTAGTGATAGTGCCTGTTGATGGATCATGGCAAAAAGTCACCTTTATTTATACGCCCGCTATTGATATAAATGCAATTGCCATTGGCGGGACTTGTGGATGGATTCCCGGCTCTGGTTACTACTACCTAGACGGCCTCACCCTTGTCTCCGAAGACCACTTCACCGAAATTACCCGCACAGGTGATTGGTGCGACGGCGATTTACAACTTTCCACCGGAATTGACACCATAGGCGGGACATGGCAATGGTATAAAAACGGCATAGCCTTGGTGGGTGAAACAGGTGAAAGCGTTAATGTAAACGATTACGGAATGGGTACCTATACCGCCGAATATAGCCTTGGTGGGCAATGTTTGCGTTTATCCCATGCTGTATTTTTTGCAGATGCATTGGATGCCGATTTTACGGCAGAAAATGTTTGTTTTGGAGAACCAATTGATTTTGCAAATACAAGTACCATTCCTGAAGGAGGCAGCCCCATGTGGCAATGGAATTTTGGAGATGGAGGAACTTCCACGGCTGAAAATCCTAGTCATACCTATGGCATACCAGGCACCTATACCGTTGAATTAATTGGCATCAATGACCTTTCATGTAATGATACCACCCGTTACGAAGTCACGGTTTACGAATTACCAACCGTAGATTTTGAATTTTCAGGAGGATGTATCATTAACCCCGTTTCATTTGCAGATCTTTCAACAGCAGCAGATGAAATTACAAGCTGGAGCTGGAATTTTGGTGATGGCAGCACAGCTGCTATTGAAAATCCAACACACACCTACGGTACAATTGGCACTTATACGGTAACACTTACCGTAACTACTTCAGCGGGCTGTTCAGCAAGCACCACGCAACTAATTACCATGACCAATGGTTTACCGCTCGAACTCGTCATTAATGAACCCACGTGTTTTGGTTTTTCAGATGGATCCATTGTAGTAACGGTTGAAGATCCTCTAGGAGAAGTTGTTTTCACCATCAAAGATGCAGACGGAACAATCCTCAATATTGATAACAGCAATGTGGCTAATACGCTGCCCACAGGTTGGTATTATATCGAAGTTGAAGATGAATCGGAATGTGCAGGAAAAGATTCCATTTTCCTCAACCAACCCAGTCAATTAAACAGTGCTATTACCACAAATGATCCATTATGTTATGGAGACAATACCGGTTGGGCACGGGTAGATTCTGTCTACAATGCAACGGGCAGCTATGCGGCAATAGATTACAATTGGAATCCCAACCCAGCAAACAACAATGGCTTAGGTGCCGACTCAACATGGAACCTCACAGCAGGCGATTATCTGCTCACCATCAATGATGAAAACGGATGCAGTCGCAGCTTTAATTTTACAATCAACCAACCGGATTCCTTGTACTTTACCGAATTTGGCTACGAACCTGCCTATTGCCGTTTATACGATTATCAAAGTGGGAACGGCGTGGTAAAAGGCGCAGCCGCAGGCGGCACCCCCGATTATAATTATACGTGGAAAAACACCGACACTGGCGAAGAAACCACAAGCACCACTTGGGGAGGCCTCAATCCGGGGAATTATGAATTTACCGCCACGGACAATAATGGTTGCGTGCTCATAAAATCGCTTTATTTAGATTCACTCAACCCTATTGCGGACTTTACAATCACCTCCATCCAACTCAATGCCGACCATAAAGGAACAGCACCCGTAGAAGTTGTTTTTGAAAACCAATCCGAAAATTTTGCCAACCCCAACAATCCGCTTGCGGACACCACCTTTTTCTGGAACCTCAATCATCCACAAAACGATTGGCAACTCAGCACCAGTTATTTTGAAACCTTTGATACCACCTACCAAGCCAGAGGAGATTCCTACGAAGTAAACGTTTGCCTTGTGGCCATGAATAAAAACGGTTGCACCGATACGACATGTAAAATTATTACCATTTTTGAACCCATTGCCTTTGCTAACGTCAACATCTTCTCCCCCAACAACGACGGCAAAAATGACGTCTTTACATTCGATTATAAAGCCGCATCAATCGCAGAGTTCAACTGCATCATCACCAACCGCTGGGGCGAAGTAGTTGCAGAAATTACTACCATCAATGGCTTTTGGGATGGCACAAATCAACAAGGAAACAATTGCACAAATGGGGTTTATTTTTATACCTATACGGCAGTGACTGACAATGGCACCAAACTCAAAGGACAAGGCACGGTAGAATTGGTGGGGAGGTAGGTTGAAGATGAAAGACTAATTTCTTATACGTTACATGACTTATCCACCGTCCGCTCGCGTGTTCGAACAACCGTTTAAAGACGGACGTTCGAATGTATCGAGAGCAGGTGGGGAGGTAGAAAATTTGCGTTAGGGATTGGAGCAATTGTTGGAGCACTCCAGACGACGCAGTGTCTGGATGCGACTGCGGAAAGCCCGACCCTGGCCGAGAGCAACGAGTGTCAGGGGAACGCCCAAATACCAACCACTAACCACCAATCACTAATCACTAATCACTCTCGGCTGAGCCGAGACTAAAATCACCCTTCCTCAAACCCAATATTAAAATCTGTTGTTAAAGTCAGTTTACCATTCTTCGTTTGGTCGGTATTGGCTTGGTGGAAACCTTTAATAAGTGTTGTTTTTCCTTTGGAAATAAGGTCGATTATTTGTTTTTCGGTTAATTTTTTACCCATCATGACAAATGGGACAACGAAATTACATCCGTTTTGGTAGTTAGAGCAGCCGTAAGCCTTTTTTCCTTGTATAACCTTACCGTTGTTGCATTTAGGACAGTTAAGCTCGTCAAGCGACGCTTTTGGTTTTTGTTCCCGCGGTGCTTTTACCTTTTTTTCGGTTGCAATAGGGATGGCTTTTCCTTCTGATTTAATGACTTCATTGGTGAGATCGACTACCATTTGGGTAAGTTCTTCACGAAATAGTTTCACGTCGTACTCTCCATTTTCAATTAAACGTAATTTGTACTCCCATTGACCGGTTAGTTCGGCAGATTTTAAGAGATCCGATTGAATGACGTCTATGAGTCCAACTCCAGTTGATGTGGCATGAATGTTTTTGCGTTTTTTCTCTAAGTATTTGCGTCTAAAAAGTGTTTCGATAATATTGGCACGTGTTGACGGTCTTCCTATTCCGTTCTCTTTCATAGCCTCGCGCAAGTCTTCATCTTCTACATTTTTACCGGCAGATTCCATGGCGCGTAAGAGTGTCGCTTCCGTATAATATTTCGGTGGACGGGTTTCTTTTTCTTGAATTTCTGGCACATGCGGTCCACTTTCACCCTCTTCAAACGTAGGCATGATATTTTCTTCTTCATTTGCCTTCGTATCTTTCTTTTCGTTTTCAAAAACGACACGCCAGCCCGGTTCTAAGATTTGTTTACCGGTTGCTTTGAACTCAACTTTATCGACATTCCCAATAACGGTAGTATTTGAGACAATACAATCTGGATAAAAAGCGGCAATAAAGCGCTTAGCAATGGTTGCATATATTTTTTGTTCTTCAGGATTGATGCCTGAAGGGGCGATACCTGTTGGAATAATAGCGTGGTGATCCGTTACTTTGTTATTGTTAAATACCTTTTTCGATTTGGGTATTTCCTTCTCTAAAAGTGGCGCAGTAAGTTTGGAATAGAATTTTAGTCCAGCCAAAATTTTTGGTACTTTGGGATAGATATCTTCCGATAGAAAGGTGGTGTCTACGCGGGGATAAGTCACTAATTTTTTCTCGTATAAATTTTGGACGAGTTTTAAAGTTTGATCCGCTGAGAAAGCGAATTTGTTATTTGCTTCAACCTGTATAGAGGTTAAATCGAACAAACGGGGGGGAGATTCAATTCCTTCTTTTTGCGTATATTCTTTAACCACAAAAGGTTTGTCTTTTACGTATTCGATTGCCCGGTCTGATTTTTCTTTGGTGTCTAGTTTACCCACCGTCGCCGAAAATAAAACTTCACGATAGGTTGTTTTTAATTCCCAATATTTGGCCGTTTTAAAGGCGTCAATTTCTTTTTGGCGCTCTACAATCATGGCTAACGTTGGCGTTTGCACCCGACCAATAGAGAGCACTTGTTTGTTTTGACCATATTTAAGGGTATACAAGCGTGTCGCATTCATTCCCAATAACCAATCGCCAACGGCGCGGGAACTTCCAGCGGCATACAAGTTTAAAAATTCATCACCATTGCGCAAGTTATC
>Ga0075117_1000580_pt1 | contig 24570 bp, 8 predicted proteins | sample AntAceMetag02UKJ_FD_69789 | JGI IMG/M metagenome (GOLD analysis project Ga0075117, IMG submission 69789) | Saline lake microbial communities from Ace Lake, Antarctica - Antarctic Ace Lake Metagenome 02UKJ | ecosystem: Environmental > Aquatic > Non-marine Saline and Alkaline > Saline | place... | reverse complement strand
GGCTTAAGGTTGTTCATTTCCATTATATCGTCTCTGATGTTCTGGTTTTTCTTTTCTAAATTTAAAATCCTTGTAAAAGAATTTGTTATTGCCGCTGTATAATACGCAAACGGATTGTCGGACTTTGACTCGTCAAACTGTAATCCAATCTGACTCAGTTGCATTAAGGCTTGTGATTGCATCTCGTCATTGTATGTGTAACCTCTCCAGTTACTTCTTGTGCCGTATCTCTCACACAGCTTCATGTACATTAATGCTAGTTTGTTTGTCATTTTTCCGTGTCCTGTATTAAAGTTTCCGTTTGACATGCCGCCTTCCCAGTGACTTTTACCCACACAAACATTTTCATTTTTTTCGTTAATTCTGTAGTGCTGGAACGGTGGAAAATTAACTTTAGTATGACGATCCCCAACTGTTTTTGGATTTTTCTTTCTGCCTTCCTCTTCCGGGATATGATCAAATGTCTTTACTCTAAATATCAACTCTGTTTTATCTAATTTTCTTGGTGATACTTCATAATCACTCATTTTTGCTCTTTTTACTCCCTCGGCTTTTGCTTGTTCCCACGACTCTTGTGTAAGTCTTTTTGCTTTTATTTTTCTTGCCTGGGATATAGCTGATGCATTTATCTTTTTAATATCAGGAACTATAAGGTCGTACTGATCGTTACCCTCGTTTACAAAAGAACAATACGTGTTCTTGCTCTTATGAATTTCCTTCAACAAGTCCTTGTTGTTCAAATAATTTACTTTTTTCATATTTTCCTGTTTTCCTTTGTTTTTAATTGTAAACTTTTGGGATATAAAGTGCGCCTATAATTATGCCTAATAAATACTATTGATTATACAGAATTTTTACAAGTTAGTCAACGATTATGAACGATTCAAATTTAATAGCCCCGGACAGTAAATCACTGTCGCAAACTATTGGCGGAGTAGCATCTAATGTGTTTAATAGAACACTTGGTAGATTGCTTGGCGCAAATCTGCAACAAGGAGCAGAGTCACCTTTAAGAACAAGAGCAGATGCTTCTTGGACACGAAGAAACGCCCAAACCGACTGGAGAGTTAGACTTACAGTACCAACAGCTAACACATATTTGAGACAAATACTTTTTGGTGATGGGACAAAACAAAACAAAACCAAGGGAGGCACAAAATACAATATGCTTTCAAAACTGTCCGATACCGGCGGGATATTGTTTCCGTTAACTCCAAACGTGATTGTACAACACCAAGCGGCATATAATCCTATGGCAACAGTTCATAACAATTTTCCTTTTTATGCCTACCAAAATTCTGAAACAAGCAACATGACAATAGTTGGTGAGTTTCCTGTACAGAACCAAGACGATGCACAGTCATGGGTAGCCACGTTACATTTTTTAAGAACAGTTACAAAAATGTTTTTTGGTGGAGACGAAGCTTATAAAGGCAGTCCTCCACCTATACTTTTATTGAATGGATATGGACAGCACGTGTTTAAAAATATTCCTGTTGTAGTTACAAACTTCACAGTAGAACTTACTAACAATGTAGATTATATCTGTACATCACAAGGAGCATCCTTACCGGAAGCGTCTGAAACTGCATACAGTTCAACTTCTACACGTATCCCAGAAACTTGGGCTCCAACATCTAGTATCTTTACAGTACAGATACAACCAGTTTACAGCAGAGAAGCAATTAAGAATTTCTCTTTACAGGATTTTGCTTCTGGAAAACTCACAGGTGGAACTAGCGGAAACAATATTGAACAAATAGGATTTATTTAATGGCTCAGTACAGTAACACATCTCCATATGCTGTCACACCTCAGAATAACTTAAATTTAGATTTTTTTGTACCTAGACCAATTACGGCCAGAGAAGACGACGTGCAATATACTATAGATAGAATATATGCATACAGACCGGATCTGTTAGCATATGACTTATATGGATCTCCGCGATTATGGTGGGTGTTTGCTCAAAGGAATCCAAATGCGATCGAAGATCCTATATATGATTTTGCACCAGGCACAACAATTCAACTTCCAAAACTTTCTAGCCTTAAAGATGACCTAGGGATATAGGATGTTATATGGTCAGTAGATATGAAAAAAGAAAAAACATCAAATCTGAACAGCAAATAAAGATTCAAGAAGAAATTAATACTTTTAATGAAAATGCGTTTTCTGGAGCAACTGTTGTAAACGTAAATTCTAATGTTAAGAGGGCAAAAATTGATTACGAAAACCCGTTAACTCGATTTTCGTCGTACGTTAGTATCTTCACATTAAGTGCCTTAACTAGAGAAGAATTATATTCTGCATCGTATCTAAAATCTGGATACAAACCAACAAACATTGTGGCAAGAACCGGGGGCATAAACGGTAGTTTAAATTTTGTAGACCAATCTGAACAAATATTTCCTCAGGCACAAGCAAACGAAAATTCGGAAGGAATTTCTTCGCAAACAACTGTTCGTACAGTAGAGAATAGGCAAATTTCAGATTTTGCAAAATCAGTACTAACAAGAGCACACGATTTTTTTATAGAGAAGTGTGATATCACTACAGTACCGGTAGCAGATCCGTCTAGACAATTTACGTCAGTGACTAGCATTGACATGTCTATTGCCGAACCCTACGGGTTGAGCCTTGTGACAAAGGTGAGGGGAGCCGCAAATGCTTCGGGTTTCAAAGATCATGTTACAGCACCGTTTTTACTTACAGTAGAATACAAAGGTTATGACAGCCATGGAAAACCTTTGGTCAATGGCGATAATTTAAAAAGAGCCATTCCTGTACACATTACCCAGATGCAGATTGATGTTAATCAAGGAGGATCTCAGTATGCAGTCAAAGCCGTGCCTGTAAACGAATATGCTTTCATGAACAGATTCAATTACACAAGGAGTCCTTTGACTGTTGACATAAAAGCCGGAGGCAAACTATCAGACTATTGTCAGGATTTTACAAAAGCATTAAATGAAATGATTAATATTGAAATCGAGCAAAAACAATTTGGAGGCACTACAGCAGACAAATATCTTATAACCTGTGATCCAAAATTAAATGATGTGTTTGTTATAGATAAAGCCAGCAATATTAATTTCACAAACCTTTCGCCAACAGATCAACCAGATGACTCATTGACTGAGAATGTTGATGATTCAAAAAAGTTTAACACAAACAAGAAATTAGCAACTAGACTTTCTACGGTAGATAAAGGAACAGGAATTAGCCAACATCTTATTGAAGTTATGAAATTAATTCCTCCGTATAACAACGACAAACAAAGATTGAAAGATTGGGCACTCAGGGCCAACGGCGATATGGGCGATTCGATTGATAAATTGGTTAGCGAAGAAGCAAAGGCAAAGTTTGTTATGGATAACGAAGATAAGTTTTATGTAGACTATTTTAAAGTAACAACCAACATCAAACAATTATCAAGCATAGATGAAAAAACAAAATCACACGCCAAGATAATACATTATCATTTAGAACCAATCAAAATTCATATCTTAAATTATACACAACCAGGGCTCCATTCGAGATTTAGAAACTTTGTTTCTATAAACAACAAATTTTTAGCAAGAAAAAGATATCAATATGTGTTCACTGGTGAAAATACAGAAATCTTAGATCTAAACATAAGATATAATGTTGCGTACTATAGTCCAAGATATAAAGCATTATCTCCGCAACAATATTCTACAGTTACCAATGCCGCTAGAGGAACAACAGGAAATTTATCCAACGATACAGAGAGCGTTGAACCGGATCTTCCACACACTGCCTATCCCGGAGGGGGAAAGACATCGACAACAGGTGTTACAGGTGTAAACGAAAGTCTTGTACAGTTCCAAGATGCATTCAGTAACCCAGAGGGAGATATGGTTAAATTAGAAATGACAGTGATGGGAGATCCTGCTTATCTAAGTAATAATCAATTTGCTCCGTTGTTAACACCGGAGTTTACAGATATACAAGGACCTGGTGTATGGGATAACAAAAATAGAAGTATAAGGGATAATTCTTACAACGCATATGATGATACATTTATGAGTTATAATTTAAATATGGCCGAACCATATGTAAGTTTAGATTTTAGGTTTCCGGTAGATATTGATTTAGAATCAGGAACATATATGTTGAACAAAGGAGACAGAATACCCTTTAGTGGATTATACAGAGTTTTTAAGATTGAAAATAATTTTGATCAAGGACAGTTTAAACAAGTACTACACATGGTTAGATTTAAAAACCAAGGAATTAAAATGAAAAATCCTGTGCCAGATGAATTCACAAAAACTAATAGTGGTAATATTGCAATTAGTAAAGATGAGTATGTTGATAAATGGAAAAATATAGTACTTGATAGTGAGATGCCGGAAGGACCAAGCATACGTGAAGTGTTTAACTCAATATCACAAAAAATAAAAAGGTTTTTTAGTAAGTAATTTTATGTCTACACAGTTTAGCGATTTTTCAACAATAAAACCCAGCCTTCACCTACAGAAGATGGTGGAAAAAAATTCTGGACCGTATGTGGGACTTGTCACTAATAATAGAGACCCGGAAAGACTGGGACGTATAGCAGTTATAATAGAAGCATCAGTAGGAACAACCAAAGACTATCAATCTCATGAGGTTTTGTGTCGTTACATGACTCCGTTCTATGGTACAAAAGGAGCAGAACACATAGAGAGCAGTTATAATAATTCAGACAGTCCTGGATCATATAGCCAATCAAGGCATTCGTACGGAATGTGGATGGTACCACCCGACACAGGTACACGAGTAATGATATTATTTGTCGAAGGAGATGCTTCACAGGCTTATTGGATAGGATGTATTCCAGAGCCCAACAACAATTTTATGACACCGGGTATAGCGGCATCTACAAACACACAAGTGGAAGCTCTCGGAGATTTTCAACAGTCCAAAGAAGAAATGTACGGAACAGACAAAGTACCGGCAGGAGAAATTAATACTAGATTATTAGCAGACGCACCTGGGTCAGTGAAACAACCAATACACCCTTTTGCTGAAACACTAAGACAAGAAGGACTTATACAAGACACAGTTAGAGGAACAACAACATCAAGTGCCAGGAGAGAATCTCCTAGCCAAGTTTACGGAATAAGCACACCCGGCAGAAAAGACCCACGTGGAAGAAAAAGAAAAATTGGAGGGGTAGATAGTGTTAAACAAGAAATTGTTGATAGACTCACTGGACACAGTTTTGTTATGGACGACGGTGACAGTAATGGAGAAAACCAACTTATAAGATTACGGAGTTCGTCGGGACATCAACTTTTACTCAATGATTCATCAGGAGTAGTTTATCTAGCCAACGGATCTGGAAATGTCTGGATGGAGTTTTCAGCCAACGGAGCGATTGATATCTATTCAGGAAATTCAATAAACATTAGAGCAGGTGGAGATCTTAACTTGCACAGTGATTCCGATATTAATATGTTTGCTAGGAATCAAATTAAGATGCGTTCTCTTAATAAAACAGTTATAGATGGTGGAGCAATACAACAGTTTTCAGATACAGATATTCAATTACAGGCCACAACAGGTAGTATAACAGAAAAAGCACCAAATGGTTCCATTTTAACTTATGCCGGTCAACAACAGATTCACATGGCAGGCGGACAACATCACTTAACAGGTGCTCAAGTCCATTTTAATAGTATAGGAACAAACTCTAGTATTTTTAGTGACCTTGAAAGAACAAATGCAACTGACACAAATCCTTTTGGAACAGGTACAAGACACGTTTTTATTCCCGATGTAAATCCAATGGAAAAATATCAAGCAGGTCCGTTGGAAGTGACGGTAGAAGGAAATGTTTCTATGTCGGGTATGAGAGTTCCTACCCACGAGCCTTTTCCTTATCATTACGATAAAATTATTTCTTTTGCTGGAACCACTGGACCCAGCCTTAATGACAAGATTCCGGGTACTTCCCAATTTATTTCCCAACGAAACAGAAATAGTAGTAACCCAACTATAAAAATAGGACAGTTCCAGGCAGATCTTCAAGCACATTTAGAAGCTAAAGGATTAGCCAAAAAAACAAATAATACTGTAGGAGCAATAACCAAAATTCAACAAGAGGCAGATAAATTTACTAAAAATTATAATACATTATATTCTATCAAAAATGAATCATTGACCCCAATAACAGCAGGAGTTAATGATGCCATTAGCCAGACAATAAGTTCAATTAATGGAAACGTTTCACAAACATTAAAGGATCAGGTGTTCATTAATCAATCAGGTACATTGTTCACATCCGGAAATCTTTCACAAAAGGTCAGCACTTCCGCTAGCAAGGTTATTAATAGTTTATCATCAGCTACAACCAGTTCCTCAACAGTTGCCGGCATATTTCAGGATAATGCCGGTATTACTAGTTCAGCTGTTAATTTTGTAGACCAAATTGCAGGCGCAGGCAAAATTAACAACATCGCAAAAACAGGTATACAGTATGGAATGAAAGGTGTTGACGTAGCCAGCTCAATAACCGGACTATCACAAAATGAAGTAATTGGCAAGTCAGCAAAATTTGTACAAAATAATTACAAGAACATTATGGGCGGACATGTGACAGCAATGACCAATGTCAAATCCTTGGTAAGTAATGTTGGAAGCAGAATATCCTCTACCATTGCCTCAGTTGGTTCTAGTATAGGAAGTTTTTTTAGCAGATTTTAATAGACATGGCACAAGATACAGGAAAGACATTGATAACAAAGGAAAAAACCTTTAAAGGTTTCAGCAGTCAGGCAGATCAGACCAATTATAAACTGTATGACTTTGAATTAGTCAAACAAAATCTTCTCAATAGATTGTCAATACGAAAAGGAGAACGGGTAGAAAATCCAGAGTTTGGCACTATAATATACGATGTACTATTTGAACCGTTGACTGAAGATTTAAGACAGGCTATTGCTGACGATATTACACGTAATCTTAATGCTGATCCTCGTGTCAATACAGACGAGATTATAGTATCAGAGGAAGATCACGGAATCTCTATACAAGCAACAATCAGTTATCTACCATATAATATTACCGAAAAATTGCAGTTAGATTTTGATCAGAACAGTACCATACGTCTAACTTAAAGTACGCATATTTCCTAGCACATAAATACCATTGTATTATACAATGGCTACCACAGACAGACAAAACAGATTATTAGTTGCGGAAGATTGGAGAAAGATCTATAGATCTTTTCAAAAAGCTGATTTCAAAAGTTACGATTTTGAAACCATCAGACGTACAATGGTGTCGTACATCAAAGAAAACTATCCAGATGATTTCAATGATTTTGTAGAGAGTTCTGAATATGTGGCATTAATAGATTTGATAGCTTACATATCTCAGTCATTATCTTTCAGAGTAGATCTAAATGCTAGAGAAAACTTTTTAGAAACTGCCGAAAGAAGAAATTCTATATTAAGATTAGCAAGATTAATTAATTATAATGCCAAACGAAATCAGTGTGCTACCGGTTTATTAAAGATAGATTCTATTTCAACAACAGAAGCAGTGATTGATCCAACTGGAAACAATCTAGCAAATACATCAATAGTATGGAATGATCCAACAAACGGAAATTATAGAGAACAATTTATATCAATACTAAACTCATTAAACTTTACTGAACAAAAATTTGGAAAACCTTTAGAATCAACATCAGTTGGAGGAATAACAACAGAAGTTTATACATCAAACAGTATTAATGTTGACCTGCCAATTTACAAATTTGTAAAACCAGTTAACGGTGTAACAAGAAATTTTGAAATTCTTCCGTCAACAGTTTCGTCAAGCGAATCTATATACGAAAAGCAACCAGTACCCGGAGACGGATTTAGTTACCTATACAGAACAGACGGTGCAGGTGATTCGTCAAACAACACAGGATTTTTTGTTCTGTTTAAACAAGGATCATTAACAAATACCGAATTTTCAATCGATCAAGCAACAACCAATTTCGTACAAAATATTAATGTTAATAACATTAACGATACCGATGTATGGCTTTACAGCCTTGACAATCTAAATCAAGTTTCAAAGTTATGGACAAAGGTTCCTAGTGTAGCAGGAAATAATACAATCTATAATAGTTTGTCTACCGGTGAACGAGATGTTTACAACGTGATCACAAAAAACAACGATTCGGTTGATCTTGTATTTGGTGATGGAAATTTTGCTAACCTTCCGTCGGGGTCGTTTAGAGCATACCACAGAATAAGTGATAACGAAAAATATACTATCAAATCAACAGACATACAAAATGTACAATTTGATTTACCGTATCTAGATAGAAATGGTGCAAGCCAGGTTGCTAGTATTACAGTAAGTTTAAAACAATCAGTTTACAATTCTTCAGCAACAGAAAGTAACGACTCGATAAGAGAAAATGCTCCGCAGACATATTATTCACAAAATAGAATGATAACTGCAGAAGATTATAATATAGTACCTTTAAGTGCTTCTCAAGAAATTGTTAAAATAAAATCAGTCAACAGAACAGCGTCGGGTATATCAAGGGCTAAGGATATAATTGATCCAACTGGAGCATATTCTCAAGTGTCAACTATTGCCGATGATGGCATACTTTATAGAGAAGAAACATCGCCAACATTTACTTTTACATTTTCAAATAAAACTGACATTTTAAATACACTTAATACATTGGTAGAAGCAAAATTAAAAAACGCATATTCGAGACAATTTTATTATCTAAAATACACAACAAAAGATATTACACCTCTGGGTGCTACTTGGGTCAGTACTACAACTGGAACAAACACAAACACAGGTTATTTCAATGCCAGCGGTCCTATGGTAGTTGGTGAATACAGTACAAATAATTTACAATATGTAAAAGCAGGATCTCTTATAAAATTTACATCACCGGATACGAGAGAATTCTTAAACGGAAGACTAGTCACCGGGGGAACAAATAATGCACAAGATAGACTTTGGGCAAAAACAACTGGTGTTGTTGGCGACGGTGCTAATGGCGGTTTAGGTAATTTAGAATCAGGAGTAGGTCCGCTTACATTAGCAAATATTGTTCCAGCAAACTCTATAGTAAATGCTGTGATACCTCCGTTTTTAACAACATTTACGGCTGAACTTAAAACTGATATACAAAACAAAATTGAAGCATACGAAACATTTGCATTAAGATTTGATTCAGAGAACACTGAATGGAAATTTATTACATCTTCAAACCTGAACACAATAAACGATTTCAGTTTAACAAACGAAGGAGACAACACAGAAACTAGTTTAGATGCTAGTTGGTGGTTTAAATTTACAAACGATGGAAATACATACACAGTTACTTACAGAGGATTAAAATATCTTTTTGAATCGGAAGGACAAAATAAATTTCATTATGATATCGAAGAAAGAATTTATGATTACAGAACAGGACAATTAGTAAAAGATTATGTAAAAGTTTTAAAAAATAATTTAATTTTATCATCGTCAACTGCTGTAGGGTATCCAATATATTGGCAAGTGACCAACACAATTCAAGAAGCAGATGGTTATCAAGATAATAGAAAAGTCGAAGTAGGATTTTTTGATTCAGACGATGACGGGGTAGTAGACAATCCAGAAATATTTGATATCATTGTTGAGCCAACTGTTTCACCAACTACAAAATATGTATTTTTTGAAAAATATATTTCTTATAACAACATTGAAAGATTTAAGCCGTATGACGCATCTAACTTTGTTGTAACAGCAAACGAAATAGATATTATTGTGCCGGGCACATACACCGACGGCCAGTTGTTTTATTTTAGTGATCCTGCTGAAGATGTCATCAAGAAATATAGTTCTACAACACAAACTTTAACAACAACAACAAATTATATTGTTAGATCTGGTAGAAACACAATTGATTTTCAATATAAACATCATGCAGGACAAGGATCTAGAATAGATCCAAGTGTTAGCAATATAGTTGATATCTATATGTTAGAAAGAACATACGACACTAATTACCGAACCTGGTTAGTAGAAGGAGGCACCCGTCCTTCTCCTAGCACTAGTGACCAGTTAAGAATAAGCTATGATGCTAAATTAAATCCTGTAAAAGGTCTAAGTGATCAAATCATATACAGATCGGTAAAATACAAAATCTTATTTGGAAAAAACTCCGTTGAAGAATTACAAGCAACTTTTAAAGTTGTTAAAAATCCCGATACAAACGTTAGTAATGCAATTATTAAAACAAAAGTTATACAGGCAATAAACAGATTTTTTGCTTTAGAAAACTGGGATTTTGGAGATACTTTTTATTTCACGGAACTGGCCGCTTACATACATCGTGAAGTTGCGCCGGATCTATTGACAGCAGTTATTGTGCCAAATCAATCGGGACAATCGTTTGGATCTTTATTCCAAATTAGTTCTGCGTCAGACGAAATTTTCATCAGTGGAGCCACAGTTGATGATGTTTCAATAATTGATGCCTTAGGAGCAAACCAGTTAGAAGCTTCAGGCACAGTTGTAACATCAACTACGTCAATAACAAATAACACAAGATCATCATCGGCAGTATCTTCGGTTACCACTTCAACATACGGGTCTGGAAGCAATTCGAGTTCGGGAAGTAGTGGTACAGGTTACTAAAGATGGCAGATGATAATCAATCTACAAGAAATTTAGAAGTAGTCACAGACAAAGACGGAAGAAGCTACCGAAGAACGGTCGGGCATTTACCGGCCTACTACAGAACAGATAACAATCAACGATTCCTGTCGTCAACACTAGATCCTTTAATACAAAAAGGAAGCCTAGAACGTTTGGACGGTTTTATTGGAAGAAAATATTCTTACACACGAAAAGTGGCAGACAATTACATCGATGCCACTAGTGAAGCAAGAACAAACTATCAATTAGAACCAACAGTCACTTATATAGACAATGATACTAGCAGTGTAAATCCAGAAGACAAAGTTAAGTTCACTGCAACATACGACGACTTTGTCAACCAGCTATCGTATCTAGGAGGTAACGTTGAGAACCATGGTAGATTAACCGAAGAAAAAGTATACAACTGGAATTCAGCAGTAGACCTAGACAAGTTAATAAACTATAGAGAATATTATTGGTTACCGGAAGGACCAAACCCAATTCTTGTAAGCTCAATAGGACCGTCTGCAATATACGAAATATCTCTTACAACCAACGGATCAGGTTCTTATAGATTTTCAACATACGGAACAACAGACAATCCGCAAATAACTTTGTATAGAGGAAATACATACAAGTTTGTTAAGGATTCGGATACACATCCTTTCTATCTAATGACGGAACCCTATAAGACAGGGATTGATGTAGACGGGTCAACAAGTGTACTTTATAATACTGGTGTTACTAACAACGGTGTAAAAAACGGTACATTAACTTTTACTATTCCGGATAATGCTCCGGATACTCTACATTATCAGTGTGGCTCGCATTCAGGGATGAACGGTATAATCAAAATTAAAAATATCACAGACGCCACAAACATAGATGTTTCACAACAGATAACAGGATGTAAAAATTATACTTTCAGCAACGGTTATAGCCTATCAAACGGAATGAAAATTAAGTTTGGTCAAAATGTAACAGATACAGTTAATTACGCTTTTAAAGAATTTTATATTGATGGAGTTGGAGAATCAATAACACTCACAAACACAGCAGACTTAATAACTCCGGAAGCATATGCCGAAGAAAGTACAACATTGTACGACGAAACTGCATACGACTCGAGACCATACTCAATTGCTTTTTATAGACCAACCAATCCTGATTATATTACAATCAACCGAGCTAGTATTGACGGAAATGCTTGGTCTCGATATAACAGATGGTTTCACAAAGATGTAGTAGAAACAACGGCGACTATTAATGCGTCATCGGTTGCTCTATTAGAAACAGCTAGAGCAAAGCGTCCGATAATAGAATTTGATTCTGGATTAGCATTATATGACCATGGAGTGGTAGCCAAGAAAAGTGTTACTGTTGTTGATTCGGTTACTACAGATGTTGGGTCTACTATTGTAAACAACATCGGGTACATCATCGACGGGATAACAATGACCAATGGAATGCGTATTCTTTTTACCGCCGACACAGACACACAGTATAAGAATAAAATTTATAAACTTAATCTTGTTACAGTTAACAGTACAAAAGTAATTAGTTTAACATTAGAGAGCGACGGCTCACCAGATGACGGTGACAGTGTGTTTGTAGAATTAGGAAAAAACAATCAGGGAAAAACTTTTTATTATAATTCATCAACAGAGACGTGGAAAACAGGACAAGAGAAAACTAAATTAAATCAACAGCCGTTGTTTGGCATTTGGGATAATGAACACGTATCATTTGGAGATACCATAACATACCCATCCAGTAGTTTTACTGGAGCAAAAGTTTTTGAATATCAAACGTCAGATTCGGCGACGGTTGATTCAGTACTAGGAATCAAAGTAAAATATAACACCATTAACAATGTTGGAGATATTGTTTTTGCATCGGATTTGTTATCGTCTTCTTTTGAATACAAAAGTGGAGATACGTTCAAAGAAAAGTTGTACAGTGCTGGACACTTACATTATACAACAGGACAAACAACACACAATAGCAAAAGTGCTTGGATAGAAAGAATAGAACAGAGCAAACAACGTGTAATTAAAACACACAATGTTATTGCCGACGAAAAAAAACTTTTTGTTATTGACGTTTACAAAAACAGTAAGGACATTGCCGACCTAGAAGTGAGTGTTGATGTAAATCATAATAGAAAAAATTTAACTACCGATTACACATTGGAAAACGGAACACTTCACAAATATGTAAAATTTAATAAGGAATTAAAAGTAGGCGATCAGGTAAAAATATTAACATATAGTAAAACTAAAAAAGTTGCAGGCAAAGGACTTTACGAAGTACCCGAAAATTTGTCAGTGAATCCTTTAAATTCTATTTTTGGCGAATTAACATATGGACAAATCTTAAATCACTTGCATGATATACATGAAAAAAATATAGATATTATTGGAGAAGAGTTTCCAGGAAATACTAATTTAAGAGATCTACCTAATGTTAAATTAAAAGGCGGAACAATACTTCAACACAGTGCGCCGTTGACAAATGCTTTCTTTAGTTTGATAGATACACCAAGTAATATTGTTGCCGCACTAGACTATTGTAGTAATTCTTATCAGAAATTCAAAGAGAGTGTTCTCAAATATAAAACAGGATCAGACCATGACGGCACTATAGCAGAAAGATTGGATGAAATTATTTCAAGTCTTCAACAGAATAAAAATAATAATTTTCCTTTCTTTTATGAAGACATGATTGGATACGGTGAAAATAGTTCAACAAGAACATATACGGTGCAAGATGAGTTAGAAGTTGAGTACGCAATTGACAGTCAATTTAACATAAGCAAATTATCAAATAGAGCCGTTTATGTTTATTTGAACGATAATCAATTGATCAGAGGAACCGACTACACCTTTAACACAACGGACGATAGCATTAAAATATTGTCTACTATTGCTGTGGGAGATGTTGTTCTTATCAAAGATTACAATGATACAACTGGAAGTTTTGTTCCACCTACTCCTACCAAGTTGGGAATGTATCCTAAATTTAAACCTGAGCTGGTGTTAGACAACACTTACAGAACTGCAACCAATGTGATTGTAGGACACGACGGTTCAAGAACTATTGCTTATGGTGATTATAGAGACAATTTACTTTTAGAATTTGAAAAACGTATATACAACAATATAAAAGTTGAGTATGACAGCACACTTCTTTCTGAGCAGGATGTTAGACCTTCCGCTTTTATTGAGGACGATGTTAAAACAGATTATACAAACAACGAAGCAAATGAAATACTAGCATTAGATTTTTACAACTGGGCAGGAGTAAATGCTGTACAGTATCAAAAACAAAATTTTGTTGACGGAGATGCATTTTCATACAATTACTCCACAAGCAAAAGTTCTTTAAACAATAAGTTTCTTCAAGGACATTGGAGAGGCATATACAACTACTTCTACGACACTGACAAACCTCACACACATCCATGGGAGATGTTAGGGTATTCGGAAAAACCTAGTACTTGGGAAACAAATTACGGTCCGGCTCCTTACTCGGCAGGTAACATTGTAATGTGGCAAGACCTAGAAGCAGGTTACGACAAACACACTCAAACAACAAAAGCAAGATACACCAGAACAGGTCTTACAAATTATCTACCGGTAGACGAAAATGGAAATTTGTTAACTCCTGTTAGAACACAACTTCTGCAATCTTTTGATTCATCAAATATTAGAAAAGAATGGAAATTTGGAGATCAAGGTCCAGGCGAAACGGCATGGAGAAGAAGTGCCCAATACCCATTTGCAGTGATGAGAATGTTGGCATTGACCAAGCCGGCTAAATTTTTTAGTCTATATTTGGACAATTCAAAACTTACAGTAAACACGGCGAATAATTTAGTAGATAAAGATACTGGAATTAGACAAAGATTATCATCAATATATTATCACCTCGAAACAACTACGGATTTGGTTACAGGTGCAGTTACAAGACATCAAACAACTGGCTATCAACCTTTTGTTGTAAACTATCTAATAAAGAATAATTTAGATCCAGCTGTATTTTTCTATAATAAAATGAAAAACCTAAATGTTCAGTTAGCATACAAATTAGGCGGATTTACAGATAAAGATAATTTAAAAATTCTAACAGATAGTGTATCTCCGGCATCGTTAAGCGGATCGCAATTCATTCCAGAAGAAAACTTTAAAATTCTTTTTAGAACATCTAATCCGGTTAATAAATTTAGCTATTCAGGTGTCCTTATTGAATTAAACACTGATGTTACCAACGACGGTTCAACACTAGAAGGCGGTTACAAAGTTATAGGTTACAATAAGTTAAGCCCATATTTTACATATTTTCCTGTAATTAAAAATGGAAATAATAAAAAGTTCACAATTGGAAACACAGAAGCATTATTTTACACAGAATTTGGAAAACAACAACAACAACTAACATACGGATCAATATTAAAATCAAAACAAGACGTTGTTAATTTCTTGTTGGGGTATGAAGCCTATCTGAAAAATGAAGGATTTAGTTTTGAAACATGGAGTTCGGAAATTAAAGAAGTAAACGACTGGAGAATGTCGGCAAGAGAATTTTTGTATTGGACCACACAGGGTTGGGCAAATGGTTCAGCAATTACTGTTTCAGCCGGCGCCGCCGGTTTTAGTTTAACTACAAAAAATTCAGTTATTAATAAATTAACAAATCTTGTAGGTGAATACACAGTACTTGATTCTCAAGGAAGTAACATTTCTCCAAAACAAATTAGCACTAAACGAGTTGGAACTAATTTTGAAATAGTATCTAAAGGCAAAGAGCAAGGTATCTTCAACATTGTAATGAATGCTGTACAAAAAGAGCACATGATACTCTTTGATAACAAAACAGTTTTTAATGACATAATTTTTGATCCAACAACAGGATTCAGACAACAAAGACTTAAACTTGTTGGATGGAAAACAGGCCAGTGGAACGGTGATTATTATTCTCCAGGATTTATTTTTGACGAAGCAAATGTTAATTTATGGGAAAACAATAAAGATTATTATGTAGGGAATACAGTAGAATATCAAAATAATTTTTATGTAGCTAAATTTAATCACAACAGCGGAGACGGTTTTGAAAATTCAAACTGGCAGATAAAAAGCGAAAAACCACGTGCTCAATTAATTCCAAATTTTGATTATAAGATATCTCAGTTTAATGATTTTTATAATTTAGAAACAAATAACTTTGATGAAGGCCAGCAGAAATTAGCACAACATTTAATAGGATATCAATCCAGGAATTATCTAGAAAATCTTTTTGTGAATGATGTAACACAGTACAAATTCTATCAAGGTTTTATTAGAGAAAAAGGAACTCTTAATGCGATCAACAGACTTTTAAAAGCTCAATTCAACGGAGAAAATATTAGTCTAGATATCTATCCGGAATGGATGATTAAAGCAGGTGAAATAGGCAATGTTGATAATAAAAAATCTATACAGTTTGAAATGGATGATGATAAATTTTTCTTCAACAAACAATCTATTGAGTTATTAGACAATACTGCAGGACAAAAAGACTTTGCTAGATCGGTTGCAATCCAACAACAAAATTTATATCAAAAACCAATTGATTATGTTGCTTCTACTACATTTTTAAAATACAATTACGACTTAGAAGGGTTTGACAGGGACACGGTACAGACTTATAAAACTGCAGGATATGTTCGAGCAGAGGATGTACAGCATACTGCTTTCAATCTAACTGATCTATTAAATCTTGATGTAAATGCTATTAACGACAATGACTTGATATGGATAGCCAAGAAAGAAAACACAGACTGGGACGTACAAAGGATTTCAAATACTGGAATAAACATTGTTTCCATTGAGCCATTAAACAATGCGACACAACTAGAATTAATTTTTTCAGACAGTCATGGATTTTCTAAAAATGATTTTGTTTTGATTAGTAACAGTCAATTTGCTGACCTTAACGGTGTTTATAAAATCGCAACAATTCCAGACCATCGTACAATAATTTTTGATTATGACAGCACAACGATAATACAAACAAATGGAATTTTAGCAGACGGATCAACGTTTGATTCATATGGTAATGTCTATAAGTTTGTGTCAGTGAGAGTAAGTTCAATGAATAACGTCAACAGTTTGTTAAGTTACAACGAATATAAAGACAAGGATACACTAAACAACAACATTGGAGATAGAGTTTTTGCTGACAACAATGGAAGCGGAAAATGGTCTGTGTATGAAAAAAATGATCCTTATACACTTAAATTAATTGAAAGCCCTACAGAAGCAAACGATCAAGAATTTGGCCATCGTGTAGTTGCTAGAAACGACGGAAGGTTTATGGCTGTAAGTGCTCCGGCTAGCGGTCAAGGAATGATACATCTTTTCTTCAGACGTGACAATGTTCCGGGAGATACATTCCAAATACAATCTTCTCTTACAATGACCAACAACGACGACAATACAAGTAGACTTGGAGAAAGTCTAAGAATCAGTACAGATGAAAACTTTTTAATTGCCGGTGCACCGTATACTAACACAATAGGTTCAGACGGAAGTACAAGATTTTCGGATTCGGGTCTAGTAAAAACGTATATCTGGAGCGACAGTACAAAAATATATTCGGGATTAAGCACAATAACTCCCCCAACAGATGAAGCGAACCAAAATTTTGGGTGGGATACGGCTATAGCAGAGCCCGGAACAACCAGTGTTAGAGCAACGCCACAAAAATATATGTTCATAAGTGCACCGGGAAAAACGTCAGATACCGGCACAGTTTATATGTACACTTGGGGAGTAGGTGCCGACGGATCAACATACGACATGTGGACACAGGATATAACAATTTCTAGCAACGAACCCGGATCGTTAAAAAGATTTGGACACGCAATCTCAGTAAATGACAATGGTGACATATTGGCAGTAAGTTCATTAGCACCGGGTAACGCAGGAACAGTAGAAATTTTTACGCGAAACGGTCATAGCAACAACGACAGCACACAACATACATGGACTCATAGACAAACATTAAAAGGGATAACTTCCGATGGATCATCTGTGGACAAGGCTTTTGGTAACGCCATTGCAATGAGTAAAGACGGGTCTAAACTTTTAATTACTGCTCCTGGAAACAATAACGGACTACAAGATGATGCAGGTGCTGTTTATTATTATAAATGGAATGCCGACGGATCAACAAACACTTATACACTACACCAGACACTAAATTCGCCAGAAACACAAACGAACATGAAATTTGGTTCTTCAATTGATATATCTCCGGATGGGAAGAGGATTATCATAGGTGCCAGCAAGTTTAGTTCAAACACAGAAATGGCGTTTGATAACGGAGCGACTACATTTGATCTACAAGATACCAATATAATTGACATTAATTTAGAATCAGGAGGAGTGTTCACAGCCACTCTTTATGACACTGAGTTTGTTGTTGATGACAAACTAGTTACAACAAAAGTAACAGCCAATGATGCATTTGGAAAATCTGTTTTTGCTATCAACGGATCTGTATTGGTTGGATCTCCAACTGATGATAGTGAGTCCGGTATAAGCAACGACGGTACTGTGACTAATTTTGATTTAAATGAGTTAGGAACTTATGCTTGGAAACCTATAGTCACGGAAGACAATTTAATAGATGAAAGAAAAATAACATCGGCATTTGTATACAACAAAGCAAAGAGTCAACTAGTTGATTATCTTGATTTGTATGATCCGATCAAAGGTAGAATATTAGGATTAGCAGACAGGGAAATAAACATTAAATCAGAATGGGATCCTGCTGTTTACAATGTAGGAACAGATCAAAATAATGTTAATGATTCAATTGCTTGGGCAGACAATCATATCGGTGAGGTATGGTGGGACCTATCAACAGTAAAATGGGTATGGTACGAACAAGGAACACAAGAGTACCGTACAAAAAATTGGGGTAAAACATTTCCAGGATCTAGCATTGATGTTTACGAATGGGTAGAATCTACTATTCTTCCGTCACAATGGTCAACACTAGCAGATACCCCACAAGGATTGCCCAGAAACATATCAGGACAACCATTAAATGCTGACAATACAGTGTATTCAATAAAACAGAAATACGATTCAAAAACAGATACACTTTTAAATTATTATTATTATTGGGTTAAGAATAGTGTTTTCTTGCCATCGCAAAACTTATCATCTGTAGTAAGGAAAAATACAACAGCATACATTAGTAACATTATTGCAAATCCTTTGGCATCAGGTAAGAAATTTTTTGCTATTACTGATTCAAATAAAATTTTAACTTTTAACGTTAAAGATACTCTTTTTAATAATAACATTGTTATGAACATTGATTATAAATTAAATCTTAGCGAAGGGGAATCAAATAGTGTTTGGAAGATAATACAAGAAGGCAATAAAGATGACAGACCAAACAATAGCATAGAAACGCAATGGTGGAATAGTGTGATAGGAAAAAATTCCTTTGGTGATTCAGTACCAGATCTAAGTCTGCCAACAAACCAACAGTATGGAAATAATGTTAGACCAAGACAAAGTTGGTACGTAGATAGATTTAAAGCATTAAAAGAAATTATAGTATATTCAAATTTAATTTTAAAAAAGTATCAATTGGCTAATACTGTCAGTTACACAAATTTAAATTCTAAAGAAGCAGAACCTACAGCACAGTCGGGTATATGGGACGAAAAAGTTGACACCTATGCTGATTTAACTTACAAAAATACAGCCGATTTTAGCGGAAACAGTAACTATCTGGTCAGTGCAGATGAGAATTCAAATGGATACTGGGCAATATACCAATGGAATGGTACAGAGTTTTCTAGGACACAAGTACAGACTTATAAAACCGATTCTTATTACAGGTTGATAGATTGGTATAAAACCAACGGAGACATGGTACACGATGAAAATACTTTTATAGAAAAACAAGTAACATATCAATATGAGCTTGATGAACTAGATATGCCTGTTGGAAAACACGTGAAAGTTACATCATCAGATACCGGCGGATGGAAATTGTTTATGAAAACTGCTACCGGTTGGGAAAATGTAGGAACAGAGAACGGAACCATTCAGTTAGAGAATACATTATATGATTATTCAATAAACAATAAAGGTTTTGCCGGGGATGATAGATTTGACGAAAATTTCTTTGATGCAGAGCCATCAATAGAAACAAGAAACATACTCAAAGCATTAAAAGAAGATATATTTGTTGGAGATTTAAAAATTGAATACAATAATATATTCTTTATATCTTTAAGAGAAGTTCTTAACCAACAACATTACGTTGATTGGTTGTTTAAAACAAGTTTTATTAATGTTACAAATAGTTTCAGAAATCTTGATCAACGTAAAACTTATACTATAGGCACAGATTCTTATGTTGAAAATTACATAAACGAAGTTAAACCATTCCATACAAAAATTAGAGAGTATAAACTTGGTTACACATCGTTAGATACACAAAACGGAATTAATACCGATTTTGATAATCCTGCTTTTTACGATGAGTCGACATCAACTGTGAGAAATATTGATCCTGCAGGACCAAGCGACAGTGATAGAATTACAGCTTATCCACATAAGTTTTGGAATGACAACTATAAAAGATTTATTAAATCGATAGTAATTACAAACGCTGGATCAGGATATACGCAAACACCAACAGTAACAATAACCGGCGGTGGAGGAACAGGAGCCACAGCAACAGTAAAAATAAGCAATGATATTGTTCAAAATATTACAGTTACTAATGCCGGCTCGGGTTATACTTCAACACCTACAGTTACTATAACAGGCGGTGAGACAGGAGGATCAACACCTACAGATCAAGCAACTGCTTCGGTGAGATTAGGAAATGATAAAGTAAGAGATATTTCCACAACAATAAAATTTGATAGGACCAGTAGATCCGGAACGGTGGTTGATTGGACAGCAAACACTACCTATGCATACGGCAGTTTGATTAGATATGCTAACGAACTTTATAGAGCAACAAATGGATTTACAGCAACAACTTCTTTTGATGACAACAAAGGAAAAGTACAAAAATTAAGAGGAGACGAATCGTATATTACTGCGTCAGAAAGAACATTAGGTCTGTATACACCGGAATCGGGAATGCCCGGAAATGAGTTAGGCCAGTTAATGAAAGGTGTTGATTATGGGGGAGTAATGGTAACCGGACTGGCATTTACAAATGATCAAGGTTGGGATAAATCAGATTGGTACTCAAACACTTGGGACAATTACGGAACTAGCAGGACTAAAACATTCTACGGAGACGGATCTACAGTGACATTTACATTTGACACAACACCGTCAACAACAGATGTTTACACAGTTTATTACAACGGCATTAGACAAACTAACGAAGTGTTTAGAGGAGATAACACAACAACATCTTTTACTTTGTCGTCCGCTCCCGGAAACAGTGTTAAGGTTGAATTTATTCCGTTTGATGATGACACAGTTTTAACTCCAACAGACGATAGAACTCTAGATACTTTAATGTCCGGAGGATTATTTAATAGTGTGTTAGGAAAAAGTCCTAGCGATATTATTGTTGAAGGAGACACTTTTATTAGTCCGGATACTAGTTATTCACCGGAAGAAAATATACCAGGTTCTATGTTTGACACATTAGATATTAAAGTTTACACAACGCCTCTTTCTGGAGTGCCATTTATTGTGAATAAAAGTTATGCAGGAGACGACAGTACAGTTTCATTTAGTATTGGACAAAAACCAGGAACATCTGCAGGTGTTCTTGTTACAGTTAATAATGAAATGCAGACATTGAGCACAGATTTTACTGTAGATGTTGAAAACGAAACAATTACATTAACAAACGCTCCGGTTACAAATGCTATAGTTAATATTAGAAGTTTTGCTGTTTCGGGATCAAATTATGTTTTATTAAATGAATTCACAGGAGACGGATCAACAACAAGTTTTGAAACAGCGGCTAGAGACACATACCAATTAGATAGTTCATTGCCAACACTTTATGTAACAAAAAACGGAGTCTCTCAAACTATAAGCACAGATTACACAGTCTCGGAATTGAATAAACAAATTACAATATCTTTTAACTCGGCACCAGCATCTGGAGACAGCATACAAGTAGCAGGATTCAATCAAGATTCTACAAGCAGAGCATACGCAGAAGTTAAAACACAAGAATTAACATACGACGGATCAACTTTAACATATGGTCTGACTTATCCTGCAGGAGCATTTGGACCTTACGCAGGTTTGACAATGGTAGAATTAAATGGACAGTTGTTGAGAGGACCGGACAACACTTATTATTCCGGAGACGGTAGTACAGTAAGTTTCACATACGATGTTTTAACATCATTGTTGAGTGATGGAAGCACAGTAGATCCTGCAAAAACTATTACAGCAACATCGCAGTTAGAAGTTTATAAAAACGGAGTAAAACAATTACTCAATACTGATTATCTAGTTGATTTAAACAATAAAAATATAAGTTTTGTTGTTGCTCCAACGTCGGGAGACATTGTAGTAATAGCAACTATGGTTGATAAACATTACACAGTAACCGGCTCGGACATTATTATTGATACCACACAAATATCGTCAGAGAGTATATCATTGTCAATAGGAAACAAATTTGTTGTAACAACATTTAATAATGCTTTTGGAATGAAACAGAGAAGAGAAGTCTTAGAAGGAAGAAGTAGTGGTGAGTTTTATCTATCTGCTAGTCCGTTCAATGGCGATTACACATATGTTTCTTTAAATCAAGAACCGTTGGTGCCATATTATGATTATACAATAGAAGACAATAAAATTACAGTGGCAGGAAAAACAATAACAACAGCTGACAGACTTGATGTTACGTATTTTGCTATTGAAAGTAATACCGGAGCGACAGGATTTAGAATTTTTAAAGATATGTTGAACAGGACTTTTTACAAACGTATCAGCAAAAGTCAAACAACAAAGTTGTCACAGGATTTACTCGTAGACAATACAACAATAACAGTTGAAGATGGAACAGTACTAGGAACACCGGTACCTACTAGTAATCTGCCAGGAGTTGTGTTCATAGATAAAGAAAGAATTGAATATTTTACCAAGACAGGAAACACGTTGGGACAACTAAGACGTGGAACACTTGGTACAGGAATTAAGGTACATACCTCCGGCGCCAACGTTGTTGATTCGTCCGGACAGCAAACAGTACCTTATGCTGATACTATTGCAACCAAAACATATACAGGTGACGGTAGTACAATTTCGTTTGCAACAACAACTGCTCCGTCTAGAGCCGATGAGTTAGACATATTCATTGGTGGCCAACGATTGTTACCCATCAGCGAGGACGAAAGCACAGAAAACTATACTGTAGACGGATCCACAGCAAATGTGACCCTTACAACACCGCCAGCTCAAGGAGTTCAGATAAAAATAATACAAAAAACAGGATCAGTTTGGTATGACACCGGTATATCCACAGCCTCAAACGGTAAAGGACTACAAAAAGCCACAACTTACCAAGCTAAATTCATAGCAGGAGAACCAACAAATGCACCTGAATAAATACAATGAGATGCAAGAAGAATCAAATAAAGAAAAACAAAAAGAATCAAACGATACAATGAAAGAACACAACGGAGTAATGATGCAAGGTCATATCAAAATTTTTGATCCGGAAACTGGCGAAGTTTTAGTGGATAAAAGAAATGCTATTCATTATGAAAATATGTCACAAGCACTGGCAAATTCATTAGCAAACAAAACTACAGGATTCGTACACGAAATGGCGTTTGGAAGTGGCGGAACAACTGTTGATCCAACAGGTATCATTACATACCTGACACCAAACTCAACAGGTACAAATGCTTCTTTGTACAACCAAACATATTACAAAGTGATAGATGACAACTCTGCGACCAACAAAGACACCACAAGGAACAAGATGGAAGTGAGACACACAGCAGGTAACAAGTACACTGACATCGTTGTGACTTGCACACTGGACTACGGTGAGCCAACAGGACAGGCGGCGTTCGATAACACTACCAATTTCAATGGTGACTATGTGTTCGACGAACTAGGATTGAAGAGTTGGGAAGGAACAGAGGACGGTGCTACTAACAAACTGTTGACACACGTAATCTTCCACCCAGTACAAAAATCTTTGAACAGATTGATACAGATAGATTATACAATTAGAATACAAAGTTTAACAACTTTTACGGAATAGAATAAATGGCATATACAGTAAACAAAACAAACAGTTCTGCTTCACCAAATCAATACACAGTACAAGATAATGTATTGAATACTCAAACAGATTTAAATTTAGTAGGAAAAGGGTACGCTGGGTACGGCGAAGTAATTGCCGAAAATTTTTTACATCTATTAGAAAATTTTTCTAACACAACTGCTCCAAGTAAGCCTATTGTAGGACAGCTTTGGTTTGATTCAGTAAATTCAAAACTAAAAGTTTACAACGGAACTATTTGGCAAACAGCAGGAGGTAGTGCACCGTTTCAATCAACTGCACCTTCTAATTTACAACAAGGCGATTTCTGGATTGATTCTGATACTAGCCAATTATTTTTTTATAATGGATCAAACAATGTATTGGTAGGTCCGCCTGGAGCAACAGGAACACTAAACGGATTTATATATGAAACTATAAAAGACTCAACAGATGCAAACCAGAACGTAACAAAATGGTACAATGACGGTAGCTTAATTGCAATCATATCAGATGATACATTTACACCAAAATCTGCTATTTCTGGATTTGCTTCTATAACAAAAGGTATCACACTTACAACAGATATTGCAGATTTAAAACTTACTGGTACTTCAACTG
>Ga0075117_1000578_pt1 | contig 24598 bp, 22 predicted proteins | sample AntAceMetag02UKJ_FD_69789 | JGI IMG/M metagenome (GOLD analysis project Ga0075117, IMG submission 69789) | Saline lake microbial communities from Ace Lake, Antarctica - Antarctic Ace Lake Metagenome 02UKJ | ecosystem: Environmental > Aquatic > Non-marine Saline and Alkaline > Saline | place... | reverse complement strand
TGAGCGAATAGTATAGCTTAATTACCCTTTCCTTTTCAAGTTCAATAATTCCAAGTAAATAAAATTTGAAACTGCTTTCTCGTCCTCGGGAATGTTTTACCAAAAGAAAACGAATTTTATTTAAGATTTATTTTTTTTGTTTCAACTTTTAACAATTTAAATCCAGATAGAATCATCAAAAACTCGATTAGAATGACTCTTCCCGTCCATTGATGCATTGTGCGAAAATTAATTCCATTGTTTAATAAATGCAAAATGCGCTTTCCGACTATCATAAAACGCTTTCGTAAAATTACCTCCACAAGAAACCGCTTAAAACACTAACTTTTTCAATGTGATTAAAACGTATCGTCCATATTTGCAAAATGGTTTATTCTACCAAAAAATTTAATTTTAGGATTGAAAAAACTTTTAGTGTTTTAGGGTTCGAGGAAGAGTAATTGAGAAAAGTTTGTGCGAGTCTTGATTTTTTTTGGTTCTTTTTTTTATCAAGAAAAAAAAGAATGGCAAGATGTTTAATTAAACCATTTTAAAAATTGTCATAAAAAATGGGGAGAAGTAACCTATATTTATCGCATTGAGCGCATTGTATAGCTTAATTACCCTTTCCTTTTCAAGTTCAATAATTCCAAGTAAATAAAATTTGAAACTGCTTTAAAATAAAACCATCTTGGCAGGTGTTGCACCTGCCCTTTTAAAATCAATGGCCCAAGTTGTTTTTGACGAAACCGTTTGTGAATAAAGCGGTGCAAACGCTTATAGAAAGTTGGCGGATAGGTATTTTTATACATCAGAAGCAGCTCATCCGAATCTTCCCAATTTTGCTTATCACTCAACTGTGACTTCACAATATCATAAAATTTAGTTCCTGGGAGTGGATAGGACACCGAAACACCAATATCATGCGGCATCATTTCAAACAAGAGGTTTAAGGTCATTTTAATATCCTTCCAACCCTCATTTAAATAGCCAAATTGTAGGAAGAAACACGGTTTAAGTCCGTGCTTTTGCATCAAGAGCGTCGCTTCTTTAATCTGCTCAACAGTCGTTCCTTTGTCCATTGCGTCCAGGATTTTTTGAGAACCACTTTCGGCACCAATCCATACCTCGTCACAACCAGATTCTGCCAAATTCGCAATAGTGTCATCCTTCAGTAATAAATCAGCACGTGACTGAATTTTATACGGTATTTTAATTCCTTCATGACTGAGCACTTCGTTGAACTCTTTCACCCAGCTGGGTTTAAGTCCAAAAATATCGTCTCCAAACCAAATGTGATCAAATTTGAAAAGGGATTGCATTAATTTAATTTCATTCACCACGTGCTGCGGTGAACGGCTATTGTAGCGGTTGCCATAAATCGGTTTTGCACACCAATTGCATTTATAGGGACATCCTCTAGTTGTCGCTAAATTAACCGAAAAATAACCGTGTTGTGCCCATGCCTTTTGATAGGGATGAATATCAATGAGATCCCAAGCGGGAAGTGGCAATTGATCTAAATCAGTTAAAATCGGTCGCAAGGCATTTTTTACAATTCCCAACTCAGATTTAAAGGCTATACCCGGAATATCTTGTATTGAATCTTTTGCTTCGATTGTCTGAATCACCTGCAACAAAGTAAGTTCTCCTTCTCCTAAAATAATTTCATCCGCACCTTTATTTAGATATTCTTCATAATGATCCGTTGAATCACTGCTTGCGACAATCACATGATAACCCTTTTCTTTGGCAATACGTGTCATTTCAAAAGCAGCGTCACGCATCTTGGTCAAACACATTTTGGTGAGGTAGTTAAATCCGTCGTCATAAATGACCAAAATTGAAGGTTGCTCTTTATCTAAAACCGGTGTAATTTCATCTGCTTCTTTCGCGAAAAAAGTATCAAAAAGCGCCACGTCATAACCTTGTTGACGCAAATAGGCCGCGGCAGTAATTGTTCCAAGTGGAGGATAAGGCTTACTCATCTCCAATTGCTTGGAATCAAAATACAAAAAATAGCTATGTGTAAAAAGCAGCTTCATTCGTTTATTTTCAATTTCACCAATCGTTCTCGATAGGCAGTCAGTACCTTGTTTTGAAAATCTCTTGGATGATGTTTTGACACCCCTCGGTTTGAACGCATGGTTAGTTCAAATTTAGTGGCATCAAAATCTTTAAATTTTTTCTCCCACCGTTTATAGGTAAACTTCATTAACCGCAAGTCAAACCGATCGCCTAATTTACCTTTCAACATCCATTCTGTGAAACGACCGAGCCAACTTTTCCCATGGATCTCATTCACCTTAATCGGATGCTCAAAAGGTAAAACTAATTCATCCGACCAACTATTTGCGCGCTTAAAAGCATTGATTAATGCATTATTGTATACCGGAAGTAAAAATTTAGTTTCGATCGCTGTAAACATATTGTGATCTGGAATCATTAGATTCTCTTCATCAATAAAATAATTGACACAAAAATATTTTTTTGAATTGAATAGAAACAGCTTTTTAAAACCAACCAAAAACGTTCGACAAATCCATAATCGTCCCGGTTTTGTGATAATGAAATAATCAATATCACCGTCGTCGTGCATCACATTTTTGGAGAGAGAACCAGAAATTCCTATGGCGCTCACGAATGGAAAGGATCGAATTAATTTAGCATAAAAAGGTAAGCGTTTAAAATAATGCGCAGCTTGACTTTCTTTGTGCAAGCGTTGTGCGATCATCTCTTTAAGGTTAGATTGGAGCGAACAATAGTTGTCTTTACTGTGAATCCGTTTTTCTTGCTGAAGCTGTTCAACCCATTCATTAATTTTTGCTTTATCAGCATGCAGCAGCAGTTCTAATTCGTCTAAACGCAAGGGGTGATTAAACACATCAAAATAGGCAATATATTTTAAGATTTCAGCTTTCAAAAGTTCAGATCTAGCACGTTTATATCAGTGGGTAAAGGAGCTAAGATAAGGATAATAATTTAAAGAAATACTTAAAAAAACAGGAGGTCTATGAAGATGGATTTACAAGAAATTAAGCGGATAAAAAGTGGGGAAGATGTAGCTGATCCATTTGAATTTATTACTTTTAGGCTATAATCCCAATGAATAAAAGCGCGCCAAAATACTTTCACTATTTCTTAGCCTGTATCGCCTTCGATATCTTGGTTATCGTCGCTCTATTTTATTGTTCAGTCCCTTTTCAAACGCTCGGTTTATTTATCGGTTTATGGGTTGTTTCTAATTTCATTAATTATCCTCGATTGGCCGCAAGGCGTTATATCAGTTATTATCAATTAGTCGGTTTATCGTTGCGACAATTAGCAACCTTTTATGTATTACTTGTCCTAGGTTCACTTCTATCCGATCAGTTTTTCAATATCAATTCATTCAGCCTAACATGGCCGCTTCTTTTACTGATTTTAGGGCGACTCATTTTCGTTTTTATTTTACGTTTATATCGCAAGAGAGGCAGGGGCTATAATCGGTTTATAATTATTGGGAAAACGCCACTCATGCTGCAATTAGAAACCTTATTTTTAGAGAAACGGAGTTATGGGTATATTTTGGAGGCCGAATTAGAAGAATTTGACCATCAAACGATAAAAAAATTAATTCTTGACCGCCGATTAAACGAGATCTATTGTTCAAGTCAACGTGTCAACCAAGAGGATCTCTCAACATTACTTACATTTTCATTCGAGTATGGCGTAAATGTACATGTTATTTCGGACAATTATGCGGTCAATACCGACGGAGACTTGAATTCTATTCCACTCGAATTTTCTGCACCAGCCCTTGAAAACTATCCATTAATTGATCAAAAGAACTTGATTATAAAACGAATTTTTGACCTTGTTTTTTCAGGATTTATTATTCTCATTGTTTTGACTTGGTTAATCCCGATTTTGGGTCTAATTATCGCACTCGAATCGCGCGGCCCGGTATTTTTTAAACAACCGCGAGCTGGAAGAAATGGTCAATATTTTACTTGTTTAAAATTTAGATCTATGCGCAAAGATGCAGACTCGAAACAAGCCACACGCAATGATCCTCGCATTACGAAAGTTGGGCGTGTGATTCGCAAATTAAGTCTTGATGAGTTTCCTCAATTCATTAATGTTTTTCGTGGTGAAATGTCTGTGGTCGGTCCACGCCCGCACGTCAAGGATCTGAATGACAAATATGATCAAACCATTAATAATTATGCGGATCGCATTCTGGTAAAACCAGGCATTACAGGTTTATCTCAAATATCAGGACACAGGGGAGAAACTTCAGGAAACAAATCCATGTCCAACCGCATTAAGATCGATATCCTATACCTCAAAAGTTGGAGTCTTTCACTTGATATTGTGATCATTTTTAGGACGATCGTGGATGTCCTTTTTGGAAAAAGTAAAAATGCCTATTAATCGTTTTCCTCTGCCACTTTTGGAAATTCAAGATCACTCAAAATATACGTGTCAAAATCACCTTCTGCGACCATAAAATACTTCACTAAAAACGTGCGACCAATATTTGAACTGTCCAATAAGTGATAACTTTCGATCAATTCTTTCCGCGATTTTTTAAACTTTACATTTTTACCAGTAGCATCTAAAAAGCAAAAAAGATTGTTAAGGTACCCTCTGTAAGTTAACAGCTTTTCTTTCATATTGGTTGTAATTTAGTTTGGTTCGATTTCCTATAACGATTGCCTTTTAATAGCGTTGTGCACCAACGCGTATTTCACACAAAAAAGATTCGTTTTGTCAAAAAAAGAACAACAAAGGCTTCTTCTAAAAATTTAGCCCGAAATTATGGTAATGAGATATAGGACGACGATAAACAGTGATACATATCCGATAATTTTAACACGAGGATGTATTTTTAAGGACATAGCTTTTGTTTTCATAATGCTACTTTTGTTTGATCATAATAACAAGTCAGAATAGATTCCATTTCTAGCTCTCCCTTTAAGATCGCCTTAATCTTTGACTGAGTTGTGTCATTTAAAAAATTGAGTAATGGTTGCTTAACGTCTTGAATGAAGAACATAGCGTCCGCTATTTTTTCATCCCAAATTTTATGATATCGTGTCAAATCATCTGGGTAAACAACATGTCTAAATCCGTCCTCAGGAATACCTTCGAAAGGCTCAGTAATATTTAAATAACCATAATCATCTGTCAACTCTTCACCTTCTTGAATATCGCGAATCGCTATTTCAAAGTTATAAGGAGTAGTGAGACAATTGGAATTAAAACTGTGGTTCACAAAACGGGCATTATCCCAGCATAAGATATGATTCCCTTGATTGTCTCTAAAACAATACGTGTCTATAATTCCTGCATATGATTCGCCAAGTTCTTCGATTTTATTGCGATCGAAAACCATGTCTAATTTGTCTTGAACCCACGTAATTGTCCCTTTAGGTATAAACTGTTTAGCGACTACGCCATACCCTTTTTCTGGTGAGATGAAGCGTATTTCTGTATAAGGATGAATCATTTAATTTATTTTTAGATGAATGATAATTTAGTTCTTATTCGATTACTCGTATTTGTTTTATTCGGTGGATGGGTATTCGCATATCGGGGTGAATAATGAGTTCATTTTCCAGTACCTTCGTTAGCGTTGCATCTATCTTTTTTGCACCAGCGATATCTTCAAATAAAATGCGCACCTGTAAAATACGCACATTGAGTTGGTTCATTAAATAAAGTAGAAAATCTGTTCGTTCTTTCAATTCTTGTCTTAATCGCAATACTTCTTGTTTTGGGAAATGCAGAAAGGCAACCGCCTCTTTAGCAATTGTCGGAATTTCCCGCTCATTTCGCTCAAATTGAGCGTTATATTTAAGTGAAGACTTCTCCATTTTAGTTGAACACTTTTCTAATATGGAACGAAGTTAAAACCCAATTTAGAATTAAATTGGGAGCAAAACTGTAGCAATTCTGAATTTATACTTTTGTCAAGAAATTAAGTTGCAAGATATGCACAGCATCAACGGAGTCATACTTAATTGTAAAGCCAAGAGCTTGACAAATCTCCTTCACAATTGACAATCCCAATCCAACAGAATAGTCAGAATTTTTATCTGAAACAAATCGCTGAAAAAACAGATTAGGGTCATGATCATTGGGTAAACCCGCATTTTCGATCCTCAAGGTTTGTCCGTTTAAATTGATTTGCACGTACCCCTCTTCAATATTATGAAAAATGGCATTCTTAATCAAATTCGCAATCAAAATACGCATTAAATTCAGGTTGGATTCGAGTTGGAGCTTCTCGGTAAAATCCACGCGGATCGCTAACTTTTTCTTTCGAATTTGATCCTCAAAATTTTCGAGCGACTCACTCACCAATTCAGCAATATTCAACTGTTCTTTATCTACAAATTGACGATTATCGATTTTTGACAGTAAGATCAATCCGCGGTTTAAGTTCGATAAGCGGCCTACAGTTTGAATGATAGAATCCAAATGTTGGAGGTCAACCTCCCTCAAATCTGGCGCCTGTAAAAGCAATTCGGCCTTGGTGCGAATAATCGCTAAAGGGGTCAATAATTCATGTGACAAATTTTCCGAATATCTTTTTTGAGACAAATAATTTTCATGGTTTGCAAAGGAGAAGGCATTTAATTCAAGCTGTAAATCAGCCAATTCTTTGAAACGCGCACCATCCAATACCAAGGGCTCCTTCGTTCCTCTTGTGAGACTTAATTGAATACTCGCCACCTCTATTCCGCTTGTTAAAAAACGAATAAAGAGAAATTGACAAATGGCAAATAAAAAGAAACCGAAAACCACAATCAATTCAAAGTCCAATTGATGACGTAAGAAAAAACCAAATGCAAGGATAAGGGATCCAAGAGCAAACGAAAATAGGAAAATTTTAAGGCTCAATTTCATGCCTTAGGTTTTGAAGATGTATCCTATACCGTATAGGGATTTGATATAATCCTGTCCACCCCCCTCCTTCAGTTTTCTTTTTAAATTTTTAACATGGCTGTATACCGAATCAAATGAGTCGGATTGATCCATAAAATCCCCCCAAAGGTGCTCTGAAATAGATGATTTAGCAACCACTTTATTCTTATTAAAAATGAGATAAAGTAATAAATCAAACTCCTTTTTCGTCAAATGAATAAGTTCATTATTTACATGTACTTCTTGCGCATCTGTGTTGATTTCTAATTCATTAAAAGTAATCACCGCACTACCGCCCTGTTTTTTTCTTCGAATGATTGATTTGATCCGCGAATTTAACTCAGATAAATGAAATGGTTTTGTGAGATAATCGTCCGCTCCACGATCCAATCCTTTCAATTTGTCATCTAAATTAGAATTTGCCGAGAGAATAATTATGCCGACATCTATTTTTTGTTGCTTGATTTCTTCAAGAAGATCTAACCCGCTCCCGTCGGGCAATACCAAATCTAAGATGATACAATCATAATCATATACCCCCACTTTTTCAACGGCTTCAGTCACGGTCTTTGCTTTCTCGCAATTATAGCCAATCTCATTAAAATAGAAGAGCATTGATTTTAATAAATCTTGATCGTCTTCTACAAATAATAATTTCATAAACACACCTTAAATCGAACACAATATTAAGCTAATTTGTGATACGCACCGCTAAAATTTATTAACTTTCAACAGAAGAATTTTGGTCATGATCAGCACGCGAACACTTAGCAATTCAAACCGTCAAACGGTCGAACACTATTGTTCGGTGCAGTATAAAAAAGAAAACACGAAAGGCGTCTTGTATCATACGAAATTGACGCTCGATTCTAATTTCAAATCAGAACTAGGTTTTAAGGCAAATGCAAGGATTCGCTTCATTAATCGGGGTTCAGTTTCCCGTATTGAACTGGAAACAAGTAATCGCATCCAATTCCAAGGTGCTGCCCTATCCTTAATCGCCTTCACGGTCGTGCTGTTTTTAATTCATGGTTCGATTTATGTCCTCATTCCAAGTTTCATGGCAGGTTTGCTCATCTATTTTGTTCTTCAATCAAGCTTTCAAAAATCACTCGATAAAAACCTTAACCGATTGATAAAAATCGCCTTAGCAAGTGCGAACAATAAGCACATTAAAGCCAAGGACTCAGCCATAAATTAATTAACTTTAAACATTTATAGAACAGCTATTATGCAAGACGAAAAACATTACCTCATGCGCAGTGGATGGCTCCGTGCAGCGATTTTAGGCGCCAATGATGGCATTCTTTCAACAGCGAGTATTATTATTGGTGTTGCTGCGGCCTCAGACACACGCGAACCAATTGTATTAGCAGGTGTGGCAGGACTTGTTGCAGGAGCGCTTTCAATGGCGGCGGGAGAATATGTTTCGGTGAGTTCTCAAGCCGATATAGAAAATGCTGACCTCGCTCGAGAGAAAAAGGAATTGGAAGAAACGCCAGAACTTGAACTGATTGAATTAGCAGCAATCTATGAAGAGCGGGGTTTAAATCCTCAACTTGCCCTACAAGTTGCTGAAGAATTAACTGCTCACAATGCCTTAGAAGCCCATGCCAGGGACGAATTAGGAATCAATGAAATTACCCAAGCAAAACCCTTACAAGCCGCACTAGCTTCTGGCGCAGCATTTGTTTTTGGTGGTTTTTTACCTGTTTTAGCCGCACTTTTTGCGTCGGTTGATTTTATGGAATATTATCAATATGGATTTGCCATGCTTTTCTTAATTGCATTGGGAACAGTTGCTGCAAAAGCCGGCGGATCAAATATCGGTCGTGCCATTATTCGTATCACCTTTTGGGGTACAGCAGCAATGGGAATCACCGCTTATATCGGTCACCTCTTTGGCGTGAATATGGCTTAAATACTCGCTGTGCTTAAACGCAATTACTGACCATTATCATATGTTATATTATCGTTAATCACCTCTATAATTTTGTTTTTGGTGATACAAGACCCTATCTTTATAGATGAAGGAAATTCCTTAAAAATTAACAAAGATGGAAACAAATTGGACCAAAGATGAATTTAAAGCTTACCTCTTTTTGTTCGCTGCACATGCAAATTTCGAAGAAAGTAAAGCCGAATTAAACTTTATAAAAACACGTGTAGGAGCTAAAAATCTTGCTCACATTCACGACGAGTTTGACAAAGACAACGATTACCAACGAATTCAAAAAATTGAAGCTACAATTGAGCGTTATGCCTACAAAAAAGAAGATATTGAAAATCTTCTCCTTGATGTTAAAGCGCTCTTTATCGCTGATGGCGAACTTGATATCCTAGAGGAAAGCCTCTTCTTAGGACTTAGACATTTATTATTATCCTAAAACCCTCCACAAGTGTGGAATAAAATCGAATAAAATGAAAAATTTAGTACTGATTGATTTTACAAAAGAATCAATAGATGCATTAGCTTACGCGACGGACTTTTCTAAAGAAATGAAAGGTACTTTAGCTATTGTAAACGTTTCTGAGCCTCAAAAAAAATTGGAAGTCCGTGAAGAGTTGGAAAAATTACAATCAAAATTCTCTACACCTGATTTTCACATTCAACTTGTCGAGTTGGTAGGTGAAATGGAGCAAGAATTACCTGCTTTTATCGACAAAGAAAAACCTGGTTTCGTCTTTTGTGGAACACATGAACTGCGCATGTTAGAACCCTTTTTCTCGAGTCGGGTGTTAACGCTCATGAATAGTGTAAAATCGAACTTCATTTTTATCCCCGATAATCTTGAAAAATTTAGTCCAATTAAAGAAGTACTGGTTCCTATTTTTTCTGACAAACACTCCATTCAAAACATTGAGGCATTGCGTTATTTACACCAATTCATTCCTTTTAAAATTAAATTGGTGATGCCAAATTCAACGGATCCCGAGTTGAAATCAAATATACTCGTGGCTTCAAAATTACTAAACCAAGCCGGCATAACGCATCATGCAGAAACAATTGGTAAAACGGAAGACGATCTTAGAAATGGATTAGCCGACACAGCAAAATTACTCAAAACAGACCTCATCTCAATTGTCAATTTAACAGAGGTGAACCTCTTTAATTTTGGCGCAAAAGGGTTTGTAGAAAATCTGATTCGAAATGAGAATGGTTTACCAATCTTAGTCATCCAAAATCAACAAGTTGAATACTATTCAGGATTTCATACTTCGGGAGGATATTAAAGGAGTGCTTAGTCTATAGTCGTTAGTCTATAGTTAATGGGGATTAGTAGGATGAAGAAGCTATAGTTTATAATTAATAACGTGTTTTCTTGGTTGATGGACATGTAGATTGAATTTAATTAAGGTATTCTAAAGGATTAATAATTTAAAATCACTTGCGCACAACCTGCGTAAGTGATTTTTTTATGCTCAATTTTTAGTTATAATTGCCATTAATAAAGCAAATGGTCTGTTAATCAAGTTTCAAACCCATGTCCCCTTTTTACATGTTACTTTTAGCTCATATTAATACGTAAATCATGTTAAAACAACTTATTTTACTTCATGCGCTATTCTTCTTTCATACCACTTTTTCTCAAAATTTTGATTGGGCGAGTCAATTTGCGGGTGATAATTATTCGCAAGGATTAGGAATTACAAGTGATAGTGAAGGAAATATTATCAGCGCCGGCGCTTTTAATGGTACTTATGATTTTGATCCAAGTGCTGTTGTGGCCGAATATATATCCTATGATTTTAGCGAAGATATTTATATCACTAAACAAGATGAAACTGGCGCTTTATTATGGGTTAAACAGGTCGGATCTTCCGGTGGTGATATTCCTTGGGCACTTACCACGGATGATGATGATAATATTTTCGTTACCGGACAATTTCAAGGAACGGTGAATTTTGGTGATGTAGGAGGAGACGAAACCGTAACCGGAATTGGTGCAGGAGATATTTTTATCTTAAAACTAAACAGTGACGGCGAATTTTTGTGGGTAAAAACCATGGGAAGTCCCGATTCTGAATCAGGCGAATCCATTGTCATTGACGCTTCTAATAATATTATCGTAACCGGTTTTATTAACAATGGGACAGTTGATATGGATCCAGGCGCAGGCACTTTTAATTTAAGTGGTTTTTTCGACTCTTTTATTTTGAAACTCAATTCAGACGGTGAATTTATTTGGGCTAAAATTTTAACCAATCCAACGGATATGGTCTATATTTCGGATTGCTCCACAGATGCTGCGGGAAGCATCTTTATGGTTGGCCATTTTAAAGGAACGACAAATTTTAACACAAGTGGAGGCACAGACAATTTGACCTCCGCTGGAAACAGAGATATTTTTGTTTGTAAACTAAACAGTTCAGGTAATTTGGTTTGGGTTAAACAAATGGGGGGATCGGGCTCAGAAATTGCCTGGGGCATGGATCTAGATGCAGCAGGAAATATTTTCATTACAGGAAACTTTAACAATACAGTAGACTTTGACCCGGGTGCTGGAACAATGTCTATCACATCAGCCGGTGATGCGGATATTTTTGCTTGCAAATTAGATGCTTCTGGTAATTTTGTTTGGGCAGGCGGATTCGGAGGGCCCGATTTTGACCAAGGAGAAGACATCCAAGTCAATGCAGCAGGAGCAATATATATTACAGGAGCATTTTCTTCGACGGCCGATTTTGATCCAGGTGTAGGTACCACAAATCTCATTTCTGCAGGCACGCACGACGGTGTTCTCATTGAGTTGCAAGCAGACGGAACGCTAACATCTGCTCGAAAAATTGGAGGTCCAGAAAGCGATTGGATGCAGGCCCTAACATTGGACGCGGATGACAACCTCTTTATTACTGGATGGTTTTCTGCCGCTGCAGATTTAGACCCAACTGCTGGAACAGAAAATTATACCGCTATTTCGAAAGATGCTTTTGTCATTCGCATGAAAAATACAGGAACCGATATTAAGGATAATAACAGTGCGTCGCATTTTGTCATCTACCCCAATCCAGCACAACAGTATTTGACCATTCAATCCAATGAACAAATTGAAACCATTGCGATTTATAACCTCGCAGGAGAAATAATCGCAACAGAAACTACAACTACATTTTCAGTTGAGCAACTTGCTTCTGGTACCTATATTTTACAAATTAAAACAGCTTCTGCCAATAACCAATATCAATTCATTAAAAACTAAAAATATGAAACCAATTTTATTTAGCGGGTTATTGCTTGCAAGCACATTTATTTCTGCCCAAGTAACATTCACCACCCAAACAAGTGGAACATTGCAAAGTTTGAGAGGCACAACACTCATTGACGGCACTGAACGTGGTTGGGCCGTTGGAGCAGGAGGAACAATTTTGTATACCACAGACGGTGGCCAAACATGGACCAGTCAAATCTCTCCTGAAACGGTTTCTTATGAAGATATTACCTACGGAGGAACTGATGTAGATGGAGATGATTACGTTTGGGCTGCAGGATCGGCTGCAACTGTTATTCACACAATTGATGATGGGGCTACATGGGAATCACAGACAGGAGGCGCTCCTTTTTCGTGTTACGCGATTAACTTTCAAGGCATAGCGAATGGAATTATGATGGGCGAAGGGTTTTATGCAACTTCCATCAATGGTGGGAATGTATTTAGCCCTGTCATGACATCCTACACTTACTACGCCGTTGATTTTGTTGGTTCAACAGGTTGGACCTGTGGCAATGATGGTTTTATCAAAAAGACAACGGATGGCGGCACTTCATGGATAGACCAAACTTCTGGAACCCTTTTGGGTCTTCGAGGAATAGACTTTATCAATGCAAATGAAGGTTGGGCTTGCGGTTTTACCGGTACGATTTTGCATACAACAGACGGCGGAACAACGTGGACCGCTCAAACCTCAGGAACGGGAAATCTTTTATCCGAAATTAAATTTGCCGACAGCCAAAACGGATGGGCTTGTGGTTATACAGGAACAATTCTAAGAACAGCAGATGGTGGAGCCACATGGACGAATTATGCACTTGAAGCAGGCACATTGGTTTGGTTGCATTCCATTGCACTTATCAATGCTTATGAAGGCTGGATCGTTGGAGATAATGGTGTTATTATTACTTTTTCAGCCGAAGATGCTGGCATCAGAGATAATTCTGATATTCAATTAAGTGTTTATCCAAATCCTGCTATAAATAAACTCACGATTGAGACAGAAGCTATTGTTCAAACAATTGAGATTTTTGATATTAGTGGGGCAATGATTCAACAAGAAACAACAACCAATTTTTCGATTGCTGCATTAGAAACAGGCGTTTATTTTATTCACGTCAACACATCCGAAGGATTAGTTACAAAAAGATTTATTAAACAATAATTAAATTATGAAAAAAATCTATCTACTTCTTTTAGTTGCTCTACCCAATTTAATTAAAGCACAAACATTGGATTGGGTGAGCCAAATTACCGCGGCAACAACAAATGCGGGATATGACATTACCACTGATGCGTCAGGAAATGTTTACATTGCTGGGCAATTTAGCGGCTACACCGATTTTGATCCTAGCGCAGGAACTTATGCGCTAACATCCGTTGGTATTTTTGACGCATTCACGGCTAAATACGGACCAACTGGAAATTTAATTTGGGCTGTTCAATTAGGTGGTTCGGTTGATGAAGGAGCGATATGTAAAGCGATTTCACTGGATCAAGATGGGAATGTAATTGTAGTTGGCGAATTTACTGGAACAGCAGATTTTGATCCAAGTGCTGCAACAGCAAATCTTACTTCATTTAGTAATGACGTTTTTGTGTGTAAACTAACAAACGCAGGGGCTTATGTATGGGCGAAACAAATTGGTGGAAGCGCTGCACCCTTTGTGTTTGACGTAGCAGTAGACAGCGACGGAAATATTTATACAGCCGGTTACTTTCAGTCTACGACCGATTTTGATCCAAGTGCTGCCACCTTTGAAATGACGGCTGTAAATGGGGATTGTTTTCTATCAAAATTAGACAGTGACGGTAATTTCGTTTGGGCTTTTAAAGTTGGAAGTACCACGGGGGATGGAGGATATGGTGTTTATATTGATGATATGGATCACGTATTTTTAACTGGTACATTTGGAAATACAGCAGATTTTGATCCGAGTGGAGACACCTATAATCTAACGAGCACGGGAGAATCTGATGTGTTTTTAATGAAATTAGATGTTGATGCAACGTTAATTTGGGCGATTTCATTTGGTGGTACTTTATCCGATTACGCTGCGAATTTAACCGTTGATATCGACGACAATATCTACGTGACAGGTTACTTTGAAGGAACCGCCGATTTTGATCCTGGAGTCGGTGTTAGCAATGGGACTTCTAATGGTGCTTTGGATGTTTATCTTTCAAAATTTAGCGCTGACGGCACTTTCTTATGGTCGCGTCAAATGGGAGGTTTAGAAAATGACCTTGGATTAAGTGTTACGACTGACAGTGAGGGAATTGTTTATTTGGGCGGAACGTTCAGAGGAAGTGTCGATTTTGACCCAAGTGCAGCAACAGTGAGCCATACTTCGAACGGTAATTATGACATGTTTATAGAAAAGTTTGATTCAGACGGCGATTTTATCTCCGTTCAACTTTTTGGTGGCAATCTTGCCGATAACCTAAAGGCTATTCGCGTAGATGGAGATGCAAATATATATGCGACAGGCGAATTTAACAATGAAGTTGATTTTGATCCTAGTGCAGGTACAGTTATGCTCACGTCTACAGGCCAACAAGATGCATTTATACTCAAGTTAAAGCAAAATTCGGCTGGCATTTCAGAAGGAAATAAAATAACTGAAATTATGCTATTCCCTAATCCTGTCCTGACAGAACTTGTCATTCAAACCGATTATAAAATCGAAGAAATATTGATTTATACCCTTACTGGTGAATTAGTAAAACGTGAAATGAGAAAGCAATTTTCAGTAGGAGATTTAAATCCAGGTCTCTATATTTTAGAAGTGAGAACAGATGCAGGTTTAATTAGAAAACGATTTATAAAAAGCTAAATGAAAGTGTAATTCATTTTTTTGTTTGAAAAAGGAGGTCTTAAGACCTCCTTTTTTGCTATTCATGAACCCAATTGTCCGTTCCTGAACTTTTTTAAAATTTTTAAACGACAATCGTTTACTTTCGTTTAAAGAAATGTTAAAACAAAAATATTTATCCAGCAGCGAGAACGGATGAAGGAATGACCCAACTTAAATTTATGAAAGTATAATCCGAGTTAATCGCTAACTCGTTTTTCGTGGTACAACCATCTCTTTTCGCTAGGAGATGGTTGTTTTTTTCCTTGCTACATTCGAGCCACTACCACTTAAAATAAACCAAGAAAATAGGATCTCGCTGTAGAAAGAATTTGAAAAAAAAAGCCGCCCAAAACAAAGTTCTAGGCGGCTTAATCTTTTTATAGTTCGCTTATTTTAGGATCAATTTTTGGGTCGTTTTAACCCCTTGTTGATCGATCGTTAAGAAATAAATTCCTTTGTCTAAGGACTGCACATCAACCAATGTCATTCCGTTCCCGGCATCCGTCATCACAACTTTTCCGCTCGCATCTAAGATCGTGAAGAAGAAAGATCCTTCTAATTGCAAGGTGATCTCATTCCCCTCAACAGGGTTTGGATAAATCAGAAAATCTACTGTTAGTTGATCGTTGATTCCAGCGCCAGTTTCTCCACCTCCACCTGGTGCTTCCACTAACGCACTTCTCGAAAAGGCAGTTGAATAAGAAAATACGGTTGCTCCCGATCTGCCTGGTGCTATACTTTCAGTTTTATGTGCCAAGGCAATGGCCTCATCAGCGACATTTGTAAAACCCTCCACCGTTGACATATCTCCCGTACCGTTCCAAATTTCATCTCCATTTCGATTTGAAAAACCGCCAATGGCACCTTTCCAATCAGCACCATAAGCAGCATAGAAAACCTCTGACATCCATGGCGTTTCTTGAGAGGCGCGAACAATTACCGAATCATCTGCCATTTCAGATTGAGAAATTAATTCGTTAAATGTTGTAAATGTTCCGCCGATCGATTGATTATTATCCGGATCTAAATTATCATAATAATAGACATTTGTAAACGTATTTGATCCTATGTTATTCAAGGAAACTGTTGTCGTGTATTTTAATTCACTCTTTTCAAGCTCATAAATAAGACTTATTTCAAGACTGTCTACCATACCCAACCAAGTTACAATAACTGAATCGGCCGTTTCGGTATAGCCCGTAATTTCTCCGGGAATTTCAAATATATCATAATTATTACCCTTATTATAAGTCTCCCCATCTAAGGTATACGTAATTCCAATTCCACATTCAGGCGTTCCTGGTGTGAAGAAATCGCCGTTATAATTAACCCAATCATCCATTTCTGGATTGGAACAAAATCCCCAAGGAACAAGAGGAGCTCCTCCTCTAAAATGATAAGTAGTATCGCCAGGAATTGCATCCGTTCCTTCATTACCTTGCTGACTGATAGCAATTTCAACAAAATCACCTTTCATATATGCATTTCCTGCAATTAATTGGGCCTTAGCCAAAGTAGGCATCAAAACGGCTAAACCAATTAAACTCAAAACAGTGTAACTTTTTTTCATGATTTTATTTTTATTAATATTGGTTAATGATTAATACTATATCTGTACGTTGAAAATAAGACGGTTACACAGATTTAAAAGTTGCCTAAAGCGTTAGAATTAAATACAAAAGCAGCCCTTGTGAACGACAATTATCACTAATTTCGGATACTTTATTCGCCAAAGCGGAAAGCGTCATCTTTATTTTGATTGACTGCGATTCCAAAATCGCTCGAATACATTTCAAAATCAACATACTCACCATACGGATAAGAACCATTAGCATTGGTCAGCACAATCCAATTGACACCTCGATCTAATGTTATCGCAGAAGCTTCATGCGGTCCACGTGCAAATCCTCTTTTGTCGTCAACAAAAGTGAGTTTCCATAAAGGACATTTATCATTTGAAAAGATAAGGTTATATGTTACGCCGCCGTTCCATGTTTCCATGATCGTGCCATCTTCACAGATAAAGCCATGATTCTCATCAAAAAAATAAAGGTCCGTCACCGCACTTAAATTGAAATCCGGATTCATATACTCCCACGATACACCGCCATCTAACGTGCGGAATATGTTTCCATAAGCCGTTGTCAAAAACGTGACATCTTCATTCAACGCATAAAATTCAGTGATTATATCTGCATCTAAAATGGATAAACTAAAAGTAGACCATGCAGTACCCCCGTCATTTGTAGTTCTAATGTTTTTACGCTGAGACACAACAAATCCTTTAGTTAAACTGTAAAAGCAAGCCGCATCTATTGTCCCTGAGCTGACCAAAAAAGGGGCTTCAAACCAAGTTATTCCTCCATTATTTGACTTGTAATACGGATGATCAGGATTATCTGTCACCAAAACCGCTTGATCAGGATTAAAAAAGTGTACAAAAAGTGTTTTTTCGTTGGGAAGGTTATCTTCTACCAATGCCCATGTTTCGCCTTGGTCAGTTGACTGGAATTGATTTTTAGCACAAACTATGCGGATGTCATTTTTACTGATGATATCTACCTTTGGTTTAAACCCACTATAGGTTGCGGTGTAGTTCAAATGCTTCCATTTACCATAGCTGTAGAGTGAAATCGTTTCGCCATAATAGACGTCTTTTTGTATAATTACAAAAGGTCTCAAATAAAAAATTTCGCCTGGCTCTCCAACAAAGGTATAATTCAATTCAGACTTAAAGTAATTTTCTAAAAATACAGGTTGTGAGTTACTTAAATCTGGAACTTGATATTCTTTGCTCACACAAAGTCCCACCCATCTTACATCCTCTTCAAAATCGTAAGACTCAATTTTTACCGAGATATAGCGATTTTGATTGGACAACCACGTTGTGTCTATCGTCAAAGTAGGCCCGTCACCTGTTTTATAACCACTGATTTTTTTACACGATCCCAACAATACGCCCATCAAAAGGATTCCAATACTGAGAAGAATGATTTTATTCCGCATTTCGTTTTTTTGACGAGCAAGAGCTCGAAACAAAATTAAGGATTTTATTGGGACCTGGAAATAAGCGGACTAAGAAAATTCAGTCCGACCTATTTCAATAAAACCAACTGCGAATCCAACTCAGCAGTCAGCCAATGCAACACATGCGGCTCAATATTTACATAATCGCCTGGGAAAAGGACCTGCTTTTGACCTTTCTCTTTTTCGAAAATCGTTTTACCAATGATGCACATGACTAGCGCGGGTGTTTTTGTGAGATGTTTATCCAAAACGGCATTTGCTTTTAAATGAATGGCAATCGCACTTGAAAAAATTTCTGTACTTAATTTAACGGCAGAAACCGCTTGATCTGATGTATGTAAATCTGCTATATTCATTCGAAATAGGTTTTAAAAATGATAATTTCCTTACTTAATTCTGTCGCAATTTCGTGCCCTTGAGTTGGATCTGCAATGCTGTCCAATTCTTTCCGTAAATCAATGAATGGCAATAACCATTTATGCAGCCATAAAAACAAATTGCATTAAGGCATCTTTTTTTGCGTGTTGTTCAAACGCTCCTTAACGCGATCTACAGCGTAGTATACCATTGGGACTAAAAATACGGTGAGTATCAAAGATGAAGTTACCCCACCAATGATAACCCAAGCCAAGCCGTTTTTCCATTCTGCCGCCGAACCTGTTGCCAGGGCAATTGGAAGCATACCGACAATCATTGAAATACTTGTCATTAAGATTGGACGCATCCGTCCTTTACCTGCTTCGATCAACGCATCCTTATAATACATCCCTTGTGCCTTTAATTGGTTCGTGAAATCAACAATTAAGATGGCATTTTTAACGACCAATCCCATTAACATGATCAAACCTAACATGGCAAACAAACTCAAATGACTAATTGACAAATTGAGCGCTAATAAAGCACCGATAATGGCGACAGGAATAGAAAACAAAACCACAAAGGGATAGATAAAACTATCATAAAGTGCAACCATGATGAGATAGATTAATATAAATGAAATCAGTAACACTGAACCTAATGCTCCAAAACTATCATTTTGTCGCTTTATATCACTCCCCCATGTCATTTGTATCCCTTCGGGAAGTGGATTTGCTTTTACATAGGCAACAACTTCATCAGCCACCGTACCAGACGGACGGCCCAAAGCATCTGACGTAAGTGTAACGGCTGGCTGTCTGTCTTTTCGTTCAAGAAGGGAAGGAGAATTGTCTTGAATAACGGTGGCAAATTGCGATAATTTAAGAGGTATACCTTTCGGGTTCACAATGGTCATATTCACTATATCACTGTAGTTTTCTCGATCAATATCGTCGTATCTAATTCGCAATGGAAATTCGGTACCGTCTTCCGTAAGTTTAGCGTCATCATTGCCGGCCAGCGCCGTTCTGACACTCAAGCCTAAATACCCACTTGTAATTCCCAACCTTTGCATTTTATCGTAATCCGGAATGATTCTAAACTCCGGATTCCCTTCCTTTACAGAAAGTTGTACATTGTCAGATCCTGGAATATTTTCTATGACTGTTTGAAGCTGTGTTGCTGTCTTCATCACTTTTTCAATATCATTTCCGCTCAAAGTAATTTCAATAGGCGCTGTCCTCGGAATGAGGCCTAAACTAACAATAGAATAGTTAATCCCAGGGAATTGAACTTGAAGTTGATCGCGTATATCTTTCATAAAAACTTCTGTAGGTTGACCGTTTCGTTCATCACTTGGTTTTAATTGAATTGTAAATTCGGTTTTATTCTCCGCTCCAACACCCAAACTTCCAATCCCTGTACTCGGTCCGCCTACATTGCTGAATAACGAGGCAATGTCTGGTTGATGCAATAAAAATTCTTCAATCTGAAGCGATTTTATATTATTCGCTTTTATCGTTGTGAACTTATCAAACTCCAAACTCATTTTAAATTTGCCTTGATCTCCAGTTGAAATTAATTCTTTGCCAATTATATTTTGTTTAAACATGATAGCGGTAAGAGCGAATAATGCGAGAAGAATACCTGTAGAGGCTAATTTATGATTCAATACCCATTTTAATTGTCTACCGTACCAATTCGTAAAATTGTCCAATTGATTTTCAAACCAAATCAAAAACTTATTAAAGAAGTTGGTTGGTTTCAAATCCTCTGACTTACCAATTCGAGATGCCATCCAAGGCGTTAAAGTAAATCCCACTAACAAACTCGTAAGTGTTGAAGTAATTACAACTACTGAAAACTGCATCAGCATATCGGCAACAAAAACCTGAAGAAATAAAATGGGTAAAAAGACAACGATATCAACCAAGGTAATCGACAAAGCTGAGAAACCAATTTCCATGCGACCTTCCAAAGCAGCTTCCTCTTTTTTCTTGCCCATATCGAGATGGCGCTGAATATTTTCGAGAACTACCGTTGCATCATCCACCAAAATTCCAATAATCAAAGACATGGCCAAAAGCGTCATTAAATTGAGGGTATAACCCAACATCCACATGACAGCAAAAGCCGTAACTAATGAGGTTGGAATAGCCACCAAAACAATAAGTGCATTTCTAAAACTACGCAAGAACAAAAGCATAACGAGCGAGACTAAAATCACCGCCATAATTAAGTCAAAAACCACCGAATTAACCGCTTCAATAGTATTATCTGTGCTATCATCTGCAATAATAAACTTCACATTGTCCGCTGCGTTTTGATTTTCAATGGCCAGTAATTTTTCCTTCACCGCTCTAGAAACATCCACCGCGTTTGCATCTCCTTGTTTTTTTAGCAGTAAGCCTATTCCATTCTGTCCGTTATACCGACTTACAGAAGAGATTTCTTTGATTCCATTCGTGACGGTTGCCACATCCTTAACATAAATTGGATTATTGGGGAAAGGCATAGCTATTTGCACCATTTCAATATCAGAAAGCTGCGTATATTTCCCTGAAACTCGAACAGAATTATTTTGTAAATTATTGGACGTTTTTCCAGCGGGCACGTCAAAACCAGAGCGATTAATGGCTTCAACGACGTGAAGTATTGAAATTTGATAATGCTCCAATTTAGTTTGATCAATTTTGACTTGAATTTCGCGTTCCTCGCCTCCAAGCACTGTTAATTCTGCAACTCCCTTTATTTGCTGAATTTGAGGCAAATAATCATCCATCATTTTTTGATAAAAAACAGTAGCAGGTAAATCACTTGTTGCACTTATTGACATAATTGGCAAGTCATTTGGTGACACCTTACTCATTACAGGACTTAGAATTTCGTCTGGTAATTCAGTTCTTATATTATCGATATAGCGCTGTGCATCCTGCATGGTTTTATCCAAATTGGATCCGTATTCCAGATTAGCAATAATCACCGAAGCATTGGGCAATGATTTCGTTACTAAGTATTCTACACCTTCTAAATTAGAAAGCGCATCTTCAATTTTACGGGAGACAGAACTTTCAACCTCTTGTGGCTCAGCTCCCGGATAAACGGTCTTAATAACAATTACAGGCTGATTAAAATCAGGCATTAATTCATAACTCAAATTGGTAAACCCAATATAGCCTAAGAGTATAAAAACGCTAAAAATCACAATAATTAACGACGGTCTTTTGATTGATATTTCTGTAATATTCATACCCTTAGTTTTTCGTATTTACCGTTTCCGTTTTAACAATTACATTGGCGTTTTCAAATAGATTAATGAAGCCACCTGTGATTATAACATCTCCACTCGATAGCCCCGATTTGACCGTGACATTATCTCCATTTCGAGCCAAAATAACAATCGGCGTTAGAACGGCTTTACCTTCTTTCACGAGGTAGACTTTTGGGCTAATCTCTGAACCGATAATACATTTAGACGGAATCCTGATTGCCGACATTTCTATTGAAGAAACAGCAGCATAAACAGTTCCAAACATTTTTGATTTTAGGGGCAAATCCTGACCATTTTCAATTTCAAATTCAGCCAAAAAACCATTGCCCATATTTCCTTTACTACTGGTGTAAATTAACTTGCCAGTTAATGAATCCGAAGGGAAAGAATTCGCTTTTACGCGATAGGTTTTATTCTTCTTAAAATAATTTAAATCATTCTCGGTCAAATTAATAGCGAATTTTAACTTGCTCATATTTGTCAGTTCAATAAGCGGCATTCCTGGAGCAGCAAATGCCCCTACCTCAGTAAAACATTGTGTAACGATACCGTCAAAGGGAGCTTTTAGTTTTGTTTGATTAATCTGTTGCTGAATAATGCTTCTTTCCGCCTGAGCAGATTCAAGGCCTAAAAGCGTTTTCTCTAATTTAATTCCTTGAATAGCATCCTGATCCGTCAATATTTGGTATCGCTCAACATCCTTCTGTAAACCCTCAATTTGTGTATTGATAGCTCGCAATTTCAATTGTAAAACGGTATCATCAATCTTCAAAATGATTTGTCCCTTTTTAAGAACGTCTCCTTCTGAAACAAAAACAGTTGTTATTAAACCTTGGATATCTGAATTTACCTTGACCTCATTAAAAGGTTCAAATGTTCCTGTAAATTCACGCTCATCCTGGTTTGATTGACTGGTCACTTCCTCGGCAAAGACCGAAATCGGAGCCGACTTATCGTAATGAAAGACTCGGTTTTCAACGGTGGTTTTATTCAGTTTTAATTGGACAACAATTAAGGCGACAATTGAAACGAAAATGGCGATACTTATTATTCTCTTCATCATATAAATTGATTTTATGTTGTCGATCGGTGAGATGACATTTTCTTTATCGTAAAATATTACCGGTTAATTTTTTTACTTCAAGATCTGCGACTAAACAATCCACTACGACTGTCAGATAATTTTGATTAGCCATACGAAGATCATTATCTGCTTGAATAATATCAAAGGTTGAAGTTAGTCCTTGCTTATACTGGAGATTGATTTCTTGGAAAATCTCTTTTGCTAATTCAACCTGTTGAACACTGACCTGAAGAAGATTGAAAGCGAGGTATAAATTTTCCTGCGCATTTTGAATTTCCAATGCCGTCTTATCATCAATTGTTGCTTGTTGCAGTTCCAAATTCTCATATTCAATGCTTTTTTGAGCAATCTGTTTATTCGTAACTGTTCCGTTAAACACCTTGTAATTCACTTGTATTCCAGCAAAACTTAAGGGATAAAAATTCAAAAAAGCATTCGGCGCTTGATCATAACCAAAACCATTTGTGCCGATATAGCCTACCATTCCAATTTCGGGTAAATAGCGCGATTTTTTAAGGACATTAATGTCATTTAAGAGCATTTCTTGCCGGAAGGTTATGAGTTCAGAATCGATTGATGGTTGTGGCTCGTACAACTTGCTTTTTCCGAGTTCTATTGTAGAATCTATTGCTAATTGATAAGTTAGATCTAAGCCCATATACAGTTTTAAACCATTTAAAACTTGTTCGGTTTTTGCGGTCACCTGTGCAAGTTGAGCGGTGAGAATTGAACGTTGCAAGAGAATCTTTTTTTCATCAGTTCCAGTCGCTAAAAGCGCTAATCTTAATTGCTTAACATTCGCCAACATAGTTTCTGTATTACCCATACTACTTTCGATAAACGATTTTTTATTCATTAAAAGTTGAGCATTTCTATACAATGCAGTAATTTCAAAATAAATTTGCTCTTTCGTTTTTTGTAGCTGACGGTCAACCATCTCCTTTGCAATTTCAGTTTTTTCAATTGCGCCAAAAAGTGAAGAAGAATAGATTGGTATTTGGATCGTTATATTTCCATTGATCGCGTGAGGCACGCCAAATTGCGCTTCCTTAAATTGTCCATCCGGACCGCCGAAAACGTATAAAGGAAGAAGCTGATAAGGTAAATCAACAAAATATTTATACTCACCATTCGCATTAACTTTTGGAATCAAATTCGATTTTACTTCTTGCGCTTTCAACGTAGCTATTTCTTCTTGATTTTCAAGAATTTTAATTGCCTTATTGTTGACAAAAGCCGAATCAATACATTGTTCAATTGACCAATTTTGAGAAAATCCCAACGAACTAATCAGTAGCACTAAACTAAAAAATAGGTATTTCTGTCTCATGAGTTGAATAGATTTATGCTGTCTTTTTTTTACGATTTAACTGAAAAGCAAACACTGTAAATAAAACGGTTAACAGAATTCTAAATATCATTGCTCCAACAGTCTTCGACTCATATAGCCCTCCATTAATGACATGTACGAAAAATAAAATTTGACCAAATACGAGAACTGCAACGGCAATTAGCAGGGGTTTAATAATCCACTTTTCATCTTTTAAAAGTCCATATGCCGCTACTAAATAAAGGAGCCCAGCAATAAAGTTGGCCCACACCACAGCTAAAACATAATGCCCTTCTTTGGCTCGCATATCGAATAAATCGAGTAAAACTGAGCCGGTCAGAAAAAGTGTTAATAATCCAAATAAAATTAAAACTGTGGCGAGAATATATCTTCCTTTTGATTTCATAGTTCTTGTGTTTATGGTTAGCGTTTACTAACTTGTTTGACTAAATTTTTTTATTTCAATAAAACCAACTGCGAATCCAACTGCGCAGTCAGCCAATGCAACACATGCGGCTCAATATTTACATAATCGCCTGGGAAAAGGACCTGCTTTTGACCTTTCTC
>Ga0075117_1000577_pt1 | contig 24616 bp, 20 predicted proteins | sample AntAceMetag02UKJ_FD_69789 | JGI IMG/M metagenome (GOLD analysis project Ga0075117, IMG submission 69789) | Saline lake microbial communities from Ace Lake, Antarctica - Antarctic Ace Lake Metagenome 02UKJ | ecosystem: Environmental > Aquatic > Non-marine Saline and Alkaline > Saline | place... | reverse complement strand
GATAACAAAGAGTGACAAGAGACAAGAAACAAGAAACAAGAAACAAGAAATTAGAAATTAGAAATAAATATTTCATAGTGCACAAAATTCAAAAAATACAATACTAAACTACCCACTACCCTCTAACAATAAACTACTGACGAAACCTGAAACCCCGCGCATCCCAAAAAACAAAAAAAAACGCATGAAAATTTACACGAAGACCGGAGACAAAGGAACTACGGCATTATTTGGAGGTACACGGGTTCCAAAACATCATATCCGCATAGAAAGCTACGGCACCGTAGACGAACTCAATTCTTGGTTGGGCCTGGTCCGTGATCAGAAAATTGCGGTTTCCTCCCAAAAAGAACTTATTCAAATACAGGAAGATTTGTTTACCCTAGGCGCCATCTTGGCGACCGATCCAGAAAAAGCCTTCCTAAAAAATGGAAAGGAACGTCTTAATATTCCGAAAATCGAGGAGTTCCACATCCAAAAACTGGAAAATGCAATTGATACGATGGAGGAAAATTTACCTCAAATGACACATTTTATACTTCCGGGCGGGCACACCACCGTGTCATACTGTCATATCGCGCGAACGGTGTGCAGAAGGGCAGAACGGATGGCCACATTGTTGCACGAAAACGAACCTTTTGATAATCGTGTACTTTCCTATCTCAACCGCCTGTCCGACTACCTTTTTGTATTGGCACGGAAATTATCAAAGGATTTACAGGCCGATGAGGTAAAATGGATACCCGAAAAGAAGGAATAGGCCTCTTTTTGAAAGTGTATCAACTATTGATTTACTACTTTATGCCCATCCGGCAGTCCGGATTACTTATTTGTTGGTTATCCCGAACGGTGGGGTTATAATCTAGTCCTACTATCCGTAGCTAATTTACTCAGTACTAAATCATAAAAATTCTAATGATTACAAACCCAAAAGCTATAACTATTTACCTATTTTAAAGTATCGCCATTTATGCCTTCTTATCCAGGTTTCTAAAAAGGCAGTACAATAGAAAGCGTCCTGGTTCCCTTTGGATTGGTACAAAACAGGAGTATTTCTGATCATCGGCAAATAGTTATAATAAGCTCTAATAAAACCTTACTTTATTCGTTATCAATCCATCAATCTGAAAATTGTTGATAACTCGGGTTAAATAATTACAAATTATCTTGGCTATCATTATTAAAAAATTATTTTTGCAAAAATTTAAAATAACACTATTACCATGTATTGGACTTTAGAACTAGCATCTTATTTAAGTGATGCACCTTGGCCGGCAAGTAAAGATGAGTTGATCGATTACTCGATCAGGACCGGAGCACCTTTAGAAGTTGTAGAGAACCTACAATCTATGGAGGAAGAAGGTGGTGAAATCTATGAATCTATTGAGGAGATTTGGCCAGACTACCCCACTGATGAGGATTACCTCTGGAACGAGGATGAATATTAATATTACATACTAACAATTACTATTAAAAGTCTCCTTGGAGGCTTTTTTTTTATGTAATTTTGGCAGTAGAAAAGGGTATTTTGGTTCAATGAAAAGACTGGAATGGCTTTTGTATTATGGAATGTTGATTGAAATTATCGACTATTATATAAATAGAAAAACCTCTTGGAGTTCATAATAGCTTCATGTTCGGTATAAATACATCATATATATGAATTTTTTAAATTCAGTCTTAAAGGCGTTTGTCGGTGACAAATCTAAAAAAGACGTAAAAGAGCTTCAACCTTTAGTAAATCAAATAAAATCTTTTGAAGCAAATCTGGAAAAATTGAGCTTGGACGAAATCCGACAGAAGACCATCGATTTCAAACAAAAAATACAAGATTCCTACAAGGACATTACCGCCCAAATAGCCCAATTGGAAAAGGAAGTACACGAATCTACCGATATTGACAAGAACGAGGATAGCTATACACAAATCGATGCCTTAAAATTGGAGGCTTACAAAATAAGCGAAGCTACGCTCAACGAAATATTGCCGGAAGCTTTTGCCGTAGTAAAGGAAACTGCCAAACGATTCGTCAACAACGAAACCTTGACCGTTACGGCATCCGAGAACGATAGAAAACTATCCGGCACCAAGGAATATGTTTCCCTGGACGGCGACCTTGCCATTTGGAAAAATTCATGGGACGCCGCCGGCAAAAAGGTAACATGGGATATGGTGCACTATGATGTGCAGCTCATTGGGGGCATTGCATTACATCAAGGAAAAATTGCGGAGATGCAGACCGGAGAAGGTAAAACCTTGGTAGCCACGCTACCTTTGTACCTGAACGCACTTACAGGAAACGGAACGCACCTGGTAACCGTTAACGACTACTTGGCAAAAAGGGATAGCGCCTGGATGGCCCCAATTTTTGAGTTCCACGGCCTATCTGTAGATTGTATAGACCACCATACAGCAAATTCCGATGGCAGAAGGGCGGCCTACAATGCAGATATTACGTACGGCACTAACAACGAATTCGGTTTTGACTACCTAAGGGACAACATGGCACATACGCCAAAAGATTTGGTGCAACGCCCGCACAACTACGCTATTGTAGATGAGGTGGATTCGGTTTTGGTAGATGATGCCCGTACGCCGCTTATTATTTCCGGACCGGTGCCGGAAGGAGACCGACACGAATTTAACGAGCTGAAACCCAAAGTAAACGAGATCGTTCAAAAACAGCGGCAGCATTTAACAGGGGTTTTGGCCGAAGCAAAAAAATTAATTTCGGAAGGGGATACCAAAGAAGGCGGATTCCTATTACTGCGCGTTTTTAGGGGACTTCCTAAAAATAAGCCCTTGATCAAGTTCCTCAGTGAAGAAGGCGTAAAGCAACTGTTGCAGAAAACCGAGAACTTTTACATGCAGGATAATAATAGGGAAATGCCAAAAGTGGACGAAGACCTATTGTTCGTAATCGACGAGAAGAACAACCAGATAGAACTTACCGATAAGGGGGTAGATTATATTTCCGGAGAACAGAACAGAGACTTTTTTGTAATGCCCGATATTGGTGGTGAAATTGCAAAAATAGAGCAGCAAAACCTAGAAATAGAAAAAGAGGCAGAACTCAAGGAAGATCTTTTTAAGGATTTCACCATAAAAAGTGAGCGTATTCATACTATGAGTCAGTTGTTAAAAGCATATACCCTATTTGAAAAAGATGTGGAATATGTAGTGATGGAGAACAAGGTAATGATCGTAGACGAGCAGACCGGCCGTATTATGGACGGTCGCCGGTATTCCGACGGATTGCACCAAGCTATTGAAGCCAAGGAAAACGTAAAAATCGAAGCATTGACCCAAACCTTTGCAACGGTTACCTTACAGAATTACTTTAGAATGTACAGCAAACTGGCAGGTATGACGGGTACAGCGGTTACGGAAGCTGGCGAGTTTTGGGAAATTTACAAATTGGATGTGATGGAAATCCCAACCAACAGACCCATCTCAAGGGACGACCGAAACGACTTGATATTCAAGACCAAAAGGGAAAAATACAATGCTATTATAGACGAGGTTTCGAAACTGAGTCAGTCCGGAAGACCTGTGTTGATCGGTACCACCTCGGTAGAGATTTCAGAACTGCTTTCCCGTATGTTGACCATCAGAAAGGTTGCACATAATGTATTGAACGCCAAACTTCATAAAAAAGAAGCGGATGTTGTTGCCGAGGCCGGTTATTCCGGTGTGGTAACCATTGCCACCAACATGGCGGGTCGTGGAACGGATATTAAATTATCTAGTGAGGTAAAGAAAGTTGGTGGTTTGGCCATTGTGGGTACCGAGCGGCACGATTCCCGTAGGGTGGACAGGCAGTTACGAGGACGTTCCGGTCGTCAAGGAGATCCTGGAAGTTCTCAATTTTACGTGTCCTTAGAGGATAACCTGATGCGCTTGTTCGGTTCGGACAGGGTAGCCAAGATGATGGACAAGATGGGGCTGGAAGAAGGCGAGGTCATTCAGCACAGCATGATGACCAAATCGATTGAACGCGCACAGAAAAAGGTAGAGGAAAATAACTTTGGCGTGCGTAAACGTTTATTAGAGTATGATGATGTGATGAACGCACAACGTGAGGTCGTCTACAAAAGAAGACGCAATGCCCTAAAAGGGGAGCGTTTAAAGGTAGATATTGCCAATATGGTCTACGATACCTGTGAAGTCGTCGTAGGAAGCAATAAAGGCGCCAGCGATTATAAGAATTTTGAATTTGAATTGATAAAATTCTTCTCCATGACCTCCCCCGTTACAGAGGACGAATTTGGAAAAATGGCTACCCAAGAAATTACCGGCAAAGTTTATAAGGCCGGTTATGAGCATTATAAAAAGAAGATGGAGCGCAACGCTGCAACGGCCTTCCCGGTCATAAAGCAAGTGTATGAAGACAACTCCAATAATTTTGAGCGCATTGTGGTGCCGTTTACAGATGGTATTAAAAGCCTTAGCGTCGTAACCAATTTACAGGAGGCCTATGAAAGTAACGGTAAGCAATTGGTAACCGATTTTGAGAAAAATATCTCACTTGCCATCATAGACGACTCTTGGAAAACCCATTTAAGAAAAATGGACGAACTGAAGCAATCGGTTCAATTGGCGGTACACGAGCAAAAAGACCCTTTATTGATCTATAAGTTCGAAGCTTTTGAACTTTTCAAAGGAATGATAGAGAAAGTGAACAAGGAGATAGTTTCTTTCTTGTTTAAAGGGGAACTGCCTTCCGGAAACCCGAACGAAATCCAAGAAGCACACAATTTTAAGCGCAGCAAGGAGAATTTTCAGACCTCTAAAGCAGAAATTCCCAATAGTGATGAACTTGCAGCACGCAGCAGGGCTGTTGGGCAGAACCAAGGACAGCGTCCGCAGATTACCGAAACCATTGTAAGGGAACAGCCAAAAATTGGCCGGAACGAAAAGGTGACCATTAAAAATGTCATGTCCGGTGAAAGTAAGACGTTGAAATTTAAACAGGCAGAAGCACTACTCCAAAAAGGGGATTGGGTAATTACAGAAGATTGATGGCTTAGCTATTCTTTTCAAAGACCGCTTGTGGATATGGGGTACACCGTTGTCAATTCAAAAGAAATTACAGCATTTGAAAAGCGTGCTTAATAACGATATACTAGGTAAGTTTTTAAAAAGTAGGCTAGAATGGCTCTTTTCCTCAGATGAGGAAAGGGGCCATTTTAGTTCATCCGTGGGCCAATCCGGCAATAAGGCAGTATAATAAAACAAAAGGTTGAAAATTAGACGTTTTAAATCTCCCTGCTATTTCCCTAACTTTAGGATTGAAAATACCCTCAACCTATTTGATCAAAAAAATAATTATCTCAAACCAAAAAAAAAATCGGATATTTAGATTGCAAAGTGACTCGAAAATTGTGATTATCCATTCTCTGACGCACAAGAATCCTTGATCACTTAAGAACTAAAAAGAATACTAATCATTAAATATTCCTATCATGGCAAAAAGTCAAGACGCAAAGAAAAATGTCAAAAAAGAACCAGCAAAAACCGCTAAGGAAAAGAAAGAAGAAAAGAGATTGAAGAAGTCAAAGTAATACCGCTTTTACACTTCAATTTTAATGTCCAATTTTCATTGGAAACTTTGTAGGAAAGCATTTTAGTCGATTACAAAATCAAAATTGTTTCTGACTTAAATAGCATATCATGCCTTAAAGTTGAGACCCCAAAGATTTTTAAAACCTTTGGGGTCTTTTAGTAATCAGCCGTTGCCAAAGTCTAGCAATTTCCTGTCTCTTTTCCACTCCCTATAAATATCTCGTCCAAAGGGTAAGTGCATTGAAATCGTCTTGGTTCCCTTTTAAGGTTAGGGCAAAACAAAAGGGTTTCTAGCCAAAGGTGAATAATTACGTCTTTTTAGAATTATCATTCTTTTTAAAAGTATTGAAATTCAATTTTATAACTTTAAATTACTTTCTTATAGGTTCAGCTGTAAAGGATAGTTTAAAGAAAGAATAAATTGTAACTTGTTCTAATGACAAGGCAATATCATTATAATAGTTAAACGCAAAATAAATTATGAAGGTGAAATTTCAAACTAAGGAAGAAAGCAACTTAGAACAAGAACTAACTTTTTTGCGACTTAGTCCAGGAGACCGTTTTACATATTGGCTTAATTTGATGGTGGCATCGCAACAAATCCCGAGCAAAACTCCCAAAGTAAGAAATGAAAACTTTATAATTGAAATACAGGGTTAGTTTACATGAAGGATTGGCAAAATAATATCAAAGAATTTGTATCCAAGGCAAACGTGTATGATGTAAAAATGATATTGGTTGGTGGCGGTGCCGTTCAATTTCATGGATACCCGCGAAATTCCTTTGACGTGGATTTTTGGATAGACACTTCCAACGAAAACTTTGATAAACTATTGAAAGTCTTTTCTGATATGGGTTATGAACTTGAACGTTTTCCAGAAACGGTAATCAACCAAGAGCAAAACATATCTATAAAATTCGCTCCCTTGGATTTAGATTTAGAGCTAATCACTAATTTTTCGGTTAACAAATCATTTAATGAAGCCTACAATTCGGCTATCGAATTTTCTTTTGATAGCGACTTAAATGCGAAAAGTAAAGTGCTGGCATTTGACGACTTAATTACCAGTAAAATAAAAGCAGGAAGGCCTAAAGACCTTTTGGATGTACAGGAATTAAATCGTATCCAAAAAATGAAACCAAAATAATAGTTCAGACACCACTCAATGTAAATACTACCGTGCCTATCATCTAGGATTAACCTAAACCTGAAACAATACACTAATAAATTATACCTATGAAACTAAACTTATTGTCTTGTGACGACCAACGGCCAGATAGAAGGGCGATTGCCCAATGTATTGTAGAAGTTTCGATAAATATGGATGCATCATTATCCAATGAACTTACAGATATTCTGCTTGAAGGAGATTCCGTGGACATCGAGGTAGCAGATAAAAACTCGGGTTCTGCCCTAAGAGCTTTGCGAAAACTAAGTATTGATTACGAAATTATAGCCTGAGCTGATTGTTCTTTTATGCTGCCGCGTCCTATATTTAAAAGTTTCATTGCCTAAGGCATCCACTTAATAAAGGGGGACTACAGGTTTTACTATTGCGTTTATATGAAAATATTGTGCATGTCTTTCGTCCCTTGCCTATTTGGGCTAAAGCCCGGCCTTTTATATACCATTACCCACGGCATAAAGAGCCGTGGCAATTAATAAGAAGCATATTTTTAATTGATATGCGGCTTTAGTCCAAATATTTCATATGTTTCTATTGGTTATGTGCCTAAGACGGTTAATCAACTAGGAAGTTTTAACGGATTACAAGCAGAAACAAAAGAAAACATAATATCCCCACCGTTCTGCCCTTCAGACCATTTCATCAAATTCAACCCCATCAACATAATTTCCCCAATAAACACCCAACCGATTATTTAAGTAACTTGTAGGGCAATAAATTCTTAAAGCCCATGACAAATTCCAGACGAAAGTTCCTTAGTTCAATTGGCATGCTTGCCGCAAGCACGGCGTTGCCGTTAAACAGTTTTGCCTTTGGAAAGACTTCCAAATTAAAAATAGTACTCGTAGGAACAGGCGTAAGAGGCATTACCTTTTGGGGAAAACGCTTGTTGGACACCTATCCGGATATTTTGGAGTTTGTGGGTCTTTGTGATATCAATCCAAGTCGATTAGCCTATGCAAAAGAGTATATAGGAGCTACCTGCCCCGTGTTTGCAGACTTCGAGAAAATGGTAAAACAAACAAAACCAGATTTGATTATTGTGACCACCAAGGATTCCACGCACCATGAATTCATTATAAAAGGTTTGGAATTGGGTTGTGACGTGCTAACGGAAAAACCCTTGACTACGGATGAAGTAAAATGCCAAAGTATTATAGACGCCGAGAAAAAATCCGAGAAAAAATTGATTGTTGGTTTTAATTACAGATGGAGCCCATATGCTACCAAAATAAAGGAACTCTTACAAAACGAAACCATAGGCAAACTGGTTTCTGTCGATTTTAATTGGTATTTGAATACCTACCACGGCGCCTCCTACTTTAGAAGATGGCATGGCGAAATGGAAAGCAGCGGATCCTTATGGGTACATAAAGCCACCCATCATTTCGATTTATTGAACTGGTGGATCAACTCCGAACCAAATGAAGTTTTTGCCTATGGTGACCTAGAGTTTTACGGTAAGAATGGCCCGCAGCGGGGCTCCAACTGTAGAACCTGCGATTTTAAGGACTCTTGCGAGTTTTATTGGGACATCACCAAAGATGAATTTTCAAAAAAACTGTATGCAGACCATGAACACGAAGACGGCTATATACGCGATAATTGCCTGTTTAGGGAAAATATTGATATCTACGATAAAATGTCCGCCCAAGTGAAATATACGGACAACACCACCCTTAACTATTCTTTGACCACCTACTCCCCTTTTGAAGGCTGGCGGGTTGCCTTTAATGGCACCAAGGGCAGGATAGAGGCTTGGCAGGATATTCCGTACCACAAAACAAGTACTATTGACGAAGCGGAAAAACATGCCAAAGAAATGGAACAGACCCAACAAGATGACACCTATGTTGAACCTATTATTGTCCACAAGCTTTGGCAAGACCACGAAACTGTAGACGTAAGCGTGGAAAAAAGCGGCCATGGGGGCGGTGATGAACGTTTACATGATAAAATTTTCGTTAATCCGGAAATCCCTGATGAATTTGGGCGGACAGCCGGCCTAAGGGACGGGGCCATGTCTATTTTAATTGGTATTGCGGCACATAAAAGTATACAGGAGAAAAGACCGATTTCCATTGGTGATTTAACGGATCTGAGCCCCAGAAAGGTAAGGATGTAAGCGTTTTTTTTGTTTCCATGTTTCGGAATGTTGAAAAGTATTGGAATTATTCGATAAACATGAGTAGTTTTACATGAATATAAGCTGCCTAATATAGTTTCAAAACGTTTTATATGAACGATATAATTGTAGACCAAGAACGTCTTCAAGATAAGATCAAGCTCATCTTAAAGGTAAATTACGTTTCTAGCGCTTTGGCCCTGGTTTTTGGTTTACTCTGCTATTTTGCCCTTAACATAACCCAAATTATTCCTTTTGCTTTCATCGCTTTTGGCATATGTAATCTCTTAAATACTTGGGCATTTCACAACCATAAAAAAATCACTACAACCTATAATATTTCTTCTATAATGGCACTCATAAGTGCCTTTATCATTACAATTTACAGCGGTGGCATCAATAGCTCCTTTATTTTTACCCTGGCCTTGATCGTCTTTGCGGGTTATGTTACTACCAAACGCTACGGGCAAGTGTACCTTATTCTGGTTTTTGCACTGGTACTATTAATTTTTTCGCAGAGTATCCCAGCTTTCAATATAACAGAAAATATGATTCCGGAACCTTCCAGAGATTTGTTCAATCTATTTTCCGTTTTATTCTCCATGTTTCTTCTAGGCAACATATTCGGTAAAAATCTATTAAGGACGCATCACGCACTCTATCGATCTAAATTAGAACTAACGTCCCAAATGGAGGAAAAGGAGACGCTGCTAAAAGAAGTTCACCATAGAGTAAAGAATAATTTACAAACGGTCTCCAGTTTGCTAAGCTTACAGTCGCGCAACGTAGAGGAGGCAAGAATGAAAACCCTTCTTAAAAGCACCCAGAACAGGGTTATTTCTATGGCCATGGTGCATGAAATGCTCTGTACCAGGAAGGACATTGCGCACATAGAATATAAGTCCTATGTACAGGAGTTAAGCGAGTACCTGATCCGATCTATTAAAGGGCTGGATAGCAAAGTGCAGCTCAAAATAGATATTCCGGATATAAAATTGGGGATAGATACCGCAATCCCATTGGGACTATTGATTAACGAAGCGGTAACCAATGCCTTAAAATATGGCTTTGCCGATGAAGAAGAAGGCGAGATCTATATTGTTTTAAAGAAAGAATTGGACAAACAATATGTGCTGAATATTGGCGACAATGGTAAAGGCTTCCCGGATACCATAACCTACAAAAATTCCAAGTCGCTGGGATTAAAGCTCATCCACAACCTTACGCGGCAATTAAAGGGCACCATTCAACGGGACGATAGTAAAAAGGGCACCAACTATATTATCAGGTTTTATGAAGTTACGCAAAACCTACACCCCGCAGTCTAAACTAAACTGTCCTTTTACGCACCTCACAATTCTTGTTATAAAGTACTTTCACCGATACGTTTTAGGTGTATAATACCTATATTTAGGCGGCTAACTTAAAACATCATTTTCATGTTCAAGAAATTATTACTATTGGTGGTACTCTATGGCGGTACCCTTTCCGCACAGGATTATTTTTATCAAAAATTCAAACCTTTTAAAGAGAACATTCCCTCGCCTCAAGCTTTTTTAGGCTACGGTATAGGGGAACATCACACGCGGCATGATCTTATTGTCGCCTATTTGGAGAAATTGGCGGAAGTGTCCGACCGCGCAAGTATTCAGTATTATGGCAAAACGCATGAAGGCCGAAAACTGGTCATACTGACCTTATCCGCTCCTGAAAATCTAACTAACCTGGATGAACTGCAAAAGTCTCATTTGGCATTTATAGATCCTTCCAAATCGGTTTCCAACTATGAGGAGGTGCCCATTTTTGTCAATCTAGCTTATAATGTGCACGGAAACGAGCCTTCCAGCTCTGAGGCCGCTTTGTTAACAGCCTATACCTTTGCCGCTTCGGACAATCCGGAAATCCTAAGCTATCTCAAAAATTCCGTTATATTCATAGATCCTACCATTAATCCGGACGGTCGCGATAGGCACACCCAATGGGCCAATACCTACCAAGGAAGTCCGGAAGTGGCTGACCCGCAGGATGCGGAACACAATGAGTACTGGCCCATGGGAAGGACAAATCACTATTGGTTCGACCTCAACCGAGATTGGTTACTAGCCATTAATCCCGAAAGTAGGGGGAAATTAAATTGGTACCACCAATGGTATCCGAACGTGGTCACGGATTTTCATGAAATGGGTTCGCAAAGCACCTATTTCTTTGAACCCATGAAGACCAACGCATCATGGGATCCCATTATGCCAAAGGAAAACTATGAGGATCTGAACACTCTTTTTGGCAATGAATTCGCCAAAGCTCTAGACAGTATTGGGTCGCTATACTTTACAAAAGAAGTGTTTGACGGCACCTATCCGGGATACGGTTCCTCCTACCCCGACCTGCAAGGAGGTCTTGGCCTATTGTTTGAACAAGCAAGTTCTAGAGGGCATAGACAAACTACCGCATTCGGGGAAATTACCTTTGCCTTTACGATAAGGAACCAATACGCCTCTAGCATCACTACCGTTAAAACCGCAGTGAACAACAAAGGATACTTGCGTAAATACCAACAAGAGTTCTTCAAAAGCGCATTGACCAATGCTGCCAAAAGCAAGATCAAGGGCTATTCCTTTGGTGACACCCATGACCAAAATCGAACTAAAGCTTTTATTGACAAATTGTTATTACATAAAATTGATGTGTTCCGATCGGGAGATATGTACACGGTACCCACCAACCAGCCCCAGTACAGAATGGTTCAGACGATGTTCGAAACCTATGAAAAGTATAGGGACAGCGTTTATTACGATGCTTCCGCGTGGTCCGTGGCCAATTTCTATAATATGAAATACAAGCCCGTAAACACGGTTAACCTAGGGGAGAAAATCACTACCACAGAAAATCTCATCAATCTAACTCCGGTCCAAAAATCGGACTATGCCTATGTGATGGACTGGGACGATTACAATGCGCCTGCCGCGCTCCACTATTTGCAGGAGAAAGGCATCATTGCCTCCTCGGCCGCCAAACCATTTACGGCTAAAACCAAAAATGGCAGCAAAGCATTTAATTATGGATCGGTTATACTACCGGTAAGCCTTCAAAAAAACGATGCGGCATCGGTCTATACTAGCATCAAGGAAGCACAGGAAAAATTTCAAGTTCCCATCTTTACGGTAGATACCGGACTTAGCTTAGCAGGTGTAGACCTGGGCAGCGGCAACATCGAACCCATTAAAAAAGTAAAGACAGCCATGCTTATAGGAGATGGGGTTAGCTCTTACGAGGCCGGTGAGGTTTGGCATTTGTTGGACACCCGTGTGGGCATGCCCATTACAAAAATTCCCATGCGAAATTTAAATAAAGCAAACTTGGACAAGTACACTACCCTGGTTATGGTTTCCGGAAGGTATGACCTATCTGAGAAACAATTGTCGAAAATAAAGGATTGGACAAGTAAGGGCAACACCTTAATTACCATAGGTACGGCAAGCAAATGGGCTATCGATAAAAAATTAGTGGACGAGAAGCTCACAAAAACAGAAAAGGATTCCACCAAAATTACGGAAAGGGAACCCTACGTGGATGCACGGGAAAACATAGGAAAAGAAAGTGTAGGAGGTATTATTTTAAAGGTCGATTTGGATGTGACCCATCCCCTAGCCTATGGGTATCGCGACAGTAGCATACCTGTCTACAAGAACAATACCGTATGGCTTGCGCCAAGTAAAAATGCCTATGCCACAGTAGCCAAATATGCCAACAATCCACATATCGACGGATTCATAACCAAGAAGAACATGGACGAAAATGTTAAACAGTCCGCCTCCTTGATCGTAAGCAAAGTGGGTAGTGGCAGAGCGGTACTCTTTGCGGACAATCCCAACTTTAGAGGCTCTTGGTACGGCACCAACCGCTTGTTCTTAAATGCACTTTTCCTTGGGGATAAAATAAATATTCCCTCAGAAGATTAACTGCTTAATTATAAATACCGACTACAAAGCATATTATAGAATGAAAAAAACACAAATAACTTTGATATTAGGTATGGCTTTGCTAATGGCAAGTCCCATTTTGGCTCAATCCCTGCAAGGAGATGGCCCACATTCGCAACTGATCATTAGGGGCGTCATGCTGATTAACGGTAACGGTGCTCCCCCACAGGGGCCCGTTGATATCGTGGTCGAGAATAATATCATTAAAAAAATTGAAGTCGTGGGCTACGATGGGGTTCCCATTGATGAAAGCAAAAGACCTAAATTAATACCCGGTGGTAAGGAGCTGGATGGCAACGGCATGTATCTTTTACCCGGGTTTGTAGATATGCACGGCCATATTGGCGGAGTCGCACAAGGAGCGGAACCAGATTACGTGTTTAAACTCTGGATGGCACATGGCATTACCACGGTTAGGGAACCAAGCGGCAGAGGTATCGATTTTGCCTTGGATCTGAAAACAAAAAGTGCCAAGAATGAAATAATAGCACCAAGAATCCTTGCCTATACCGGTTTTGGACAAACCAGCAAAACCTTTAACCCGTTGAACGATATTCCAATAACCACGCCGGAACAGGCCAGGGAATGGGTGCGTGCCAATGCAAAAAAAGGAGCGGACGGCGTCAAGTTTTTTGGAGCTGAACCAGAAATCATGCAGGCCGCATTGGAGGAGAACAAAAAATTAGGACTGGGCTCTGCCTGTCATCATGCCCAGATGAGCGTAGCACGATGGAACGTGCTGCATTCCGCACGGGCCGGACTAACCTCAATGGAGCATTGGTACGGACTTCCGGAAGCCTTGTTCGTCGATAGAACGGTACAGGATTATCCTTTGGACTATAACTACCAAAACGAGCAACACCGTTTTGAGAATGCAGGCCATCTATGGGAACAGGCCGCAGAACCCTATTCCGACCATTGGAATGCCGTTATGAACGAACTGTTGGACCTCGATTTTACCTTAGATCCCACCTTTAATATCTATGAAGCCAGTAGGGACTTACAACGCGCAAGAAGGGCAGAATGGCATGAGACCTATACCCTGCCCTCTTTATGGGAATTCTATCAACCTAGCAAAATTTCCCATGGTTCCTATTGGCACGATTGGGGTACCGAACAGGAAGTGGCGTGGAAAAGGAACTACGACCTATGGATGACTTTCGTCAACGAATATAAGAACAGGGGCGGACGAGTAACCGCAGGTTCCGATTCCGGATTTATATTTCAATTATACGGATTTGCCTATATACGAGAACTGGAACTGTTGCGCGAGGCAGGTTTTCATCCCTTGGAAGTGATTAGGGCTGCCACTTTAAATGGTGCAGAAGCCTTGGGTATGGCCGCTAAAATCGGCTCCGTTTCCATAGGAAAATTAGCAGATTTTGTGGTCGTGGAAGAAAATCCACTTAAAAATCTAAAAGTACTCTACGGAACAGGTGCCGTAAGACTTACGGACGATAACAAGGTGGTACGCGCAGGCGGTGTCAAATACACTATAAAAGATGGTATCATATATGACGCCAAAGCTCTATTGGCAGATGTAAAACGACAAGTGGATGAAGCAAAAAGAAAAACCAATTATACGATTAAACAACCAGGAATGAAGGACTAAAAATCCTAGGTTAGAATTTTTTATAGGTGCTTCGTACCTTTATAGGACGAAGTACCTTTTTTGATTTTGGAATAAGCATTATATAAACGGCAACCAAAACAACAGGAATTAAAAGTATGGATACGAACATAGTAGATTTTTTAGGAAAATACATTAGCGTATTCTCATAGTCAATAGAGCAAAGATTAGGCCAGTTTGGGTCTATCCTTAATAGTTTTGAAAGATAAGGCCTTTTTAACCCTAGAATTTGAATAACGGTATAAACGCGCTATACCATTGTCCTTCACCATCCCAATTTTTTCATAAGAGATAACATCATGTATGCCATTAACCAAAACAACATCCATTTGAGTAGTGTCAATTTTATCATGGTTTTTTGCGTGTTGGGCCACCGCAGCAGCGTTAAGGGAAAAGACTAATAAAAAGGTTAAAATAGGTTTCATAACAATCATTTGGGTTACCTAAAGATAACACCGGCAGACGTTCATAAACTGAGCTATATCGCTGAAATACAGACATATTCGGTCAGCGTAAAAAAGCTGGACAAGAGGTAAAAAAGAGTCGGTAAACGGAAATAGAACCCAAAACCGCTTACCGAAATTCCGATGTATTTTAGCGATGGTTTTTAGCTAGGTTCTTTGAGATTGTGGATAGTTTGTAGAGAGTAGAGGGTAATTGAAAGCACGATACTCTGTGCAGTACGGCCCTTGATTGTTTCAAGTGGATTTGTGTTTGAACTCGCGCTTGATCCTTAAACTTGAAAAGTGGTAGTTCCTAGCGGGTAGAGAGTAGTATCTTTTAGGAGTGCGATGCTCGGTGCAGGATGAGCGTTGATTGTTTCAAGTGATTTTCGAATTTGTGCTTGAACTTGAAAAAGTGGCTATTTTTAACGGATAGCCACTTTAATAAAAACGTTTTTACGAGGAGCTGGACTTAGCATTAATTTGTTGATGAAAGTTGTTGTGACGTTGCAATCTGCTGAAATAAGGCAAAGCGATCAAATTGAACTAAACACTTAAATTTTGATTTGTATTTGAGCTTGACACTTGAACTTGACACTTGAAAAATTGCTTGCTTCCAACTTCTCAATTACCCTCCGAATAACGCAGCTCCATTCCGGTAGAAGATCTCGGCTTAAAACCTTCCCAAGTATTTTCGTTAGAATCTTGTGGCAGGCTTAGGTATTTTGAAAAATCCTCTCCCTTTAAATGAGTTCCCAAAAAAGCGGTAACAAAGTGTTGGTTGATGTTATTAATTTTACGTTGGTCCCATGAAGGTTCGGCATAGCGGTAATATTCATCTATGTGTAATCCTGGCTGTAAGGCTTCCGCTGGCGGGGGATTTGGCGCTACATTGTGCCGAGCGTTACTATAGGTTAACATATAACGGTCTGCGTTCACCGCTCCGTCAAAAATAGCTTTGACTCCCTTTTCGTATCCTGATATGTCATCCTGACTCCCAGCAACAAAGAAGGTAGGCGTTTTAAGACCTTTGAGTCCTTCTAGATCCCAGATACCACGCTCCATTCCCCAAGGGGCAAAAGCTACTATGGCCTTGATACGCGAATCGGTTCCTCCTTCATAATTTTCGTCTCCTGCCATAAGTGAATTTATGGCCGTATTACCACCCGTCATACTTCCAAAAAATTGTCCGAGTCCGGCACTATATCCCGCCCCGCCCACATTTAGCACTCCATAGCCACCCATAGAATATCCTATAATTCCTGTGTTGGAAGCATCGATTACACCTGCTAGGGCATCCTTGCTACTATTCGTTCCAATTTCTTCCATGGCATTCACCACAAAAGAAACATCCTTGGCCCGGTTCAGTAAGGTACTATAAAAGGCATTTGCGTCTTTAAAAGTAGAATCTGTGTGATCCAAGGCCACGACCACATAGCCCTTTGAGGCCAAGTTTTCTGTCAGGTATGTCATTAAGTACCTACTACCCACATAACCGTGCGAAACAATCACCAAAGGGAATTTTCCCATATCCGTTTTAGGTTTTGCATCTCGTACGGCCCGACCTTTAAATGTAAAAGGCACTAAAGGACGAAGGCTGTCACCACGGGTGCCCAATACTTCATTATATATTTCGAGCGGGCTATTAGCACTGCCAACCATAGCCGGGTACCAAACCTCAACTTTTAAGGGACGGTCATATCTTGCTTCTCTACCTTCTTTGGAATTGAGTATGTCCACTTGATCCTTATGTATCAAATCTAAGGTACGCACTCCAACAACATGTTCTCCCCTTGCGGAAAGCTCAGGAGCATCTGGCATTGGGTCGCCATAAAGAAATTCTTGTTGTGCTAGACCTTGGGAAACAGTAAAAAGAATAAAAAGACCTAGAAAAAAAGTGGATAAGATATCCCTTAAAAATCGCTGCATGTTGTCGTTTTTGAGTTGCAATTTTGAAGATACGTAATTTAGTTGGATGTGGGATGCTCAATGATGGTTTCAGGTTTTGAAGTTGGTTGAAGGTAGTATGTTGTTGGATAAGTGATGCTCGGTGCTAGGTGGAACAGATTCCATTTTTCAAGTTTGAATGAGGTAGTAAAAAGTAAAGCACACAGCAAAAAGCCTCTTTTTTGTATTTGAGTTTGTATTTAAACTTGACACTTGGACTTGACACTTGAACTTAATTCAGCAATCCCCTCCATCAACCCCACAACTATCTCCACCCGAACTAATTTCTAGAGGAGCTACCTGCTGAAAAGCTTCCAGAAACACTTCGGTAGGTTGTGCACCGCTAATTCCGTATGTATTGTCAATAATAAAAAAGGGCACTCCGGAAACACCCAGTTGTTGGTAATGGGCAATCTCCTGTTTTACGGCATAGGCGATGCTGTCATCGGCAATGATTTGCTGGGTTTTTTCGGCATCCCAACCATATTCGGCCATAATCCCATTTACAACTTCAGGTTGATTCAAATGAAGGTTTTCGGTAAAATAGGCGTGTAGAAAGCGTTCTTTTAATTCGGCTTTAAAACCTTCCTCGCCGGCCACGTGTAGTAGTTGATGCAAGGGCAAAGTATTCATGGCCAGTTGTTCGGCGCCAAAATAAAAATCGATACCCACTTCCTTACCTACCGTTGTAAGGCGATCGGTCATCGCATTGGTCTGCTCGGCATCGCCAAACTTTTCTGCAAGGTAGTTTTTAAGGTTCAGCCCTTCTTTTGGAATATTTGGGTTCAGTTCAAAGGGGTGCCACGTAACTTCAACAGGCGCGCCCTTCCATTCGGCCAAAGCAGCTTCTAAACGGCGCTTACCAATATAACACCAAGGGCAGGCCACATCGGATACTATTTGTACGGTTATGGTTTCTTTTTGCATTTTTTCAATTTTTTATCAACTTTTTGGTCGCAAACGTTTCGCAAAACTAACAATTAAGTGTGAGACAAAAGGTAAGGTTAACATTGGAGAAGAGAGAAGAGAAATAGAGAAGAGACCGGAGAAAAAGTAAAAAATTAAATTCACGGTCAGTATATTCGCTATATCTTGTTCAGTTTTAACTTTACCTGTTAGCCCATAGGTATTTTATAAATCTACACGCTAACTTATTTACATTCATAGTTCGTACTTGTACACTCTAACTTTTCACTGCCCTCTACCCTCTAAAAACAACCGCCAGATCAACAAAAATCGGTAATTTTGCTTCAATGAAATGAGCCATAATAAGAAGTTGATACCAACCAAAATGTTGGTTGGCGAATTACATCTGACCTGCAAAAAACGAACAAATATCAACAGATGAAAAAGAAAAAATTCAGCATCAGCAATATCCTTCTTCTTGTCTTTTTAGTACTGTTACTAATCCCACAGACGCGAACGCCCATACAGGTGGCGGTAAATAAATTGAAGATGTTAGTGTTCTCGCCCTCGGCAATGGATGAGAATGATCAGAAACAGCTTCAACCGTTTAATTACCAAGTATCGGATATCAATGGAATACCAAAATCAATTGCCATAGGAAAGGGTAGGGTTACGTTCCTGGGTTACTGGGCAACTTGGTGTCCACCCTGTATTGCCGAACTGCCAAGCATACAAAAACTGCATACCGATTTCGGCGACAAAATAGATTTTGTGCTGCTAACCGATGAAGACCCGGCGGTAGTTCGTCGTTTTTTAGAAAAGAAGGGCTACGAGCTCCCTATATATTTCCCTGAAATGGAGACCCCAGAAGCACTTCATGAAAATAGCATCCCAACCAACTATATTATCAATGCAAAGGGTAAAATTGTTGTAAAAGAAACCGGAGCGACAGATTGGGATAGTACTAAGGTGAGGGAGTTGTTGGATGGGTTGATTACGAAGTAACCTTAACACGCATTAATTCCGATAAACTAGTGGTAAATGGTAGTCCCGAACCACGACCTGTGGTAAACCCGATTAATTTCCTAAAGTCCCATTGCACATCTTTGAACGCTGAGTCCGTGACTTTTTCAATTTGGACAATTAGATAGCTCCCCTTTGGAGAGGGATAGTCTTTTTTGATCATATCTTCTTCTGAAAATACCCTTGGGCCTTTACTTACAATTTTCCATAAATCCCCGGAATTGGTATTCCCAGATGTATGAAGCAACAAATAACGCGAACCCACAGTCTCTTTATCCAATAGCAAGGAACCTCTTTTTGTTCCTGACCTAAAATTGTACAAGTTGCTCTTTACTATCCAATCGTACTGCTCTTGGGTTTTATAAAAACCAACCAATACATGGGTATCATCTGGCAGTAAGTCCCTATTGGCATTGAACGGCTCGGGCAAGGGTTCTTTGAGCTCCGCGCCCGGTTTTGGCTCCTTTTTATGAATATCGTAAGTGCTAAAGGCTAGCTTTTCACGTTGGGAAGTTCTATTAATGAAGTGTTCTACGATTTCAAAGATAAATCCTTTTAATTCTCCTATACCACTATCCAATTTTGAAGGTCTTACCGGAAAAGCCCCTAGCCCTGGTATGATTTTGTGAAACCCCTTTTGTTTTATGGCTTTGTCTCCAGGATATAAAACATAGGCGCCACCTGTTCTTCTAATCGCATCTTTATAAGCGTGCATTTTTAAGAGATCGGCATTTTTATAGACACCTTCCCTATTTTCGGTTTTTTCTAGATTTAGGTCTTCGGCATCGTTCCTTACATAATCCATAAAATTGGCCACCTTATATTTAGCATCAAAGTGTATATGAACAATGAGCTCTTGGTTTTCGGCCTCATCTTCAAGAATACCATTGGGCCAGAAGGAAAGCGTGTAATCGGGTCGTAAAGTCGTTGTCCAACTTCCCTTCCTTGGATACTCTTTTTTACCACCAAAGGAACGGTTATAATTAAAGCGTACTTGTAGTTTTCTTGAGCCGGAATTATAGACACCACCAAGCGCCGTAAACGCTCCTTGTTTTAATTTTAGGTTTAGGCCATCTGTTGTAGGTTGTATTAAGTCTGAAATACCTATTGGGTCAATTTCAAATAAGGATTGCAATACCTCCAAAAGTTTAAAGAACAACCAATATTCATAAAGTGTGGCAATATCCTTTTTGCCGCCACTGTAAATATCTTCTCCACCGGTCCAGATGAGTTTAGCGGCCAAATCAAACATCAACCAAACCCTTAGTACTTGCCTGTAGCCCTCCTTTCTTTGTAGCACAGGGCTATTAAGCTTTAAGGTTGTAGGCCTTGCTATTTCTTTAAAAAGGGAATGGTGGAGTTGTGATTCCAATTGCGACATCAATAAAGACGATTCTTTTTGTAAACGGCTATTTTCAGGAGCAACACGGTTAATGTCGGAGCAGAACTTTAGAAAAGTTTCTAAAGCGTGCTTTACAAAACGATTTTCGGGCGTATCTACAGAATCTATTTTTCGTACGGCCGTTATTCTCTCGGGTAGGCTTGTGAGTCCGTAATTTCGTATGTAATGCTGTTCCGGAAGCTTCGTTCGCTTGCTCCCTTTCACGAGTTCTTTTATATTGGTATTACTCAAACGTCTTACTTGACGCACATCCTTTGTCTCTGAAATTTCGGACCATTTGGTTACCGGTGCGGTTACAATACGATGCACCGATGCTACAAATTCATCCGATGCAACGACCGACTTCACAAAGGAGAACTTTTGATATAGGGTTCGGGAATCTTTACTATGGTCCACATCAAAATAATGAGAGACCGGAGAATTAGCCTGGAGCAACAAATCTGTGCACTTTTCAGTAATGAGTTCCAACATATCCCTATAATCGTCACGGTATCCGGATTTAATGGACTGTACCTCCAAGGTTATGGTGGTTATGGGTGCTTCGCGTCCTTTTTGTAGTACCGGTAGCGAAAGAGTGCCTACATAAATATTAGGTGCCAGCCTACCCATGTAATGCTTGCGGCTGTGTGGCTGCACAATCTTTTCATTCCCTAAATCAAAGGAAAAGTCAGGATTGCTAAATTCGTAATCATAATAGCAGCCCACCACTAGTTGGTAGCGTGCCTCATTGTTTTCGGCGGCCGTGTTGTTTTCATCAAAAAGGGTATGCTCCCTCCTACTGTCTATGATCAGCACCAAGCCTTTTTAAACGGCCTCAAGATTAACTTCTATGCTCGTCAACGAACCCATCCCTAAGCTTCTGCAAAACTTGCAAACCCGTTATCAATTGCCCCTTTGTGCATGCGTGCTATTTTCTCCAAGGAAAGTGGGTAAAGCACACCCGGACCATCAAAATCAAAACCTTCCTTTTCAAACACCTCTTTTTCAATGTTGACTTCGCCTTCTATACAAAAGGAGCCTAACGTAACCAGGACTGGACACAATTTTCTACGTGACCCATGAAGTTTAGGCAATAGTTTTTGCATGATGGCAATATCTACTTTTTCATTGGTAGACAAACCACTATTCAAAACAGCAAGTTGATGCATTAATCTAAGGATTTCCGTAGCGCTCCGATAACCAAACTCGGCTCCAGTTTTTTTCAGTTCCCCAAAAAATCGAAGTAGTGTTGCATTAATACTGGCAATGTCCTTTGTCTCAAATGATTTGCTTTTTGCCAGTGTCAAGAAACTTTTGGCCATTCCCGCCCCTTTGGTTTCAAGCTCATTCATATCTACCTCCCTAATTTTGTTTAAAAAAGATTCCATGTCGTCTGCCGTAACCCTAAATTCGATGGTATTTGCCCTATCCAACACTTTGGGACTAAACATATTCGTGGTTTCATCTATATTTACCGTACCAATAATAAACAGGTTACTCGGAATTTTTAGTTTGGCAGGTATTCCGTTTGTAACGGCTTCACTATCATATAAAGGTATCTCCTCTTTTGATTCCATGACACTCAAAAAGTCTGCAAAATAATGTTCTACATGGCTCAGGTTCATTTCGTCCAAAATTTAGAAAAAAGGTAACTCTGGGTGGGCGCCGGCCCTTAGGACCAGATCTAGTACGCCACTGTCAGGTTTTACATATTCCTCTGGTTTCAAAGCGTTGGGATATCCTAACAAAGGCTCCCTGTTAGTCCAGTCCGCACCCACCGGGACTACTTCATATTGCGACTCATCTTGGCACAACCACTGCACAAAGGCCTGCGCCAATTTCGTTTTTCCGGAACCGGAAAGACCGGTTAGGATGAGAAAGGGTTTGGTTAATAATGATGCTGAAAAGCGATTTAGAAGTATATCTGGATAAAACAAACCTGAATCTTCGATATCATCGATGAATTGTTGTGAACTGAATACTTTTTACTCAATCGAATGTATAGGTATGGTTTTCTTTTCTTGAATTATTCCTCCTAATTCACAGAGTTTATGAAATAAAGGTACCAGCTTTTCAATAGTTTCCTGAACTTCAGCTTGAAGAATACTAGGAACGGACTTCGAAGAATACTGCCTAATAAGATGAACCTTATTATCCCAATTTTCTATTACATCTTCTCTTTTGGTAAACTTTATCTCATCTTTTGGTTCCGCCAAGTAATCGGCACCTTGAGTCAGCCGATAAGCATTTATGGATTAATTAGCATCAATAATCAAATCTTGTATATCTGGCCTGTTTTTTACTTCGCTTACTAATTTATTCTGGCCCTCTACTTGGGCTCCATAATCAAATCCAAACTTAAGTCCGTCCGCATGCACCGATAAATACAATTGTGGTGAGCTTGATGCATATAAAGAGTTAACATAAGGATATTTGAAATAAATACAAGTCCACACAAATTCATGCAACTTATTATTACCATAATGCTGATAATTTTTTAATTCAAAACCTTCGGGCAATCTATCGAAAATAGGTATTAAGAACTCTTTAAGATATTTATTAGGCGTAGTTCCATATTTTGCTTTAAAATCATCTATGAGTGGTTTTACTTTTTCAGAATAATTCTTGTATGAAATAGTGTCGTTAGCATGACCAAACTTTATTATCTTGTTTAAACTAATTATATCATTTATTGCCTGGGTCATATTTTTGTGTTTTAATTTTTAACACTTCAAATTTCCAAAGTTAAAGTGGTTAATGCCATTTAAGATGTTACATCTTTAATTTAATCGCTTGACATATTAAAAAACTCCAACAAAATAAGAAAATAAAAATACCATCTCTTTTTTTAGTTACACTCATGTATTTTATAAATAAATCGAAGTCCTATATCCTCGTAATTTAACAATACTTATTGGAAAAAAGCGGATAAATTCCTTCCTGGCGGCATCAAAAATAGGGAAACAAGAAGTACGTAATAATACAAGACAAATTCCCGTAACTTAGTCAGCGTTGCGTATTTGTCTTACTACTACAAAGTGAATAAAAACCTTAAAACCGCGCAAACTAAAAACACCCACAAAAATAAGCCTAAAAAAACCACAACCAGCCTCGTTACCAACCATCACTTATCCCCATAAAAAAACCCTTCCAAACAAAAGTTTAAAAGGGTTTTCTCTATTTAGTTATATATGCTTAGAGAGTTCTAAGATACTCGGCCACGCTACGGGTTTCTTCCTCCGTAAGGTTTTGGTTGAGCATGATGGCGTTATTATATTCTTTTAACAAGGCTTTTGCAATCGGGTCTTCCTTAAGCATTCGGTCTGGATTAATGATCATGTTCATGACCCACTCCGGACTTCTGCGATCGTAAACTCCCGCTAATGCCGGCCCAATCATACGTTGGTTTGGCATGTGGCAAGCGGTGCAAATAGCTTGGTACTTTGCCTCACCGGCAGCGGCCATTTCTTTATTAATCTCCGCCGGGAAAGTAACATCGGTAAACGGACCTACCCCTTTATTGGCCATATCTACGGGCACAGCTTCGGAAACCGCTTCTTTTTTAACTTCCTTTTTAGCACGGTTCATTTCAAAACCTTCCTTTTTTTCTTCTTTCTTTTCGCCACAGCTAACTATTAAAGCTCCTAGGGCAACTAACGTAAATAGTTTTCGCATTTCTTACTGAATTTTAATCGTGATTCTTGATTTCTAATTTTGAGTTAGCAAGATACATATTTTTATCGGTACCGTTTATCAAAAACAATCATGAATATAGGAGGAAGTTTAGCCTTTTAACAGCGCGTTTAGAAAAAAGGGGGCTTCCACAAATAGTATGGAAATGAATCAATAAACTGGACGGACGTAGTACTTATTAATATATGGCTTAAGACCAAATATATTGCCCATACACATGGTAAAGAACCTCGGGGCAAGCCCACGAGGAATTAAAATTTCAAAATAAAAAATTCCAAATTCCAAAACTAGCCGGCATGTTCAGATAGAAAATACAAAGCAAGCCCTGGGGCATCCCACCCAAAACTTAAACTAAACCACCCTGCACTAGAAGTGCATAGTTTTTAAATAATGAATAAAATTCATTTTACAACATTCTAAGTTGCAGTGGCAGTAGGCAGTCACTGCTACTGCTACTAGGTAAAAGTTTTTAGAACCTAAAAGTAGATGCACTAAGGTGCATAGCTTAAACTATTTTTGAGACCAGTAAACATCAAATACTTGACCAACCAAGCTACAATAGTCCTATGTCTTAAGTCGTTTTGTCCTATATCAAGTATCAAGAACTAATTTTTAAATATGCTTGTCCGCATGTTTCCCCTTAGTATTTCGTATATTTAAACTATGAAATTAATCGAATTTTTTAAGCATTATCCGGACGAGGAGAGTTGCAAAGCGGCCTTTAAGGCCTATCGTT